>Ga0315275_10000284_pt1 | contig 42029 bp, 45 predicted proteins | sample YL17G03_0_MG_FD_205557 | JGI IMG/M metagenome (GOLD analysis project Ga0315275, IMG submission 205557) | Sediment microbial communities from Yellowstone Lake, YNP, Wyoming, USA - YL17G03_0 | ecosystem: Environmental > Aquatic > Freshwater > Lake > Sediment | place: USA: Wyoming | collected... | reverse complement strand
CCGACGCCCATGATCGGACCGGACTGACCGAGGCAAGCGGCACCCATGGTTTGCATTCTCGCGAGTTTGTGCTATATTGCAGCGTATGACGACACTCCGCTCTCCATCCGCCAGATGAGTACCGACCACGCCGACCGGCTTGTCCGCTCGGTGCTGGGCGGTCTCCTGTCCTCGGGTCGACCGACTCCCTTCTGCACCGGCGACACCTGCCACGACCCCCTCTGCCCGGCCCATAACGAACAGGCGATGCGCGATATTCTCGCAAGGACACCGGAATTGTCCATGGTCTCCGAAAGTGACATCGACCTTGCACGAATGATCGATCACACTCTGCTCAAAGCCGAAGCCACGCTCGACGATGTTGAACGGCTCTGCGCGGAGGCAGCAGAACACAGGTTCGCGAGCGTTTGTGTCAATCCGCTCTTCGTGCCTCGCGCCGTTTCCATCCTCCGGAGATCTCCGGTGAAGGTCGGCACCGTCGTGGGGTTTCCTCTGGGAGCAACGACAACGACTTCGAAACGGCATGAAGCCGGGCAATCGCTCGCGGACGGCGCGCAGGAACTCGATATGGTCATCGCCGTCGGTCTTCTCAAATCTGGGGCGCTGCCGGAAGTCAGGGCTGACATCGAAACGGTTGCGGCGGCGGCTCATGCGCACTCCGGCATATGCAAGGTTATTCTCGAGACTGCCCTCTTGACAGACGAGGAGAAAATCCGCGCGTCCATGATCGCGCAACTGGCGGAAGCGGATTTTGTCAAGACCTCCACGGGGTTCAGCAAGGGAGGCGCAACACCGGATGACGTGGCCCTCCTCCGTCGGGTCGTAGGAAGGTCGCTGGGGGTGAAGGCTTCAGGCGGGATTCGGACGCGGGCAGACGCGTTGGTCATGATCGCCCACGGCGCCAGCAGGATCGGCACAAGCTCCGGCGTTTCGATAGTCCAGCGACCCGATGAGGCGCAACCCGAAGGCGGCTAGTGTCCCGCCCCGGGCGAGCTGCCGGAAGGGCAGCGGCATTCCACATTCAACATTCTCGTTACGCAGGACCACAGGACTGACCAGATTCAGGAGGACGTTGTGATGAGATTCCTTGGCATCCTCTCTGTGCTCTTTTGCTCCGCGGCATTGCTCACCGGATGCGGCTCCGTTGAGGAATCCCAGGAAGAGCCCCCCGCTCCCCCGCCATCAGCTCCCATGGAACAACCCAAGGCCCCCGACGTCGAGTTCGAGATGAAGACCGATACCGTTGACGCTGTAAAACGATTTGAGCACGCGGGAGGAGACAGCGGAGCGACAGAGGTCGGTGTTCGCTACCTCGTTCAGGTCGGTGCCTTCAAGGAGCCGCAAAACGCAAGCGCCACCCAGATCAAGGCACGCGAGCGATTCACACAGACCGTGTTGAATGACTTCGACAAAGTGACCGGCCTGTACCAGATCAGAATCGGATTCTTTGAAACGCGGGAGAGCGCCGAGGCATTCCGCCAGAAAATCCAAACCGAATACCCCGGTGAGTACACGGGAAGCTGGATCGTAACCTTGAAGAGATGACGATGCGTCGATTCCTCCTGTTCCTGCTCCTCCCCTTGATTGCTGGCTGCGGCGGATCGCGGGAAAGCACCAGCACGAATCAGCCCCCGGACCCGGGTGAAAGCCTTCGTGTCCACGAATCCGGTTTCCGTCCCTCCGACTATGAGCCCGAACCTGAGGCGCCAGCATCGGGAAACGCTACCCATGGTCTCGCACCCGGCGAGACGTCGGCAACGACTCCCACGGTCGAGCTGCAGGAAATGGTCCAGGGCTTCCGCGTCCAGATCCTCTCCACGGCCAGCATCGATAGTGCAAACGCACGGTTACGTGAGGCAGCAGAGGCCTTCCCGAGCGAATGGTACTACCTCGAGTATGATGCGCCAACGTACAAAGTCCGCGCCGGGAATTTTCTCACCAAGTATGAGGCGGATAGATTTGCGAAGCAGTTGATCGAGAGAGGGTACAAAACTGCATGGACAGTCCCACAGCGGGTCTACAAGAATCCTCCTCCACCCCCACCGCGATAAGTCCCAGGCCCCTGAGCAAGCGCCCGTCAGCGGAACAGCAGGTTCACGTTTTCCACACTCCACCGGGCACGCACCTTCACAGTATCCATGTACACCGAAAACGGCTCTGACGGCGTGTAGGGAAACGGCCGGCCGGAGGTAAACGTCCCCGAGCTGTCGAGGTCCAGAAACCCTGAGACGGTGTACTTCCCTTCCGGGAGACGATCAAGAAGGTAACTTCCTGGCCGGATCAGCCGGAGAACCCTCGACTCCGGCGGCGATGACTCAAGCATCGCTGCCGACACGTACACCGGCCCTTTGGTCTTCACCGGATCGAGCCCCGTCACCGCACCGGAGATCGTTCCTGTTTGCCGGAGATCACGGGTCCGGAATTTCACAACGCGGACTGAATCCTTGTACCGATTCCCATGGAAGTCGGACACCGAATCCATCACCACATGGATCTGATACCATTCCCTGCTCGCGAGGGGGACTTTGGGAATCAAGAGGAGGTCCGTCGCATTCAACCATTGCGCGATGGTTTTCTGGGGCCGTCTCAGGGTGTCGGTCAGCAGAATGGCCTGCTGAAGAGCTTCCCGCCTGACGGGGACATTGAATGAGATTTCCAGCGGTCGATCCCCAGGGATCCCTCGCGCACTGTCCGAGAGCCCAACCAACAACAACTGCGGCCGCGATGTGTCAGGAATTGACGAGCCACTGAACTCACAGGTGGCATGCGCGGTGTCAATCGGGTTCCCAGCCCTGTCGAAAACGTTCTGGACACGGACACGGTACACCGTGGCACTGTCAAGCGTCTGGCCGGCCACCAGCCCGAGGAAGTTGCCTTTCCCACGACAGAGATACTTCACAAGTATGGGCACACTCTGCACCCCGAGGGTGTCCGTCAACGCAACGACAGCCGACACAAACGCAGTTGAGTCGAGGTCCTCGCTGAATCGTACCTGGATGTGATGCCGGTTGAGCGCCGTCCCTCCCGTCACCGACGGACGCGTGGTGTCTTCTTTCCCTAGTCGAAACCAGAGGTACCCCACACTCGAACTGTCAGCCGTCAGCACAACATCGTGCGGCGCGACGCCATACCGATCCACCTCGCGATCATAGAGGAGGTTGCGGTACTCATCCTGGAATGCGAAGACGCGGTACGGGCCCAGCGCCAGGTTCGAGAGCGCAAACATCCCCGCCCTCCCGGTTTGGGTGATATAGTCAGGCTTGGTTTTCCCCGGGTTGAGTGTGTCGGACATCCTGTCGCGCAAGAGGTAGGCAAAAACCATGATCCCTTCGGGCTTCGCATCAAAGACTCTTCCCGAGATCATGCCCCGGTCGATCTCGCTCCCGGTCGAAAACGCCAGCGAAAATCCCTTTGCCATCCGGTTCTTCTGGCGCGTGTCCACAACGTCCGTCCCGACGCTCACCACATAGGTGACCCCGTTGCGAAGAGTATCCGAGAAGGTGATGGTGACTGCGGTCCCGCTCCATGAATATTCCAGGTCCCCGAGGTAGGGGGAGATGAAGATCGATTCTTCCGCCGTCCGCCGGTCCACGTACGTGCTGAACTCGATCTCGATCCTCTCGGGCCTGACGTTGACGGCGTTCGTATCGGGCGACGTGCGTACAATCTCAGGCGGCGTCGTGTCGATCGGCCCGCCCGGGGGAGAGCCCTGGCCGGCACAGCTTGCCAGGATTCCTGCCCAGAGAATCGTTGCCCCACGGACAAGCGCCAGCCGCACGACATCGTGCCCGGCACCCTCGTGACCCACATTCCCCCCAGGAGACGTTATGCCCATGATCTTCCAGCTTTCCGGGATGAGCAGTTCTGTGGTGTTCGTCGATTTCCCGCGATGCTACTTCGATGCAAATCCCCTCGCTCGGTCTCTCCGGTATTTTCGGACATACTTGAGATGCTCACTGTAGCTGATTGAAAACCAGTGCCCGCCATGGCCGTTGGCCACAAAAAAGAGATTGTTGTGGCGTGCGGGATAGAGCACAGCGAGGATAGATGACGTTCCGGGATTGTTCACCGGCCCCGGCGGCAAACCCCGATATCTGTAGGTGTTGTACGGATTGTCGCGTTTGAGGTCGGAATAGAGCACTCTCCGCGGCCCATCCGGAATCATGAATTGGATCGTGGGATCGGCCTCCAGCTTCATCCCTTTTCTGAGCCTGTTGAGGTACACTCCCGCGATGACGGGACGCTCTTCATCGATCATCGCTTCCCCTTCAACGATCGAGGCGAGGGTGAGAACCTCGTGCATGGTCATCCGCATCTCGGTGGCGCGGCCGCGGAGAGAGTCATTGAAGAACCGGAGCAACCCATGAACCTGTGTGCGGATGATGTCGCGCTCATCCTGCTGCCATGTGAAGTCGTAGGTCTGCGGCAGCAGATAACCCTCCAGCGACGATCGATCGAGGCCGAATGAACTCACAACATCGGGATCGTGCACAAGGGCGCTGTACCTGGCCGAATCGATCCCGAGGGTCCGTGCGAGCAACCGTGCCTGAGTCCGTGAGAAGTAACCTTCGGGAACAGTGACCGAGATCAACAGGTTCCCTTTGCCGGAGCGGAGCGAGAGAAAGATCTCCGAGTTCGAGACACCGCTTGCGAAGCCATACTTCCCGACCTTCAGCGTCGAGGTCCCCCCGTACGTCCGCGCAACGAGATCGAACCCGAAGCGGCTGCTGATAACTCCCTGGAGTTCCAGGGAGTCGAGAATGATTTCGAAGCTTTGTCCCCTCGAGACGTAGAAGATCTTCCGTACGCTGCCATCGTAGGAAATCGGACCGAAGAACGTCCAGAGACCAACGCCCAGGACGAGCAGGATGACGGCAAGGATGCCATATCGCAGCCTGCGCGACGGGCCCGGGCGGGAAATGTGCTCACCGTTCGTGGCCGTCATCGCCCGGTCTTCCAGAGAACGAAGGAAAGAGGGAAAAGGATCATGGGACAAATAACATTCACGTTATGTCGAGGTTTGCTACTGCCTCAAGATCCAGAGGCGATGTGATTCCGCGGGCAAATTTCAGCCAGCCAACATAGCCGATCATTGCGCCGTTGTCCATGCAATATTCAAGCGGCGGGGAGAATATCCTGCAGCCGATTCGCCTGGCCGCGTCCGCCAGATCCTGCCGGAGCTGGGAATTCGCTGACACCCCGCCTGCCAGACTGATGTCCCGGACGCCGGTCTCCCTGGCAGCGCGGATGGTCTTCTCCACAAGCACATCCACAACAGCCGCCTGGAAACTTGCGCAGACATCGGGGACCCAGGAACGATCGCTCGTTTCAGGACCTGGAGGAACATCCATCAGCCCCCGATCGTTCAGGTAATAGAGGACCGCTGTTTTGATCCCGCTGAAGCTGAAGTCATACGATGCAGGATGAAGCAGTGCCCGGGGAAAATCAATGGCCCTTGGGTTCCCGAGCTTTGCCTGTTGGTCAATTGCCGGTCCCCCGGGGTAGCCGAGGCCCGTCATCTTGGCTACCTTGTCAAACGCCTCGCCGGCGGCATCATCGCGGGTTTGCCCCAGGACAGCGTGCCTGAAGGGCCGCGTCACATGGACAATCATCGTATGCCCGCCGGATACAACAAGACAAAGGAAGGGATACGACGGTTGGTCGGGGACCAGAAAATTGGAGTACAGGTGCCCCTCCATATGGTTCACCCCGACAAAGGGCACCCCGAGCCCATAGGCGAGGGCCTTCCCGAAATTCAGTCCCACCAGGAGTGCCCCCACCAGACCGGGACCATGCGTTGCGGCAATTCCCTGCAGGTCGGCCTTTCCGACGCCGGCTCGTGCGAGCGCATGATCTACAACGTCAATGATCAACCGCTGGTGCGCCCGTGACGCAAGTTCGGGCACAACCCCCCCGTATCTGGCATGGACCAGATGCGACGAGATGACGTTGGATGCGACAGTTCCCTCCCGCACGACCGCAGCCGATGTCTCATCGCAGGAGGTCTCGATTCCGAGAACAATCATACTACCGCATGGTACGCAAAGAGCCGAAGATTTTCAACAGACGGTTGCGCTGAAGATCCTTTTTGAGTATATTGATCTACTGTAGAATGTATTCTGAGGATTACCCCATGGCAAAGGTGTGTGACATCTGCGGCAAGAAGCCGGTCTCCGGCAACAACATCAGCCACGCCCACAATCTGACCAGGCGTCGCTGGCTTCCCAATCTCCAACATGTCCGCGCGCGCGTCAATGGTCGCACGGTCAGGATGAAGGTCTGCACGAACTGCCTGAAATCCAACAAGGTTTTGAAAGCCGTTTGACCGCGCCTTGCGCGGAGCGTTCGGACGTGTCAGCGGAAGCCATCATGGTGCGGTGATGATGGCTTTTTTGTTCGTCCGTCCGGGTTATTCTGCATCAATCCAGGGATCGACCATGCCCAGGCTGCACCTGGAACTCACGCTTCCCAACCAGCTCACCCTCCTCAGGGTCATCCTGACGCCCGTGTTTGTCGTCCTTCTGCTCTCCGGTTCACCGTTGTATCTTCAAATCTCGCTTCTTGTCTTTGTCATCGCGGCATTGACCGACTGGTATGATGGCTGGATTGCCCGGAAGCTCGGGTATGTCTCGCGCTGGGGAAAATTCCTCGACCCGCTGGCCGACAAAATCCTCTCCTCTGCCGCCCTCCTCTCGTTTGTGGCCCTCGGGCTGGTGGATGGATGGATGGTCTGGATCGTCATCGCACGCGATTTTATCATCACCGGGCTCCGCTCGTACGCCGAATACCGCGATCAGCCCATCGTGACGTCCCGTGGTGCCCAGGCAAAAACCTTCGGTCAGTTCGTGGTCATCTACTACATCCTGATCCTGCACGTGGCACGCAGCATTCCTGCTGTCGCCGAGCGATTCGGTCCAACGATTGAGGACCTGATGCATCCCCAGGTGCTTTTCGGAATGATGCTGCTCGTAACACTTTCGACGGTCGGGACTGGCCTCAGTTACCTCTACGAAAACAGAAAATTCCTACACGACCTCTATGACGGCTTCCGCACCAGACGTTGAACCGGGCGCGCCGCGGCCCCGGGTGTCTTTCCTGACACGCATGATCGCCACCGGTTTCTTCTCCGGGTACTCCCCCTGGGCATCGGGGACGGCAGGAACGCTCGTCGGGATCCTGCTCTATCTCCTTCCCGGTATCGAAGCCCCGATCGTGTTCATCCCCCTCATCCTCACCGCGTTCGCCGCCGGCGTGCTGACAAGCCGGAGAATTGCGGAAGTGGAAGGTCACCGGCTCACCGCAACTGCGGCCTATGCCAAGGAAAAATTCCAGAAGGGGGCGGACCATGCCGTGGACCCGTCCATCGTCGTCATCGACGAGATCGTCGGCGTCTGGATCAGTCTGCTCTGGATGCCCAAGACAGTGTTCTCTGTTGTGGCTTGCTTTTTCGTGTTTAGAATCCTGGACGTCCTGAAACCGGAACCCGCCCGGATGGTCGAACGTATTCCCAACGGCTGGGGGATCATGCTGGACGATGTTGTAGCGGGAGTGTACACCAACATGATCTGCCGCATCCTTGTCGTGACCGCGGCACTGGTCCTGCCTCAGCTCCGCTGACAGCCCCACGCATGGACGCGGAAATCATCACGATCGGCGATGAGCTGCTCATCGGGCAGGTCATCAACACGAATCAGGCGTATATCGCCGAGCAGCTGAACAGCGTGGGCATCAGCATCCGACGGATGACCACCGTCGGTGACGACCTGGAAACCATTCTCCACGCGTGTGAACAGGCGTGGAACTCCCACGAAATCGTTATTGCCACGGGGGGCCTCGGGCCGACGCACGACGATATCACCAAGACAGCCCTCTGCCGGTTCTTCGCTACCGACCTCGTCCCCAACGCTTCCTTGCGTGAACGGATCGAGCAGTTCATGCGCGCCCGGGGGATGCGCTGGAGCGCAGCTTCGGAAGAGCAAACGCTCGTCCCCCGTGCCGCCACCCTCTTCCTCAATCCTGTTGGCACCGCACCCGGCATGCTGTTTCGCCAGGCCGGGAGGATACTGATTGTGATGCCGGGAGTTCCCTACGAAATGAAAGAGATCATGCGGCAGTCCGTAGTTCCGTACCTCCAGGGACTACGGAGCGGGGCCGCGATCGTCCACCGGACGCTGCGAACGACCGGGATCGCGGAGAGCGTCCTCTCCGCACGTCTTGGAAATCTGGATGATCTGCTCCGTGGCGCGTCGCTGGCATTCCTCCCCTCTCCCCGCGGAGTCCGGCTGCGCGTCACGGTCATCGACACCTCCACAAGCTCAGCAGGGGCGCGCGCGGATGCGATCGAGCAGAAGATCCGGGAGAAGGTGGGCACCTATGTCTACGCCTCCGGCGAGGTGGAACTCGAAGAGACCATTGGCGCGTTGCTGAAGGAGCGTCGACTGACGATCGCCACCGCCGAATCCTGCACGGGAGGACTGGTTGCCGACAGAATAACGAACGTGAGCGGCAGCTCATCCTATTTTGAGCGGGGGGTGATCACCTACAGCAACCACTCGAAGACCGAACTGCTCGGAGTTCCGGAGAAGCTTCTTCAGGCTTGCGGTGCGGTCAGCAAGGAAGTCGCCGAGGCGATGGCGGCGGGAATACGAAGGATGGCCGGCACAGACATCGGCGTTTCCACAACGGGCATTGCCGGCCCGACGGGCGGCTCCCAGGAAAAGCCGGTGGGAACGGTGTGGATCGGCTATGCCGACGCTCATTCCACGGTCGCTGTCAGGTTCCAGTTCGGGGACGAACGCATTCGCGTGAAAGAACGCGCTTCACAAGCAGCACTTGAGATGGTCCGAAGGAAGATTCTTCAACTCGAGTGACAACTCCCGTGGCAACAGTCCGCCTCTTTATCGCCCTTCCCACGCCTGCCGAGGTGAAGCAGGCGATGGCCGACGTGCTTGCACGCCTTCGCACGACACAGGCCGATGTCCGCTGGGAGACGGGAGGGAAGTTGCATGCGACGCTGAGATTTCTCGGCGACACTGACGAGCGCCTCGTGCCCCGCATCCGTGAGTCCCTCGAAGCGATTGCCGCAGCGACCCCCCCTTGCACCGTCACGTATCGCTCTCTTGGATGCTTCCCCGATAAGAGAAACCCCCGCGTGATCTGGATCGGGATGGAAGATCCCAGTGACACCCTCCGCAGGCTCAATGCAGAGATCGAGGAGAGCGTGCGTGCCATCGGCTTCGAACCGGAAGACCGCGAGTTCCATCCGCACGTCACGCTTGGGCGGGTGAAGAGCCGGCGCAATGTGGCCAGCTTGCTTGCCATGATGGAATCTCTTACCTTTCAAAGCAATCCGGTGACCATTCGGGACATCCACCTCATCCGCAGCGAGCTCAAGCCGACGGGATCGGTGCACACCATCATGGCGAGCCCGACCTTCATCGGAAAAGAAGACCCGTGAGACTATACTGAGTAGGAGATTTCTATGTCAGACGAAAAGGACGCAAAAGCCCAAGCGCTGAAAATCGCCATTGAACAGATCGAGAAGCAGCATGGCAAAGGGTCCGTCATGCGCCTCGGAGAAGGACCGATCCAGAAGGTCGATGTCATTTCCACGGGGTCCATTTCTCTCGATGCCGCGCTCGGCATCGGCGGCCTTCCGCGGGGACGGGTTGTGGAGGTGTTCGGACCCGAATCATCCGGAAAGACCACGCTCTGCCTTCACGTCATCGCCGAGGCACAGAAAACCGGCGGCATCGCCGCCTTCATCGATGCAGAGCACGCCCTGGACATCGGGTACGCACGCAAACTGGGGGTGGATGTCAACAACCTGCTTCTCTCGCAACCGGAGTTCGGCGAACAGGCCCTCGAGATTGTGGAGACGCTTGTCCGGAGCGGCGCGCTTGATGTCATCGTGATCGATTCCGTGGCTGCCCTCACTCCGCGGGCAGAGATAGAAGGGGAAATGGGCGACCCCAGCATGGGCGTCCAGGCCCGCCTCATGTCACAGGCACTCCGGAAACTCGCAGCTGCCATCAGCAAGTCGAAAACGTGCGTTATCTTCACCAACCAGCTTCGGATGAAGATCGGCGTGATGTTCGGAAATCCCGAGACGACGACCGGCGGCAACGCGCTGAAATTCTATGCCTCCGTCCGTCTGGATGTCCGTCGCATCGAAGCAATAAAGGATGGAACGAACATCGTTGGCAACCGGACCCGCGTCAAAGTGGTGAAGAACAAAGTTGCCCCCCCCTTCCGGGAAGCGCTGTTCGATATCCTGTATGCCGAGGGGATTTCCAGACTGGGCGATCTGATCGATGTCGCCGTGGATCATAACATCGTCGTGAAATCCGGATCGTGGTTCTCCTACGGTCCCGACCGGATCGGGCAGGGGCGGGATTCAGTGAAGAAATTCCTGCAGGAACACGACAAGCTCCAGAAACAGATCGAAGAGGAAACGCGCAAGAAACTTGGCCTTCCGCCCCCCCCCGCCGGAGACACAACGGCACCTCAACCCGCGAAGGCGGAGGAGCGTCGAGCGCCAGGACCAGCACAGACTGCGCCACGACCGGCCGTCCCGCCGGCACCAGCAACAAAACCCGACGCGACAAAGAAGAAATAATCGTTGCGTATCACGCGGATAGAAAGCCAGAAACGCCGGCCTGGTCGGAAGAATATCTATGCCGACGGGAAGTTTCTGGCGGGCGTAAGTGCGGAAACGCTCCTCCGCCTTGCGCTCCGTGCGGGGGATGACGTCGGTCCCGGCCAGCTGGCCGCGCTGATGAAAACCGAGGAACTCGTCAGTGCCCGGAACACCGCCCTCCGCTTTCTCACCACACGCCCCCGCACGCTGCGCGAGATACGAGACAAGCTTCGTGAAAAGGAATTCTCCGAGGAGGAAATCCGGCGCGTCATCACCGACTTGACGACGGCAGGATTACTCAACGATGAAGAATTCGCCCGGATGTTTGTGCGCAACGCCCTTGCCATCCGCCCCACCGGCCAACTCGTGGTGAAACGGAAACTCCTGGCACTCGGGATCCCGAAGGCGATCGCAGAAGAAGCCATCGCCGAAGAGATGCCTCCCGACAGCACTCATGAACAGGCACTGAAGGCAGCGAAGCAGTTCCTCCGGAAAAATCGCACGAGGCAGCAGAAGGAGCCCGCGGTGAAACTCAGGAGCCGGCTTGCAGGATTCCTCGCGCGCCGGGGATTCGGCTGGGATACCATCGAACCGGTCCTGCGGACATTCCTCCATCAAAGCCCGGAGAACCCGAATGAATAGGGTCGTCTTTGATATCGAGACCCTGGCCGTCCCCGTCGAGACGCTCGATGAGGGACAGCAGGAGTACCTCTTCCGTTCCGCCAGGACCGAGGAAGAACGGATCGACGCCCTGCTGAAAATGAACCTCACCCCCTTCACGGCCCAGATCCTCGCGATCGGCATGCTCAACCCCGACTCGACCCAGGGAAAAGTCTTCTACCAGCATCCAGGGGGCGATGCCTCGTTCGTTGACGACGGCAGGGTGGAGCTTGTCCCGCTGACGGAAGAGGGCATAGTGAGGGAGTTCTGGAAAACCATCGCGCATTACTCCCAGTTCATCACGTTCAACGGACGCTCCTTCGACTGCCCCTTCCTCTTGCTCCGTTCTGCGATCTACGACATTCCTCCCACGCGGAACCTGATGCCCTACCGCTACAGCTTCAATGAACACTGTGATCTCATGGAACAACTGACGTTCTACGGGGCGTTCCGCAAATTCAGTCTCGACTTCTACTGCAGAGGATTCGGCATCAAGAGTCCGAAGGCGGAGGGGATCACCGGGCTGGACATGGGGCCGCTGTTCGGGGAAGGACGTTACCGAGAAATCGCCGAATACTGCCTGCGAGATGTGAAAGCGACAGCAGAACTTTTTCACCGCTGGCACGGGCTGCTCGCATTCGAGAAATAGGGATTTCCCCCACAGAAGGCAAACGCCGGGCTCGAGGGCCCGGCGTTTGCCTTTGTGCGCAATGGTATCGGTCAGGAAGCTCGCGCGGGGAGCCTCGGCCAACGTCGCGCCAGCTCATGATAGGTCATGGCTGCCGCGCCCAGCTTGATCAGATCCCACCATGAGAAGAGGAGGAACCCCGACGTGAAGGCGGCGGCGAGGTCGTGCAGGTAGAATGCAAACAGGAATAATGTCCCTGAACCGAAAATCAGAGCCAATCCCGACGCCATCGAGACGATACTCCAGAGCAATCCTCTGTTTCGGTCAACAAGATAGCCGACAAGGGCCGCTGCAACGGGAAATGCAAACAGGTATCCGCCCGTTGGACCTATGAGACGCGCAATGCCAAACGTCCCCAGCGCGAACACGGGTGCACCGAGGGTTCCTGCGGCAAGGTAAAGAAGTTGGCTGAGGGCACCGTTTCGCGCCCCGAGAAATGCACCCGCAAGAAGCACAACGAGGGTCTGGAGCGTGAAAGGAACCGGTTCGTGAGGAATCTCGATTCGTGCGCCAACCGCTGTCAACGCAGCAAATGCCGCAACCCAGAGAGTCTGGGAAGCGACCGTGTCAATTGAAAACAGTCTAACTTCGGAAGCCTTGGGTAGAACGGTCATAGCGACGGACTCCAGCTGTGGTGAACCCGGCTTTTCAATATACCACCTTCCGTCTGAGATGTCAACATCACGACCTTCGCTTGGTCCGTCTCTCAATGTACTGATCGAACGGGAGGGATTCTTAGGATATCGTGAGCGTTCCATGGAAGCGTCAGATCCGACGCCTGCCAATCCGCCACAGGATCTGGAGATTCCAGGCGCCCGCTCCTTTCAATGCGTTTGTCGTGAAGCGTCGGACTCACTTCACCACACGGGCAGCCCGTCACACCCGTCCGCCGCTGCAACCGGCGGAACCGCTTTTCGCCACGCATTGCGACACTGAACCAATTTCGTGTCCACCGGACGTATCCACAAAATGGTGCAAATTCAGCTGGAATTCCAGATAAGGCTTGCGATGAACAGCGTTTTTCATTATCTTTGTAAGCTTAATCTTCAGAGCATGGAACCATGCCAACACTCAAGGTATTTTCCGGACGAGCAAATCGTCCGCTTGCAGAAAAGATCGCACACGAAGTAGGCGAGCCACTCGGCCAATGCGACATCAAGACCTTTAGCGATGGTGAAATCTGGGCCAAGTATGCCGACAACATCCGTGGATGCGATGTCTTCATCGTTCAATCGACACACCCACCTGCGGAGAACCTGCTTGAGCTGCTGATCATGATTGACGCAGCGAAACGGGCATCCGCCCGGAAGGTTGCTGCGGTTATCCCGTACTTTGGGTACGCAAGACAGGACAGAAAAGACCAGCCGCGGGTGTCGATCACCGCGAAATTGATTGCCAATCTGTTGACGGGAGCCGGCGCTGATCGCATCATCACCATGGATCTGCATGCACCGCAAATTCAGGGTTTCTTTGACATACCGGTCGATCATCTCTACTCATCGGCCGTGCTCGTGCAACAGTTCAAGCGGCGGAAAATGGCCAACCTGTCCGTCGCATCGCCGGACGTCGGCGGCATCAAGATGGCCAGGGCCTATGCGAAGCGGTTGGAGGCAGACCTGATCGTAATCGACAAGCGCCGTCCGCGCCAGAACGAAGCCGAGGTCATGAACATCATCGGCGAGGCGGCCGGCAGAAACATCCTGATCGTGGATGATCTCGTTGATACGGCAGGGACACTCACCAACGCGGTCACCGCGCTCAAACAGGCCGGCGCGAGGGAAGTCTATGCCGCATGCACGCATCCGGTGCTTTCAGGCAACGCGATTGAACGCATCGAGCACTCCGGGCTCGAGAAGATTTATGTAACGGATTCCATTCCGGTACGCGCAACATCGCCGAAGATCGAAGTTCGCACCGTCGCACCGATCTTCGGGGAAGCGATCAAGAGGACGTTCAAAAACCTCTCGATCAGCTCCCTGTTCGACATTGATAAAGGATAAGTCATTGTCATCGAAGGAAGAGCAGTCATGGTTGAAGTCGTATTGAACGCAGAAGTCAGGGAGAACGTTGGCAAGCACGCGAAGTACTCCCGCGGGCAGGGGATGATCCCCGGCGTCTTTTACCGGCGCGGAGAGAAGAACCTGAACATCCAGGTCGCCAAACCCAGCCTCGATCAGATCGTCTTCACGGCGGAAATGCATATCATCGATCTGCATCTGAGTGACGGCACAACGCGCAAATGCATCCTGAAAGATGTGCAGTTCGACCCGTTGAGTGATCGGCCCGTCCATTTTGACCTTCTCGGACTTCACGAGAACGAGAAGCTGACGATCGAGATCCCGGTTGCTCTGACCGGAGGCGCACCGCGTGGCATCAAGGACGGCGGGCTGCTGCAGCACAGCGTCCACCGCCTGAAGATTTCCTGCCTGCCGAAAGATATTCCGGAAAAAATCGAGGTCAATGTAGCGGACCTCGGGGTCAACGACTTTCTGCACGTGCGTGATCTCAACATCCCGAATGTCACAATCCTCGAGAACGCTGACAGTCCGGTGGTCGGTGTGATCCCGCCGACCATTGTGAAGGAACCGGCCCCCGGTGAAGTCGCACCGGCCGAGCCGACCGAACCCGAAGTCGTCGGCAAGGGCAAGAAGCTCGAGGAAGGTGAAGGAGAAGCCGAGCCCCCGAGCAAGGAGCAGGCAAAGGGGAGCAAAGAACAGTCGAAGAGCTGACCCCGCACGGTTCAGCCTGTTAGCCCGCCGCACGGAAGAGCATGGGACCGTTCATTGTTGCAGGTCTGGGAAACCCGGGCGCGAGATACGCAGAGACCAGGCACAATGTGGGGTTCAGGGTCGTCGACCGGCTGTGCAGTTCTTGCCGCTGCCGCCTGCGTGAAGGCCCCGGACCGTACCTCCAGGCCCAGGGAGTGATCGGGGGTGACGAGGTTATTCTGCTGCAACCTCAGACCTTCATGAACGCCAGCGGGTCTGCGGTGGCAGAAGTGCTCCAGCGGTACGGTGCCTCGCTCGATAGGTTGTTGGTCATCGTCGATGATGTCGCCCTTCCACTGGGCTCGCTGCGGCTTCGACCCCATGGAAGCGACGGCGGACACAACGGATTGTTCTCAGTCATTGAACACCTGCAATCAGACGCGTTTCCACGACTTCGGTGCGGAATCGGGCAAGATCCCCCGCCCCCGAGGGACACGCTGGCGCTGTTTGTCCTTTCCAGGTTCGAGGAGACAGAGCGCGAACCGGTTGAAACGATGATCCTGCGGGCGGCTGACGCAGCCACCGCGTTCGTCAGGCATGGGATCGATCGGACAATGACAACATACAATACATAGGAACGAGTAGCGGTACCCTTTTACCAACACATCATATCAAAGGGATACCCCTCTACTCTCCGGTTCACCGCCCGGTGACTATCGGAGAGTCATCTAATTCACACTATTAGAGGACCACAGGGAGGTAACAGATGTCCACAACCAAACGTCTCTATGAGACAACCTTCATCGTCAACGCATCGCTTGATGATCCCCAGATCGACGGCGTCATCGGGCGCGTGCAGGACACCATCACCAAGAATGGCGGCACCATCACTGCGCTGAACAAGTGGGGGCGCAAACGCCTGACCTACCCCATCAACAAGAAGACCACCGGATTCTACGTGAACATCGAGTTCGAGGCGCCTGGAACGGTCCTCGGCCTCCTCGAGCGCTCATTCCAGCTCGACGAGATGATCCTCCGGGATCTGACCCTTGTCCTTGAGGCGAAAGCGCTGGCAGCACGCAAGGCTTCCCAGCTGGCACTCCAGGCACAGCAAACCCAGATGGCCGCCGAAGCGGCCGCCGCACCGCAAACCCGGGAGCCCCTGTTCACGGAGCAGCCGGGCGAGTCACGACAGTAACGACGAAAAGGAGAACCTCCAGTGTATACCCCTCGAAAACCCCGACGCGAAAAAGACAACCAGGCAATGCGCAAGAAGCGCACATGCAGGTTCTGCGACGCGAAAGACGTGTATATCGATTACAAGGATGAGAAGAGACTGCAGCGCTTTGTCACCGAGCAGGGAAAGATCATCCCCAAGCGGATCACCGGCACCTGCGCGAAACATCAGCGTCAGCTCGTCAAAGCAATCAAACGGGCACGTCACCTGGCATTGCTGCCGTTCGTGTCAGACTCGATTCGTTAGTCGGAACAAACAAGGAACGATCATGAAAATCATTCTGCGAAAAGAACACGAGCGACTGGGACAGGTCGGCAGCGTCGTCGACGTGAACGATGGGTTTGCACGGAACTTCCTGATCCCCCGCGGGATCGCGTTCCCTGCCGACAAAGGGAACATGCGCGCTCTTGAGGAAGAAAAGAAACAGGCCGAGCGCCGGGCCACCAAGGTGGAAAAGGCAAGCGAAAAACTCGCGAAAGAACTCGAGAAAGTCTCCATCACGCTGAAGATGACCGTCGGCGAAGACGAGAAGCTCTTCGGATCGGTCACATCACAGATGGTCGCCGACGCACTGAAGGAGAAAGGATTTGATCTCGATAAACGTATCATCGAGATCGAGGAACCGATCAAAGCCCTCGGCATCTACTCGGTCAACGTCAAGCTGCACCACAGCGTCACGGCCAAGGTCAAGGTCTGGGTGGTGCGAGAGTAGACTGCGTTTCGTGACCCATTCCTGGGCCCAGGATGATCGGAAATCGGGAAATGCGCGCGCACGAGGGGGACCCCAACCGGGGGTCTCTCCGTCGCCCGATTCCATTTGGATTGGCGGTTTTTTCGGAAGTCGAAACTCCCGCGTGAACCACGCTGTTGTATACAATAGACAAGGCGGACGAATCAACATGACAAAAGAAGTCAAGATCCTCGAAGAAGTCACCATCCGTTTCGCCGGCGATTCAGGCGACGGGATGCAGCTGACGGGGACGCAATTCACAAACACCGTGGCAGCCCTCGGGGCTGATCTGAGCACGCTTCCGGATTATCCCGCAGAGATCCGCGCCCCCGCCGGCACAAAGTACGGCGTCAGCGGCTTTCAAATCCATTTCGGAAGCACGGACATCCATACGCCGGGAGATACGTGTGATGTGCTTGTGGCAATGAACCCGGCGGCACTCGTAACGAACCTGAAGGTCCTCCGCCAGGAAGGCACCATCATCGTGAACGAGGATTCCTTCAACGACAAGAATCTGAAGCTGGCCGGACTCCAGTCCAATCCACTGGATGACGCCACACTGGCCAGGTACCAGGTCCACCGCGTCCCCATCAGCACCCTCACGGCCCGTGCGATCGCAGACATGAATCTGTCGACTCGATTCGTCGACAAGACAAAGAATTTCTTCGCCCTCGGGTTGATGTACTGGATGTACAACCGGCCGCTTGATCAGTCGATCCGGTTCATTCAGGAGAAGTTCGGCGCAAAGGACAAGGACATGGCCGAGGCGAACCTGCGGGTGATGAGGGCTGGCTACAACTATGGCGAGACCACAGAGATCTTCACCACACGGTACGATGTGAAACCCGCCCAACTCCCCCCCGGCAAGTACCGAAACATCATGGGGAATGTGGCAACGGCCCTCGGGCTGGTCGCAGCCGCCCGGAAAGCGGGTCTGGAGCTTTTCCTCGGCAGCTACCCCATTACACCTGCAAGCGACATCCTGCACGAACTCTCAGCCCTGAAGCAATTCGGGGTGAAGACATTCCAGGCGGAAGACGAAATCGCGGGGATCTGCGCAGCCATCGGCGCCTCCTATGCCGGTGCGCTCGGTGCGACCAATACCAGTGGCCCCGGACTCGCTCTGAAAACCGAAGCGCTCGGTCTCGCGGTGATGCTCGAACTTCCCCTCGTGGTGATCGACGTCCAGCGCGGCGGCCCGAGCACCGGTCTCCCGACTAAAACCGAGCAGGCAGACCTCCTGCAGGCAGTGCACGGACGCAACGGTGAAGCACCGCTCTGCGTGCTGGCCGCGGCAACCCCGGCGGATTGCTTCGCTACTACGTTTGAAGCAGCACGCATCGCAATCAAGTACATGACGCCGGTGATTTGCATGACGGACGGCTACCTCGGCAACGGTGCGGAGCCGTGGCTGATCCCCAACGTCGACGATCTGCCGGATATACCGGTGACGTTCGCGAAGGACCCTGCTACATTCCAACCTTACGCACGCGACGAAAAAACTCTCTCACGTCCCTGGGCGATCCCCGGCACTCCCGGACTCGAACACAGGATCGGCGGCCTCGAGAAAGCACACATCGACGGCAACATCAGCTACGATCCCGACAACCACGACTTCATGGTCAAGCTGCGCATCGCAAAGATCGAACGAATAGCTGATGATATTCCGCTCCAGACGATCGAAGGGGATGCCGAAGGCGATCTGCTCATCGTCGGCTGGGGAAGCACCTATGGCGCAATCAAGACTGCGGTGACCGGCGCGCGATCACGGGGCCTCTCGGTCTCCCATCTGCACCTGCGCTACCTGAACCCGTTCCCGAAAAACCTGGGCGAGTTGCTCTATAAGTTCAAGAAGGTGATCGTCCCGGAAATCAACAACGGACAACTGATCCAGCTGCTCCGCTCCAAGTATCTGATCCCCGCCACCGGCTTCAACAAGGTGCGCGGACTGCCCCTCCGGGCAGAAGAGATTGAAAACGAAATTGAATCCGTATTAGGGAGGTAACCATGGCCGAGACAATGGAGAACACAGCAGCTCCCGCAAAGCTCACGATCAAGGATTTTCAGTCCGACCAGGATGTCCGCTGGTGCCCGGGGTGCGGAGACTATTCCATCCTTGCACAGATCCAGAGGGTCTTCCCCGAGTTTCCCCGGAAGAAGGAAACATTTGTCGCCGTCTCCGGAATCGGGTGCTCCAGCCGCTTCCCGTACTACATGAACATCTACGGGCTTCATGGCATCCACGGACGAGCGACGGCAATCGCATCGGGTGTCAAGCTTGCGAACCCGGAGCTTGACGTCTGGGTGGCCACGGGCGACGGTGATGGCCTGAGCATCGGCGGCAACCATATGATCCATCTGTTGCGGCGGAACATCACCATCAAGGTGATCCTCTTCAACAACCAGATTTACGGCCTGACAAAGGGCCAGTTCTCCCCCACGTCCCAACTCGGCCAGATCACCAAATCCACGCCGGTGGGGGTAATCGACTACCCGTTTGTGCCGGTCTCGCTTGCATTGGGCGCCGGTGCGACACTTGTAGCACGAACGATGGACCGCGACCCAAAGCACCTTCAGGAAATGGTGCGCCGGGCCGAAGCACACAAAGGGACGGCGTTCGTCGAGATCTATCAGAATTGCAACGTATTCAATGACGGAGCATTCTTTCAGTTCACCGAGAAAGAAACACGCGACGATCATGTCCTGTACCTCGAGCACGGAAAGCCCCTGGTCTTCGGGAAGGATCGTGGAAAGGGCATCAGGCTGAACGGCTTCACGCCAGAAGCAGTGAACATCAAAGAGGGAACGTACTCCGTCAATGACCTGCTGGTCCACAACGAGAACGATCTCACCCTTGCGTTCATTCTTGCCAACATGATCCACAATCCCGAGCTCCCACGCCCGATGGGCGTTTTCGTCTCGCTGGACCGCCCGTCGTATGAGGATCAGATGCGCGACCAGATTGCCCGCGCCAGGAGCAAGAAAGGGACCGGGGACCTCCAAAAACTTCTGGACGGGGAAGAAACCTGGGTGATCGAATAAACAGTTGCTCTGCACAGGAGGACAGGGAGGCGCAAGCCTCCCTTTTTTGTTGGCCACGAAATGCCTATATTATGAAGTTTTGAACCACAGATGCCGACGAGAATGGTGAAACCTTCATACGACGGTGTGATCCCGCTGCTCCGACGGCTGTCGAAGTTCGTGCTGACGACCCATGTCAACCCGGACGCCGATGGCCTCGGTTGCGAAATCGCGCTCGCAGAATGGCTCGCTTCAAACGGAAAACAGGTCGCTGTCATGAACCACAGCGAGACGCCCGAGGTCTTTCGGTTCCTCGACCCCAACAAGAGAATCCAGACCTTCGATCCGGCCCGACACGGCCATCTGCTTGCCGAAGCGGAGATCATTGCAATCGTAGACACCAACCACCCCGAGCGGCTCCGGTCGATGCAACACGACGTGGTGGCCAGCCGAGCCATCAAGATCTGCATCGATCATCACCTTGAACCGAGCGCCTTCGCGGACCACTATGTCCTCGATGACGACGCGACGTCCACCGGTGAGATATTGTACAAGATTCTCATCGAACTGAACGGGGCGGCCCTTCCCCCCCTTATCGCCCAGGCATTGTATGCAGCAATTATGACCGATACGGGATCGTTCCGGTATCCCCGTGTTGATCCCGATACTCACAGGATCGCGGCCCACCTGATCGAATGCGGGGCCGATCCCGTGAGCATCTACTCGCAGATCTATGAACGTTGGTCCAACGGACGCATCCACCTCCTCGGTGAGATGCTGGCCGGACTCAGCACCGCTGCCGGCGGAATAGTCGCGCACGTGACGATAACGCGGGATATGCTGGCTCGCACCGGGACCAACGAGGACGATACCGACAATTTCACGACGTATCCGATGAGTGTCAACGGCGTCCGGGCGGGAATCCTCTTCCTGGAACTGAGCGATGGCGTCAAAATCAGTTTCCGGTCAAAAGGCGACGTCCCCATCAACGAGCTTGCAAAGCAGTTCGGGGGAAATGGCCACAAGAACGCCGCCGGAGCCCGCGTCACCGGGCGACCGCTCCCCGAGGTCCGCGCCGAAGTGCTTGCTGCGGCAGAACAGTTTGTCAACGGAAGACTCGAGCAGGAATCATGAGCACAATAAAACCTCTCAAAGGATCACTCCAGAAAATCACTGCAGACGTCGTTGCCTGTCTCGTCTTCGAGGACAAGCAACACCTGAAACGCCAGCGGAGTGAGCTCTCACGCCTCCTGGGACCCTCATCGGCACCCCTGAAGACCTCCGTCTTCAGCGGCAAATTGCAGCAGACGCTGGTCCTCTACCCGGGGACATGGAAGTCCCACTTCCTGATTCTTGTTGGCGCCGGGCCTGCAGCCAAGTTCTCGGTCGAGGCGCTGCGGCGATGCGCCTCGACTGCCGCGAAGCAGGCACGGACCCTTCAGGCCAGGTCATTCGCTCTCGCGGAACCCGACCCTGACATCGTCTCGACGACTCCCATCGGCACTGACGAACACCTCTGGGAACGGATCGGTTCGGGAGTGGCAGAGGGGTTGCTGCTGGGACTCTATACCTATGACCGGTACATCACCGCAAAAGACACCGCGGAGCGAAAGCTGAAGAAACTGTTCATCGCCACGACATCCGCCGCGCGACTTCGGGCAATTCAACGCGGTGTTCACACAGGCACCGTTGTGTCTGAGGCTGCGTGCGTTGCCCGGGATCTCGGCAACGCACCCGGAAACGAAATATATCCCGCAACACTCGCGCACAGAGCCCGGAAGATCGGACGAGACCATGGCATCCGTGTCTCCGTTTTCGAAAAAAAGAAGATCAAGGCCCTCGGCATGGGTGGATTGATAGGCGTCTCCCAGGGAAGCGCAAAACCACCGCGCTTCATCGTCATGGAGATCAACAGGGGTAGCAAACGGGGAACTGTCGTCCTCGTCGGGAAAGGGGTAACCTTCGATTCGGGAGGGATCTCCATCAAACCTTCGGCCGGGATGGCCGAAATGAAAATGGATATGTCGGGCGCAGCAGTTGTTCTTGCCACCATGCAGGCAGCAGCGCAATTGCGGATCCCCATCCATATCGTGGGTCTGGTCCCCGCAACAGAAAACCTGCCGGCGGGAACAGCGTTGAAACCCGGGGATATCCTGCGCCACTACAACGGCAAGACTTCCGAGGTCGACAACACGGATGCGGAAGGACGTCTTATCCTCGCTGATGCGCTCGGATATGCAGACCGATTCAACCCCGACCTCGTGATCGATCTCGCCACCCTCACCGGTGCATGCGTTGTCGCGCTCGGTCACGTGGCCTGCGGCATGCTCGGCAATGATGAATCAATGATGACGAAAATGAAAGAGGCGGGAGACCGTTCGTATGAGCGACCCTGGCAACTCCCCCTGTTCGATGAATATGAGAAGCTGATCAAGAGTGATGTTGCGGATGTGAAGAACGTCGGCGGCCGCTGGGCCGGCGCAATCACGGCGGCATTCTTCCTGAAGAAGTTCATCGGCGACTACAGATGGATCCACCTGGATATCGCAGGGCCCGCAATCATGGAAGAACCCACCGACTACACCCCCAGAGGAGCGTCCGGATTCGGCGTCCGGCTGCTTGTGGATTTTCTCCAATCCTGGCGGACATCGTAAGGTTCTCACCATGGATCGTCTGGCTGCAGTAGCATTCGCGGTGGCTGTCGTCCTTCAGCCTGTCCACGCTCAACCTGAGCCGGATGAACCTCGGCGGCCGAACCAATCCCAATTCCTTTTCTACGATGCGGTCACGCTGTATTCCCGCGACACTTCACTCGTCCGTGTTGATATCCACTATCGCATCAATACGGACTTCTTCGTTACGGTCCGGAATACCGAAAGCGCCCTCGCGGGAGAGTATGAACGACACGGGGTGCTCGTGGCTGATCTGCTCGACTCCACGCGAATGGCGCGGGGGCACGGCGTCCAGAATATCGAGATCGCAGACAATGTCTCCGAACGGTCACCCACCGACATCCGATGGTATCAAGGAATCCTGAGCTTCAACGTGCCGCGGGGGACGTACACCATCGCATTCGACCTGAGTGACCAGGAGTCCCGGCGATCGTTCAGCGACAAGAAGCGAACGCTCGTCGCTACGCTGCCCCCACCGGAAAGCCTGCGGTGTACGACGGCGTTCTTCGTTGCCGATACTGTTGGCATACATCCGGGCGAGCACCTCGTCCCGCAGAACTTCGGTGGGGATGCGCTCTACTGGAAGCCAGGGAGCATCTACCTGGAGATGCCGGGAAGCCAGGACACCGCCACGACGATCGACGTCGACTACGTCTTCAGAAGCGCTGAACCGTCTGCCGACAAAGCCGCTCCGGTGGTCTCAGGCACCCGGACCGGGCTGCGACCGCTGCGTTCCATCACCCTCATGCCGGAGGGCGCGGGCGATTCCACTTCCTACGCGATGAGGGGGGATTCGACACGGCAGGCCAGTTCGCTTCTCATCCCCCTGCCGATGGAACGCCTCCCGCTCCGCGCTGTCACACTGCAGCTTACCCTTCACCGCGGCAACGACACGACCACGATCAACAAAGAGTTCCGCCTCCTGTGGCCCGACATGCCGCTCTCGCTCAGGAACGTGGATTTCGCACTCGAAGCTCTGCAGTACATCGTCTCGGAGGAGCAACTGGATTCGTTGAAGGATGGCAATTTCGAGACACGGATGCGCAATCTTGAAAACTTCTGGCAGAAACGGGACAAGACACCCGAAACACCCTCCAATGAGGTAATGACCGAGTACTACCGGCGCGTTGATGAGGCCACACGCAACCTCGGGTCGCTCCGCCGCCCCGACGGCTTCCGGACAGACCGGGGACGCATCTATGTCCTCTATGGACCTCCCACGCGGACCGACCGGAACCTCGACCCGCAAGGGACGTTTCAGGAGATCTGGATTTACGAACGACTTCGGAAGAAATTCATCTTCGAGGACCGCGGACGCACCGGCGACTATGTGCTCGCGGCGACAGGTGCGTTATGAAACCCACCATCGCGATCACCGTGGGGGACTGCAACGGTATCGGCCCTGAAATTGCCCTCAAAAGCCTTCTCGACCCATCGGTCAGCAGGCTCTGCCGACCCGTGCTTGTCGGCCCCTTCGATGTATTTCTCTGGTATGCCCGGAAGCTGAAACTTCCCGTTTCGATCCCGCCGGCAAAAGCCTCGACACGCGCAACGAGATCTTCCCCGCGATGGGTTGACATCGAGGTCATCGAAACCGCTCACGATCCAGAGTACACCCTCAAACCGGGCACCGTTTCTCCCGCGTCGGGGCGTATCGCCGCCGGCGCAATTGAGCTCTCCGTCCTCCTCGTGCAAACAGGAAATGCGGCCGCCATGGTGACCGCTCCCATCTCCAAAGCAGCCTTCCACCAGGCGGGTTTCCAATATCCCGGCCACACAGAATACCTTCAACACCTCACCCACAGCCGCACGGTCGCGATGATGCTCGTCAGCAAAGCCCTCCGTGTGGGACTGGTGACTGTCCATGCACCGCTCCGCGAAATCCCCCGGCTCCTGACACGGAGTGTCCTGCGTGACCAGATCACCACCATTGCGGCCGCCCTCCGGACCGATTGGGGGATCCGAAAACCAAAACTCGCTGTCCTTGGACTGAATCCTCACGGGGGAGAATCAGGGGAGATCGGCACCGAGGAAATCGACGCCGTCATACCGACACTCACCATGCTCCGCAACGAGGGACTGGCGGTTGACGGGCCGTTTGCGGCGGACGGCTTCTTTGCCCGGTACCGCCCGGGGTCCTATGACGCCGTCGTCGCCATGTACCACGACCAGGGGCTCATCCCGCTGAAAATGCTCGCGGCCGGACAAGGAGTCAACTACACCGCGGGACTTCCGATCGTGCGCACCTCGCCTGACCACGGGACCGCTTTTGACATCGCAGGACGGGGGTTGGCCGATCCTCAAAGCATGATCGCTGCAATCCTGCTCGCTGCTCAGATCGCACGCAGACGGAACCTCACGCGAAAGGGGGGCGCACGATGATCAAATTCACCAATGTCTCCTTCGGTTTTGACAAACACGATCTTCTTGACGATGTCTCCTTTGAGATCCGCCCGGGCGAGTTTGTTTTTCTCGTGGGGCAGACAGGTTCGGGGAAAAGCACCATCCTCCGGCTCATGTATATGGACATCGCCCCTCGGAAAGGCATGGTCATCGTAGGAAAATTCCACTCGTCACACATCCAACCGCGGGAGAAACCATACCTCCGCAGAACCCTCGGGATCGTTTTTCAGGACTTCCGCCTGCTGGAGGACCGTTCAGTGTTTGATAATGTGGCCTTCACACTTCATGTCACCGGAACACAGTCCACGGACATCAAGCGCCGTGTCCTCCATGTTCTGGCCAATGTCGGGCTGAGTCACCATCGCAACAAGATGGCATACGAACTCTCCGGCGGCGAGCAACAACGCGTGGTGATAGCGCGTGCACTGGTGAACAACCCCACATTTCTCCTTGCCGATGAGCCGACGGGAAATCTCGACCCGATGACATCACGCGAGATCCTTCAACTGCTCAGAGACATCAACACACGGGGAACCGCGGTCGTCATGGGAACACATAACTACGATCTGGTGAGAAAGACGAATGAGCGGATTCTTCAGGTGAAGAACGGCAGGGTCTTTGACGTGGAATTGAAGTAGAAGGGAGGTGGGGAGCAGACCCGACCGCACTCTCGCTTGGTCACGGCGACGTGACAGTGGATGGCACACTCCTAGAGGGTGACGGCTTCGACCCGTTTGACTTCGGGAATTTCGCGCAGGATGGCGCGTTCGACGCCGGCCCGGAGCGTAAGCTGCGACATCGGACATATTCGACAGGTCCCCACCCATTCAATCTCCAGCACACCGTCATCCCGAAACCTTCGGAAGTTCACATCACCACCGTCCACCCGGAGGAAGGGCCGGATGAATTCGAGGCATTGTTCAATGCGTTGTTCGATCATCGTCACGTCAGCTGAATGTCCACTGCCGGGACAGCCCGTGCCGCTGCATTCCGGATGCTGATCTGGGCAGCCATATTCCTGGCGATCAGCGAGATGCTATCAGCCAGCTCTTTCGCCTGATCATCAAGCACCGCCGGTCTGCCGTTGTCCCCGCTGACACGGATCGAGGTGTAGAGAGGGATCTCCCCGAGAAACGGCACACCGAGCTCTTCCGCCGCCCTGCGGCCCCCCCCGGTATCGAAGATGTTGTCCCTGTTCCCGCAGTGCGCGCACACATAATAGCTCATATTTTCGATGATACCAAGCACGGGGACGTTTACTTTTTGAAACATCGCAAAGCCCTTCCGCGCGTCCGCCAGCGAAATATCCTGCGGCGTGGTCACCACAACGGCGCCGGTCAGCGGAATCGTCTGCACCAGGGTGAGCTGGATATCGCCGGTGCCGGGCGGGAGATCAAAGATCAAATAGTCCAGCTCCCCCCATTCCACATCCGACATGAACTGCTTCACGGCACCGCTGGCCATCGGTCCCCGCCAGATCACCGCTTGCATCGGGTCAACGAGGAAGCCGATCGACATCACCTTGACGCCCCAGTTTTCCAGCGGAACCAGCCGGGTGCCCTTCACCTGTGGACGGCCTTTGATCCCCATCATCATCGGGATACTCGGGCCATAGATGTCGGCATCCACGAGTCCCACCGAAGCCCCGTCTCTGGCAAGGGCGACGGCAAGGTTGACCGCAACGGTGGACTTCCCCACCCCGCCCTTTCCCGACGCAACGGCGATGGTGTTTTTGACGCCGGGAAGGATCGCGGCCTTCTGGCTGTTGTCGTGCTGCGTCACGCGGGACGTCATGTCGACGGAGACGGAACCGACACCCGGAATCGCGTCGCGCACAGCACTCACGGCCGCGGCTTTCAGGTCTTCACGCACAGGACACGCGGGCGTCGTAAGCTCAATGGTGATGGCAACATCATCCCCCCGTATGGTGACGTCCTTCACGAAATTCAACGTCACAATGTCCCGGTGGAGGTCAGGGTCCTTCACGTTTCGCAGAGCCTGCAGCACAGCCGCTTCCGTCAATTCCTTCATCGTATTTCGCCCGCATGGTTGAATTGAGATTTCCAGAGCAAGGGAGGTGGAACGGTCCCGGTCTTTACAACACCCGGCGATCAGAGAACGTTCATTCGTTTTCCGACCTTCCTGAACGCCGCCAACGCGCGATCGATGTCCTTCCGGCTCAGCGCAGCCGAGATCTGGGCGCGGAGCCGCGCCTCTCCCTTGGGAACCACCGGGTACCAGAGACCTTTGATATACACTCCTTCCTCCAGAAGAGCCTTGCTCATGTCCTGGGCTACTGAGGCCTCACCGAGCATGATTGGAACAATCGGATGATCCCCTTCCAGGATCTTGAAGCCAAGGTCTGCGATGTGCTTCCGGAAGTAGGCGGTGTTCTTGCGCAGCCGCTTCACGATCGCCGGCTCTTTCATCAACAGATCGAACGCCGCCCCGGCTCCGTAGACGATGGCCGGCGGCAGCGAATTTGAGAAGATGTAGGTTCGCGCCTTCTGCCGCATGAAGGCGATCATGTCTTTCTTGCCGCTGATGTACCCGCCCGCCGCTCCGCCGATCGCTTTCCCCAGCGTGCCCGTCAGCACATCGATCCTGCCGTGAACACCCTTGGCTTCAGGCGTCCCACGCCCCCGCTTCCCGCATACCCCGACACCGTGAGAATCGTCCACGAAGAGAATTGCCTGAGAGGTCTTCGCAATGTCGACCAGCCGGTCGAGCGGCGCAAGGTCCCCTTCCATGCTGAACACGCCATCCGTGGCGATGATGCGGAGACGGTAGTCCTTCTCCTTGTCTTCCTCCAGCTGTCGGATGAGGTCGTCCACGTCTGCGTGCCTGTAAATCTTGCGCTCGGTCGTCTCCGCCTTGCAGAGCCGCTGTCCGTCAATGATGCTCGCGTGGTTCAGCCGGTCAGAATAGATCACATCGCGCCAGGTGTCGTACCCCAGTTTCTCGTTGGTCAGCGACGCGAAGAATGCCTCGTTGGCAGCCCAGCAGGAGGAAAAGAGGATGGTGTCCTCGGTCCCCAGAAACCTGGAGATCTTCTTCTCCAGGTCCAGGTGGATATCCTGGGTCCCGCAGATGAAGCGGACCGACGCCACGCCATAGCCGTACTCCTTGACACCCCTGATGGCAGCTTTTCGAACGGCCTGGTGATTGGAGAGCCCGGCATAGTTATTGGAGGCAAGCATCACAACCTTCCTCCCCTTCACGCGCACAATCCCGTCCTGGGCACTTTCGAGGGGAACTTCATATTTGTATGTCTTGGATTCCTCCAGCTGACGGAGTTCCTGCGAGATCAGTTCGGAAAGAGTTGCCATGGTAGCTCTCCTGATAGTCGTGCACCGTCAATCCCTGCGGGCGTGAGCCCGTCAGGATGCCGTGTTATTCCTGAGTCGTGCCGCAAATGAGCCATCCATCCCGTGGTGATGAGGCAGTGTTTCCACAAACCCCTCCGAAGACACGAGATCCTTGCTGATGAATTCCGCCGCGTTGTCCAGAACAAACTCCGGATGGCGGGCGAGGAATCCGCAGACAACATCCCTGTTCTCTTCGGGCTCAGTGGTGCAGGTGCTGTATACCAGGACCCCGCCCGGTTTAACCAGACGTGCGGCGTTCTCGATAAGTTGGGACTGGAGTTCGGCCGACTTGTGGACATCCGTCAGATCGCGTTTCCACTTGATGTCCGGCTTCTTTGCGATGGTCCCGAGACCACTGCAAGGGGCATCGAGGAGAACCCGGTCGACGGGCTCGTGCTCAAGAATCGTGGCATCCCCGACGCATAGCTTGACATTGCGGAGTCCGAGCCGCTCCGTCGCCGTACGGAGGAGGTTCAGCTTCGCCTCGTACTTGTCGAACGCGATCACCTCGCCTTCATTCTTCATGGATTCGGCGATATGCGTTGTCTTGCCCCCCGGGGCCGCGCAAAGATCAATCACCCGTTCACCAGGCTGCGACGCCAACAACAGGCAGGGCAGTGCCGCGCTCTCGTCCTGAATGGTGAACATCCCATTCCGGAAAAGATCCATCTGCCCGATACGGGTGAGCGACTTGACGTGGACGAAATAAGGGATGTACTTGGATCCGGAATATGGAATCTGCTGCTCTTCGAGCTGCTTCAGGAACTGTCCAGGATCAATTTTCAGCCGATTGATTCGGAGGGAGAGCGTAGGACGTTCATTGTTGACCTGAAGCAGGCTGGCCACCTCATCCTTGCCAAACCTCGCGAGCCACCGCTTGACCATCCACTGAGGGTGTGAGTAGTACACCGAGAGGTACTGGACGGGATCAACCTCGGGATCCGGATAGCGTATTCCTTCAATGTTGCGAATGATGCTCCGGAGGACCGCGTTGACGAGCCCCGCAGGCTTTTCTCCGCGGATCCTTTTGACGAACTCGACTCCCTCATTGACAGCCGCCGCATGGGGCACCCGGTCAAGGAAGAGGACCTGATAGAGGGCAACCCGCAACGCGTTTTTAACGTTGATTTCCGACTTCGAGAAATTGCCGTGAGAGAACCCGTTCAACACCCAATCCAGACGGTTCTGCCAGCGGAGGACGCCGTGTACAATTTCCGTGAGGAGGCCTTTGTCCAGATCATTGAGGTCCGGCGAGCGGAGTTCCGCATCGAGAAGCTTATCGAGGTATGAATCCGTCCGATCGACCCTGTTGAGGATCTTGACCGCGATGCCACGAGGGCCGCTATACAATGTTCGTCGGTCGGGGGCCGGCAACTCTGCCCGGAGGGGAATCTCGCTCATAGATGGAGACCGTAGGGTGGGGTCACAGTGGACGGCTTCCGCCTGTCAAAGCGCGCTTGATCGTGGAGAAAGGTGGTACTGCTCTCGGCAGGATTCACAAGGTGCTCCGGGATCATAGGGAGAACAAAAAAACGTTCCGCCGGTTGTGCCGCGCGGAACGTCAGAATACGATCGAGAATTCCAGGGGAAAACCTACGCTGCGGGAGATTCGGCAGCTTTCTTCCCGTATTTCCTGTTGTACCGCTCCACCCGTCCGGCCGAGTCGACCAGCTTCTGTCTACCCGTAAAGAACGGGTGACAGCTGGAGCAAATTTCAATCTTCAGATTGCCGACCGTCGAGCGGGTCTCAAACGTGTTCCCGCACACGCACGTTACGGTGGCTTTCTTATAGTTCGGGTGAATACCTTCACGCATGGAGCTCATTCCTTTCCTGATACGGCCGTGTCCCTTCGAGAATATATAATATAGAAAAAACCAGAACAGATTCAACCCCCCTATCGCGCGGGGCCTGGTGGGCCCCGGAGTTGCTATTCGGGGGGTGTTTTGGTAGATTCGAACGACAGGATAACAAGTCCCAGCGGGGGGTTCATGAATGTCTCCGTCCATGCACGTACCACAACCGTGCTGGCAATGATCGTGCTTTGTGCGTCTGTCGCACGCGGCCAGACCAGCACGGTCTACAACTTTCTGCGCAACGATGTCGGAGCGCGCGCCGCCGCCATGGGCGGGAATCTCCTGACTGCGCCGAACGATCCCGATGCGCTTTTCTACAACCCCGCAACGCTCGCAACCCTTGAGGGACCTCGGGGGTCGCTCGGCTACTTCAAGCATATCCTCGACATCAATGCCGGGCACATCGTCTACGGCCAGCCCGTGGAAAACGTCGGGTTCCTCGGCGCCGGCGTCCTGTACACAAACTACGGATCATTCACGCAGACCGACGAAAGTGGTGTGTCGCTCGGGACCTTCAGCGCAGGGGACGTTGCCCTCACGCTGAGCTATGCCAACTTCCTCGACACCAACCTTTCGTACGGTGCAAATCTCAAGTTCATCTACTCTTCGATCGCTGGTTACACATCCACTGGTCTCGCGGGCGACGTCGGAATTCTCTATCGCATCCCCGATAGCCGTCTCGCGCTGGGAGCGAGCATCAGAAACGTCGGCACCCAGTTCTCCACCTACCTCGGCGCCAAAGAGAAGATCCCCCTGGACGTCGCGGTCGGCCTCTCCGTCATTCCCAAGGGCCTGCCGCTCCTCTTCGCCATCGGCTTCCACCGGCTGAACGACGAAGTCGACAGTTTCGGAGACCGATTCCGCGCTTTCACGGTCGGCGGTGAATTCACATTGAGCAAGGTTCTTCAGCTGCGGTTCGGATATGACAACGCAAGGCGCAAGGACCTCCAGGTGGGCTCCACATCGGGACTCGCGGGCTTCTCTACGGGGCTCGGGATACACATTCAGGAATGGAACGTCGACTTCGCCCTCTCCTCACTGGGCAAGGTCGCGACGCTCTACAGAATTTCGTTGGGGAGATCCTTCTAGCAGCAACCACAACGGAACACGAGGACTGCAACACGTCCTCTCCCGGATTTCACCGGCGTTGGTTCTCACAAGGTGCGGCCACTGCGCCTTTCACTCTTCCGTCCCACGAACCAGATTCCTTCAGCCATCACGCCCCGTTTTCCAGGAACGCCTCCATCACCCTTTTCCCCACATACAGCAGCAACATTCCGCCGAAAACCAGCAGGGGGATCAATCGGTTCCGTGAGTGGTTGATCTCCGGGATCAGATCGCTGGCTCCGACGTAGGTCGCAATTCCCGCCGAAAAGGCGAATGCATACCCGATCACACTCTGGCTTACGCCGTTCAGGAACACTATGCTGGCCACCCCGAGCATCGTCGCTACGCCGATGGCGCCGGATGCGAGGAAGGCCATTCGGCGGGGGCGATCCGCCGCAAGCATCACCGAGGCGATGGTAAGTCCCTCCGGAATCTTGTGCAGCAGAATGGCGGCAAAGATCAGTATACCGAGGGCAAAATTGAATTGCAGTCCGGCGCTAATGGTGAAACCGTCGAAAAATGCGTGAACAAAGAGGCCGGCAAATGTCGAGAGACTGGCCATACGTGAAATCATTACCTCACGGTGCGTCTCTTCCCCGAAGTGAAGATGACCCACGATGGTGTGCTCGAAGAAGTGCAGGACCGAATATCCGGCAAGCATGAACAGCCCGGCACCGGCGCCCAGCGCCCGCAGACTCTCCGGGATCAACTCCATGAACACCAATGCCAGGAGAAACCCGGCACTGAGGGCGATCAGGTATTCCTGCACCCGCTGTGGCCACCGTTTTCGCAGCACAACCAGCGCGCCGCCGACGATTTCGGCCAGGGCCGCAACCAGGCCAAGCAAAAGGACAGTCATGGTCATGGGTATCACCTAATCAGTGTAGGGAATTTTCTGATGCCGCTCTGCGAGTCGATGGGAATCGCCGTAATTCTTCATGTCGAGGACCTTTCCGTACTGCATCACGGCAAGGCTCCGTTTCTTCTGCAGGTCGTAGATCATTCCGAGTTTCAGGTTTGCCATCGCCATAAACCCTGACGGTTCCTTCGTGTCGAGCGATCGCGAAATCTCATCACAGCGATAGAGATATTGCAGTGCAGTATCATGGTTGTGCTGAAGCATCGCATAAACCCCAAGGTAGTAGTCCGCCTCGCGGTCAGCGTTGCTGCTGTAGCCCCGTTGGCCCTTTCGCACGCGTTCCGAAATTTCCCCAAAGACCGAGCGCGCCATATCCCAGTTTCCCATCGACACAAAGCATCGGCCCACGTACCGGTGGAACACGACATTGTCGGGAAACCGCGACCCCAGGCGCAGGGCAATGCTTAATGCTTTTCCATAGTCCTTCTCGTAAAAATAGTAGACCTGCAAAAGGAAATACGCGGCTTCGATCGATGCATACTTCGCCTTCTCCGAGGCCAACGTGAGCTGCTCGATCCCTTTGTTCTTGTCGCCCGGCGGGACGAAGAGGAGCAGCGGTTTCAAAAATGGGTACTCGTTGGGGATGACTTCGGCGTAGTAGTTGTACATGCCCGACCCCAGGAGAATATCGTAGTTGTTCGGGTCCAGAGCCATCGCCGTTTGCACCAGCGGCAGGGCTTTCCGCCCGGCATTCGCTGCTGCAAGATAATCATCGCGGTGGAACTTGAGCCGCCCCTTGAACCCGACCGCCCCACCCTTGAAGAAAATCGCCCCGATGTCGTCCTCATTCACGTCCAGCATCGAGTCACACATATCCACAACGTGATCGAGAGCAGCGTAAAACTGCTGGTCGTATCCTTCGTTGTCCATATCGATCAGCATACGCCACCAGGTCACCATGGCCAGCATGAAGTACCCCGCCGGATGCCGGGGGTTGAGTGTCACAAGTTTGGTAAACTGCGAATCGGCTCTTTCAAACTCGAGATTATAGACCTCCTCTATCCCGCGTCGCGCAGTGGCGTCAAACTCCTGATCAGCCGGAGTCTGGCCGTGCGCCGTGTGGCCAAGGGCTCCCGCAAGTGTTATCAGAAGAAGAACTCGCTTCATGTCCGGCTGCCTCCAGCGTCAATTGTCGGTCCCAGAATATCCTCCAGAGAATCTAGTGTGATGAGCCCATGGGGCGTTGCATACATCGTCGATTTCAGGATGTGCCAGGCGCACACCACAAGCGCAACCGTGGCAAGGATCCCACCCTCGGGCCCAAATTCCCCGCCGGTCACCCACCCGGGACCCGTTTGCGTGAGCTCGAAGAGCTGAAGGGAGGAAAAGTCATTCCCGCTTGTCGGAAAAGAACATACCGTCGTTTGGGTGAAGTTCCATCCGAGATGGAGCCCGATGGGCAGCCAGAGGCTTCGTGTTTTCTGATAGGAGAACGAGAAAAGGACCGCAGCCAATCCGACGTTGACCAGAGCAAGCGCTGTACAGTTGGGATTGCCCCAATGGGCTGCAGAGAACAAAGCCGCAAACACCATCATCGCGGGAAGAAACGTGATGGACTGAATGAGGCTCTGAAACATGTACCCGCGAAATGTGAGCTCCTCCCATGCCGCGGCGAACCCGAGCGTCAGGAACGAGAGGCCGGCGATGCGCACCGCGTCGCCAATGCTCAAGCCATGCCAGCTGAGGGCGGCATACCCCAACCCTGCCTCCACAAGAAAGATCCCGGCAACCATCAGAAAACCCAGAAAAAAACCGGCGAGGAGTTGACGAAGCATCCAGGGATGGATCATCAGCCCGACGGCGCCAAATGGTTTCCTGTTGATGAACCGTGTCATGACAAGCGTCGTCACCAACCCGCTGGCGAGCAAGGCAGCCGACGTGGTAAGTGTCGTCAGCAATGACATCCCCGAAAGCGGAACCATGAGTGCAGCTGCCACCGCACCATGGAGAACGATGAACAAGAGTATCTTCCACCCGCCGCGAAGATCTCCGTGCTTGGTAAGCAAAACGAGCTTGATGGAGTTCATGAGGTTCAAATAGAAAACGGGTGAGGGATCTCCCCACCCGATACCCCTCCTCCAAGGAAGCGAAGGAAGTTCATGCCTGCCGGATCCAGGGCCTCAGGACGCCTCCGCCACGGCCGCTCGAAAGACGCCCGAAGGCACGCACGGGCGATCGACGAAAGGATCGGCCGAGGCAAAGGGAAGACCTGGCACCCTCTGGAGCGAAATGGTGATCTGAACAGACCGGTTCGGGTACGACAGGCCCGGGAGCACATGGACATGGATCCTTGCAAAAAGCCAGGTTCCGGCCTGATCCGCCGCGGTCCGAACATAATAGATCCGATTGTCCAGGGCCACCATCTGGCCGCGCGTGAACGAGGTCGTGCTCGGAAATGTAGAACGGTAGTAATCCAGTGAGCCCGCCGAATCGGTCTCGACGGAGAAACTCGTCGCGTTCCAGACAGGATCAAAGAGAATCGGGCTCTTCAGGAACAGTGAATCCGGAATGGCAGTCCCGTCCAGGTAGAGGTCGGGTGACCGCTGGCCAAAGACAGCCAACGGCGCCACGTGAGGAGCCGTTGTCTCGGTCCCCAGAAAGATCGCTGCCGGCCTCGCCGGCTCCGGCGGCGTATACTCAGTAAGGGTATACGTCAGCAAGAACCGCTTCGCCGGCGCCCAAGTGATTTGCACCCCGTCGGCAGTCTGACCGGATTGCGCTACCGGATTGATGAAGAATGTTACCGAGCCAGGCGATAGCGCCGTTGCCGTGAACTCCGTCTGCGTCTTGGGAATATTCTGTTGTCTGTCGGCATAACGGACGATATACCCGGCAAGAAGTGTGTCGGTGACCATTGCAGGTGCCGTCCAGCGCAAGCGGACGGCGGAACTATCGACCGAGAGAGCCTCCAGGTTCTGGGGAAGGTACGGCGTGAGGTCTACCTGAGGTGGGGCGACGTTTTCACCGCATGATGCCAGCACAATTGCCAGCAGGCTGAAAGCCGCCCAGCGCATGATCGAGGATGTCATAGATGCTCTTCGCGTTGTGGAGGAGAAATGAGCGTACTTCTTCTATGCTGCAAGCTTATCCCTGAGATAACCAACAATGGCATCAATGGCGATCCGTTCCTGACGCATGGAATCGCGATCGCGCACAGTCACTGTCTGGTCCTGCAATGTCTGCGAGTCAACGGTAAAGCACCAGGGAGTCCCCGCTTCATCCTGGCGCCGGTAGCGCCGGCCGACGGCACCGCTGTCATCATAGAACACCCGGAAATGGGGCCGGATCATCGCCTCAATCTTCCGGGAGATCTCCGGCATACCGTCACGATTCACCAGCGGGAACACCGCCGCGGTTATCGGAGCAAGCCGCGGATGAAGTCGCAAGACCACTCTCATTTCCGTCTTTCCATCCGCTGTCGGGGCCTCTTCTTCCCGGTAAGCGTCGACGAGGAAGGCCATGAAGGAACGGCTCGCGCCCGCCGACGTCTCAATGATGTACGGCGTGAAACGCTCCTTCGTCTGCTCATCGAAGTACTTCATTGATTTCCCGGAATATTGCTCATGGCGGGAAAGATCGTAGTCTGTTCTGTTGTGGATGCCCTCGATCTCTCCCCATCCGAAGGGAAATTCATACTCAATATCGAATGCCGCCTTCGCATAGTGCGCCAGCTTGTCCGGAGCATGCGGACTGAACCGCAGCTTGCCCCGGCTCATCCCGAAGTCGGCAAACCACTTCATCCGCTCCGCCTTCCAGTATTCGAACCATTCCACATCGGTTCCCGGCTTCACGAAGAACTGCATTTCCATCTGCTCAAACTCCCGCGTGCGAAAGAGAAAATTCTTCGTATTGATTTCGTTGCGGAACGCCTTGCCGACCTGGGCAATCCCGAACGGCAGCTTCTGGCGCGACGAACTCTGGACATTCAGGAAATTCACAAAAATCCCCTGCGCGGTTTCCGGCCGGAGATAGACAACGCCACTCGAATCCTCCACCGGCCCGATGAACGTCTTGAACATGAGATTGAACTGACGGGGCTCCGTGAATTTGCCCTCTGCCTGGCACTTCGACGCCTTGCGTCCTTTGTACCCCGGATTCCCGCACGGAGCGTCTTCGATCTGATCCGCGCGAAATCTGGCCTTGCATTCGCGGCAGTCCACCATCGGATCGGTGAAATTGGCCACGTGGCCGGAAGCCTCCCAGACACGGGGATGCATCAGGATGGCAGCGTCGATGCCTTCAATGTCCTCCCGGTACGTCATTGCTCGCCACCACGATTCTTTCACGTTGCGCAGAAGTTCGACGCCAAGCGGCCCGTAATCCCAACACCCGTTCAGGCCGCCATATATCTCACTCGATTGAAAGATATAGCCACGCCGTTTGCACAGCGAGACCAGCTTGTCCATTGCCTGGGTCTGATCAGTCTTGATACGAGAACTCCTTTCTTCCTGAAACTCCCCCCGCTGGGGAGACCATGCTTTCACATCTTCGGGTCGACATGGAACGCAATGCTCCGAATCGTTACGCCCTGCCGGACAATGTGCATCGTCACGGTATTGTCTTTGGTTCTTTCGATCGCGACAATATGGCCGCCAACGGGCTCAAGCAGACGGGCCAATTCGTGGTTGACAAGGAGGCTGGGAAAGCCCGGTGGCACTTTTGCCCGCTGTTCCACCCTCGGCAGCCGACCATTCTGTCCCTGCGCGTTCCAGGTCCTGACGCCCGACGGGTCGATTCCATGCCTCGTGAACACTGTATCGATGGCGTTCCTTATCCGACCCGCGACTTCTGGAGGCAGAATCCACGGGTCGGGCCCCGGAAGCACCCTGTCGACAAGGAACAAGATCAGTGCCAGCAGGCCAAGAGCCACAAGGACCCTCAATTTGCGCGTCTCACGGCGGAAGCGCCCCTGTCCGTTCATACGCCTTTGAACTCTGGCTTTCGTTTCTCCAAAAACGCCCGGACGCCCTCTTTGAAATCCCCCGTCGCACAGCACTCCCCGAACAGAAACGCCTCGTGTTGGAGACCCTCCGAGAGCACCATCTCCTGCGTGACATTGACGGCCTGCAGAGCGAAACGCACCGCAGGCTGTCCATTGGAAGCGATCACCCGCGCGAGTTGCTTCACCGTCCCGAGCAACTCCGCGGCAGGCACCACCCTGCTCACAAGGCCAACCCGCAATGCCTCCTGCGCATCCATCTGTGCACCCGACAGAATCAGCTCCATCGCTCTTCCCCGGCCGATCAGCCGCGCCAGCCGCTGCGTCCCTCCATAGCCCGGGATGATGCCGAGGAGCACCTCCGGCTGCCCGAACCGCGCCTTGTCCGACGCAATCCGGATATGACAGGCAAGCGCAAGCTCACAGCCTCCACCCAGTGCATAGCCGTTGACCGCAGCGATCACAGGCTTGCCGAGATTCTCGATCCGGTCGAAGAGTTCCTGCCCTTTGCCGGCGAATTCCACTCCGCTCTCCCTGGTCAACGTTGAAAGCTCGGCAATGTCCGTCCCGGCAACAAACGACTTCTCCCCCGCCCCTGTCAGGATCACCACGTCGACTCCCCGATCCGAAAGAAGAGAGGTGAAGAGTTCACTCAGCTCCTCCTTCACGAGAGCATTCAACGCATTCAGCTTCTCGGGCCGGTGTATCGTCACGATGGCAATACGGTCCTCGAGGCTGTACAGAAGGGTTTCATAGGTCCTCATCGCTACCTCCGGTGAACGTCACACTCGTGCCCATCACTGTACGCTGCGCTACACTACTTCCACACGGCTCTGATCGCCGAGCATAAATCGGTGGACCAGCGGCTTGCCGGCAGCCTTCACCACCTCGACGTCGTTGCCGATGATGCACCCCTCGAGACGGATCCCGACATCGAAAATCCGGCAGTCCCGGAGAACGATGCTGTACTCGATTTCACTCTTCCGCACCGCGGTCCCGTTCCCGATAGAGGAGAACGGCCCTATGTAGGAATCCTCAATAGTGCACCCCTCGCCAATGATGGCAGGCCCGCGAACAACGCTGTTCACAACGCGGGCGCCCTGCTCGATCACTACGTTCCCCGCAACGCTGGAACCGGCATCCACCGTTCCTTTCACCTCGGGTTTGATATTGTCGAGAACAAGACGATTCGCTTCCAGAAGATCAGTGGGTTTCCCCGTATCTTTCCACCACCCCGTAATCTCGGCATACCCGACGGCGTATCCTTTGTCGATCAGGTACTGGTGGGCATCGGAGATTTCCAGCTCGCCCCTGCTACTGGGTTTGATGGCGTTGACTGCTTCGAAGATGTGGTGGTCATAGAGATAGATGCCGGCAACGGCAAAATTGCTTTTGGGAGACTTCGGTTTCTCCTCCACGCCCACAATCCGGCCATCTCGAATCTCCGGCACACCGAATCGTTCGGGATCCTTCACCCGAGCCAGCGTCAGGAAGCAATTGCACTTGCTCCGTTCAAACTCATCGATGAACCGCTTCACCCCGCCCACCACCATGTTGTCGCCGAGATAGAATATGAATCTGTCGTTGCCGATGGCACGTTCGGCAAGAGCCACAACCTGAGCGAGGCCACCCGGGGTCACCTGCGGAACATAGGTAATCCGGATCCCCCACCGGGAACCGTCGCCAATCGCATCCGGCACTTCGTTGCTGTCGGCATTCACTACCAGGACGACGTCCTTGATGCCGGCTTCGACCACAGCCTCGATGGCATAGTGGAGGATCGGCTTGTTCGCAATCGGGATGAGATGCTTGTTGCGCGTGTGGGTGATCGGCCGAAGGCGGGTTCCCCTGCCTCCGCTTGCTATGAGGGCTTTCACCGTGACTCCTTGTTCGTGGACGACGGGAGGGAGTACGCATTCATCAACGTCATCAGTTCGCCGGCCCCCTTTTCACTCAGCGAACCGCGTGCTTTGGCCAGCCCGACAGTCTCGCGGGACACGGCGATAAAATAGGGAATCAGTTCCGGAAGAAATTGCTGCAGCGCCTCGAAATGCCGGGAGACGGTTTCCACTCCACCACGGGCGATCGGCCCGCTCAATGCTTCTGCTGGGGACGACCGCTCAAGGTTCCGGAGCGTGGCCTGAACGATCGGTTTGTAGATGGCGTAGAATTGCCGGTCGGATCCCGTGACCGCCCGATGCATCCGCTGCAATATCCAGAGCATTGTCGTCAAATGATTCGAGGCGAGGACACATGCCGCATGATAGAGCTCGCGATGCGTCGGCGGGATTTCAATAGCCCGTCCCTCCAGCGCGCGCGCAAATCGCCGGGCGACACGCAATGCCCGCGGAGCACCATCCACGCCGTAGAAGATCCCGCGGGCCGTGGGGACGATCTCCCCCACGCGGAAATCCCTGGGAAACGTTTGAAGGGGATGAAACGAGAAGACGGTCGCACCTTTCCTCGCTATCGGCTCCAGCACATCCGCACTGAGCATGCCGGAGGCGTGACAGACCGTGAGCGTCTTCCAGGAAAGAGCGCTGATCCGCGCGAGCGAGCGGGCGACACCGACGACCGCTTCATGGGGCGTCGTGATGTAGATGAGCGACGTCTCGGGTGGAATCGCGTCCAGGCTTGTGGACACATTCCTGCACCCCAGGACTCTACCCGCAGCTCGCGCCGACTTCATGGATCGGGAAACGATACAGACCACCCGCTGGCCGTTTTCAACCAGCACCTTCCCCAACACGGTCCCGACCTTCCCCGCGCCTACGATAGCGATATCCCATCGCCGGGTTCTTCCCGCTCCGCGTCGATCAGGCATACGCTACCGCAGAAACGTAGCCGACAACCGCACTGGTATCGCCGGTCACATCGCCGGACGTGCTCTGACGCGTGATCTCAAGATGCGACGCCCCGAGGGCGCCAAGCGCACACAGAAACGACACGACAGGACCACCACCGCATGCCTCAGTCGCACCGTGCTCGAGATGGTCCATGAGGCGTTCGGGATCAAGCCGTTTGACATCATCGACAAAGACCTGGTCAAGCTTCCGCGCGACGAGAGCCGGATGGTAGTGAGACAGATCGGTGCTCGCAACTATCAGGCCGCCTTCGCCTCGCAGCACCGCAGCAAGAGCGCCGCCGAGTTCAAAGCAGAAGTCCCGCCTCTGGTTCCCGAGAACGATCGGGAGCAGGGAGAAGTCGCCAAGCACCGACTGCAGAAACGGAAGCTGGACCTCGATCGCGTGTTCAGCCCGGTGCCCTTCGACGGACGCAGTAACCAACGGCGTCTGCTCGAGCAGCCTGCGACGAAGGTCGGCGTTCACCGGGATCCGTCCGAGAGGCGTTTCGTACGCGTCCCCCGGATAGACCGAGGCGCCATCGAAATATTCCCGGTGACTCGGAGCAAGAACGACCACCGTGGGGTACCGGGATCCGGCCAGCCGCGCATAACCCGCAGCAGCAGTGGAGCCGGAGTACTGGTATCCCGCATGCGGCGCCACCACACCGAGGATGCCCGCAAATCCCTTCCTCGCCCCAGCGGCCCCGAGCATGACCTTGATCTCCCGGCGAAGCACATCGGGATCACCCGGGTAGAACATCCCCGCAACAACAGACGGCCTGACAGTCATTGTCTTAGCCATGATGTTCCTCGACGATCTCGGCAGTGAAGATATAGATCTCGGCAGCGGGGGTCCTCCAGGCATCGCCTGCCAGTCCCGCTTTGCGCGACGTGCTCTCCAGGAATTTCACCCTGTCCCATCCGTACTCCGTTGCCACCTGGGGAAGCAACAGCCCACGGCACCTGCCAAGCGCGAGCAGGATTCCGTGGACTCCCACCTGGATTTCTGCCACATCGGTTACCCGTTGAAGAGGCGAGAGCACAGAAATCTCAAGGCGGACACCAGGCAACTCTCCGGGAGTCAATGGTGGAAACCGTGGATCTTCGAAGGCTGCCTTCTCCGCAACTTCTTCCACAGTCTGTCCCAGAGGGAGCGGAGATTCGATATACCCAATGCAGCCCCGGAGCTCACCCCCGATGCGAAGGGTCACAAACGCTCCCCCGGGGGTCGACAGGCGACCGCGAAGTGAGGCCTGCGCCAATCCCTCGGATCTCTCGTACGATGAAGACGAGGATGCCGAACGGATAGGGTGCCTTTTGCGCATCGCAGTCTCGATGGACTGCTTCGCGATGCGGAGCAACTCCTGCTGTTCTTCCTCAGTCAACATTTTTCAAAACGTAATCAAATAATGGGTGAGTTTCAAGCTGGCCCAGTTCTTGCTAATGAATTGTTCCTTGGCTACATTCAGCAGTCAATCATCAACAAAGCCGGCACAATTCGTATGTCCCTAATGGTCAGCATTTCCGGTATCCGCGGGGTGATAGGCGAGTCGCTCACCCCCGAGGTGGCGGTCCGGTATGCGGCCGCTTTCGGCGAGTACTGCAGACGAAGGAACCCCTCGCGGCCCCTGGTTGTCCTCGGCCGGGATGGAAGGGTCACCGGCGCGCCGCTGACGGACATTGTCCGTTCAACGCTTCTCTCGACCGGCGTCGATGTGCAGACGATCGGGATCTGCCCCACCCCGACGGTTCAGCTGGCCGTCGAGAAAGGAGGCGCCACGGGAGGCATCAGCATTACCGCCAGCCACAACCCGATACAGTGGAACGGACTGAAATTCATCGCATCGACCGGCATGTTCCTCGACGCCGACGAAAATCGTGAACTGTGGGATATCGCCGGAGGAAGAGCGTCGTACGTGCCCTGGGGAAACATGGGGAAGGAAACGGATGCGCCGGAATGGCTTCAAAAGCACATCGACGACGTCCTGCGGCTCCCATATCTCGATCCCCGGATTGTGCAACGCCGGAGGCTTCGGGTCGTGCTCGACTGCGTCAATGCGGCAGGCGGTGTGATCGTGCCGACGCTCCTCCGCACACTGGGGTGCGATGTCATCGAGATGAATTGCGACGTCGATGGGGTGTTCGCACATATGCCTGAGCCTCTGCCGGAGAACCTCGTTGATCTTGCGGCACAGGTCAAGGCCAACCGAGCCGACCTCGGCATCGCTGTGGATCCTGA
>Ga0315275_10000282_pt1 | contig 42043 bp, 43 predicted proteins | sample YL17G03_0_MG_FD_205557 | JGI IMG/M metagenome (GOLD analysis project Ga0315275, IMG submission 205557) | Sediment microbial communities from Yellowstone Lake, YNP, Wyoming, USA - YL17G03_0 | ecosystem: Environmental > Aquatic > Freshwater > Lake > Sediment | place: USA: Wyoming | collected... | reverse complement strand
CTTGGTGGCTGTGGTGCTGGAGACGCGCGTGTGGGGGTTGGTGGCGAAGGCAGCCGCCACGTCCTCGTGACAGGTGGCGCAGGGGTTGGGGGACGCAGCCGCGGACCCCTGCTGTTGCGCTGCCCACCCCACTCCGATGCCCAGCACCAGCGGCAGGCTGAGGGCGCTCACTACGCGAAGCCAGGTGCTCATCCGATCCACCTTTCGTGGGGCAAGCCGGGCTGCCGGTTGGGGCCGGCAACCCGGCGCTTCATCTAGTTGCTAGCGAGCGTGAACCTGGTCAACACTAAACTCGGCGTCGTTGCTGTGGCAGACCTCGCACGACTCACCTAAAACCGTGGTCATTGTGACGGCGTGTATCGCTGCCGGTTTGGAGTCGTGGCACCCGAGGCAGGCCGCCGCGGTCGGCTGCATCGGCGTGTAGTAGTCGCGCTTGGTGATGGTAGGAATCACGTCGTCGGGCAGCGGCACGGTGTACGCACCCGTCACGTGGCAGGCCATGCAGTCGCGGCGGTCGCCCGGATAGCGCACCTCGTTGTAGTTGTTCAGGCTGCCGCCTCTACCGTAGATCGTGAACGTCTGCTCGAGCTCCTCCCCGGTGTGGATGCGGTGAACCATCCGCTGCATCGAGATCGACTCGTCTTCACCAGCGTCGGCCGGTCGCACCGACGCGTCGTCTGCCACCGGGTTGTGGCAGATCACGCACTCCTCGATCTTGAAGCGCTGGCCGCCGTGCAGAGCCAGGGTCTCGTGGCAGTCGTTGCACTTGGCCAGGTCAACGCTCGTGCGGCGCGCCTTTGGCTGCGCGTCGGTGACGGCAAACGTGTAGATCGGGTTGACCCCCGCCTCGCGGACGCTCAGGCCGGTGTCGGTGTGATTGTCGATCGTGACGTTGCGGTAGACGTCGGCGGATGCGGTCCAGCTGCCGACGGCATCCGCTGGGATCGGGGCGGTGAACGTGTAGACCCACGCGTCGCCGGAGGCCGTTGCCTTGGTGGCGCTCTGGCGAATGTTCGTGGTGTAGTCAGTGGTCGGTCCGCCGAGCAGGATGTTGAGGCTGTTGAGGGAGGAGGGGGCCACGGCTGAGCCGTCGCCGTTGGTCACCTTGAACGTCACGGTGACCTTGGCGCCGGGGGCCGCGCCGGTCACGCTCAGGATCTGCATCTTGAGGCCCTTAAGCTGAGCCGACTTGGTGTCGATCGTGTGGGCGCCCTTGATCGACGCGTCGAACTCGGACTCGCCCTGCGGAATGTGACAGCTTGCGCATACCTTGTCGTCGGCCTGTGGGCCGGCGACGTGGTTGTCACCGGTGACCCAGTCGATGTTGTCGTGGCAGGAGCCGCACGCCTTGCGCGAGGGACGCGAGTACCAGATGTACCCTTCGGCGGCCTTCGGGTCGTGACAGGTCGTACAGTTGCGGATGTCCTGGGGGTAGGCGACGGTGGAGAAATCCGTGTCGGCCCCGAAACCGTACTTGCCTCCGGCGACAACGCTGGGGAGGTTCTCGCCCCTGTGGATCTTGTGGATCATCACCTTGAAGTCGTACGTGTTGCCGGTGACGGTGTCGACGGGGATCTGGGGCGTATGGCAGAGCACGCAGTTCTTGGTGGTGCGCCGCGTTCCACCGTGGGCTCCCAGGGGGTCGTGACAGTTGTTGCAGGTCTTGTCGATATCCATCGCCGCCCAGGTGTCCACGACCACGCCGCCATCGGGGCGGAAGTCGTAGTTGATGTTGTTCGCGTAGTAGTCCTTGCCGATGATGGGGGTAAGCGTGCGGCGGCCGTAGATCCCGAGCGTGGTGGTCTTCGTCACGTCCATGCCGGCCGGAAGCGTCGTGCCGAACGTGTACTTCGAGTGCCCGAGCTCGATGTGGGTCCACGTCCCGCCCTGGTCGGCAGAGGGCATCGTGACCCCGCTGCGCGTTCGGGTCGTGTAGCTGGTGTACTGGCGGGCGGAGCCGTCGTACCAGGCCAGGATGAAGCTGATCGAGAGCGGCCCTGGCGTCGCCTTCCCGAGGTAGTCGAGCGGCTGGTCCATGTCGTCGGTGTAGGTGACGTCGACGACGGGCTTCTTCCCGGGCCCCACGTTCGTGAGGCTGTTCAGCTTGATGTTGAACCCCGGGCGGATGTATCCAATCTGCTCGGCGGTGAGGTAGTGCTCGGCCTCGGTCACCGCGTAGACGTGCGGCGGTTGGACGCTCTGCAGCCGACGGGCCGGGGCGTTCCCCACGGGGTGTGACGGAACCGCAACGTTCACCGCCGCCATGATTGCCAGACCACACTGGAGTAGCGCCATTGCTTTCCCCTTTCGCCGTCCCGGCCATGAACATCCACCTTGAGCAGGCTCGGGTGACTCCGGTCAAGTTAGCGACGGTCGCGAGATTTGTCAAGTCTTTGTCAGGACCCATGAATCCTGCTTCGTGTTCGTGTGTCAGGGTGTTCGGATCGCCCATATGTCACGTGATTGTCAATAGACGCACGAGCCACGGCCTCCGCTGCTGCCCAGCGTGGACTCTGCAAGCCGCTTTTGCGCGGAGGTTTGCGGGTCCAACGTAAAAGGCGGTTACAATACCCGCGGAGGTCGGCGTGGGATTTCTCGAGGAGCTGCCGGGCCGCGCCCGCGCGGTCGGCGGCCATGTCGTGCTGGTGGAGGGGGATGACCCCCGGATCGTCGAAGCCGTAGGTGTCCTGCGTCAGGAGCAGGTCGCAAAGGTCACGATTTTGTGTCCGGCGGCAAAACAGGGTGCGGACCACGAACGCCTCCGCTCCCGGGGCGTGACGGTCACCGATCCCGCCGGCGACCCCAGGCGCCAGAAGCTCTTCGACCTCCTCCACGCCCGCCGCGCACCCAAGGGCTGGACCAAGGAACAGACCGAGGTGGCCCTCGCGGACCCCCTGTACTTCGCCTCGCTGCTGGTGGCCTGCGGGGAGTGTGACGCATCGGTCGGCGGCGCGGTCCGGACGACGGCCGACACGGTCCGGGCGGCGCTCCACGCCATCGGACCGGCGCCGGGGATCAAGACCGTGTCGTCCGCGTTCGTCATGGTGCACCCCGATCCGCGCTGGGGGCAGGACGGGCTGATGGTCTTCGCGGACTGTGCTGTGCTCCCCGACCCCGATCCCGAGCAACTGGCCGATATCGCGGTCAGCGCCGCCGGCACGTTCAGGGCGATCGTGGGCGGCGAACCGAGGGTGGCGCTGCTCTCGTTCTCGACGAAGGGCTCTGCGGAGCACCCACTGGTGGACAAGGTCCGCCAGGCCGGCGCGGCGCTCGCCGCGCGCCGTGTCGGGTTCGCCTTTGACTTCGAGCTGCAGCTCGACGCGGCGCTGCTCCCCGCGGTGGGAGGCAAGAAGGCACCCGGCTCGCCGGTGGCCGGCAAGGCGAACGTGCTCGTGTTCCCCGACCTCAACGCCGGCAACATCGGCTACAAGCTCACCGAGCGCCTCGGCGGTGCACGTGCGGTGGGGCCGCTGCTCCAGGGGCTTGCCCGCCCCGCCAACGACCTCTCCCGGGGCTGCTCCGCGCGCGATGTCGTCGAGACCGCCTGCCTCTCCCTCCTGCAGGCCAGGTTGGTTGCGGGAGGGCCGCGTTGAGAGTCCTGGTCGTCGGCGGCGGGGCGCGGGAGCACGCGCTGGCCTGGAAACTCTCCCGCGCCGCCGGCGTCGACGAGCTCTACGCGGCGCCGGGTAACCCAGGGATGGCCGGAATGGCCACCTGCGTGCCGATCGCGGCCGACGCCATGGTCGAGCTCGCCGAGTTCGCCGCCTCGCTCCACATCGACCTCACGGTCGTGGGCCCCGAGCTGCCGCTGGTGCTCGGCATCGCGGACGAATTCGCCCGGCGCGGCCTCCTCCTCGTCGGGCCCTCGCGCGCCGCAGCCGAGGTCGAGGGCAGCAAGGTCTTCACCAAGGAGTTCTGCGTGCGGCACGGCATCCCCACCGCCCGCTCGAGGGTCGTGCGAAGCCGCGACGAGGCGGCCGCGGCGGTGAAGGAGCTGAAGGTGCCGGTGGTGTTCAAGGCGGACGGCCTCGCGGCCGGCAAGGGAGTCCAGGTGTGCCGCCGCAAGGACGAGGTCGAGGCGGCGCTGGCCCTCTACTTCGAGGAACGCGCCTTCGGCTCGGCAGGGGAGAAGGTGCTTGTCGAGGAGTGCCTCGAGGGGGACGAGATCTCCTTCATGGTGCTGACCGACGGGACGAGCGTGCTCCCCCTCGCATCTGCGCGCGACTACAAGCGTCTCAAGGACGGTGACCAGGGCCCGAACACCGGAGGGATGGGGTCCGTCTCACCCGCACCGATGGAATCCGGTCTGGCGACCACCATCCTGCGTGCGATCGTCCACCCGACGATCACGGGCCTCGCCGCGGAGGGGAGGCCGTACCGTGGCGTGCTGTACGCGGGCGTGATGGTCACCAGGGAGGGCCCGCAGCTTCTGGAGTACAACTGCCGCTTCGGCGACCCGGAGACCCAGGTGGTGATCCCGCGACTGGAGGGCGACCTGCTCCCGCTGCTGCGCGCCGCGGTGCTTGGCGAGTTGGGCGCACTGCGCGCAAACTGGAAGCGGGAGGCGGTGGTGTGCGTGGTGCTGGCGGCCGACGGATACCCCGGGGCACCGAGGCGCGGCGACCCGATCGCAGGCCTCGGCGAGGCCTTGGCGCAACCCGGCGTGCTGCTCTTCCACGCGGGAACCGCGCTCCAGGATGGGCGGCTGGTCACCGCGGGAGGGCGAGTGCTCTCGGTGGTCGGGCGCGGCTCGACGCTGAACGAGGCGGCACAGAGCGCGTACTCGGCCGTTGGCCGGGTGCAGTTCGACGGGATGCAGTACCGGCGCGACATCGGCAAGGGGTTGGCATGAACGCGCCGGTCCTCATTCTGATGGGCTCGAAGAACGACTGGGACGTGCTGCGGGAGACCGGTGCCGAACTCGACCGCCTCGGCGTCGGCTGGCGCGCCCACGTTGCCTCGGCGCACCGCTCGCTCGCTCGCACACTGGATCTAGTGCGAGAGGGCGAGGCGAGCGGAGTGCGCGTCTTCATCTGCGGCGCCGGCATGGCGGCGCACCTCGCCGGTGTCGTGGCGGCAGCCACCGCGCGGCCGGTGATCGGGGTTCCTCTTGCGGGCGGCGTGGCGGACGGGCTCGACGCCCTGCTCTCCACCGTGCAGATGCCCGGCGGGGTCCCCGTGGCGACCGTGGCCGTGGGCAAGGCCGGCGCCCGCAACGCGGCGGTGCTGGCCGCCCAGATCCTGGCGCTCTCGGACCCGGCGATCGAGACTCGGGTGCGGCAGGCTCGGGCGGCGCAGGCCGATGCGGTCGCCGAGGCGGATGCGGCTCTCGACAAAGGGGGAAAGCAGTCATGAGCTGTTCTGAGTGCCCGGCCGCGGCCCGGCCCCGTGGCGATCTCGTTCGCATGACTTTCTCCCCCGATCTGCCAGGCCAGGTCTGCACGCTCAGGGCCGGTGTGGAGCTCGAGGTGGGGGTCTCCTACGTGGTTGCCTCATCCGATGGCGAGCGGGTCGGCCGGCTGGGCGGCCATGAGATTCCGGTCATGCGACCGTGCCCGGAGCGGGTCGCCGGAAGCGTGCTGCGGCGGGCGGCGCCGAGCGAGGTGGCGAGGACGCAGGAGCTCGCCCTCGTCGCGCGCGATGCGCTGCGGTTCTGCCGTGAGCGTGCCAGGGAGTTGAACCTGCCCATGCGCCCGGTGACCGCGACCGTGCCGCTCGACCGCGACACGATCGTGATCACGTTTGCGGCGGAGGAGCGGGTGGACTTCCGGGACCTGCTGCGCGACCTCGGCCGACGGACGCGGCGCAGGGTCGAGCTCCGGCAGATCGGCGTGCGCGACCAGGCCAGGGCGAGCGGCGGCTGGGGGCCCTGCGGGCGGATGCTGTGCTGCTCGACGTTCATGACGCGCTTCAACTCGGTCACGATACGCATGGCCAAGGCGCAGAAGCTCTCGCTCAACCCGACCCGGATCTCGGGGATGTGCGGGAGGCTGATGTGCTGCCTCGCGCACGAGGCGAACGAAGCGGACACCGCGCGCAAGGCCCCGCGGACCCAATAAACCCTTTCCGGCACAGATCCGTATCCCTAGTGAACACGTCCTCTGAGGTGATATACTGCGAATTAGCTTGATGAGGTCTACATGAAGGAATCCGAACGAAGGGGCGACGAGCCTCTCACGAGCCGCAGGCTCATCCGGCCCTCGATCTCCGAACTGGCGGACCGCACGCCGCTGCGGGGGATGGTCCATCGCAAGCAGGCGCCGCCGGAGCAGACCAACGCCGAGAACTACTACTTCATCAAGCAGATGCAGAACAAGACGGCGATGGTCGTGATGCTGGACGACGGGACCGAGCTGCACGGTTGGGTGGAGTGGTACGACCGGGACTGCATCAAGTTGAACCGCACCGACGGACCGAACCTCATGATCTACAAGCACGCCATTCGGTACATGTACAAGGAAGAAGAACTCCGTCAGCGCCGACGCCGCCCCCGCGAGTGAGCGGCGCCCACCAGCGCGGCCAACCCCGAAAGTGCTTCAACGACGCGCGTCCGCACCGGCAGCAGCCGGTGGCGCGTCAGCTGTCCCGGGGTTGGAGCAGGGCCTCGACCCGTGCGCAGACCACGTCCAGCGCCACCGCGTTGAAGCCACCCTCCGGGATGATCAGGTCGGCCCAGCGCTTGGACGGCTCGACGAACTCCAGGTGCATCGGGCGGACGGTCTCGAGGTACTGCCCGATCACGTTCTCCACGGTGCGTCCCCGCTCGGTCAGATCGCGACGCAGCCGGCGGATGAAGCGCAGATCGGCGTCGGTGTCCACGAAGATCTTGATGTCGAACAGCTCGCGGAGCACGGGCTCCGCGAAGATCAGGATTCCCTCCACCAGCACCACCCCGCGCGGCTCGACGCGACGCGTCCGCCCCGTGCGGGCGTGTACGGTGAAGTCGTAGATGGGCACCTCGATCGCGCGGTGTGCCTTGAGGTCGCGCACGTGCTGGGCCAGCAGCTCGCTCTCGAGCGCGTCGGGGTGATCGAAGTTGTGGTGGAGGAGCGCGTCCCGGCCCCAGCCGGCGAGATCCCGGTAGTAGCTGTCGTGCTGCAGGTAGGCGATGCGGCTCGCACCGATGCGGGCGACGATCGCTTCCCCGACCGTGGTCTTGCCCGAGCCGGTCCCGCCGGCCACGCCGATCACCACCGCGTCGCTCATCTCACCTTCCGGCGGCCCGTCCAGGCGCGCAGCACCGTGCGGCCATCATACCCTCGCGGCGGCGAGGCCAGGAGTCCCGCCCCCGCTCGCGGCGCTGCCCTGGCCGATGGGTGCCGGCACCTGCCACGTGCTACTGGCCAACCGGGCGTGTGACCCGGTACAGCACGTAGCTGCCGTCGCGCGCGACCTCTCGGAGGTTGCCCGCCATCCAGCGGGCGATCGCGGGCCGCAACCCGGGGAATACCGGCCAGTCTCTCGTCTCGGTGTGGACCGCACGCGGCGGGACCTGCCAGTTGGCTGTCTCGACGAGGATGAAGTCCACGCGGGCCTGATCGAGCCTTTGGGAGAAGCCCTCCTCGCCGTACCTCTCGAACCAGGTCAGGAACAGCGGCTTCTCCAGGAAGCTGCTCGCCCGCGCCCAGCGGTTCAGGTAGAACGTCTGCTCGCCGCACCACAGCCAGACCCGGGCCTCCGGCGGCGTGGAGGTCTGAACGTACGTCACCACCGGCGTAACTACCCCGCTCTGCCGCAGAAACTCGGCGTCGGAGATCCTCCCGAGCAGGTAATCACCCGACCCCGGGCTGTACTTGGTGAGAACGACGTAGAACCAGGGCAGCGAGGTGAGCGCGAGCAGAACCATCAGCGCGGAAACCGTCCGGCGGAGACGGGGGCGCGGCGCCACCATCCGCAGGGTATCGGGGAGGAAGAGCCACGCCAGGCCCATGAGGGGGACGTACGCCCGCGGCGCCGGCGAGAAGAGAAGCATGAGCGCCGACACGCCCACCACGGTGAGCCACGGGCGGTCGCCGATGCGGCGCCACCCCAGCGCCACGACGCCGAGGAGCAGCAGCGGCCATCCCAGGTGCAGCCGGTGGTCGATCACCGGGTCGGCCGTGGCGTGGTACAGCCAGGGGGCGAAGCTCCAGAGCCCCGGGGGCCGAGAGTAGTCGAGCAGGCGCCCCACGCCCGGGGCGGGGTCGGCCGCCGCCGCGCCGAGCAGGGTTGTGCCCAGCAGGTAGAGGGGGTCGCCGGTGGCGCGCCAGTTTCGGAACAGCCAGCCCCCGGCAAGGAGGGCGGCCGCGAGCACGAGAGCCGCTCCGGCGGGGAGGGCCCGGCGCAACCCGTGCCGCCGGGCCAGCGCCACCAGCCACTCGAGGGCGAGAACCGCCACGACCGGGAACGCCGTGTACTTGAACCCCAGGCATACGCCCCACGCCAGCGCGGCCAGGACGAGCACCGGGACCCGCGGGGATTCGAGGTACAGACGGCCCGCCCGCCACCCCAGCAGCAGGAAGAAGAGGAGAGGCCACTCGGCGTTGCAGATGCCCAGCAGCACCAGCGGCATCGGCGCCAGCACCAGGAACAGCACGCCGACGCGCGTGACCCAGGGGTCGTCGCCGGCCTCGGCGAGCCAGTCGGCCAGTAGCGCGACCGTTGCGAGGCCGAAGGCGAAGGTGAGCAGCCTCGGGAGGTGGACGCCGCCCACCGCCATCCCGTACCCCCAGATCACCTCGGCGTTGGCGGGGAACAGCCAGTGGAGGTTGTCCACGGGTACCCACCAGTCGTGCTGGAAGCGCCAGAACTGTGGCAGCGCCAGGTGGTAGACGAGCTCGTCGCGGGCGTCGGGGGGCAGGCTTGCGAGCAGTGCGACGCTTGCCAGGCAGAGCAGGATCGCGAGGTCCCAGCCGATGAGGCCCCGGGCTCGCCACCGGTCCCAGGCCGAAACGGCCATGGCCCGGAGCTCCCGGAGCGGCTGCCACCGGCGCACGACGAGGAACCCCACGAGGGCCAGGTTCCCGGCGGATGCCAGTGCCACCCAGACGGTCTCGAAGTACAGACCCGAGGCCAGCATGACGGTCCCGACCAGCACCACCGCCGCCCACCCCACACCCCAGGCGGCGATCAGGCGCGAGCAACCTACTTCGTTCTCCTGCCTGAACTTGCGGGTGAGGGTCAGACCCAGAGCCAGGACGGGAGCGATCGCATAGGCGGCGGCCAGGGTCCAGGCCAGGAGGCGAAGGGCCGCCACGACCGGGGACGTCAGGGGCCACCTCAGCAGCAGGCCGGTAATGAGGGCGACCGCAACCGCGAAGGCCGCGGCTGTCACGGCGATCGCCGGGACTGGCGAACGCCCGGCGTTCACGGCGTCCGACCCCGTTTCGGTGCCGCCTTTCGCATCTCTGCGGGCCATCGTAGTAGCGCGCCGGGCGGACAGCCGCCGGGGGGTTGACAAACCTTCTTGGGGGATTTAACGTATTAGTGTTATGGTGAACTATTACAACAGGTGATTGAGATGCCCATCAGCTTCCGCCTCGACCCCGCCTCGGGGGTGCCGTTCTACCGCCAGGTCATCGATCAGACCCTGGCCGGGATCGCCACCGGTGCGCTCGTGCCGGGTGAGCAGCTCCCCACGGTCCGCACCCTCGCGGTGGAGCTGCAGGTGAACCTCAACACCGTTGCCAAGGCCTACAGAGAGCTGGAGATCCGCGGTGTGCTCAACACCCAGCAGGGGTCCGGGACGTACGTCGCCCCGGTCCAGGTGGAGCGCGACCAGGTGGAGCGGCGCCGGCAGGTGGTGCAGCTGGCAAACGAGTTCCTGGCGCGTGCCGCCGCCGCCGGCCTGCCCCTGGAGGAGATGGTTGCGGAGCTCGCGGCGCGGGTGGAGGAGCACAAGCCATGAGCACCGCGCTGAAGGTCGTGGCCCTGTTGGTGCTGGGAGGAGCGTTGTTCGTGGAGTACGGCGGGCTGATCCCATCCCCGGGTTTCGCACTGGTGGCCGGGGTGCTGCTCGCCATCTACCTGTGGTTTCTGGCGAAAGCGCGGCGCCGCGTCGGGCCGCTGCTCTAGGAGGAGGACACCATGTTTCCGGTCATCGCGATCCCGAAGCGAGAGAAGGACACGGGGAAAGAGAAACCGCCCCAGGAGCTCAGCCTTGGTGCTCCGATCGCCAGCCGCGACAGCCGGCGCTTCGTGAACGGAATGTCGCTCACCGCGGCGGTCGCCGTCTGGGTTGCCGGGCTCATCGGCGCGATCGTCGTCGGCGATACGATGGGACGCGACGATCTCATCCCTGTGGCGTTGCTGCCCGCCGTTTTCGTTGGGCTCTACCTGCTGTTCGCCATCAAGGTGGTGGACCAGTGGGAGAAGGCGCTGATCCTGCGTTTCGGCAGGTTTCGGGGTCTCAAAGGCCCTGGTTTGTTCTGGATCATCCCGGTAGTGGACGTGATCTCGCACCTCGTGGACCAGCGCGTGCGCGCCACCGACGTCACCGCCGAGTCGGCGCTCACGCGGGACACCGTTCCGGTGAACGTGGACGCAATCGTGTTCTGGTTGGTGTGGGACGCACAGAAGGCCGTGCTCGAGGTGCAGTCGTACTTCAACGCGATCTTCCTCGCCTCCCAGACCGCGCTGCGCGAAGCGATCGGCCGACACGACCTCGCCGAGATGATCACGGAGCGGGAGAAGCTCGGCCTCGAGCTCGCCAAGATCCTGGACGAGAAGACCAACCCTTGGGGGATCACGGTGCAGTCGGTCGAGATCCGCGACGTGCGCATCCCGTCTGAGTTGGAGGACGCGATGTCGCGCCGAGCTCAGGCGGAGCGCGAGCGGCAGGCTCGCATCATCCTCGCCACCGCCGAGACCGAGATCGCAAGCCTGTTCGCCAAGGCCTCCGAGCTCTACCGTGAGAACCCCACCGCCATGCACCTGCGCGCCATGAACATGCTGTACGAGGCGATCAAGGAGAAGGGCAGCATGGTGATCGTGCCATCTTCGGCCGTCGAGACGATGGGGCTCGGCGGGATGCTCGGCACCACCGCTCTCGCCGGCGTCGCCCAACCGCCTCCAGCCAAGGCGTGATCGTGCGGTGAGCAGCAGCGGTACGCGGTGGAGGCGCCGGGGGTGCCAGCGCCTCCACAGGTTCAGCGCGGCTTCGCTCCGGAACCCGGGCGGTGCAGCGAGGCGGCATCGGTGGTCGCGTAGCGGTTGCTGCCCAGGTAGAGGAGCGGGTTCAGCTGTTCGAGCCGGAGCACGCCGTCGGCGTCGAAGGTCCCCGGTGAGGTGTGTATGCGCTGCACTTCGCCCACCAGGAGGGTCTGATCGCCCACGTGGTGGCGCTCGAGCAGCACGCACTCGGCACAGGCGTATGCAACGGCCAGCGAGGGCGTCGAGAGCGCCTGACCGGGCTCCAGCTCAAGCTTGAGGGCCCTGACCTTGTCGGTATCCCGGCCAGAGAGCTTGCCCAGGGCTTCGGCGAGCGCCGCGTGTTCGTGCGAGAGAAAGTTGACGGTGAACTCTCCGGTCTTCAGAACCAGTTGGTGGCTGTAGGTGCTTGGGGAGAGGCAGATCCCGAACAGCGGAGGGTCGGAGGAGAGGGGCGTCGTCCACGCCACGGGCGTGAAGTTGGTCGTGTACTTGACTTCGTCGCGCACACCCACGACGCACACGAGGCGCGGGTAGTAGAAGTAGCAGGAACCTGGAACGGAGGACTCGTGAGACATGCTCCCTCCCTGCTTCGCGTACCGTATCTTACCGCGCTCCTTGCTTGACACGTATGCGACGTTCGCGTAGCGTTCCGCGCGCCCGCACCCCGGGAGGAGAGCGTTCGTGGCGCGTCTTGCGGAGTTTCAGGGAAAGCAGGTGCTGGCCGCCGCGGGGATCGCCGTCCCGCGCGGAGAGGTCGCCCGCACCCCCGCGGAGGCCGCTTCGGCCGCCGGGCGTCTTGGCGGCTCGGTCGTGGTGAAGGCGCAGGCGTGGACCACCGGTCGCGCGGGCAAGGGCCTGATCCGCTTCGTGGAGTCGGTTGAGGACGCGGAGCAGGCTGCGGCCGCGATCCTGGCGACCCAGGTGGGCGACTTCCCGGTCACCGAGGTGCTGGTTGAAGAGCGCGTGGCCGTCAAGGCCGAGCGGTACGCAGGCATCATCCTCGACGATCGCCGGCGTTGCCCGGTGCTGCTGATCTCTGCCCGCGGCGGCACGGGGATCGAGGAGACGGCCCGCGAGCACCCCGACGCGGTGGCAGAGCTTCCCCTGGACGTCGTGGAGGGGCTGGCGCAGCACGCGGCCCGCGAGCTCTGGCGGCGCGTCGCGGTGCACGGCGAGGAGCAGCGCAAGCTCGCCGACGCGTGCGTGAGGCTTGCCGGCGTGGCTCGGCAGGTCGAGGCACGGGCCGCCGAGATCAACCCGCTTGTCTTCACCGACGACGGTCGCGTGGTGGCACTCGACTGCCGGATCACGGTGGACGACGCTGCAGTCTTTCGCCACCCGGAGCTCGGCATCGAGGTGGCCCGCGAGCTCGGCCACCCGCCCACCCCTCTCGAGCGCATCGCGTGGGACGTCGAGAAGGACGACTACCGCGGGACGTTCTACTTCCTCCAGATGCGCGACGGTTTCTCGCGAGGGCAGAAGGTGGTCGCGTTCCACGGCGCCGGCGGCGGTGGCTCGATGATGGGGATGGACGCCCTCGCCAGGCACGGCTTCGTTGTCGCCAACTTCTGCGACACCTCCGGCAACCCCCCGGCCTCCAAGGTCTACCGCGCCGCGCGCATCCTGCTCTCGCAGCCAGGCGTTGACGGCTACTTCGGAACCGGCTCCGGCGTCGCCTCGCAGGAGCAGTTTCACTCGGCACGCGGGCTCGTGAAGGCGTTCCTGGAAGAACCGCTCGCGGTTCCCGCGGTGGTGCGCCTCGGCGGCAACGGCGAGGAGAAGGCCATCGAGATCCTCACGGGTTTCACCAAGGGGCTCGGCGTACCCGTGGAGTGCTACGGCAAGGACACGCCCGTGGACACCTGCGCGCAGCGTCTCTCGGAGCTGATCGCGAGGTCCACCGCGACGGCGGCCCGGCTGCCGCAGCGTGAGCCGAGGGCCGCGGTCAAGCCCTATACGTTCGCGACGCCCACCGGCGAGATCACCTACGACCACGCGGTGTGCGCGCGATGCGAGAGCAAGGCCTGCGTGCCGGCGTGTGTCCCGCAAATCCTCAAGCTCTCCGAGGACGGAATGCCGGTGCTCAAGGTCACCCTCGAGGAGGCCCAGCGCGGCCGCTGCACCGAGTGCCTGGCGTGCGAGGTGGACTGTCGGGCCCTGGGTGCGGGCGGCGGACACGTCCGGCTGCCTGTGCCCGGCCTCGACGGCTATCGCAGAATGCGGGGGCTGGAGTAGGGCATGGCCATCCTCGTGAACGAGAGCACACGCGTGGTGGTGCAGGGGATCACCGGCCGCGAGGGGCGCGCCCGCGCGAAGCTCATGCGTGATTACGGGACCAAAGTGGTCGCCGGCTGCACACCCGGGCGCGGCGGGGAGACCGTTGACGGTGTCCCTGTCTACGACACGGTGCTTGAGGCGGTGGAGGCGCACGGGGGGCTCGACGCCAGCGTGATCTTCGTGCCGGCGCCGCTGGTCAAGGACGCGGCCCTCGAGTCGATCGCGGCGGGCATCCCTCTCACGGTTCTGGTCGGTGATCGGGTTCCGGTGTGGGACGTGCTCGAGATCGCGCGCGCGGCAGAACGTGCAGGGGTGAGCTTTCTCGGCCCCAACACTCTGGGCGTCCTCTCGGTGGGGAAGGGCGTGCTGGGGATGGTCGGGGGCCGGGCGGAGTCGGCCCGCGCGTGGTTCAAGCCGGGCCACGTGGGTGTGGCCTCGCGCTCCGGCGGCATGACCTCATCCACCGGGTACTACCTCTCGCGGGCCGGCGTCGGGCTGTCCACCCTGGTGCACGTCGGCGGCGACGGCATCGTAGGCCTCCCGCTTCCGGACGTGGTCCGCCTCTTCCAGGAGGACACCGAGACCTCCTGCATCGCGATGTTCGGCGAGATCGGCGGCTCACAGGAGGAGCAGGTGGCGGAGATGATGGTGAACGGCAAGGTCACCAAGCCGGTGGTGGCGTTCATCGGCGGCCGCGCGGCAACCTCGGGGGTGCGTTTCTCGCACGCCGGCGCGATCGTCGAGGGCGGGCGCGGCACCCACGAGGGGAAGCTGACCGCGCTGAGGGAGGCGGGCGCCACCGTGGTGGACGCCTTCGACGCGCTGCCGGCCGCAGTGGCCGGGGTCCTGGAGGGATGACGATGGCTGAGAAGGGATGGGCAAGTGCGGTGACCTCGATCGCGCCCAACGAGATCAGGGTGCGCGGGTACCGCCTCGAAGAGCTGATGGGAAGGGTCTCCTTTGGGGAAGCCGTCTACCTCGTGCTGCGCGGCGAGCTCCCCGGCGCCGCTGTTGGCAGCCTGATGGAGGCGATGCTGGTGGCCTCGATCGACCACGGCGTCACGCCGCCCTCGACGCTCTCGGTGCGCAACGCCGCGACAACCGGTGCGCCCCTCAACGCCTGCATTGCGGCGGGGGCCCTCGCGGTCAACCGTCACCACGGCGGCGCGGTCGAGGACTGCATGCGCCTGCTGGCGCGCGGGGTCGCCCGGGTGCAGGCCGGTGAGAGCACCGGGGCGGTCGCGCAGGCGCTCATGGCCGAGGAGAAGGCGGCGGGACGGCGGCTCCCCGGTTTTGGGCACCGGATTCACACCGACGACCCGCGCTCCCACCGCCTGCTGGCGCTTGCGAGGGAAGCCGGCGCGGCCGGGCCGAGCGTCGCGGTGGCCGAGGCGATCGTTGCGGCGCTCGCTGCCTCCGGCAAGCCGCTGCCGCTCAACGTCGACGGGGCGATCGCCGCGGTCCTCGCGGACCTCGGGTTCGCCCCGGAGCTGGCCAACGGCTTTTTCATCCTGGCCCGCACCGCCGGTTGGATGGCGCAGGTGGCCGAGGAGTTGGGGCGCGAGAAGCCGATGCGGCGCATCGACCAACAGGCCTGCACCTACGACGGCCCTGCGCCGCGGGAGCTGCCCACTCGCTAAGGCGAGCGACCGCGCCCCGATGACAGGTGGAACCAACGAACCCAGAGGAGGTCCGAAGATGCCCACGTATCGCATCGCCTGGTTGCCCGGAGACGGGATCGGCAACGACGTCATGGAGGCCGCGCGCCTCGTGCTGGACGCGCTCAAGCTGGATGCGCAGTACGTCCACGGCGACATCGGCTGGGAGTTCTGGCGCACCGAAGGGGACGCGTTCCCGGAGCGCACCATCGAGCTCCTGAAGACCGTGGACGCGGCCATGTTCGGGGCGATCACCTCCAAGCCGGTCAAGGCCGCCGAGGCGGAGCTCGTACCTGAGCTTAAGGGTAAGGGCCTCGTGTACCGGTCGCCGATCGTGCGCATGCGGCAGTTGTTCGACCTCTACGTCTGCCTGCGCCCGTGCAAGGCGTACCCCGGCAACTCGCTCAACTACCGCAACGGAATCGACCTGGTGGTGTTCCGCGAGAATACGGAGGACCTCTACTCCGGAGTTGAGTTCTCGCCGGTCCCGGACAAGCTGCGCGACACCCTGAAGGAGCTGGCCAAACCGTTCGCCCACTTCGCCGACCTTCCGGGCGACCAGTACGCCATCACCTGCAAGATCAACACGAAGAAGGGCTCGGAGCGCATCATCCGCGCCGCATTCGAGCACGCCGCAAGGTACGGGTACAAGAAGGTCACGGTGATCCACAAGGCCAACGTGGTGCGAGCCACCGAGGGGCTGTTCCTGGAGATCGGAAAGCAGGTGGCGAAGGAGTTCCCGGGGATCCAGATGGATGACGCGAACATCGACGCCATCTGCATGTGGCTGCTCAAAGACCCCGACAAGTACGGGGTGCTGGTGGCAACCAACATGTTCGGGGACATCGTGTCCGACCTGTGTGCGCAGATGGTGGGCGGCCTCGGGTTCGGCTGCTCGGGGAACATCGGCGAGAAGCTGGCGGTGTTCGAGCCGACGCACGGCTCCGCGCCCAAGTACGCGGGCCAAAACAAGGTGAACCCGATCGCGACGATCCTGGCGGCCAGAATGATGCTGGACTGGCTTGGTGAGAAGCAGAAGGCCGAGCGGCTCGAGATGGCCGTCGCCGCTGTGATCGCGGAGGGCAAGGTGCGGACGTACGACATGGGTGGCTCCTCCTCGACCGTGGACATGGCGAAGGCGATCGTCGCGAAGCTTTGACCGCATGGCCCGCACCAGCGCCGGCCATCGAAACGCCGGGCTCAAAGTCCGGCCGCTGGCGATTACGCTTTCTTCGGTGCGGGCGTCTTGACGCTTGTCTCCGGTCGGCGGGAGAATCGCGATGTAGCGTATCCACGGAGCTCAGCGCGGCCCTCTCGCACGAGATCGTGATCCCGCGGCAGAAGCGAGTACCGAGACCATGCCCCCGGTGATCGACATCCACGTCCACATCGCGGCCAAGAACGAGCCGGGGTGCAAGGTCTCCCGCGAGATGGAGAGCGAGCCCGCCTTCATCTACATGCTCCTCGCCGATCGGGTGAAGCGCAGTGCGTTGCGCCGGGACTTCGACGGCACGATTCGCGACCACATTCTCGGTGCCTTGACCGCTGCGCCGAGCGTGGACTACGGCGTGCTGCTCGCCCTCGACGCCCCATACGGTGAGGACGGGAAGCTCCTTGAAGAGCACAGCCACCTCGTGGTGAGCAACGAGTACGTGCGCACGCTCGCGAAGGCCAACGCCAAGGTGCTGGTGGGGGCCTCGGTAAACCCCAACCGCGGTCCGACCGAGGGGCGGGACGAACTCGAGCGCTGTCTGGATGGGGATCCGCCCGCGGCCCTCGTGAAGCTGCTCCCAAACTCGCAGCTCATCGACGTCGGGGATCCGCGCCACGACTGGTTCTACGAGACGCTCGCGGAGCGAGGGGTCCCGCTGCTCTGCCACACCGGCCCCGAGAACACGCTTCCGGTGCCGCGGCCGGTGGACGAGCACCAGCGACTGGGCGACCCGCGGCGGCTGCGGCGAGCCCTCGACATCGGCGTGACCGTGATCGCCGCGCACTGCGCCATGCGCGTGTTCCCGTTCCAGGACGATCACCTCGGCGATCTGGCGGCCATGATGCGGGAGGCCGAGAGGAACGGCCGCTGGCGCCTCTATGCGGACGTCTCGGCGATGTGCCTGATCTGTCGCATCGGCACGGTGGACAGGGTACTGGAGAGCATTCCTGGCGAGCGCATGATCCTCGGCAGCGACTACCCGGTCCCCGTAAGCGACATGCCGCCAGGGGTCTTCAAGGACCTCTCCCTGGAGGAGTACCTGGCGCTGCTGCACCTCCCCAACCCGATCGAGAAGAACCTCCGGCAGTTGCTGGCCATGGGGTTCCCGGAAGCCATTGGGACCATGGCCGCGGAGGTCATCCCCGCGCGGGTGTTCGCCTGACCCGGGGTGTGTACGCCCGCGCCGCGAGCCGCTACACTGCGGCGGGTGCTAAGAGACTCGTTCTCAGCAAAGTTCGGGTGGCTGGTGGTGGTGGCGCTGCTCGCCGTGTACGTGGTGTGGGGCTCCACCTACCTCGCGATCCGCATCGCCCTCGAGGGGTTCCCACCGTTCCTGATGGCCGGCCTGCGCTTTCTCCTTGCCGGGGGTGTGCTCTACCTCGTGCTGCGGCTGCGGGGCGAGCCATCGCCGCGGCGCGGCCAGTGGGGGAGCGCGGCGCTGGTGGGCGGGTTGTTGCTCCTCGGCGGCAACGGCGGCGTGGTGATGGCCGAGCAGTGGGTGGCGTCGGGGCTGGCCGCACTGGGAGTGGCGACGGTGGCTCTGTGGTCGGCGATCTTCGCCGGCCTGTGGGGGCAGTGGCCGCGCCGCCTGGAGTGGGTGGGGCTCGCGGTGGGTTTCGCGGGCGTCGCGCTGCTCAACCTCGAGGGGAACCTACGGGCCAGCCCGGCCGGGGCGGTGGCGCTGCTGGTGGCCACGATGAGCTGGGCGCTGGGCTCGATGTGGAGCCGGCACCTCGACCTCCCGGCGGGCCTGATGGCCTCGGCGGCCCAGATGCTTACCGGTGGCGGCCTTCTGTTGTTGGCGAGCGTGACGATAGGCGAGAAGGTGCCGCGCGCGGTGCCTGCGCGGCCCCTGCTGGCGCTCGCGTACCTGGTGGTGTTTGGTTCGTGGGTAGGATTCTCGGCGTACCTCTACCTGCTGCGCCGGGTGCGGCCGGCGGTCGCCACCAGCTACGCGTACGTGAACCCGGTGATCGCGATGACCCTGGGCGTGGCGTTCGCAGGTGAACGGGTCACCCTGACCGAGTGGGCGGCGATGCCGGTTATCCTTGGAGGAGTCGCCCTGGTGGTCGTCGCGCACGGGCAGGCCGAGGAAGGGGTGGAGCATGCGCCCGCCCCCGAGGTCGATCTCCCCGACGGCGAGGCATGACGCCGGCGCGGGCAACGCATGGCAGCGTCAAGGAAACGTACCGTTTTGACCGCGGTCAAGGCCGCAGCGTGCGTTCCGCCGTAGGTTGTTTGCGGGAGACATGGATGCGCCGTTCGAAAACGTTGCCAGTAATCCGCACCCGCCGCCTGGTGCAGGTCGCGTTCCTGCTGCTTATGGTATGGCTGGGGGTGCAGTTCACCTTGTGGGCGCTCGCACACACCGCCGGAAACGTGCCCCCGGTCTCGCGCCCGGCCGGCGTCGAAGGGTTCCTCCCGATCTCGGCGCTGATGTCGCTGCGCCTCGCGCTCGTCGGAGGGGGGGTTCACCCCGTCCACCCGGCCGGTCTCGCGATCCTGGTCGCGGTGCTTGCGATGAGCGCACTCGTGGCAAAGTCTTTCTGCTCCCACCTCTGCCCGGTGGGCACGCTCTCTGAGGGTCTCGGGCGACTGGGCGTGCGCCTGCTTGGCAGGACCTGGCTGCTCCCGCGCTGGCTCGACGTCCCGCTGCGGGCCCTCAAGTACGTGCTGCTCGTCTTCTTCCTCTGGGCGACCTGGGTCGCCCTCGACCTGCCCGGAGTGCGCGCCTTCCTCGACAGCCCCTACAACAGGGTGGCGGATACCAAGATGCTGCTCTTCTTCGCTCACCCATCCCGGCTCACCGTGGCGGTGCTGGGTGTGGTGGTGATCGGCTCTGTGCTGGTGCGAGATCTCTGGTGCCGCTACCTATGCCCGTACGGTGCGCTCCTGGGCATTCTCGGGCGCTTCGCCCCGCTCAAGGTGGCCCGCGACGCGGGCACGTGCATCGACTGCCGCAAGTGCACCAAAGTGTGCCCCGCACGCTTGCCGGTGCACGCCTTGACTCGAATGGCGTCGGTCGAGTGCACGTCCTGCCAGGACTGCGTGGCCGTCTGCCCGGTGAGGGATTGTCTGGCGGTGCGCACACCCCACCCTGCGGGCGGTTGGCTGCTGCGCCCCGCAACCGCCGTGGGGCTCGCCGTAGGAATCTACCTGGGCATCACCGTGGCGTTCCGGGTGAACGGCCACTGGCGCGGGGTCGTCTCCGAGGGTGAGTACGCGCGCCGCCTGCAGGAGATCGACTCGCCGCTCTACACCCACGTGGGCGGCATGGCCGCCGCAGAGAAGAGGCCGGACACCACGGCACTCGTGCAGTCCCATGGCAAGAAGTAGCCGGGTCGGTCCGGGCGAGTCATGGGCTGCGGTGGCAGCGGCGCTGCCGCAGCAGGCGCGCGCCGAGCGCGAACGTCCGTTCTGGCAGGCACTGGTGCAGGGTTTCGGGTGGCGCAAGGTCGTGGACGCGGGCTGCGGCGCGGGTTTTCACCTGCGTCTCCTGCGCGAGTTGGGGGTGGACGGGGTTGGCTTCGACGCCGCGCTCGCGGCCCTCGCCGGGCAGTTCGCGTCGGCGGTGGTCGGCGGGGCTCTCGCGGCCCCCCCGCTCCGGGAAGGGATCTTCGACGCGGCGCTCTGCCTGGGCAACACGTTTTCGCTGCTGCCGAGTCGCGCACTCCAGCGCGAGGGTCTCGGCGCTTTGATGCGACTGGTTCGGCCGGGCGGGCTGGTGCTGCTCCAGGGGGAGGACGCCGGGGCGCTGGCGGCCGCAGGGCCCGTCGTGCGCACTCGTCCGCTGGACGAGGGTGCCGTTCACGTCCGGGTCTTCGAGCGTGTCGGCCGGAGGGTTCGCATGCTCGCGGGGGTCGTCGGCGGCGCGACCGACGCGCCGCTCGAGGCCACCTGGCTGCTCCCGACATCCACGGTGACCGTTGCCCGCATGGCGCGAAGCCTCGGTCTCGTCGTGGTCCCGCTGCCGGTGCCGCCGCCCACGAGCGGTGCGGGGTGGTGGGTAGCGCTCAGCGCTCCATCGCCCTGATCTTGATGATCAGCGCCACCAGTGCAAGGGCGATCACGCCCAGCGAGATGAACAGTCCGGTGCGGCGGTAGCGGATCTCGGCCTCGGCCTTCGCGGCCAGCGTGTCCGCGGCGCCGCTCGCGGCCAGCACTGCCTTGGTCTGGTCCTCGACGCGGGCGGGGTTGACGGTGTGAATCTCGACCTGCGCAACGACGAGCGACTGGTGGGCTTCCTCGAGCTTGACGTCGGCGTCGTCCATCAGCATCCCGGCCCGCTTGACACGGTCGACCCGCCCTTGAGCGCCGGTGATGGTAGCCGTGGCCTTTTCGAGCGCACCCGAGATCGCGGAGGCCGCCGTAGCACCCGCGTCTCCGGCGGAGTGGCAGTTGCCACACACTTGCTTCTCGCCCACTCCTATCCAGCCGTCCGTCGGGTGGAGGATGGCGTGGTTGCTGTGGCAGCTCTCGCAGGCGGGTTCCTGGAGGGCGGCAAAGGCGTCCTTGTGGGGGGAGAGGTCGAAGCGCTCCCGCTGTGTAGGGTGGCACGTGCCGCACACGTTGGAGACCGAGGAGACCCCGGGCGGGGTGGCACCGTGGGCACCGTGGCAGGACTTGCACGTCGGTGCGGAGAGGTCGTTCTTCTTGACGAGGACGGCGTAGTGGACCGATTGCTTGTACTCGGCGATCTCGTTCCCCTTGATCCCGTAGCGGGCCATGAGCGCGGCGTCACCGTGGCAGTGCCCACAGGTCTCCACGATGCGGGTCGGGTAGACGGGAGACCGGGCATCGTTGACCTGCAACACACCGTGGGCGCCGTGGCAGGAGGAGCAGACAGCGATGTTGGTGTCGCCCTTGGCGAGCGCGACCCCGTGTTTGGAGGTCCGGTACTGCGCAAGCTGGTCCGTGGGGATGTTGGGTGCATAGCGCAGCATGAAGGTTGGATCGGAGTGGCACGACCCGCACATCTCGGCGATCGCGCGGCGGCCGAACTTGCCCACAAAGCCCTTGGCGGCGTTCATGGCGACCGCAGGGTCTTCCGAGCCCGCATCGCCGCCGTGGCAGCCGGCGCAGGTGATCCCTTGGGTGTGGTGGATGTCGCTGTTCGCCAGCTGCGCAGGAGCACGCAGGCGGGCGTCATCGAGGGTAAGGTGGCAGGCCGTGCAGGTGTCCTCGGCGTGCTTTCCAGGGGCACGCACTGCGTTGGCCGGGGGCGCAGCCAGGGCCGCAGCGGCAACGTGGGCGAGCACGACGGCGGCGGCGAGCAGGCGGCTTGTCACTTGAACACCCCCGCGAACGAGAGCAGCGTGAAAGAGACGACGTACGCGAGGGCCAGCCAGCCGAGCACTACGAAGGCGCGGCTCCGGTGGCCCACCTGGCTTCCCCGGTCCAGCACCGGCACGAGGAACCACACGAGCCCCGCGAGGCTGAACACCCCGAGTCCGACCAACTCGCCCTCGATGCCCAGCACGTGCGCCGGCAGCAGCTTCAAGGCCTCGAACATGAACAGGAAGTACCACTCGGGCTTGATCCCGGCCGGCGCCGAGGTGAACGGGTCGGCTTTGACTCCCAGTTCCCAGGGGAAGAAGGCCGCCAGCGCAGCGAGCGCCGCAAGACCAACGAGCCATACCACCCCTTCCCGCATCACGAAGTTCGGCACGAAACGCAGCGGCTTTCTTGCCCGCGCCTCCTCCTCGAGGCCCTCGGGGATGTGCATCCCCTGCCGTTGCAGAAGCGCGAGGTGCACGCCCAGCAGCGCCATCGTGATCATCGGCAGCACCGCCACGTGGAAGCCGAAGAAGCGGGTGAGGGTGGCACCAGTCACCTCCTCGCCGCCGCGCAGGAACTTCAGAAGCCACTCCCCTGCCAGCGGGACCTTGCTCACCATGTCGGTACCGACCCGCGTGGCGAAGAACGACAACTCGTTCCAGGGCAGCAGGTAGCCGGAGAAGCCGAACCCCATGGCGAGCAGCAGCAGAACGAAGCCGCTCCACCAGGTGAACTCTCGCGGCCGCGCGTACGAGCCCATCATGTACACCGAGAACATGTGCGCGAAGGCGGCGAGGATCATGAGGTTCGCCGACCAGGAGTGGACCGATCGGATGAGCCAGCCGAACGGGACGCGCGTGACGATGAACTGGACGCTCTCGAAAGCCGCCTCGGCGGTCGGACGGTAATAGAGCAGGAGCAGGATGCCGGTGGCGACCTGCACAAAGAAGAAGAACATGGTCAGCCCGCCGAAGTAGTAGGCCCAGGAGCGGCGGTGCTGCGGGACCTCCTTGTGGGTTGCGAACTCCACCAGCGGCGCGAGGTCGAGACGATCGTCGAGGGCCCGCCAGAGCCTGTCCAGGATGCGCATCGCTCACGCCCCCCTCGTGACGTACACATCATCCCCCGCGACGTCCACCTTGTACGCCTCCAGCGGCCGCGGAGGCGGGCCCGAGATGTTCTTCCCCTGCAGATCGTAGACGCCGTTGTGGCAAGCACACCAGATGTTCTGGAAGTCTGGCCGGTACTGAACCGTGCAGTTGAGGTGGGTGCACGCAGCCGAGAACGCCCGCACCGCCCCGTCGGGCGTGCGCACCAGGAGTCCTGGCCGTGAGCCGAAGCGGAAGATCTTCCCGGAGTTCGCCGGCAAATCCGTGAGCTTGCCGGCCAGAACGCGGTTGACGGGCGCCTCACCGACCTCGGGCGGGATCACGAAGCGAAAAACGGGGTAGAGCGCGGCCGCCAAGGTGGCCCCCAGCGAAGTGCCGAGGAGCCAGGTCAGCAGACCCCTACGCGAGACAGCGGGACCTTCGTTGGAACCGGGCATTGCACCCCCCGCCATGAACTTCCCGGGCATTCTCAGGGGTTGGACTCGGCCAGTCAAGCTTGGCGATCTGGCACAATGGCGGGCGTGAAGCCCGAGGAGTTGACCGGCGCGCTGCGGCGCATCCCGCTGCTCGCCACGTTGCCCGCCCCGCTGCTGGAGGAGATCGCCCGCCTGTGCGGGGTGCGCCGAGTGCGCAAGGGTGAGCTTCTCTTCTCCGAAGGAGACGCGGCCGGCTACCTGCCGCTGCTGCTGAGCGGGCAGGTGAAGCTGCTTCGAACCGCCCCGGAGGGCCGCGAGCAGGTGCTGCACCTGGTACGCGCCCCGGCCTCGTTTGCCGAGGCAGCCGTGTTCGGACCGGGCGTCTTTCCCGCCGCCACCGTTGTGGTGGAGGCGGGTCAACTTGCCACCGTGCCGCGGCCGGCGCTGCTCGACCTGCTGCGGCGCCGCCCCGAGGTGGCGCTCGCGCTGCTCGCCTCGATGTCGTTCTGGCTGCGGCGCCTGGTGGACCTGGTGGACGGGCTGGCGCTGCACACGGTCGAGGAGCGCGTTGCGGCCTACCTGTGGTCGGCGTTTGCCCGCTCCGGTGTGACTCTGGTGCCGGGGGCACAGATCCGTCTGGAGGAGCCCAAGCGCCTGATCGCCGCGCTCTGCGGCACCGCTCCGGAGGTGCTCTCCCGCACCTTCCGCCGCCTCGCCACAGAAGGCATCGTCCGGGTTGGCGGGCCGGTGGCCACGATCGTGGATCCCGCCGCCCTCGCGGCCCTCGCCCGCGCCGGTCACGAGACCTGGGAGCCGACGCCGTAGCTGGGCCCTGGCCGCAACGGGAATTCCGACGCGGCGTGTATCCTTGGCCGGTGCACCTTTCGGGGGTGACGGCGTGGTGAAGATCCTCTTCGTCGGCGATGTGGTGGGCAAGGTCGGGCGGCGCCTGGTCGTGGAGCGGCTGCGCCGCGTGCAGGCCGAGCTGCAGGCGGACTTCACCGTCGTCAACGTCGAGAACGCCGCCGGCGGCTTCGGTCTGACCGGGACGGTGTGGGAGGAGCTCGCACGGCTTCCCGTGGACGTCTTCACCTCCGGCAACCACATCTGGGACAAGAAGGAAACCGCGGCGCTGCTTGACGCGGAGCCCCGCCTGCTGCGCCCCGCGAACTACCCGGCGGGCAACCCCGGGCGGGGGTGGTGCACGGCGACCTCGAAGGCCGGGGTCCCGATCGCGGTGGTCAACCTCCAGGGGCTGACGTTCATGATCGCGATGGAGAGCCCGTTCCGGGCCGCGGACCGCATCCTCGAGGAGCTCGCGGCGCAGGTGAAGGTCGTCATCGTGGACTTCCACGCGGAGGCGACCTCTGAGAAGCAGGCCATCGCCTGGTACCTGGACGGGCGCGTGAGCGCGGTCCTCGGGACCCACACCCACGTGCCGACGGCGGACGAGCGCATCCTGCCGCAGGGAACCGCGGCCGTCACCGACGTGGGCATGACCGGGCCCTACGAGGGGATCATCGGCTTCAAGCCCCAGTCGGTGCTGGAGCGCTTCCTCCTGGCGACGCCGCGGGCCCTCGAGCCCGCCACCCGGGGCGGCGCTCTCTGCGGAGCCCTTGTCGAGGTGGACGAGGCCACGGGACGGGCGCTGTCCATCCGCAGGCTGCGGGTCGAGGAGGGCGAGCGGTCGTGAGCGCTCCCCTTGCTGTGCTCCTCACCGTTCGCGACGAGGAGGAGCAACTCCCGGTGGCGCTGGCGAGCGTGGCGGGTTGGGCCGGGGAGGTGATTGTCGTCGTGGATCCCCGCTCGACCGACCGCACCCGCGAGGTGGCCCGAGAGGCCGGAGCGCGGGTCCTCGAGCACGCCTTCGAGTCGAGCGCGGCCCAGTGCAACTGGGGGCTCGACCGCTGCGAGAGCCGCTGGGTGCTGGTCCTGGACGCCGACGAGCGAGTCACCGTGCGGCTGAAGGACGAGATCGGGCGGGCTTTGGCGGCGCCATCGTGTACGGCCTACGCGGTGCGGCGGATCAACTTCGCCTTCGGTCGGCGGGTGCGCTTCGGGGACTGGGGTGGGGACGTGATCGTGCGCCTCCTTGACCGCACGCAGGCGCGTTTCGTCAAGCGGGCGGTCCATGGAGCGGTGAGCGCACCCTCGGTGGGGAGGCTTTCCGGCGCGCTCGAGCACCACACGCTGCGCTCGCTCTCCCAGTACCTTCCCAAGCTCGACGAGTACGCGCTGCGCGGTGCCGCCGACCTGATTGCAGAGGGTCGGCGGGCCGGACCCCTCAAGGTGCTCGCCCACGCAGAGTGGCGGTTCGTGCGCTCGTTCGTGCTGAGGCTGGGGTTCCTGGACGGAGGCACGGGGTTCATGGTGGCCGTGCTTGTCGCCTATGGGACGTTCCTGAAGTGGGCGGCGGTATGGGAGGCCACGACGCGACGCCGCCGGCATGCGTAAACCGGGTGTGGTTGCTCTCCCCGCGCGGGTGCTCGTGGACCTGCCGAACTGGCTCGGGGACCTCGTGCACGCGCTCCCGGCCCTCGCGAGGCTTCACCAGGGCAACCGCGGGGGCGAGACCTGGGCACTGCTCCCGGCAGCCCACGCGCCGCTCGCGCGCGTGCTCGGCGTTCACGTGGTCGAGAGGCCACCTGATGCGGGGCTTCGGTTCGGCCGGACGCTCCGTGGCCGCTTCGACGCTGTGCTCACGGCGCGCCACTCGACGCGCGCCAAGCTGCTTGTGGCCGGGACCGGCGCACGGCTGCGCCTGGCGAGCCGGGGCAGGGGCGCGGCGGCCCTGGGCCTCGCGACCTTCCCGGTGATCCGCTCGCGGCACCAGCGCCACGACCTCAATGCGGCCCTCCATGCCCTCGGGGTCGCCGCGGTGGGCGATGAACCGTTCCTGCTGCCGCTGCCGTCCCGCCTCGCCGCACTTGGGCACAGGCAGCGCTGGCTGCTGGCCGACGGGTGCCCCGCGGTGGCCATCCTGCCCGCCACCCGGGGCGCCAACGGGAAGCGCTATCCCATGGGTGGGTTCGCATGGGTGGCCGCGGCGCTCGCGGCCGCGGGGGTGACGCCGGTGGTGATCGTCGGGCCAGGGGAGGAGGCGATGGCCGCCAGCCTGGCACGCTCGGGGGGCGCGCGCGTGGCGCCCACAGCCTGGCCGCTGGCGGAGACGGCCGCCCTGCTCGCCGCCTGCGACGCCGCGGTGGGCAACGACTCGGGGCTCACGCACCTGGCCGCGGTCGTGGGCTGCCCGACGGTTGCGCTGTTCGGGCCCACCGAACCGGCACGGACAGCGCCCGTCGGCCCCGCGGTGATCGTGCGCGCCCCTTCGGCGGATGGCGCGGGCGGACCCCGATCGCTCCACAACCTCCACCCCGAGGACGTCCTGAGTGCGGTGGAGGCGTTGCTGCCGCAAGGGTGCGAGCGGACCGCGTCGGAAGCGGGTCACCAGGCGCAGGGAGCGGGCGCCGGCACCCACGCTCCCACTCGGACTCCCCGGTAGAACGCTTCCGGCGCGCCGCCCGTGCGGGCGTCATCCCGCGGCGCGCGGGCGGGCGAGTTTCCCTGGCCGAAGGGCCGGTGGTGTCTCGGGCACAAGGGGTTGCATGCAGCCGGGGGCGACGCTATGATGACGTGCGTGGTGGGCCGCTAGCTCAACTGGTAGAGCAAGGGACTCTTAATCCCTAGGTTGTAGGTTCGACTCCTACGCGGCTCACCAAGTCCCGTCCCGCGAAAGTGGCGGAACCGGTAGACGCGCGAGATTTAGGATCTCGTGGGCGTTGCCCATGGGGGTTCGAATCCCCCCTTTCGCACCATCTGGAGCAAGCATGGGTTACGAGATCGAGCGCTCCACCCCGTGTCGGGTCGTCCTGACGGCAACCGTCGGGTCCGACGAGGTGCGCGAGGAACGTGAGCACGTGGTCGCCGACTTCGTGCGCGCCGCCCGCATCGACGGCTTCCGCAAGGGCAAGGCCCCGCGGGCGTTGGTGGACCGGCGCTTCGCCACGGAAATCCGCGAGGACCTCGAGGAGCACCTCACCCGCCGCGCCTGGGAGCAGGTTCGGCGCGAGGAGAAGCTTCGCGTCGCCTCGCCGCTCGGCATTCGCGAGGCCAACTGGCTGGAGGGTGGTGAGTTCCGCGTCAAGGGCGAGTTCGACGTGTACCCGGAGGTCGAGCTGCCGGGTCTCGAGGGGTTCGCGCCTCCCGCGTTCGAGATCGTCCCGACCGACGAGGACCTGGCGGGCGCGATGCTTCAGCTCCAGGAGCGCCAGGCGGTCTGGGAGCCGGTGGAAGGGGAGCCCGCCGGCGAGGCGATGCTGGTCGAGGCCGAGGTTCACGGCGAGTTCCCCGAAGGGGGCGGCGAGCCGTTCCACGAGGAGCGCTCGCTCTTCCAACTCGGGCAGGACGAGGTCTACCCCGAGATCGAGGGCGCCGTGCGCGGGCATGGCGTGGGCGAGGAGGTCACCGCGGAACGCACGATCGGGGAGGAGGGCGGCGAGGAGCGCAGGGGCACGAGGACCTTCTACCGGGTGCGGATCAAGAGCCTGCGGCGCAAGCGGCTGCCCGAGGTGGACGACGGTTTTGCCAAGTCCGTGGGGGTCGAGGAGGGGGTCGAGACGTTACGGGCACGCCTGCGCGAGCGCCTGCGGGCCCAAAAGGCCGACCGGCGCCGCGATGCATGGCGCGAAGCCCTGATCGCCCACCTGGCGGCCGGAAAGGTGCTGGACCTTCCGGAGGGCCCGGTGCGGGAAGAGACTCGCAGGGAGCTGGTCGAGTTCGCACAGAGCCTGGCCGGTCGTGGCATCGACCCCGAGCGTGCCAAGGTGGACTGGGAGAAGCTCGAGAAGGAGGTGCGGTCGAGAGTCGAGCACCGCCTCCGCGGCGAGATGCTCCTGGACGCGCTCGCGGAAAAGTTCGGGGGCGAGGTCTCAGACGCCGACGTTGACCACGAGGTGGAGCACCAGGCGGCTCACATCGGGGTTCCGTTTGCGGAGCTGAGGGGCAACCTCGCCAAGAGCGGGGGCCTGGAGCGGGTGGGTGCGGTCCTCAGGCGCGAGCGGGCCGTGGACGAGGTGCTGGGGCGTTTCGTAGAAAAGAGCGGGGCTTGATCGGCGCACCACCGGGCGATACCGTCCGGTGAAGGTGGCGCCGCCGGTGAGGAAGAGAACGAGTGGCGGCCAGGGAGAGACGGACATGCTGATTCCGATCGTTGTGGAGCAGACGAGCCGGGGCGAGCGGGCCTACGACATCTTTTCCCGCCTGCTGAAGGACAACGTGATCTTCCTGGGCGAGGCGATCGACGACCACCAGGCGTCGGTGGTGATCGCCCAGATGCTGTTCCTGGAGGCCGAGAACCCGGAGAAGGACATCTACCTTTACATCAACTCAGCGGGAGGCTCGGTGAGCGCAGGCTTGGCAATCTACGACACGATGCAGTACGTGAAGCCTGCAGTCGCGACCATCTGCATGGGACAGGCGGCCTCGATGGCGGCCGTGCTGCTGGCGGGCGGCGCCAAGGGCAAGCGGTTTTCCCTCCCCCACTCGCGTGTGATGCTTCACCAGCCGCTGCTCTTCGGGCTCGGCGGGCAGGCCACTGACATCGACATCCATGCCAAGGACATCATCCGGCTGCGGCAGCGACTCAATGAGATCCTTCAGAAGCACACCGGCCAGTCGATCGAGCGTATCTTCGCCGACACCGAGCGCGACTTCATCCTGGAGGCTCCCGACGCGCTCAGCTACGGTTTGATAGACAAAGTGATCGAACACCGGGAATAGCCGTACGCTGGGCGTGTTGGGGTGGCGGGGTGTAGAATGGCGGTGGGACCAACGTCATGGTGACCAGAGAGACCTCCTCCGAGCTGCTGCGTTGCAGCTTCTGCAACAAGTCGCAGCGCGAGGTGCGCAAGCTCATCGCTGGCCCCAACGTCTACATCTGCGACGAGTGTGTCGACATCTGCCTCGACATCATTGCCGAGGACCGCACACGCGACGCACGCGAGTCGCGCCGCAGCCTTGCCAAGCCCGAGGAGATCAAGACCTTCCTCGACTCCTACGTGATCGGTCAGGAGTCGGCGAAGAAGAAGCTCGCGGTGGCGGTCTATAATCACTACCGCCGCATCGACTACCTCTCCCACTCGACGCGCCCGGACGTCGAGCTCTCCAAGTCCAACATCCTGCTAATCGGGCCGACGGGCACGGGCAAGACGCTGTTGGCACAAACGCTGGCGCGCATGCTCGAGGTGCCGTTCGCGATCGTGGACGCGACCACCCTCACCGAGGCCGGCTATGTGGGCGAGGACGTGGAGAACATCCTGCTGCGTCTCTACCAGGCGGCGGAGGGCGACCGGGAGCGCACCGAGCGCGGCATCGTGTACATCGACGAGATCGACAAGATCGCCCGCAAGCAGGATTCCCCATCGATCACGCGCGACGTGTCGGGGGAAGGCGTGCAGCAGGCGCTGCTGAAGATTCTCGAGGGGACGGTCGCAAACGTACCCCCCCAGGGTGGGCGAAAACACCCCCACCAAGAGTTCCTGCAGATCGACACGACCAACATCCTGTTTATGTGCGGCGGCGCATTCGTCGGACTCGACGACATCGTGGCGCGCCGCCTCAACCAGAAGGCAATGGGGTTCCAGGCCCACATCCTCACCCCCGACGAGCGCTCCGCGAGCGAGCTCCTCGCCCAGGTCCACCCCGAGGACCTCATCAAGTTCGGAATGATCCCCGAGTTCGTGGGCCGGGTGCCGGTGGTCGCGAACCTGCACGAGCTCGACCTGGCGGCGCTGGTTCGCATCCTCACCGAGCCGAAGAACTCGCTGGTGCGCCAGTACGAGACCATGCTCTCCTTCGAGGGCGTCGAGCTGCGATTCACCGACGATGCGCTCACCGCGATCGCCAAGGAGGCGATCTCACGCAAGGTCGGGGCGCGGGGTCTCAAGATCATCCTGGAAGAGCTTATGCTGGAGATCATGTACGAGGTTCCCTCCCGCTCCGACGTCACGGAGATCGTTGTCACGCGCGAAGTGGTCGAGCGGCGTGTGGCGCCGCTCGCGTCGATGCGCAAGGCTGGCTGAGACCCTGTCGGGCGGCGCGAACCGCGCCGGCATCCAACTTAACCTGGGTCGGTTTGAGAGGTTGTCATGAGCGAATCACACACACAGGTACTTCCGGTCGTGCCGCTGCGCGACATGGTGGTCTTCCCGCGGATGAAATCCGCGTTCGTGGTCGGACGGCCGGCGTCCGTGGCCGCGCTGCAGCGTGCGCTCGAGGAGATGGGCAAGCGCATCTTCCTGGTGGCGCAGCGCGACCCCCAGCAGGACGAGCCTGGCGAGGACAACATCTACACCGTCGGCGTGGTTGCGACCATCCTCCAGCACGTCACATTCCCCAACGGCACCATCAAGGTCGGGGTCGAGGGAGTGGTGCGCGGGCGCTGGACCTCGCTGCGGCAGCTGGAAGGTTCCGGCTACGAGGCCGACGTGGAGCTGATGCCGCCGCAGCCGGTGGCGGACCCGAGGGTCTCCCGGTACCTTTCGAACCTGACGAATCTCTTCCAGCAGTTCGCCCGGCTCTCCCAGCAGATCGGTGTTGAGGGGGTACTGGCGGAGCTGCGCACCGAGGACCCCGATTTGTTCGCCGACACGATGGCGGCAGCACTGCCCATCCCTACGGTGGAGAAGCAGAAGCTGCTGGAGGTGAGCAACCCGCTCGAGCGGTTGCAACACCTCAACGATCTGCTCGACGTCGAAGTGGAGAAGCTGAACATCGACCGCCGTCTCAACGCCAAGGTCAAGAAACAGATGGAAAAGGCGCAGCGCGAGTACTACCTGTCCGAGAAGGTCAAGGCGATCAACGAGGAGCTCGGCCGCGCGGACACCAAGGAGGAGTTCGAAGAGCTCACCAAGCGGATCGAGGCCGCCGGCATGCCGAAGGAGGTCCAGGAGAAAGCCATCTCGGAGCTCAAGCGCCTCGAGGGCATGGCGCCGATGTCCGCCGAGGGGACCGTCTCGCGCAACTACATCGACTGGCTGCTGTCGGTGCCATGGAAGAAGGCGACGCGGGAGATCCGCGACATCAAGCGGGCCGAGGAGGTGCTGGAGGCGGACCACTACGGCCTCGACAAGGCCAAGGAGCGCATCCTGGAGTTCCTGGCGGTCAGGCAGCTCGTGAAGAGGCCGAAGGGGACCATCCTTTGCTTCGTCGGACCGCCGGGCGTGGGCAAGACCTCCCTGGCCAAGTCCGTTGCCCGCGCGACCGGCCGGAAGTTCGTGCGGCTGTCCCTGGGCGGGGTGCGGGACGAGGCGGAGATGCGGGGCCACCGCCGCACCTACATCGGGGCGTTCCCCGGCCAGATCATCCAGATGATGAAAAAGGCCGGCACTGTGAACCCGGTGTTCCTACTCGACGAGGTCGACAAGCTCGGGGCCGATTTTCGCGGCGACCCGGCGGCGGCGCTCCTCGAGGTGCTGGACCCCGAGCAGAACCACACGTTTGTCGACCACTACCTCGACGTGGAGTACGACCTCTCGCGTGTGTTCTTCATCTGCACCGCCAACGTGACCCACACGATCCCGCCGGCCCTCCAGGACCGCATGGAGACGATCCGCCTCTCCGGCTACACTCACTACGAGAAGCTTCGGATCGCACAGAGGTTCCTGGTCAAGAAGCAGGTCGAGCAGCAGGGGCTTTCGCGGTACAAGCTCGGCTTCCAGGACGAGGCCGTGACGCTGCTGATCGAGCGCTACACCCGCGAGGCCGGGGTGCGCAACCTCGAACGCGAGATCGCCTCGATCTGCCGCAAGCTCGCCCGCGAGGTGCTGAAGAAGAAGGCCGCGAGCGGGAGCGAGATCGAGGTCACGCCGGAGCGGGTGTCGGACTTGCTCGGAAAGCCGCGCTTTCGAGTGCTGCGTCCGGGCGAGCACAGCGAGGTGGGCGTCGCCACCGGCCTGGCGTGGACCGAGGTGGGTGGCGAGATCCTCGCCACCGAGGTGAGCCTGATGCGCGGCAAGGGGTCGCTTACCCTCACCGGGCAGCTGGGCGACGTGATGCAGGAGTCGGCTCGCGCGGCGCTCTCCTACGTGCGCGCCCGTGCGGTCCAGTTGCCGCTGCCTGCCGAGTTCTTCGACCAGCGCGACATCCACGTCCACGTGCCGGAGGGGGCGATCCCCAAGGACGGGCCCTCCGCGGGCATTACGATGGGGATGGCGCTGCTCTCGGCGGTGACCGGTGTCCCGGTGCGACAGGACATCGCGATGACCGGCGAGATTACGCTCCGAGGCAAGGTGCTCCCGGTGGGCGGCATCAAGGACAAGGTGCTGGCAGCGTTCGGGGCCGGGATCCGCGAGATCATCCTGCCAATCGAGAACGAGAAGGACCTCGAGGACATCCCCGAGGACGTCCGCACCGTCATGCAGTTCCACCTCGTCAAGGAAATGGACGAGGTCATCCCGCTCGCGCTCGACGGCGCCCTGCCGGTGGGCGGCCAGAGCGAGCAGGAGGCCGGCACGGCCCAGGGCTCCGAGCGGGTGGCTCACCAGTAGGTCCGGTGCGAATCGAGGAGGTCACGCTGCGCGCCACGGTGGCAGATCATCGCGAGGGGCCGCGGGAGCCTCTCCCGCAGGTGGCCTTTGCCGGGCGGTCGAACGTGGGAAAGTCGAGCCTCTTGAACTCGCTCTTTGGAACGAGGCTTGCGGCGGTCTCCAAGACCCCAGGGAAGACCCGCACCATCAACTACTACCTGGTGAACAACCGCTGCTTCTTCGTCGACCTCCCCGGCTACGGCTACGCCCGCACCGGACGTGAGGAGCGTGAGGCCTGGGGGCGGCGCATCACGACGTACCTCGAGCAGGAGGACCGACTGCGGCTGGTGGTGGGGCTCATCGATCCGCGCATACCAACCTCGCCCCTCGACCGGGACCTCGTCACCTTCGCCCGCGAGGCCGGAAGACCGCTGCTGCTCGTGATGACCAAGACGGACCGGGTGGGCCGCGGCGAGCTGGCGCGGGCGGCGCAGCGCCTCGCCCGAGACCTCGGCACAGGTGGCGCGCCGCTCTCGTTTTCGGCGCACACCGGCGCCGGCAGGACGGACATCCTGGTCGCCATCGCGCGCGCGTTGGCGGCGTGACAACCCGAACGAAAAAGGAGTTTTGCGATGCCTGAAAAGAAAGTTCAGCGCGGCCGAGGCAGAGAGCGTCGGCGCAACCCCGACGAGGCGCCAGAAGGGCTGCCGGTGGTGCTCGAGGAGGAGGCGCTCGAGGCCGAGGGCACCGAGACCGAGGGCAAGCAGCGGCTCGACATACGCACCCTCAAGGACATGTCGATCTCGGAGCTCACCCACGTCGCCCGCGACCTCGAGGTCGAGAACCCCACGGGGATGCGGAAGCAGGACCTCATCTTCAAGATCCTGCAGGTGCAAACCGAGCGTGAAGGCCTGATCTTCGGCGAGGGAGTGCTCGAGATCCTCCCGGACGGCTACGGCTTCCTGCGGGCCCCGGAGTACAACTACCTGCCGGGTCCGGACGACATCTACGTCTCGCCCTCCCAGATCCGGCGCTTCAACCTGCGCACCGGCGACACCGTCTCGGGGCAGATCCGCCCACCGCGGGAGGGCGAGCGCTACTTCGCGCTGATCAAGGTGGAGGCCGTCAACTTCGAGGCGCCCGACCAGACGGCGGAGAAGATCCTCTTCGACAACCTCACCCCGCTCTACCCGCTCGAGCGCATCAACCTGGAGGTCGAGGCGAACATGACCTCGCGGGTGATGAACCTCCTGACGCCCATCGGTAAGGGCCAGCGCGGGCTGATCGTGGCGCCGCCGCGCACCGGCAAGACCATGATGCTGCAGGCGATCGCCAACTCGATCACCGCCAACCACCCGGAGATCATCCTCATCGTGCTGCTCATCGACGAGCGCCCGGAAGAGGTCACCGACATGCAGCGCTCGGTGAAGGGGGAAGTGATCTCCTCCACCTTCGACGAACCGGCGTACCGGCACGTCCAGGTGGCGGAAATGGTTCTCGAGAAGGCGAAGCGGCTGGTGGAGCACCGGCGTGACGTGGTGATCCTCCTCGACTCGATCACCCGTCTGGCGCGCGCCTACAACACCGTGGTGCCGCCGTCGGGCAAGGTGCTGTCGGGCGGCGTGGACTCCAACGCCCTTCAAAAGCCGAAGCGGTTCTTCGGCGCGGCGCGCAACCTCGAGGAGGGCGGCTCACTCACCGTCATGGGCACGGCCCTCATCGATACCGGGTCGCGCATGGACGACGTGATCTTCGAGGAGTTCAAGGGCACCGGCAACATGGAGGTGCACCTGGACCGCAAGCTCACCGAGAAGCGTGTCTTCCCCTCGATCGACATCAACAAGTCGGGCACGCGCAAAGAGGAACTCCTACTCGATCAGTGGGAATTGAAGCGCGTCTGGGTGCTGCGCAAGGTGTTGAGTCCCCTGTCCACGGTGGAGTCCATGGAGCTACTCCAGGAGCGGCTGGAGAAGACCAAGAGCAACAAGGAGTTCCTCGAGTCGATGAGCCAGGGCTAGCGGATGGCGTCCCCGCCGTTGCATTTGGTGGGCATCCGTTTCCTCAATGCACGCCCGCTCCTTGCCGGCCTCGAGGCGGGCCTGCCGGCACCCTTCTCCTATCGCCTGACTACGGCTGAGCCAGCCGAATGCGCGGAGCAACTCCGTAACGTTCGGGCGGCTGCCGGATTGGTGCCGGTGGCGGCCCTGCCTTCCCTGCCCGACGTGCGGGCGCTGCCGGGGCTCGGGATAGCGGCGCGCCAGGAGGTGGGGTCGGTGCTGCTGGTCTCCCGCGTGCCGCTGGAGGAGATCCGCACCCTGGCCGCCCACACAGCCTCCCGCACCTCGGTGGCGCTGGCGCGACTGCTGCTCGCCGAGCGCTGGGGGGTGCGGCCGCGCGTCGTCCCCTTCCGTCCCCCGGTCGAAGCGATGCTGGCGGAGGCGGAGGCCGCCATCGTGATCGGCGACCCCGCGCTTCACGTCCGCGGGCGCAGCGGCCACCGCGAGGTGGATCTTGCAGCCGCCTGGGTGGAGTGGACCGGTCTGCCGTTCGTGTTTGCGGTGTGGGGGGTGCGGTCCACGGCGCCGGCGGGGCTCGAGGCCCTGCTCGAGGCATCGCTCGCGTACGCCTGGGAACATTGGCAGGATCTCGTGCCGCGGTGGGCGGAGGCGCACGGCGTGGGGCGCGAGGAGGCCCGGCGGTACCTGGAGGAGAACCTGACGTACCAGCTCGGCGAACGCGAGCGCGAGGGGCTGGAGGAGTTCCTCGGACGCGCGGCGGTGGCCGGGGTGCTGCCACCGTGCCCGGAGCCGTGGCCTGCCTCCTGGCGCCGGCGCGATCCCGTGTCCTGGACCTAGGGCCTGCACACCACTCATGCGTCTTGCAGCGCCGAGGGAGCGTGCCGCTGCGCCGTCCCGGCGAGGGTGAAGCGGCTACACTGAGCCGATGCCTGTCGTCCAGATCGGGCTGGCGTTCGCAGTCGCGTCGGCTCTCGCCGTCACGCTCGCCGCGACGGGCGCGCGATTGCGGAGCCTCCTGCGCGTGCCGGTGTGGCCCGGGCTCCGTCTGCAGGTGGACGTTCTGCTGGGGGGGTGGGCGCTGGCGGTCGTGGTGCTGCTCCTCGGGCTGGCTCACTGGTGGGTCCCCGGGGTGCTGATCGGGGCGACCGTCGCGCTGGCCGCCGTGGGACGATGGCGGCAGACGGGCTGGCGGTGGGACGTGCTCGCCCTGCCGGCGCTCGGGGCGCTGGTGGCGCTTCCGGTAGCGGTGCCCTCGCCTTTCTTCTACGACGCGCTGGTCTACCATCTCGGCCTGCCGTGGCAGGGGTTGCTCGAGCGCGGCCTGCACGCGCACCCCGAGGACCTGTTCGCGGCGTTCCCACCGCTGGCGCAGCTGCTCTCGGCGGTGCCGCTCGCTCTGGGTCTCGAGCGGGTGCCGGCGGTGCTGCACTGGTGGAGCTTCGTGGCCGCCGGCGCTGCGGCGGGTGATCTGGCGCGCCGCCTCGGTGCGCCAACCTGGGCCGCGGGCCTGGCCGCGCTCTGCGTGCCGCTGCTGCCCGCCCAGGCGCTGGTCGCCGGGCTGCCCGCCGCCGAGGGGTGGGCGATCGCCGGGGTGCTCGCCTCGCTGGCCGTGGCCCTGGCGCCACGGGTGCCGCGGGGCGGTGCCCTGCTCGCCGGGGCGCTGGCGGGGGTCGCCTCCGCGGCCCGGCTGCAGGGGATCCCATGGAGCCTCATGGTCCTCACGGTGCTCTGGCTGCGGGAGCGCCGGGGGCGCACCCTCCTCTGGGGCGGAGCGGGGTGGCTGGTTGGTAGCGCCCCCTGGTGGGTGAAGAACCTGGTGCTACTGGGCGACCCCATCGCGCCGGTCCTCTGGCGCCGGGAGGGGGTGGAAACGCTGTGGCGGGACGCCGGCAGCCTGCCGCTCCTCGCCGGTCCGGCAGGGTTTTTCCGCAACCTCGGTGCCGGCCTCGCACCCCAGCTCGCCTACCTGGCGCCCCTGGCGCTGGCGGCCGTTTTGGTCGCTCTTTCGCGCCGGCAGAAACGGCTCTGGCTGGCGGGGGCGGTGGCCGTCGGGGGGGTGCTCGCGTGGGGCGCGACCGGGAGCCTCCCCCGCTTCCTGGGCCCGACGCTCGGTGTGGTTCTGGCGCTGGCCGCCGCGACCCGAACCGGTTTGGGGCGGTGGGCGAGCGCGCTGGCGCTCGCATCGGCGGCGTTGGTCGGGACGGTCTTCTCGGTTGGTCAGCTCGCGAGGTGGGGAGGCCCGGGCCTCGCACTCGCACCGGCGGGGGACGTGCGCGCCACGATGGTCGTCAACGACCCCTTCCCCGCCTTCGCCGCCGCCCGCACCCTGCCCGGCACGGCCCGTGTGCTCTTCGTCGGCGAGCCGCGCGGCTTTTCTTTCCCGCGGCGGTTCGTGGCGCCCTCCCAGCACGACGTCTCACCGCTGCGCGCAATCTTAGAGGCCGCACACGGGCCGGAGGAGGCGATGGCAACCCTGCGCGGCCAGGGGTTCACCCACCTGCTGGTCAACCAGGGGGAGCTGGCCCGCCTGGCCGGCTCCTACCCGGTCGCGCCCTGGCGGGGCGCGGTCGGGTGGCGCCGATGGAGTGCCTTCGTGTCCGCCCTCGGGCCCCCGAAGGTGCAAGTCGGCGCTGTCCAGATCTTTGCCCTGCAGCCCGGAAACGCCCCTGGAGATTGACACTTTCCGGGCTGTGTGCTACAAAGCTCGTTCCCCGACTGGTCGGGTAGGAGTTCGTATGTACGCAATCGTGGAAGCTGGCGGAAAGCAACACCGCGTCGAGGTCGGGCAGCGGATCGCGGTGGAGCGCGTGTGGCCGGGTGCCGCACCGGGCAGCCAGGTCGTGTTCGAGCGCGTGCTGCTGGTCCGCGACGAGACGCACGTCAAGGTCGGCAAGCCCCTGGTGGAGGGCGCCGCGGTGAAGGGCACCCTCGTGCGCGAGCTCCGTGGCGAGAAGGTCATCATCTTCAAGAAGAAGAAGCGCAAGGGCTACCGCAGGACGCGGGGCCACCGCCAGGACCTGCTCGAGATCCGCATCGACGCCATCGAGGCGTAGGTAGGGAGGAAGGATGGCGCACAAGAAAGGTCAAGGCTCGAGCCGCAACGGGCGCGACTCGCACGCCCAGCGGCTGGGTATGAAGCGCGGCGACGGGCAGCTCGTGACGGCAGGGACGATCATCGTCCGCCAACGCGGGACCCGCTGGAGGCCGGGCGCCAACGTCGGGCGCGGCGGCGACGACACCCTCTTCGCGATGATCCCGGGCCGAATCCGCTTCCGCGACCGCGGGCGTCTCGGCCGCTTCGTGGTTATCGATCCCGCCGCCTGATACGCGCCCCCCAAAGGCCTGATGTTCCTCGACGAGGTCCACATCTTCGCGAAGGCCGGTGACGGGGGGCGCGGCTGCATCAGCTTCAGACGCGAAAAGTTCGTTCCCCGCGGCGGCCCCAACGGCGGTGACGGGGGCCACGGCGGGAGCGTCGTTGTGCGCGCCAGTGGCGAGTTTGCGACCCTGGCACACTTGTACAACCGGCACCACGTCAAGGCGGGGCGCGGCGAGCACGGTCGCGGCTCGAACCAGAGCGGGGCCTGCGGCAACGACGTCCCGATCGAGGTCCCGCGCGGGACGGTGATCCGCGACTTCGAGAGCGGTGAGGTCTTAGCCGATCTGGTGACGGAGGGGCAGGAGTTCGTGGTGGCGCGCGGCGGGCGGGGTGGGCGGGGCAACCAGCACTTCGCGACGCCGACGCGCCAGGCCCCGCGCTTCGCCGAGCCCGGCGGGGCCGGCGAGGACCGCCACATCAGCCTCGAACTCAAGCTGCTCGCCGACGTGGGCCTGGTGGGGCTCCCGAACGCCGGCAAGTCCACGCTCCTGGCGCGCATCTCCGCCGCCCGGCCCAAGATCGCCGACTACCCCTTCACGACGCTGGAACCCCATCTGGGCGTGGTCAGCCGCGACGGCGGGGTGCGTTCCCTGGTCTTCGCCGACATTCCCGGGCTGATCGAGGGGGCCCATTCGGGGGCGGGCCTCGGGCACCGCTTCCTGCGGCACATCGAGCGCTGCCGGGTGCTGCTTCACCTGGTGGACTTGGCGAGTCTCGAGCCGGTGCGCCGCCAGGTCGAGATCCTCCGGGAGGAGCTCTCGCTCCACGACCCCGCTCTGGCCGCCCGCACCACCATGCTGGTGGGTACGAAGGCCGACGCCATGAGCGACTCGTCCCGCCCGACGGAGCTGGTCAGGGTCGCCGAAGAGCTCGGCGTGCCCTGGGCGGTGATCTCCGCAGTGAGCGGCGAGGGCGTTGAGGGTATGCTTGAGTTGGTGTTTGCTCTGGCGGAGCGTGGGTGAGGAGGGTCGGCTTCTTCGGCGGCACCTTCGATCCGGTGCACCTCGGCCACCTGGTGCCGGCGGTGCGCGCCTACGAGACGTTTCGTTTCGACGCCATCGTCTTCATCCCGGGTGCTCACCCTCCCCATAAGCTCGGCGAGCCGCTCACACCGTTTTCGCACCGCTTCGCGATGCTGGCCCTGGCGACGCAACCGTACGATCGCTTCCTCGTGTCTGCGATCGAGTCGGAGCGCGAGGGTCCCACCTACACGGTGGACACGCTGCGGGCGTTGAAGGAACGCCTGTCTGCGGAGCAGCTCTACTTCCTCATGGGGAGCGACTCCTTCTCGCAGATCGGCACGTGGAACCGCTGGCAGGAGTTGGTGGACCTTGCACACTTGGTGGTGCTGCACCGCGACACGGTGTGGGGCAAGACGCTGGAGACCCGGGTGCCGGAAACGCTGCGGGGCCGCATGCGTGCCATCGAGCCGTTTCGGCGGGTCCCGGACCCGGAGCCAGGCTCGCGCTCGATCTACCTTCTCGAACACGAGCCTTTCCCGGTCTCCGCGACCCACCTGCGGGAGCGCCTGCGGCACGGCCTCACCATTCACGAGTTGGTCCCGCCCGAGGTCCATCGCTACATTGTCAAGCACCGGCTCTACCATCAGGGGGACGAACGCTCCAATGGAATCTGAGCTGCTGGCCCGCATGCGGCTGGCCTTTGCGGCCCTCGACTCGAAGAAGGCGTACCACCTGCTGGCGCTCGACGTCTCGGAGCGCACCTCGATCGCCGAGGTGTTCGTGCTCTGCTCGGTGGGCTCGCAACGGCAGGCCCAGGCGGTGGCGGACGCGGTGGACAGGGGGCTGGCCGCGGCCGGGGCGCGCGCCCTCTCGGTCGAGGGGTACGCGCAGGGCACCTGGATCCTCATGGATTACTGGGACTTCGTGTTGCACATCTTCCAGGAGGAGCGGCGCGAGTACTACGCGCTGGAGCGCCTCTGGGGCGACGCCCCCGAGGTCACCGAGTTGCTGCGGACTGCCGCGTCGTGATCGGCCTCTTCTCCACCCGCAACCCGAGTGCGCGTGACCTCTCGCGCACCCTCTCGCGGCTGGCACCCACCGAGTTGCCGCTCGTCCTCGAGGGGGAGACCGGGGTGGGCAAGAGCTACCTCGCCGCGCGCCTGCACCGGGCGGGGAGATGGGGCAGGCCGTACGTCGTGATGGACTGCGGCGCGGTGTCCGCCACCCTGCTCGTCTCGGAACTCTTCGGCCACCGGGTCGGGGCTTTCACCGACGCTACCAGGCAGCATCAGGGGTGGCTGGAGCGGGCCGGTGACGGGACGCTGGTGCTGGACCGGATCGAGGCCCTCCCCCTGGGCGGGCAGACCGCGCTGTTGCGGGCGCTGGAAGAGCGCGCCTTCTTCCCGGTCGGGACCACCGCGGCGCGCCCTTTTCGGGCTCGGGTGGTGGCGCTGGCGGACGCGGGGCTGCGAAACCGCATGGGCGCCGGGCTGTTCCGCTCCGATCTTTACCACAGGCTGGCCGGCTACCACGCCCAACTCCCCCCGCTGCGGCGGCGCCCCGAGGACATCGTCCCGTTCGCCCGTGCCGTGCTCCGCCGCAGCACCCGCAAGCTCGGTCGGAAGCTCGTCCTCGACGGCGATGCGGAGCGCCTGCTCGCCGCCTACCCGTGGCCGGGAAACTTCCGTGAGCTGGAGACCGTGCTGACCAGGGCCGTCGTGCAGGCAAACGGACCCGAGATCGGGCCCGCTGACCTGGGGCTGCCCACCGATGCATGGCCGCGCGTCGTCGAGCTGGCCGCCGAGCGCGCCGCGCCGCTCGCCGAGGTGGAGCGCCTCTACTCGCTCTGGGTGCTCGCCAGGGAGAGCGGCAACGTCTCGAGGGCAGCGAGGGTGCTCGGCATCTCGCGCCGGACCCTGATCCGCTGGCGTCGCGAAGCGTGAACGGGATTCTCGTGCTGTGGGTCGGGCGTCGGGCCCCGGCAGCGCTCGAGGAGCTCGCAGCCAAGTACGCGAAGAGGCTCTCGCGCCACCTGCCTCTGGCCGAAGTGCGGGTCCGGCCCGCGGCCGGCCGACAGGGGGATGCGCGGAGGGCGCTGGCCGAGGAGGCAGCCGCGGTGCGAAAGCACCTGCAGCCGGGGGACACCGTGGTGGTGCTGGACGAGCGCGGGCGGGAGCGCACCACCGAGCAGCTGGCCGGTTGGCTTGCCGAGCGGCGTCGGCTGGGCCGAACGGTGTTCGTGATCGGCTCCGACCTGGGGCTGGATTCGAGTCTCAAGAACGAGGCGGACGAGCTCTTTGCGCTCTCGCGCATGACGCTTTCGCACGGACTCGCGCGTCTGCTCCTGCTCGAGCAGCTCTACCGGGCCACCGACCTGCTCGCGGGGGGGCAATATCACCGTGGGTCATTGGGTTAGACATTCTGGTATAATCACGCGCTTGGACTTTTGGAGGTTTTTTTGGTGAACAAGACAGATCTCAAGGCGATGCGGAAGCAGCTGCAGGCGAAGCGCAAGGAAGTCATGGAGGGAGTGTTGCGCGCCCGCGAGATGGGTTCGGTGGAGACGGAGTCGGGGGCGCCGGACATCGCCGACCGCGCCGCCAGCGCTTTTCAGCGGGAATTCTCCTTCTCGCTCTCGGAGAACGAGGGCAAGATGTTGCGGATGATCGACGAGGCGCTCGCGCGGCTGGAGAACGGCAGGTTCGGCATGTGCGTCCACTGCGAGCAGCCGATTGAGAAGCAACGTCTGCAGGCCGTGCCATGGGCCCGGCACTGCATCGCCTGCGAGGAGCTTCAGGATCGAGGCGAAATCTGACTTGGGCTCGCGGTGCCGCGAGCCCAAGTCATCCTGAGCGCAGCGAAGGATCTCGCTGAGCGCAGCGAAGGATCCCGACGCGGTTGAGGAAACTCGAAGCCCCGTGGGCATGACACCCTCCAGCGTCCTCCTCATCTGCTCTCCCGACAACTACCTGCTGGAGCTCGAGCGTCGCGACTTCGAAGCCGCGTGGCGCGATGCCCACCCGCAAGGCGAGGTTCTCACCTTCGATGAGGCCCCGCCGGCGGGACGTCTCGTGCAGGAG
>Ga0315275_10000281_pt1 | contig 42078 bp, 33 predicted proteins | sample YL17G03_0_MG_FD_205557 | JGI IMG/M metagenome (GOLD analysis project Ga0315275, IMG submission 205557) | Sediment microbial communities from Yellowstone Lake, YNP, Wyoming, USA - YL17G03_0 | ecosystem: Environmental > Aquatic > Freshwater > Lake > Sediment | place: USA: Wyoming | collected... | reverse complement strand
ACATGAATGGAAAATCAAGAAAAAATGTCTTGATTTAATTCTTGAATGCGCTAAATCAAGTTATCCTAAAGAGTTTGGCGGTCTTTTGCGTGTTGATACTAGTGACAAATACACCGTAATTGAGCTCGTGGTTTTACCTGGAACAGTTTCCGGTGATTCCCATGCAATATTTCAATTACATATGCTTCCAATAGATTTCAGTATAATTGGAACAGTACATAGCCATCCTTCCCCCATATCGCGGCCGTCTGAAGCGGATCTTCATCTTTTCCAAAAGCAGGGCAGAGTGCATATCATAGCTGCGTATCCTTTCAACGAAAATTCTTGGAAAGCTTATGATTACAATGGAGAAGAAATAGAGATGAATATCGTTTAATTCAGTTCTATTCAACTTCAGCTTTTTGTATCAATAAATCGCCAAGTTTATTATAATAAACAATACGTTCTTTTGAAAAAAATGACCTACTAAAATGTCCATTAGACAGCATGATTACACCAATATTGCTTGATTCTTTAAACATCATATTGCAACAATAGCCTATAGCACCACCGTTGTAACCTTGCCACATTTCGCCGCTTAAGTTTAAATGAATCCACCCAAGACCATGTTGCAAATTATTGTCATAAAAAGACTGGGTGCTGTTTGGATATTGGACTGAATGCATAAGTTCGATAGTTGATTCGTTTAGGATCCTGACGCCGTTCCAAACTCCTTTATTCATATGAACAATTAAAAAATGCGAAAGATCATCTGCCGTTGTTCGTAGACCGCCACATGCAGCGAGGCATTTTGCATCGTAGTTAAAAAAAGGAATGTAAATCCCACCAAAAACATGGAAATTTGGCCTTGCTAATTTTCTTTTATTGAGGCCTTCTATATTAAAACTGGTGCTATTCATGCATAGAGAACTGAATATATTTTTTTGGCAATATTCTTCAAAGGGCATTCCTGAAATTTTTTCTACCAACAACGCTAACAGCACGAAACCCATATTGGAATAGCTACAATTTTCTCCTGGAGCATAATCCTTCCAATACGTCTCTCGGTATTTTTCTTGACCCGGGATAAGACGTTCTTCGATCCACTGAGAACGGTTGTCTATCAGCGGAAGAAAATGAAACAAATCAAAGAAAGTATCTCCCAAGCTGGATTGATGAGCAAGAAGCATGCGAAATGTAATGTTTACAGCAGGATGATTTGGATTTTTGATATCAAATGGTAAAAACTTACTAATATTATCATCAAGGCCAAAGTTTTCGTTTTCATAAAGTTGCATTAGAGCCGTTGCGACAATGGTTTTGGAAATCGAGCCTACAACGTATATAGAATCTAGATTTGCCTTATGCCGTATGTAGACGCCAGAGCACCCATAAGTTTTCGACCATACAACGCTATTATTATAAATTACACAAGCAACTAGGGAGGGCATATTGATAATTTTCATATAGGTTCTTACTTTCAAGCTAAAAAGAATTTCATCTAAAATTGGTTTATCTTTTAATGTCGTTTCTTCGTACGCCGATAAGACAGAAGGTAAAACAAGCAAAAGGATTAAAACAGAAACCACGATCTGACGGAAAATGCCATTTATCATTTTTTATTAATTTCTCCTATAAGATATACTTGGATTTTTGCATACTTATAGGTTATGTAATAAAGATAACAAAAAGGCGAAAAAATGTAATATTAAATAAAAATCAGACCGGATTTGTTATCATAATAACTAAAAGTAAGTTGTAAGTGATAAAGATAAGATTTTATAGGAAACAATGCTATCATCCGTTGGAGAGAGATGGAAGGGTCACCAGCGGACATCATAATATTCGCACCGTTAGCTCCTATGCTAGGTGTCTTATTATTTTGGTTCATCCAACTATTGTTTATACAAAGCCAAAAATATCTATTGTCACAAATATGGCATAAACACGAACCATTGTGCAGATTTACAAATTTCTTAGGAATATTATACCAAACAATATGCCAGGCTCTTGGTTACACAGTAACAAGAAGTGGCGTATCTCATTTTATTATCAATGTAGATTATGGAACGGTCTCGCCAAAGAAAGAGAAGGAGGGACTGTTTGAATGGGTGGCAAATGCATTTCTGTTTGTAGGGCCTTTTTTTATTCCTGCCTCTCTTTTGTTGATATATCTGTTTTTTATAATGAATGGTGGTTTTGAAGTTACAACCCCTTCACAACTAATAGAACTAAGATACACCTTTGGTGGGCAGATAGCAACATTCGGCACGAGCTTGTATGTTTTCTCGAGAAGTTTCTTCGAATTTTTATTTAACATAGATTTGCTGAATCCGGTTCATATGGGTTTCATAGTACTAATGATATTCTTTGGAATGGGAATAAGACCTAGTTATATCGGCGAAACAAAAAAACACAAAATAGACATGATCTACGACTTGAGAAATGTGTGGTCTCTTATCACACAAAAACCACTCTACATCATAGCGTTATTTTCAATTTCGTATCTGCTCTTCTACATTTCTGTGATACTTACTCATAACTTTTACGTTGCATTATTTTCAATATTTGGCTGGTTATCAATAGTATCAATAATGTCTCTAGTTATATCACAAATGATACTTTTACTAATCAAAACAACAGATGAAATAACAGGTTTTTGGAAAATATTGCCGTATATAACGATGATAGGTTCATATATATTGATGCGACTGGTGTTTTTCTATATCCCTACGGATTTTACAAACGCTGTTTCATTGTTAGTAATGATACTTTCTACAATTATAGTCGCGTATTTCTTGCTTGGGCGTAAAACCAATAAATTTAAATCCAAAGTTGATATAAAAATATTTAAAAAGAAGAAAAAAGGAGAGGCAGATGGAAGCTAAAGAACTGTTGAAAAATGAAAAAGTAGAAAGAGTGCTTTCCCCGCATCCTCTTTCATTTGTAAAAGAGCAATCACTTTGCTTGTTTTTAATAATATGGGGCATACTTATTGGTTGGTTAGCAAATTTCTCTGCGTACAAGGACTTGTTTAGCGGCAATGACTTTATTACTATAGCCGTATGGAGCATAGTGCTGTTGTTATTTGGAGTTATAGTGTATTTTATAACGTTAAAATTGACCGCCTTCATCTTATATCTGGCCGTATTTCTTGCAGGCACAATTATAATGGTGTCACAAAATTGGATTGGCGCATCCAAAACATTTATTCCATTTTATACGCTCGCAGTTTCAATTATTGGTTTTTTCTTTGTAGATGCGTATCGTCGCACGCACAAATACATCATAACAAACCAGCGAATTAAGCTAAAAGGCGGCATTTTTACTAAAAGAGAGAGAATTTTGAGTCACGATAAAATATTAGATCTTACTACAAGACAAGGAATTCTCGGTCAGATTTTTGATTTTGGAACTATAACACCAATCACTCAACATGAATTTATACCTAAAGGCGAAAAATTCCTTAAATTAGAAGCAATAAAAAGCAAAAAGAAAAAAGCAAAACAAAAAGAGCAAGACGACACCGATGAAAAAGATGAGTTACAAACACCTGCACCGAAGAGCTATTACGAGCTTCATGGAGTTTATCCTTACAAAGAAGTAAAAAAAATTGTCGAAGAATTGTTGCACGGTGCTTCAGCACCAGCAAAGCCTATAACAGCTTACCAGGAAGAACAACGTGATTTTAAGAAAGAGCAGTTAGACATACAAAAAGAGATGAAAGGACTTCTTACTACGCAGACAAAAAAGACGAAAAAACATCAACCTGTAGTTGAAGCCAAACAAGATGATGAAGACGAAGAAGACGCTTTCCAACCAGAACAACTCGACATACAAAAAGAGATGAAAGAGCTCCTTAAAAAACAAGGCGAAACCAAAGAAGAAGAGAAAGACGAAGAAGAGACTGAGACGGAAGAAAAATCTTAGGGAATTTAGATATATTTATAAGATAAAATACATTCGGAGAAATTACATGGTGCCTAAGCGAGTTTTTTTTACTAAGGGCGTCGGTAGACATAAACAAGAACTACAAGCTTTTGAGTTAGCGTTGCGTGATGCAGACATTGAACAATGTAATTTAGTATACGTTTCTAGCATCATACCACCGAACTGCAAAATCATCTCAAAAGAAAAAGGCGTAAAAGAATTGCGTGCTGGCGAAATTACCTATGTTGTCATGTCGAGAAATTCGACAAACGAGCCAAATCGATTAATCGGTGCAGCAATAGGTGTTGCAACCCCTAAAGATCGGGCACAGTATGGGTATATTTCGGAACACCATTGCTTTGGTGTAATCGGGAAAAAATTAGAAGATTATACGGAAGACCTTGCCGCTACTATGCTTGCAACGACACTAGGATTGGAATTTGATCCAGACAAAGCATGGGACACAAGAAAACGACAGTATAAAATGAGCCACAGAATTGTGCGAACCCAGAGCGTTGCACAAACGGCCGAAGGGGACAAGAATGGTTTGTGGACAACAGTTGTCGCTGCTGCTGTGTTTTCAGAAGATTAAAAAAATTATACTTTTTGTTTGAATTCTCTTTGCTAAAAAGTATTTATATGCAAGTTTGTGTTAACGAATCTTAAAATCAGAGGAGAGAGGCTTATGGACGAAGAATTTATCAAATGTTTTGAAGATTTGCTTATTGAAGATGTGCCCTCTGTCGGCGGGAAAAATGCATCGCTGGGGGAAATGATAAGAAACCTGAGTAAAAAGGGCGTAAGTGTCCCTTCTGGTTTTGCTATTACCGCTTATGCTTATAAGTATACTATTGAAAAAGCAGGTATCGATAAAAAAATAAGACAAATCTTATCCGATCTTGACACACATGATGTTAATAATCTTGCTGAGCGTGGTCAAAAGATCAGAGAGATAATTAAAAGCACTCCCTTGCCTAAAGAATTGGAGGAGGAAATTCGTAAATATTACAGAGATATGGAAAAACGTTATGGAAAAAATGTCGATGTTGCTGTGCGAAGTAGCGCTACTGCTGAAGACCTCCCTGATGCAAGTTTTGCTGGCCAACAAGAGACGTTTCTTAATGTTAGGGGAGAAAATGATTTGCTTGGGAAAGTAAGAGATTGTTTTGCTTCGCTGTTCACCAATAGAGCAATATCTTACAGAGTAGACAAAGGATTTGATCATTTCAGTGTATATCTTTCAGTCGGCGTTCAGAAAATGGTTCGCTCTGATTTAGCGAGCTCTGGCGTTATGTTTTCTATAGATACTGAGAGTGGATTCAGCAATGCAGTATACATAACTGGCGCGTATGGTCTTGGCGAAAATGTCGTACAAGGTACTGTGAATCCGGATCAATTTTATGTTTTCAAACCAACTCTGAAAAAAGGCTTTAAACCTATTCTTGAGAAAAAAGTTGGTTCAAAAGAAAAACGATTAGTATACAGCGAGAAGGGGACTGTCCAGAGGGAAGTAAGCACGGAAGACAGAAAGAAGTTTGTAATAAATGACGATGAAATACTTAAACTAGCTAAATGGGCGGTCGTAATCGAAGATCATTACAAAAAACCCATGGATATAGAATGGGCAAAGGACGGCCAAACTGGTGAGCTTTTTATTGTTCAAGCGCGCCCCGAGACCGTCCATTCTCAAAAGGACGTTGCAATATTAAAAACATATATTTTAGAAGAGAAAGGAAAGCTGCTTACTGAGGGTGAAGCGGTGGGCAGCAAAATTGGCCAAGGTGAAGTTAACGTTATCGAAGACTCAAAGGACATTAGCAAATTCAAGAGAGGGCAGGTATTGGTCACTAACATGACTGACCCGGATTGGGAACCTATAATGAAAATAGCCGGTGCAATTGTAACAAATCGTGGTGGCCGAACATGCCATGCAGCAATTATCTCTAGAGAGCTTGGTATTCCTTGTGTAATAGGAACGGGCAATGGTACACAAGTTATTGCCCCCGGTTCCACTGTAACCGTCGATTGCTCCCAGGGAACCGGACAAATCTATGATGGTTTGTTAAAATTCAGAGTAGATGAACTAAGTCTAGGCAGTCTGCCAAAGACGAAAACTCAAATTATGATGAACGCTGGCGTCCCCGAACAAGCATTCCAACAAGGTCAAATTCCAAATGAAGGAGTAGGTCTTGCTCGTGAAGAATTCATTATAAACTCACACATAGGAATTCATCCTCTTTCTCTGCTGGAATATGAAAAACTAAAACGGCTTGCGCCTGAAAATCCAAAGATAGCAGAAGTTATAAAAAAAATTGATGAAAGAAGCGCCAACTATACAAACAAGGTGGAATTCTTTGTTGACACGCTGGCAAGAGGCATCGCAAAGATAGCTGCAGGTTTCTATCCATATGATGTAATAGTCAGAACGTCTGATTTTAAAACAAATGAATACGCTAATCTTATCGGTGGTTACTTGTATGAACCTGAGGAAAATAATCCCATGATCGGTTGGAGAGGCGCATCAAGATACTATGACGAAAAATTTAAACCTGCTTTTGGTCTCGAATGCAGAGCCATAAAAAAAGCAAGAGATGAGATGGGCCTAACAAACATAAAACCCATGATACCTTTCTGCAGAACTCCTGAAGAAGGCAGAAAAGTCATCAAGATTATGAATGAATATGGTTTAAAACAAGGAGAGAATGGCCTGGAAATTTACGTCATGTGCGAAATACCATCAAATGTCATTGTTGCTGATCAATTTGCAGATATCTTCGATGGATTTAGCATCGGCTCAAATGATTTAACACAACTCACATTGGGTCTTGACCGAGATTCTGATCTTGTCGCACATATTTTTGATGAGAGGAACGAAGCTGTAAAAAGACTCGTAAAACAAGTGATAGACGTAGCACATAGCCATAAACCTAGAAGGAAAGTTGGGATTTGCGGGCAAGCACCATCTGATTTCCCTGAATTTGCTGAATACTTAGTCGAATGCGGAATTGATAGTATCTCTTTGAACCCAGATACGGTTATAAAGACAAGACTGACGATTGCTGAGGCGGAAAAACGATTGCACAAAGCTAAGAACAAAAAGAAGTGATAAACCTCTTAATTTGAAAGACTTATATTAGTGTAACTCATTGCCTCAAACATGGATTTTATTCCCCTTATTACTTTACAAAGAGGAAAAATAATTGAAGATATTTCTGAAAAACTTGATGAGTTTAAAAAAATCTATGTTTTGGATTTGGATGGAATAGAAAAAGGCAAACCAAATTTTGATATTTACCAAAAGCTCTCTTCTTCCGTTGACCTTTGGGTGGATAACGGCCCAAGAAATATTGGAGATGTTGTAGATACTTTTATGGCGGGTGCAACTGATATTACAATAAGAAGAAATTTATGCCCAAACCTTAAAATTTCTGATATCCGAGATGTTTCCGATAATAAAATTTATGCAAATATTGATTTTGAAAAACTAAATGCATCCGATAACGACGTATTTTTCTATGATGTTGATGGTTTCGTAAATTTCATTGAAAAAAATAGAATTGAATTAAATCTTGAATACAGCAAATATCTAAATAAAGCGAGATCGGAAAAGAAAATATATTCTTATGAATCCGACTCAAAAAATCTTTCTTTTTGGGCAGGGTTTAATATTGAAGGATTGTTAGTTGATATAAGAAAATTTAAGGAGTTCAAAAATGGATTCTGAAGCAAAGATTATTATTGCGTTTCTATTCAAAAGGAGCGGAAAAGAAAGGCTGAATTATTCTGATCTTTATCTTACTCTTTCCATGGATTTAAATTGGTTCACACCGGATGAGGCAAAAGCATTTGTTGATAATGCCTTAAACCAGAAACTGCTAACACTAAAGGACAAATTAATCAAACCAAATTTTAACGTTGACGAAATTACCATACCTACAGGTTTCCACCCAACAAAGCAACTTTCTGAAGAAAAAGAAAAAAAATTACACGAAAAACAAAGCATTTTAGCAACAGTAGTAAAGCGAATTGCAGAAAAAACAGATCTTGATGACGAAAGCATAATGAAAAAAATCAAAGCGACTGAAAAGGAAAAAGATGTTACACCAGAAGTGGCTGCCTTGTTAGTTGGTAAAGAACATGAGATATCTTTAGAAGATTTTTTTGATGAAATAGAACGGAATCTATTTACAAAAAATAGAGAATAACCGGGACCATCAATACACCCATGCAGTGGCTTCTTCTCACACCCCATTGCACTGGAAGCAATCCTATACATATTGAAACTATAAAAATCAATAAACCAAGTATGCCGGTGAACAGAAAGACGAGTGTTGTTATCATTACAATTGTTATTTTAATGATTAAAGAATAGGGCATATTTGAAAAATGTTTAGCAAATAATTTTCCTATATTTAATGTTAAAAAATAAGACAAGGTCCCGCCAAAAAGAAGAGCAATCAAAAAGTAAGCTAGGTTAGACGGCATAAATAGCGTCGTCCATTCTTCTAAAGAAATTAACTGTCCCACAGCAAGCGTTGCACCGCTTCTTGGCCTAAGCGTAATAAACATTATAACCACAACAAAAAAAGCACATGCTGTATTTACCGCTGAAAGAGTTACAATAGTTTGTCTCTTGTCGGATTCGCCTCTTGCATTCATAGCAATAACTGTACCCGTTGCTGAGGTTATTCCAGGTATGATTGACACAAGAATGCCGCCTAAGCTACCAGTGACGACCGATAGAATTGAAGAACGGTTCGCTTTTTTATTGAAAAAAGGCTCTTTGATTCTTTGTTTTGGTATAACTGGCTTTGTCATGAGCGATGTTAAAAGAGTCGGCATTCCAAAAAGTCCTGAAAGGGCAGGAAACAAAACAGGAGCCGATAGTCCAATTGGAGAGTCGACTGGTACATTAAAGATTACAAGACCAAAGATACCTGAAAGAAAAAACACAAACGCCGCGAACAACATCCCTACAATCCCTGCGGATATACCTCTTTTCCCAAAAATATAGATCTTTGATTTTTCAGTCGCAATCATAAGAATTAAAATCGAGATTAAAACAAACACCATGATTTCTCGTAAAGTCTGGTAAAAAAATAGAGGTTGACCGATAACGAATCTGATAGGATAGATTAGAAGAAAGCAAAACAAAATTGCGCCGTAACTTCCCAAAGCTGAAAGTGAGACGGCTTCGTACCCCTTACCTTCAAGAAGCAGGGAATGCGCTGGAAGAACTGAAAGCGCTGAATCTTCATCAGGCGCTCCTAGGAAAGTAGACGGTATCGCATCATGAAATGTGTGGCTTATTGAGGTAGATATGATATAAACACAAATCAACAAAAGAATGAATTCCTCTGACACACCATATTCGCACAGAAAACTTAGAGCTGCAACAATAGCACTCGACGAGGACAAAAGTATAAGAGCGACGTTGTTGACATGAAGGCCAGGTAAAATTCCTGTAAAAATCCCAGTAAGAACACCCAAGACGCAAAACAAAATGACGAGAAGAAGAGGAAGCATCGATACTACCTTTTATTCAAAAAGGTAATTCCATGTTTCTCATCACAAATTTCCAATTTATATCTAAATGTTTTTTCGTCGAATAAGAATTTCCCAGATGCGCTGATCTTTTGTCCAGGCAAAATTGTAATATTTTTTGTAAGTAAATAAGAAACAATCAGACTGTAATTACCTTCCGTATCAGCAAGATAAAAGTAAGAATTAGATATAGATTCAACGTAACCAGTAACATTGACATTTAACCCAAGATATTTTGCTGGATTTTGCGCAAGCTGCCACAAGGGTAGCGAAATATTGTGCCATTTTTCTAATATTTTTACAAAGCTGTTGTCGTTTACAACTATCTCAAAATCATCGTTGTATTTTTGTACTTGTCCTATTACTTGTATTTTGTCTCCATATTCTGCATCAATTTGTCCTTCAACGAAAACCGTGGTTGTGGAGTTGCTGTCCTTGATGGTTATCATCTGACTCCCATATTTTGTTAGATAAATTTTTGTTACTACACCTATAACTGCAACTTGCTTGCCCTCGTAATTTGGTATTTCGCTAATCCAAATTATTGAAGGCTCAGAAATCTTAGGCATTAAATATAAGATTAAGATTCCCGCAACGGAAAATATTATTGAGAGATGTTTTAGCCGCATTTTAAAGTTTGATTAGAATATGGCAATTTAAATATTATGTTACGGATATGCTGTTTTATCTTCCGAAATGGTTCATTTGGGCTTTTTTGTATTTTTGATATCGTTAGAAAAAATTATAAGAATGACTTCTTTATTAGCCTCTGGCCGTTATTGGTGGGATTTTATGACACATAAGGAAGCTGAATTAAAAATAGCTGAGGCTTTCCAACAAGACGTTGGATATGGAAGAGCACGTATTGATAATCAAACTAGGATGGGCCTGGATTTATCCATAGGCGACGTAATTGAAATCGAGGGAAATAAAACAACAGCCGCTGTTGTTTGGCGAGCACATCCTACAGATGAAGGCAGAGGAATCATTCGTATTGATAATTTGACCAGAAAAAATGCGGGCAGTACATTAGGGGACAAGATAAAGATAAGAAGGGCAGAAGTAAAAGAGGCCAGAGATGTAGCGCTCGCTCCGATGATATCAAAAGGACAGCAGATTCAATTTGGCAGCGGTATTGATATTCTAATAAAGAAGGGTTTATTAAAAAGACCTATAACAAAAGGTGACAGCGTAATTGTTCCGGGTATTGCTTTATTTGGGAGCTCGCTTCCTTTTGCAATTATTAATACTTTCCCTAGTGGAATTGTATTCATAAGTGAGGACACCATAATTAATGTAAAAGAGGAAGCCGCAAAAGAAATGGAAGCAGAAGGACCAAGAGTTAGCTACGAAGATATCGGCGGTCTTCATGATGAAATTTTAAAAGTCCGGGAAATGATAGAACTACCATTAAAACATCCTGAGCTTTTTGATCGTTTGGGAATCGATCCTCCTAAAGGAGTTTTATTGCATGGGCCTCCAGGAACAGGAAAAACGCTCATCGCAAAAGCAGTGGCAAATGAATCAGGTGCAAATTTCTATACAATTAATGGCCCTGAAATCATGAGTAAATTCTATGGCCAAAGTGAAGAAAATTTAAGAAAAGTTTTTGAAGACGCTGAAAAAAACTCACCGTCAATTATATTCATTGATGAGATTGACGCAATTGCGCCAAAAAGAAGTGAAGTTCACGGAGAAGTTGAACGCCGTGTTGTTTCGCAAATGTTAACGCTCATGGATGGTTTAAAAGGAAGAGGAAAAGTTATTGTAATAGGCGCAACAAACATACCCGATTCCATCGATCCTGCTCTAAGAAGACCCGGCCGTTTTGACAGAGAAATAAGAATAGACGCACCAGATCGAGATGGCAGAAAAGAAATTTTACAGATTCATACTAGAAACATGCCGATGAGCAAAGATTGCAATATAGACGGACTCGCGGACATTACTTATGGTTTTGTTGGTGCAGATCTCATGGCTCTTGCCCGTGAATCTGCAATGAGCGCTTTGAGGCGATATCTGCCAGAAATAGATCTTGAAAAACCAATTCCTGTAGAAGTCCTAGAAAAAATGGAAGTTACAATGGATGATTTCAAAAATGCACACAGAGGAATTGAACCCTCCGCATTGAGAGAGTTTTTGATTGAGATACCAAAGGTATCATGGGATGACATAGGTGGACTTGTAGACGCAAAGCAACAATTGAAAGAAGCCGTGGAATGGCCTTTAACCAAACCTGAGGTTTTCAAGAGAATGGGAATCACTCCTCCTCGAGGTATTTTGCTATACGGCCCACCTGGGATAGGTAAAACTTTACTTGCAAAAGCGGTTGCTAGTGAGTCAAAAGCAAATTTTTTATCAATTAAAGGACCTGAAGTTATGAGCAAATGGGTCGGCGAAAGTGAAAAAGGGGTACGTGAGTTGTTCAAAAAAGCAAGACAGGTTGCTCCATCGATTGTATTTCTCGATGAACTTGATTCTATTGCCCCGGAAAGAGGGAGAGACATTGGAACCCATGTAACAGATAGTGTTGTCAACCAGCTTTTAACGAGCATTGATGGTCTAGAAAGCATGGAAGGCGTAATTGTTATCGGTGCTACCAACAGACCCGATATTATCGACCCCGGTTTATTGCGGCCCGGTCGTTTTGATCGTCTGATTTTAATTCGTGCACCCGACAAAAAAGCACGACTAGAGATATTCAAAATCCACACAAAAGGAATGCCTTTGGACAAAGATGTAAACGTAGAGAAATTAGCTGAAATTTGCGAGAATTACTCTGGCGCAGATATAGAGGCGTTGTGCAGAGAGGCAGCAATGATAGCACTAAGAGAAGACGACGAGGCTAAAAAAGTTAAAAAGAACCATTTCGACAAAGCTATGGAGGGCGTACGAGCCTCAATAACCCCAAACGTAATAAAATTCTATGAAAAGACATCTGAAACATTAGGAAGCGGACTTGCCAAAAAGGATAAAAGCGAAAAAGACATACAATATATGTAGGTTAATAAATAAAAAGGAGTGGAAAAATGAAGTTAACAGAAAACGAGCTCAGAGGAAAATCAGTAATGAGCGAAGAGGGCCTATATTTAGGTATTATGAGGAACACCACCTGCGACAGCAAAACTGGAGCGTTGATAGGGCTCCTTGTCGAACCTTCGGATGATATCGATCCAAGATTATATCATTTAGACACGCAAGGCCGTCTTGTGTTCCCGTTCGATTCAATTAAATCTGTAAAAGATGTAATTGTTATTAGAGGGCAATAAATCCCCTCCTATTTTTTATTATTTTTGTGAAATGACATCATTCTAAAATTTTTGTACTTTGTTTTTACAGCGAGAGAGTTGGGCCATAAAATGTAAATACGTCTTTATAACAATATATTTCCAGCGAGGAGTACGTCGCCGGTACCAAAAACCTAAGTTTATAAAAACAGGTGAGGGAGGTTGAAAAAGAAGATGAGAAAAAACACTTTGCTGTCTGTATGGGTCATTGCAATGTTTGTTGTTCTTGCTTTCATACCAGGAGGAACATGCATCGAACAAACAAAACCGGCTAAGGCGCCCCTATTTAGTGAACCTAAAATAGAGAAAACCTGGAAGTACAAATTTGTTGACATTTATCAGCTTTATGACGCAAACTTTACTTATTGGTTGCTTTCACCAGGAATAGTACGCAAAGAACCAGATATAGAAGGATGGATGGTAGGGATATTTTTGAAAGTGACGATGACTGGGACAATGAAAATTGAAGGAACTAACAGAGATAGTGTCTTGGAGTTCAAAGCAACTAAGAAATCTGAAGCGGTAATTGACGCAGAAGATCTTGGTATAATCGACGGGGACTATATTGAGATGACTGCTTCCGTTGTCATCACACCATATATATTGCCCGCAAGCGGAAGAATACTCAACAACGAATTAATGTTACAAGCAAGGGTATTAAACATCGAACTTAAAGTATACGACACACTGCCTCGATAAAAACTTCTTCTTTTTATTTTTTAAGCAAGAGAGACCCCTTCATTTCGTGTGGAAGTCATATTGTAAGTATTGGTTATTAATAAATCAAAAAAGACGTAAGTATAGCCAGAACGTTATGAATTTTGTAGTATTTGAATTTTCTGATTTTTAAAATTATAAAATTAAAAAAATTATAAAATTAAAGTTTAGGCTAAACATCTTTTCCACAGGAAATGAGGGGCTCCCTCTTTATTCTTTTTTACAGATAGAATAGGTGAACAAAAAACACATAAATTTTAATATACCCCCACTTATTACAAAAGTCTGGGAGGAAAACTTTTACGATACAAAAAAACACAGTAAATGGTGACATATTCAGTCATTTATTGATATCTAAAGGTCTGTTTACCAACAGAGAAGCTATGCGGCCGACGTACATGCCTGATGTGTTGCCCTACAGAGAAAAAGAAATAGATAATCTTGCATCGGTTTTGGTCCCAGCGTTACGCGGAGAGACACCTTCTAATGTCTTTATTTATGGAAAAACGGGAACAGGCAAGACGGCTGTAACTAAGTTTGTCGGGAAGGAACTTTTGAAAAAAGGACAAGAAACAGGGAAAAAAGTCAATTTTATTTACATTAATTGTGAAATTGTAGATACGCAGTATCGTTTGCTGCAAAACATTGCAAATCATTTCATTGATGAATGGTCGGAACGCATACCCTTCACAGGGTGGCCAACGGATGAAGTATACTCCAAGCTGAAACAGATGATAGAAAAAGAAGGGGGAGTTACTGTCATTATTCTTGATGAAGTTGATAAATTAAAGGGGGACGAAGCACTTTATACTCTTTCAAGGATCAATACCGAGCTTCAGAACGCCAAAGTCTCAATAGTCGGCCTTTCAAATGACCTTAAATTTACTGAATTTTTAGACCCTCGTGTTAAGTCTAGTTTGGGGGAAGAAAACGTGGTTTTCCCGCCATATGACGCAAAAGAATTACAAGAAATTTTAAAACAACGCATTAAGATTGCCCTAAAACCAGGCACAATAGAGGAGGATGTGGTGCCGCTATGTTCGGCTCTTGCGGCTCAAGAGCACGGCGATGCAAGGAGAGCATTGGATCTTCTTAGAATTGCGGCCGAACTGGCAGAACGAAGCAAATCACCAAGAATAACTAAGAAGCACGTAAAACTTGCCCAGAATAAAATCGAAGTTGACAGAATACTGGAGGTAACTCGAACATTACCTATGCAGTCAAAGTTGATACTTCTTGCTGTTCTTCTCCAAGACAAGCAAAATAAGAAAGCAGGGGCGGATTACGTAATTACAACAGGGGAAGTATATGAAATTTACAAAGACCTCTGTAAAAAAATAAGGACCGACCTTCTAACTCAGAGAAGAATCGCGGATCTGATATCAGAACTTGATATGCTTGGCATAATAAATGCTCGTGTTGTCTCTAAAGGCAGATATGGGCGAACCAGAGACATTAAAATGTCATCGTCATCAGAGGACATAATGAATATTTTGCAAGAAGATGACGAGTTTAAGGAACTATCAAATTATAAAATACGCGCGCAAACACGATTAATTTAGAATTTTTATAAATTATGGGGGAATCGGGGTTTTTGCATGAACACATGCTTTGTAAATCGTATTTGGTCCCCTCAAATTCCAAACACTGTTTGATTGCGGAATCGGCATTGGAAGACCCATCCTTTAGCCATACTCTGGTCCACCAAATTCCCCCGAAACACTCAAATGTAATTTGAATACATAAAGCTTTAGAAATTTTTCAAAAAACCAAATTTGCCAAAACGATAAGGACTGTTAAATAAGGCATATAAATAATAAAGACGTAATAAAAACTATGCGACAGTTGAAAGTTAAACATACAGCGACAACAAGGATAGCAGGAATTTGCGGCATTTTGGTTCCTGTCGTTGTATTCACATGCATTGGACTGGCCTTGGCACAAGCGCCATGGTTTGGGTGGGCAGAAAATGCACTTAGCGATCTTGGTGCCCGAGATAACGTCGCAGCACTTTTCAACAACGGAATGATCTTGGGTGGAATTTTTGCTTTTATTTTTTCAATAGGTTTAGCAAAAATTTTATCAAAAAAAATTGGAGCGTACACTTTAGCTATAAGCTCGTTAGCTCTTATCGGAGTTGGTTTATTTCCTGAAACAATATTCACACTACATTATTTGGCATCAGCCGCATTCTTTATATTTCTAGTCATCTCTCTATTTATCATAGGAATTACTATCAAACAAAATCAATTCGAAAAAAACATGGGGATAATTGCATTAATATTTGCGTTATTCGCTGTTGTTTCTCCAGTTTTTCTCCCGTTTTTAAATGGCATTGCAATTCCTGAGGCACTTGTTTGTTTCCCTGCTCTTGTTTGGTGCATGACGTATGGTGCAAAAATGGCTGTCAGTGGGTAGATTTTTATAATAAAAAAAATGCAAACAAAATACCCGCTATGATAGGTTGATGCAATAAGTAAATCGATAACGAATGCTTGCCAAACCATTGAACCATTTTTATAGGTCTATAATTAGAAAGATCCGGCATGCGGAACCTTCGCTCTTCCCCAGAATATAGCCAGTCTCCAATTACAATTCCTAAAAGACAGATACCAAACCATGGGAGAAGGGGGAAATAGTCAACAGTGTGACTCCAAATATCGGCTGGATGCAAACCAATTAATAATTGAAAACTTGTTGGATTTTCGATATACTGCTGTGCCAGTATTGTACCGCTGAATATAAGAATCAATGCAATCAGTAGGTTGTACTTTCTAAATTTTAAAAATATGGCACTTAAAATTACCGAAAGACCGATGCAATGCAAAACTCCAAAAAACACAGGTTTGTCAGGTATAAATAGCAGGGATCCAATCGTCAGTACCATCCCTAAATTGAATATCTTTAAACCTCTTGATATAGTATTCAGGTAATATTTTCGCTCATTTTTAGGGTTACTATTTTCCATCTTTTTCTCAGCCACAATTAAACTAACGCCCACTAATAAGAAAAACAGAGGAGGAACAGCTTTTTGTATAATTGAATAAACAGCATTATTCATAGGCATTATACCAAAGTAATCTAAATCCCATAATATGTGACCGAAGATCATTAGTATAATTGCAAGCCCCCTCAACATATCTATTTCAAAGAATCTTACGGAGTGAGGCGTATGTGAAATTTTTTCTTTTGTATCTATTGGGTTTGCTTGTTCTTTTTCCCTCATCTACCATCTCACCATGATATTATGTGACTTGTTAACCTTTGACAATAATTATATTTAAAAATATCGTGGCAAAATGTCAAAATGAAAAAACGGCACAAATTTACACTGATATAAACACACGTGTACACGCAGGTTGAAAAAATAAGAAAAAAAGAGAGAGCAGATTTTAGTTGTGTCTATTTGCTGGTTGGTAGACTAGTACTCTTGTTGGTTGTAGTAGTTGAAGTAACTGTGGTAGTCGTAGTAGCAGGCATGCTAGTAGAGGTAGTTGTGCTGCTTGGCAGACTACTTGGCTGAGTGCTAGGTTGGCTACCGGGTTGACTAATTGGTTGGCTTATGGCTTGACTTTCACCCTGACCATCTCCAATAATAATTAATTTTGCACTTGATGGATCATTTGCTGGGTATCCATCCTTCCACATCGGTACAGAGCCGTAAAAAATGACGAACGGAAAAAGAATAAGCCATAAAAAGAATAGAGGATCATTAATATAATAGTTATAAAGCCACCAACATTTTGCAAATTCAGATATATCTTCAGCTGCTGTTTTTCCCCTGTCAATTGCTTTGCATATCCCCTGATGAAAAGTAAGCCCTTCCCATGATATATCCACACTAAGTGCATGAGGATGCGTCGATGCTAATATTACTCTATTATCTGCACTTATATCTTCCATCAATCCAGCTGTAAAATTATTTGCCTCTTGCACAGCTGCGTTCCTTTCCTCTATCATTTCTTCAATTGATGGTATTTCATTTGATTCGGTTGTAACAATCTTTGATTCCTGTGGAAGTTGATCTAATATGTTTAGTATCTGTTCGTTTGTTAATGATTCTTCGGTCGACAACAATCTCGTTGTATCGATATTTGAACTCAGAGTCCTTATAATTGATTCGTCTATTATCTCTTGAACTGGTAAAGATTCTACATTGTTTGTCATCTCATTCTGATTAGTCCAGTCAAACAAGCCTCCGCTAAAACAACTGCTAAATATCAGAAACATTCCTTTGACGTTTTTATTGCTTATTTCATCAAATTTAGAGCATAAGACATCATCTGATATGTAATTTAACTGGCCTGACTCGCCAAAGTAATCATATGGACATATAACTTCGTCTTTTCCATCTGATTCATCAAAAGGAGGCTCATCATCAATATACATTCCATGCCCGTTATAACTAAAGATGACAATGTCGCCCTCATCTGCGTTTTCTATTAGCCAATCTAAAGCATTGATAATGTTTTGTTTTGTTGCACTTTCACCTAATATTAGTTTCATATTATTTGTATTCCACCTGCTGTCTTTTTCCTGTAAAAGAGAATATAGATACTCACTGTCTCGAAGAGTATTAACAGCGATGATCACAGCCCAGCGATCAATGTTATCAGTATTTTCAATGGTGATTGATTTAAGTTCTCCGTTCTGCTGTACATAATCTATAGCAACTACAGATGTAGAGGTCAATAAAAGAATTATAATAACTCCAAATGTTATTATTGTATTTTTCTTCATATTTCATCACTCCCAAGTCCAATCTATTGTTATACTGTGTAACTAATTATATTTAAACTTATCGTGTAAATTGGGCATTCTGAGAAAATGGTTTTTACACTGGTTTCTTCGCTATAGAGATAATTCTCCTTTTCTTAATGCCTCTACAGGCGACAGCATCGCTGCTTTTTTTGCTGGTATGGCTGCAGCAAGCACGGCAAGTAAGACGGGCAAGGTAATTGCAATTAAAATTGTAAACCAATTTATAATAAACCCAACTTTAAGCTGAGTGCCTGCGATAAACTCTACACTTACACCATATAAGTTTACCACATACATAACAAAAAATGACAAAATAATCCCAAGAATGCCCGCGACAATCCCGATTATTAGTCCTTGGTATAGAAATATTTTAAAAATAATCCTGTCTCGTGCACCAAATGCCTTTAGTGATCCGATCTCTCTAGTCTTTCTCATAATAATAGAATCCATAACATATTTTATCGCTGCGCCACATAAAAGCAAGGTGACTGCAATGCTGCCCCAGAGCAATATAGTTACAACATCTTGCATAGAACCTGCGATATAAATTAAAAAATCATGCCAGCTGTATACTGTTGACCCAGGCACAACATTACTAACCTCTTTTTTCACTTGTCCAGAATAACCTATAGGATCCAGTGTATTGAGAGGTTTTGGAGCTTTGACTAATACAACATCTCCTCTTTCATGGTCGACCTTAATCGGGTTAAAGCCCCGAAAAGTTCCAATGCCAGGTATAACCCAGTCTTTGCCAGTTACTTCTCCATATCTTTTTATTTCTCTTAAAGAATCTGCGTGCATGAACCACATCAATGCGTCTAAGGCCGGAGTTCCACTTTCATACAAACCGATTACTTTGACAGTTACGGTTGCATAGCTTGTTTCTCTTCCAGATACACTTAATGTAAGCGACAGAGTCTTTCCAACATCAATTGAAGGATGAATTTTTGCCGCTGCAGCGCCAACAATTACCGGGTAAGGTGATTCATATTTCAACAGCTTTTCACCAGCACCATATGTTATATTAGGCAAATTACCTGGTCCTTTTATTTCAATATACAGAGGAGTGTGGCCTTTTAAAATTGGGTCATCATCTCTAAAAAATCTACCTTTGACGATTTTATTTTCAATACCTGAAATTTGGCTGTCTCTTTCAGGGTCTATGCCCTGTATAGTGCATCCATCTACAGCCTCTCCTTTAGTACCAAGTCCATAAGTACCTTGCGAGGTAACTCTAATAGTAGTTTTGTATCCAGGTAATTTCTGTTCTATTTCTCTTGATATTTCCCCCGCATTTGCTAATTCAGCAACAGTTCCATATAAATCTCTTATATTGCTGTTTTTGTCAACAACTACAGCATCGGATGTAATTAGCTTGGTGGTGTCATCCACTACTTGAGCCATGTAATTCAAGTACGCATTTTCAAGCATAAATGAAGTCATAGTGAGGGCTATTACAACAATTATTATCGCGTATATTCTCTTATGGTCCTTTAACTCACCAAGAGCCAGACGGCTGCTAACCCCCATTTTGTCCCTCCTTCGATTCATGTTTGCTGAGGTGTTTTAAGACTTTTTTGAAATTATTGGCGTCTCCATTTGTGTCCCCAACTACCTTGCCGTCTTTTATGATGATCGTTCTCTTACCATAGCTTGCAACTTGAGTGTCGTGAGAAACGAAGAGTAGTGTTACTCCTCTCTTTTTGTTCGTTTTCACAAGAAGTTCCATTATGTCTTTGCTGCTGTCACTGTCTAGAGCACCAGTTGGTTCATCTGCCAAAATAAGCACAGGATCATTGATTAGAGATCTAGCAATTGCAACCCTTTGTTGTTCGCCGCCAGAAAGATGTATGCTTTTGTGGTCAGCACGATGAATTATCCCCACTTCTTTTAGTAAACTTTTGGCTTTTTTCTCGAGCACATTGGGCTCTTTGTCCATAATAAGTCCAGGTAAAATCACATTTTCTAAAGCAGTCAAACGCGGTATTAAATTATAATTCTGAAACACAAAACCAAGTTTTTCCCCTCTGAATAAAGCGATTTCTTTACCAGAAATTTTAGATGTGTCTTTTCCGTCGAGATATATCTTGCCAGAAGACGGTCTGTCTAATAGACCCATACAATGCAGGAGGGTAGATTTGCCGCTGCCCGAAGGACCGACAATAGAGACGAATTCACCAGGATAAATCTTTAGTGAAATATCATCTAATGCTTTTACTGCGACCCCGTACTCACTATATCTTTTAGTTACACCATCGAGCTTGATGATGGGGTTATTTGATTTGGGCATAAACTCTTTGTTTAATAAGTATTAACTCATATAAATAGCTAATGATAAATATTAATTAGCAAATTAATAAAAAGAAATCAATTGTTTTTCAGTTTATCCTACGTAATTGGCCATTCCTTTGTACTCGTCTTTCTTTTCGTTTTCCTTTACATCTAATACATCGATCAAGAGTATAACATGCAAAGGGACTATCCTAATTTTACCTGCCATAGTACCGTGACTTTTGTTCAGTTCCATTAGGAGGCCCGTTTCGTCCAATCCTATAGAAATAAAACCCGTAAATACTCCCTCAGTTTCGAGTAGATGATCTCTTGAGCCAAGAGAGGTTATTTTATACACAGACCCCTCTGTTAATTCCATCTTTTTTTCTTTGTCCATTCTACACCTTCTTTTGTTTATCAATAAGGCTCTGTAAATGTTCTACAGTTTTGCCATAATTTTCTATTGCTACTTTGAGATGAGCTTCGACAAAATTCCAGGCCTTTTGAATATTTCCATATCTCAAACGATATGCTTTTTTGTTTTGCTTGGTATCCTCATCAAAAACTTGAACTTCTTCCAGTATATCGAATCCCTTTAGTTTGTTTAAGTGTCTGTAAACAGTAGGTTTTGAGGTCTTAAGTTTTACAGAAATTTCATCGACATACCATGCCTTATTTGGATGTTTTAAGAAAAAATCGTTAAAGATTTTATAAGGGATTTCGGGATCGGCGCCTTTCGACAAATAACCAATCTGTTCGAAAAATTTCTTTGCAACTAAATCAGGATCCTCTTCACCAACTAAAGGTGTATTGCCGACTATCTGCATTTCAAAACTCATTTCAAAATCCACCTCGCAGAGAGAATATGTAGTTAATTTATAAGATTTGCTTAACCATGAAAAGGAAAGGAGATAAATTTGTATACAATGAACCTTAAAATTATATAATCGGCAGGTACTTATCAATCTCCCATTTAGTAACTTGAGTTCTATATTCATTCCATTCCTTGCGTTTTACGTATAAAAAGTTCTCAAATATATGCGGGCCAAGCGTCTCTTTTAACATTTCACTGTTTTCCATAAAAGAGAGGGCGTGACCGAGACTTTCAGGTAGATTATGAATATTGTATTTCTCTCGTTCCTGTATAGATAATGCATAAATATTTTTCTCTACAGAATCCGGTGGCTCTGTTTCTCTCTCGATTCCAGCCAAACCTGCTGCAAGCATCACAGCAAATTGTAAGTAAGGATTTCCAGAAAGATCCGGGCTTCTTAATTCACACCTTGTGCTATTTTCCCCTCGGCCTGTAGGAATACGAATTAGTGCACTTCTGTTCCTGTGCGCCCATGAGATGTAGGTAGGTGCTTCGTATCCGGGGACCAGCCTCTTATACGAATTAACTGTTGGGTTAAGCACAGCAGTAATTTCTTTAATATGTTCTAGAAGGCCGCCTATAAATTGTCTCGCCAGAGTGCTTAGTTGATTTGTTTTTCTGTCATGAAAAGCATTTTTCCCATCCATAGTAAAAAGAGACAGATGTGTATGCATTCCTGAACCGTTTAACCCATACACAGGTTTTGGCATAAATGATGCATGTAAATTATGTGTTTTGGCGATTACCTTTGTAACATATTTTAACGTAATGACCCTGTCTGCAGTAATGAGCGCGTCGTCATAATGGAAATTTATCTCATGTTGCCCGCGTGATACCTCGTGATGTGAAGTGTATGTTTTGATTCCAAATGCCTCCAACGCTATAGAGACATCCGCACGAACTCCTTCTGCCAAATCGCGATGTGACAGATCAAAATAGCCTGCGGCATCGTTAGGAGTCAGCGAGTAGTTGTCATCTTCTTTTTTAAAAAGGAAAAATTCGCATTCAGGACCTGTTTTATAAACGTATCCTAAGTTTTTTGCTTTGTTTACCATTTTTTCTAAAGCAAACTTGGTGTCGCCGATAAATCGCTTCCCGTCTGGTTCATAAATATCACAGTTTAATTTTGCTGTTTTTCTTTTTTCAATTTCTTCAGGGAGTATCACAAAACTACACGGGTCGGGTTTTGCAATTTTGTCGGATTCTTCGATGGTTGCATAACCTGCCACTGAAGAGCCATCAAAAGGAATGCCATCGTCCAAAGCTTCTTCTAGTCTAGTGGGCGGTATGACAATATTTTTTGGATTACCAAGAATATCAACAAATTGCAATCTTACAAAAAGGATATTTTCTTTTTTTATGATTTCTAAAATATTCTCTTTAGTACAAATATTGTCCGCCATATAACTTTCCTCCACGACAAAAAATTAGGAATAATACAATATCGAATACGTCGTCATTATTAAAAGCTAATTAAATTTCAAAGATTATAGATTTTCGAGGGATATTTTAATTAATTTATCTTGCACCACATATATTAATATTCATAAGAGATAAAATAATCAATAAAGTTTTAATAAGAGGTGGTGATATCGTGACCACCAAATTAGTGGGAGGATCATTATGGAAAAAGATGTCGAAGTGTTCATGGAAAAGGTTAAAGCAAAAAATCCTGGTGAAAAAGAATTTCATCAGGCAGTGCAAGAAGTAGTAGAAAGCCTAATGCCATTCATTCAGAAAAACCCCAAGTATAAGAAATACAAGATTTTGGAACGAATGGTTGAACCAGAGCGAGTAATTATGTTTCGCGTTCCTTGGCTTGATGACCGCGGTGAAATTCAAATAAATAGAGGCTATCGAATTCAAATGAACAGTGCAATCGGTCCATACAAGGGCGGACTTCGTTTTCACCCGAGCGTGAATTTAAGTATTTTGAAATTTTTAGCGTTTGAGCAAGTATTCAAAAACAGCCTAACCACGTTGCCAATGGGCGGCGGGAAAGGTGGGTCTGACTTTGATCCTAAAGGAAAAACAGACAACGAAGTTATGAAATTCTGTCAATCATTTATGACTGAACTTCAACGATACATCGGCCCAGATACGGATGTTCCGGCAGGGGATATCGGTGTTGGTGGCCGCGAAATCGGCTTCATGTTTGGTCAATATAGAAAAATCAGAAATGAATTCACAGGAGTTCTCACTGGCAAAGGATTGAACTGGGGTGGCAGTCTAATTCGACCTGAAGCAACAGGTTATGGTGCTACCTATTTTGCCCAGGAAATGCTGAAAACAAAAGGCGAGTCTATTAAAGGAAAAACGGTCGTGGTTTCTGGGTCCGGGAATGTGGCTCAATATACTGTTGAAAAAGTCACTCAGCTCGGTGGAAAAGTAGTGACGCTTTCCGATTCTGCTGGTACCATCTATGATCCCAAGGGAATCGATGAGAAAAAGCTATCCTATGTTATGGAACTCAAGAACGTACAACGCGGTCGAATTAAAGAATATGCAGATAAATTTAGCTGTCAGTATGAATCAGGTAAAACTCCTTGGCATTTCAAATGTGATATGGCATTTCCCTCAGCAACACAAAATGAAATCAGCAAAGAAGATGCGCAAGTGCTTGTAGATAACGGTTGTATTTGTGTAACGGAAGGAGCAAATATGCCAACAACACCCGAAGGAGCTGAAATTTTCATCGAAAATAAAATACTCTTCGGTCCAGGAAAAGCAGCAAACGCTGGTGGTGTTGCCACAAGTGGTCTCGAAATGTCTCAAAACAGCGCAAGGATTTCTTGGAGCAGAGAAGAAGTTGATAAAAAACTTCAATGGATCATGTCACAAATCCATCAATCTTGTGTGAAATACGGAAAAGACGGCAACTTCGTCAACTATATCAAAGGAGCAAACACCGCGGGATTTGTAAAAGTCGCCGATGCAATGATTGATCAGGGGCTTATCTAGAGAAGGAAATTATCTTTCTTTCCTTCCTTATATTTCACAGAATTTATACTTAAATCTCTTGCTCTTCCTATTACTAAATTATTTATATGTGATATGATATCCGGCGAATGCAATCATTCAAGTAATTAAGGAGGCGTAATATGGCAAAAGAAGGTTATAATCCATATAGAGCGGCACAAAAAGAAGGCTTCAATCCATTTAAAATGGCTCAGCAACAATTCGATAGAATCGCTGATAAGCTAAATTTAGATGAACCAATCAGAGAGCTTTTAAGAAACCCTCTGAGAGAATACATTTTTGCGATACCAATCAGAATGGATGACGGTAGCACGAAAGTATTTAGAGGTTTCAGGGTACAACACAATGATGCACGAGGCCCCTGCAAAGGAGGTATACGATTCCACCCGCAAGAAACACTTGATACAGTTCGCGCTCTTTCAATGTGGATGACTTGGAAATGTTCAGTTATTGATATTCCTCTTGGCGGAGGTAAAGGCGGAATAATTTGCGATCCGCACAACCTCTCAGAAAGAGAACAAGAAAAACTTTGCCGAGGATGGGTTAGACAAATAGCAAGGGATATCGGACCAGTTCGAGATATACCCGCACCAGATGTTATGACCAGCGGTCAACATATGCTTTGGATCATGGATGAATATCAAACAATTATGGGCGGTCAATATCCAGGACTTATAACAGGAAAGCCAGTGGAGCTTGGCGGTTCACTTGGGCGTACAGAAGCAACAGGTTATGGAGTAGTTTACATACTAAGAGAAGTATTGAAAGAGATGAAGATGGACATCACCAAAACAACAGCATCTGTGCAGGGCTTTGGAAATGTGGCCCGCTATGTCGTAGAACTATTTACACAATATGGCGGGAAAGTCACATCTGTTTCATGCTGGGATCAGGGCGATAACTGTACCTATAGTTATGTTAAAGATAAAGGAGTTAATGCAGATGAACTCATTAAGATCACAGATCGATTTGGCACTATTGATAAAAAACAGGCAGAAAAATTAGGTTACAAAGTTCATAAAGGTGAGGAATGGCTTAGGCAGGAAGTAGACATACTTATTCCAGCTGCTCTAGAGCATGCGATTACACAGGAAAATGTTGATCAGATTAAATCTAGCGTTAAAATAGTCATTTGCGGAGCCAATGGGCCAGTTACTCCGGAGGCTGAAGATGTACTCGAAAAGAAAGGCGTAACTGTGATACCAGATTTTCTAGCTAATGCAGGTGGTGTAGTTTGCAGCTATTACGAACAAGTACAGAGCAACCAAAACTACTATTGGACAAAGGAAGAAGTACTTGGCAAACTTGATAACAAAATGACAGAAGCATTTTACAAGGTTTGGGAACTGGCAAAGCGCAAAAAAGTTCGAGTAAGTGATGCCGCATACATGATTGCAATTTCAAGAGTGGCCGACGCATGCAAAATGCGAGGCTGGGTGTAATGTAAACCATGAACGTCTCGTTCAATGATAAAGAAAAAAAGATTGTATCATGTATTGAAGAGATAACAGGCGTAAAACCAAAAATCGATCAGGAAATCGTTAGTAAAAAAGCAGATAACTTGCGAAAATATCGGATTAAAAGAATTCTTTTGCTCTCTTCATCCTATGATTATTTTCTTTTGGAAGAAGAGGGAAGATTAAGCACTCTTTTTAAAGAAAGGCATTCCTACGACGAAAGCGAATCGCCACCTGAAATAACTCATGTGGAATCTGGAGAGGAATGTTTAAAACTATCAAGTGAAAATAATTTTGATCTTCTTGTTATTTTCAATAAACCAAAAGACAGTGACATCCACGTCCTCTCAACAAAAATAAAGGTTATTTCCAAAGCTCCAATCATATTGTTGGGAAACAATATAGCTGAATTATCTAAGATTGTAGAAAAAGATCAGGGAGCAACAATAGATAAAGCATTCACTTGGAATGGTGACGGCAAGATTATTTTGGCAATAGTTCAAAGCATCGAAGATTCTATCAATTTAGAGGAAGATAAATCTATTTTTAAGGATTGCAAGTGTGTATTATTAATAGAAAATTCTCTCCAGTTCTATTCTACATTTCTTTCAGTAATCTACGACGAAATTTGGGATTTTGAAAATAGTATAATGCAAGATGATATGAATGCCGAGCAAAGAATCTTGCGGTATAATAGAAGCCCCTATGTTATTCATGCTCTAGATTTTGAGGAAGGTAAAAAGCTCTATGAAAAATATAAAGACAATCTCCTTTGCATCATTACAGATAATCAGGAGGATAGTGGCAAAAAGAGAGGCAAACAGATAGGTCTTGAACTTGCTTCTAAAGTTAGAAAAGAAAAACCGCATTTGCCTATAACTATTCAATCCTCAGAGCCAATCAATGCAGGTAAGCCAGTGGATAAAGATATTAAGCTAATTTCTAAAAACGCTCCTAATCTCATCGTTTCATTGAAAGAATTTTTAAAAGAGTGTCTAGGCCCGCAGGAAATCGTTTTTGAAGATGATAAAGGCAAAGAAGTATCTAGAGTACACAATATGAAAGACCTTGGAAATGTTATATTATCGATAGAAGGAAACATTCTACTAAAATACGCGAAGAGAAATGGTTTTTCAAAATGGCTAAAAACAAGGGGGGAAGTTGTATTAGCAGAAAAATTCTTCCAGATAGAAAAAGACGAACATAAAGATGGTGAACACCTACGAAAAAAGCTACTAGATCTTTTTGAGGAATATAGATACTCTCATACTCAGGCTACTGTAACAAGTTTCCAACGCGATACCCTGGAAACACAGACAAATATAAGCCGTATTGGTAAAGGTGCCCTTGGCGGAAAAGCAAGGGGATTGACCTTTTTAGCAAAACTTGTGTCGAAATATATTTCTGATGAAATGTTCCCAGATTTAAAAATTACCGTTCCTAGAACAATTGTTTTGTCAACCGATGTCTTTGATACATTTATCCATCAAAATAATTTGATAAGCCCCGATCTTTTCCATATCCCAGATGAGCGTATCGCTGCAAGATTTATGGCGGCCAGTCTTCCCGCCACGGTTCTAGGTGATCTTCGTTCCTTTATTAAAAAAACAAGAAAACCATTGGTTATCAGATCATCTGGAGTTCTTGAGGACTCACTGCTGCAATCTTTTGCAGGAATATACGATTCAATACTCTTGCCAAACGAATCTTGGGAGACAGATTATAGATTTCAAGAAGTTTGTAACGCGATAAAATATGTCTATGCTTCAACTTATTTTGAGAAGGCACGAACATATATCAAATCTACCCCGAAGAACATTAGCGACGAAAAAATGGCGGTACTGATCCAAGAGGTAGTAGGAACCAAACACGAGAGCTTTTTTTATCCAACTATATCTGGAGTAGCAAAATCATATAATTATTATCCCTCGGGTCCTTGCAAACCTGAAGACGGGATCGTGTATCTAGCCCTTGGTCTGGGAAAAGCTATCGTAGATGGCGGCTGCACCTACTGTTTTTGCCCAGAACGACCAAACGTTCCAATGTTTGGAACCCCAAAGGATTTCATAAAATATTCACAGAAAAAGTTTTACGCGCTAAATCTAAAAGCGATATATCAAATTGCAAATAGAAATGAAGAAACATCCTTGATTAAGCTTGATTCAGATATTGCTAAGAAGCACGGCACTTTAGATAAAATCGCTTCCACGTATCTAATCAAAGACGACTGCCTTTATCCTGGAATTTATGATGAAGGTTCTATTGTCATTGATTTTTGTCCCATTACCAATTACGATGCTATTCCACTTGCAAAGGCATTGAAGCTTCTTCTTCGTATTAGTGAGATTTCTTTAGGCTATCCTGTGGAAATTGAGTTTGCTGTTAGTCTAAGTGAGACTGAATCGCGCAAAGCAGAATTGGTTATACTGCAGATAAGAAGCATGTTGCCACTGGGAAAGACTCATGATATTACTGTTGAGGAGTACAATCCATCAAGAGATGTTTGTTATAGTGAAAATGCTTTGGGCAACGGAATCATTGACAACATAAGAGACATTGTTTATGTTAAATCATCTTTCGACATGTCTAATTCTAATCTGGTAGTTGGACAGATTAGAAAAATTAATGGTAAATTAATGGAAGAAGGTAAACCATTTATTCTCATCGGACCGGGACGATGGGGTTCAGCAGATCAGTGGCTTGGGATACCTGTTTTCTGGAGCGACATTGCTGGGGCTAAAGTAATTGTGGAAACGCCGTTCAAGGAAAGAACAATAGACCCTTCTCAAGGTTCACATTTTTTCCATGATCTTATTTCTTCCCAGGTTGGATACTTAATAACTAAGGACGGAAAGGGGAACATTGATTGGAAGTGGCTCGACTCTCTTCAAGTTGTCGAGGACACACAAGATGTTAGGCATGTCATAGCCCCTCCACTTGAAATTAAAATCGATGGAAAGTCAGGAAAAGCAGTCATAAGAAAAAAAGATAAATAGATTAAGCTATGAGGCATAAAATGGAAACTGCGCGTGGGATAGAAATGGATCAAAAAATTAATCATAATAAACATCTACGACAGGATGAAAGGAGTAGCGGGGCCTCTAGCGACAATACGATGAATGAACTTAAAGAAAGAGTGAAAGAGTTAAACTGTTTTTATAGAATTACTAACATTGTAAAGAATAGCAAACTATCGATAGATGAGGCATTGCAGCAGATTGCAGAGGAGATGCCTTATGCTTTGCAGTACCCAAATGTGACCTGTTCGCAAATAACTCTGCAAGGTGGAAAGAAATTTAAAACTGCTAATTTTGAGGAGACAAAATGGGCTCTCGTAAGTAATATCGTTGCGGATGATAAAAAAATAGGATCCCTTTCGGTCTGTTACCTGGAAGAAAAACCCCTGGTAGATGAAGGGCCGTTTCTTGCAGAGGAACGAAAATTACTGGATGCGATCTCCGATCTCATCGGACAACTTATTGAGGAGCGACGAATCAGAGAAGAACTAAAGCATCAACGCAAAAAATTAGATACTGCTGAAAAAGGCAAGGCAGTCGCAGAAAAAGAATTATCTTCAAGGAAAGAAACACCAGAAAAAAAGTATGATTGGGAGGTTATCATTGATCTTCTTACAAAAACAGACCCAAGAACGTTATTAAGGATTACAAGAAAGATGATGTACTATCTTTACAGAATAGAAAACGAAAAGATAATAAATCTGTTGAGCAAACTCACTCCTGTTGACAAGGATTCGACTGCAGTGGAATGGCGTGGTATCAATATGCCAAATCCGCGACAAGACCTCGATGCTTTCATTAGCATTCAAAAACAGGTATTCGAAATAGCAAAGGAAAGTATTCCTGCAGAAGTAATCTCGAACTTATTTGCAAATTGGATGAAGCAAGATAAAGCCCGTCCTTTACTTTTGACCTCGCAAAAAACAGGCATACCTTTGGTGGAGATTACTGATGAACTTATCAGATTTTTCGGTCAAGCAGATGCCAAAACTGCGATGTCTCCTGAAGACGAAATGAGTATAAAAACAGCTTTGATAAGGCGGTTCTTCACGGAAAGATTAGAATATGTGAATGTTGCAAAAATTTTTTTTGAAATAGAAGATTTTGTTTCACTGTTAGAACATGTTATAGGTCCAGCTCAAGGCTCAGGAAAACTGGGGGGTAAAACCTCGGGAGTTTTGTTGGCAGAAAAAATCATAAAAGAGGAGATGAAAAAGGACGATGTTCTAAAGGACATAGCTTTTACCAAGAGCTGGTATATAAGCTCGGATACAATATTGAATTTCATTCACTATAATGATTTGGATGAAGTTACTCATGTTAAATATTTAGATCCTATTGAGATACGTCAAGAACAGCCGTTGCTAGAACAAATTTTTAAAAACTCTTCCTTTCCTTTTGAATTAGCCGAGGGATTACGGCGGATTATCAGAGATTTTAAAGACAGACCTATCATCGTGCGTTCATCAAGTCTTCTTGAGGATAACTTCGGTTTTTCTTTTTCAGGGAAATATAAGAGTTTATTCGTTCCTAACATTGGCACTGAAGAAGAAAGACTTTGTTCGCTCATGGATGCAATTGCAGAGGTTTATGCCTCAACTTTTGGTCCAGATCCAATAGAGTATAGGCGAGAAAGAGGGCTACTTGATTTTAATGAAGAGATGGGCGTATTGATTCAGGATGTAGTAGGAACTAAAGTCGGGCCTTATTTCATGCCAGTTTTTGCAGGCGTAGCATTCAGTAGAAATGAATTCCGTTGGTCTCCACGCATAAGTAGGGAAGACGGCATGATCCGTATAGTTCCGGGCTTAGGCACAAGGGCAGTAGATAGAACAGGAAACGATTACCCAATTTTAATTTCTCCCAAGAGACCTAACTTACAAGTCAATCCTTTAGTTGAGGAGAGAATAAAGTACTCCCCAAGATACATGGATATAATAAACCTGGAAACCGGCGTCATAGAGACTGTTGACGCTGTTGATCTCTTCAGAAAATACCCAGATGAATTCCCAAAATTAAGCGATATTGTTTCCATTCATGAAAGTGGACGGCTCAGTCCGCCTAGCATTCTGTTCGATCCACAAAAAGCAGATATGGTTGTTACGTTCTCAAATCTATTTGAGAAAAGTAATTTCCTAGAAAAAATGAAACGGATTTTGTCTTTATTGGAAGAAAAAATAGGGACTCCTGTGGATGTGGAGTTTGCCTCAGATGGAGAAAAACTGTACATACTTCAGTGTAGACCTCAGAGTCAGGGTCGAGGAATGGAAAGACAGCCAGTTCCTAAAGATGTCCCTGAAGATAGAAAACTATTTTCCACAAAAAAACACGTAACGACAGGTCAAATAGAAAATGTCGAATACATAGTATATGTAGTTCCAGAGGAATATACAAATTTAGAAAAGAGAGAACAGATGCAAAAGGTCGCTAAAATAATTAATGAGCTCAATAGCAAACTTCCGCGGAGAAAGTTTGTCCTCATGGGTCCCGGGAGATGGGGTAGCAGAGGAGACATCAAACTTGGCGTGCCGGTCAAATATGGAGACATTAATAACACATCTCTTCTGGTGGAAGTTGCTAAAGAAAAAGGAGATTACACCCCTGATCTTTCATTTGGGACGCACTTCTTCCAAGATCTAGTTGAAGCTGAGATAAGATATCTGCCTTTGTATCCTGACAAGGAAAACAGTGTATTCCATGAGGATATATTGTTAAATTCAGAAAACAAATTGTCTAAACTTTTGCCTGCGTATAAAAACTTTGAAGATGTTGTTCGTGTCATAAAAGTATCTGATTTAATCCCTGGTGGTACATTCTCGGTAATAATGGATGGGGAGGCGGGTGAGGCATTGGCCTATTTAAAACCACCAGATCACTTGAGCTGGCGTACGCAAAAGATAGAAGAGATTGCTGAAGTACTTGACCCAGAACTTTATGGAATCGAAGCCATGTATCTCATTGGAAGTACAAAAGAGGGCAAGGCTGGCCCAGCAAGTGACATAGACCTTTTAGTTCATTTCAAAGGTACTGATGAACAGAAAGATAAACTGATGGCATGGTTTGATGAATGGGGCAAAAAATTAGCAAAAGAAAACAAAGAAAGAACAGGTATCGAGACAGAAGGGTTATTGGACGTTCATATCATTACAGATGAAGATATTAAAAACAGAAATTCTTGGGCGACTCACATTACTTCACCGTACCAATCAGTAAGAAAAATTACACTAAAAAAAGCAAGCTAAGAAACTACAATGAGCTCTCTAGTTGCTTTCTTTAAATCATCAGTATCGAATCTTATAAGAGCAAGTTCAGGGCCGTCATGAGCTGCTGTAAATGAAAACGTTTTTCCAAATCTTTCTTTCCAATTTCCTGTTAATCTTGCCGATTCATGAACGTGACCGTGTAGAGTCAAAAATGGTTGTTTTTTATCGATGAATCGCTGTATTGCTATGCTACCGACATGAACATCTAGCGGTGCATGATCTACCATCTTTCCATGTAAGTCTGCTCTGTCAAGAAGTGAGTTATAAGGTGGTGAGTGAAAGAGAAATATGGTGTTTTCTAACGGTGACTTTTTAGAGAGTTCTTCTAAATCTTCTGCTATAGTTGTGTACTTTATATCATCCGGGGGTGCATCGACTGTTCTTATTCCTTTCTCAGGTGAAATAGCGCCTACATCAACATATTGTGAAACATCGTATCGCTCCCAATCCTTCAGTTGAAATGGCGTGGGAGGCACATATGCATAACCTGATACGTATAATTTCTCGTATTTGACTGTTTTATTATGTATGTAATCTACTACCCTTTTTTTATCTGCGGACTTGAAGAAATGTTCGTACACTCGGGGGTCATCGTTACCAAGTATTATGAAAAATTTTATGTCTTTGTGGGCATCTTTTCTTACCTTTCGTATGTTCGAAAATATATTGTCATCAATAAATTTACCCATATCTGAATCAGATGCAAACTGGTTCGGAAGAAGATCTCCTCCTAAAAAAACCGCATCAGGTTTTTCTTTAAGAATTATTTTGAATAAATTTTCATAACGTTTGGTTTTTCCATGGAGGTCTGATACAAATATACAATTCAATCTAAACACCAATCAATTCTTTATTACGCAATTCATAGTAGAGTTTTAATAGATTTTGTATGGCTGTTTTTCAAGATATCATAAACTATTAAAGAATGTCTTAAATACAGGTTATCACGGAAAGTAACAGAGTAAGATGTGTTTAAATGTATCCGATAATAGAAAAAAAAGTATTGTCAGAAAACGTCAAGCAGCTGACAATAAAAGCACCATTGATAGCAAAGAAAGCTCAACCTGGGCAATTTATTATTTTGCGAATCGATGAGAAAGGAGAACGTATTCCTCTCACTATAGCAGATTTTGATAGGGAAAAAGGTACTGTAACAATCATTTTTTTGGAGGTAGGAAAAACAACGAAGCAGTTAGGCACATTAAATGTCGGTGATTCAATAGAAAATTTTGTGGGGCCCCTCGGAGTGCCCTCTGAAATAAAGAAATACGGTACGGTCGTATGTATCGGAGGTGGAGTTGGCATCGCATGCCTTTATCCAATTGTCAAAGCTTTACACGAAATGGGAAACTATGTAATATCGATTCTCGGTGCAAAGACAGAAAAACTTCTTCTTTTAGAAAAAGAAATCTCATCACACAGTGACGAATTTTACATTACAACTGACGACGGATCAAAAGGTCAAAAAGGATTCGTGAGTGATGCTTTAAAACAAATCATTGATAAGGAAAAGATCGACATGGTAATGGCCATCGGTCCTATAATCATGATGAAAGTTGTATCTGATCTAACTAGGAATTATAATATCAAAACCTTGGTGAGTTTAAATCCGATTATGGTCGATGGCACAGGAATGTGTGGTGGCTGCCGAGTTTCTGTTGATGGTAAAACAAAGTTTGCTTGTGTAGATGGTCCTGAGTTTGATGGGCATAAGGTAGATTATGAAAATTTGATGTTACGAAATCGTCGTTTTGTGCATGAAGAGGGAGATGCTTGCAAGCTGGCTGGTGCAAAATGAGCGTTAGAAAAACGAAGCATGAAATGCCTGAGCAACCGCCAAAAGAGCGTACCAAAAATTTCAAAGAAGTTCCTTTTGGGTACAGTAAAGAGGTTGCAATCGAAGAGGCAAAGCGGTGTTTACAATGCAAAAATAAACCATGCCTGAAGGGATGCCCTGTTGAAATTGATATCCCTGGTTTTATCAATTGTGTTGCCCAAGGTGATTTTGATAAAGCCGCAGAAGTCATCAAGGCGAAAAATAATCTTCCTGCTGTTTCTGGCCGTGTTTGTCCATATGAGAGTCAGTGCGAGGGTGAATGTACACTTAAAAAGATTGGGGAGCCTGTAGGTATCGGTAGGCTGGAGCGTTTTATCGCTGATTATGAAAGAGGAAAAGGCGTTAAAATACCAAAACATCCGAAGCCTTTAGGTAAAAAGGTCGCAGTGGTTGGTGCGGGGCCCGCTGGTCTTACTTGTGCTGGAGATCTTGCTAAGATGGGTTATTCCGTCACTGTTTTTGAAGCATTACATGCGCCTGGTGGAGTATTGATGTATGGTATACCAGAATTTCGTCTTCCGAAAAAGATTGTGGAAGCAGAGGTTGACTATATCAAAAAACTTGGTGTAACAATAAATTACGATGTTGTTATAGGAAAAACAATCAATGTTGACGAACTTATGAAAGAGTACGATGCGGTTTTTATTGGAACAGGCGCAGGTTTGCCTAATTGGTTGAATATTCCTGGAGAGAATCTAGACGGCGTTTATTCTGCAAATGAGTTTCTTACACGCGTGAATATGATGAAAGCATATCAATTTCCAGATTACGATACGCCTGTTAAAATCGGAAAAATTGTTGCAACATTTGGTGCCGGGAATGTCGCCATGGATTGCGCAAGAACCGCATTAAGATTAGGAGCAGAAAAATCTTACATCCTTTATCGCAGAACTGAAGCAGAGATGCCTGCGCGTATAGAAGAAATCCATCATGCAAAAGAAGAGGGTATCATTTTTAAACTTCTAACTAATCCGATTCGTTTCTATGGGGATAAGGACGGGCATTTAACTGAGGGGGAGTACATTAAAATGCAATTAGGCGAGCCCGACGAATCAGGACGTAGAAGACCGGTACCAATTCCCGGCTCTGAGGAAAGAATGAAAATTGATACAGCACTTGTTGCGATAGGGCAAAGCCCAAATCCGTTGATCCCGAAAACTGTTAAAGGTTTACAAGTTGGAAAGCATGGTAACATTATTGCTGAAGACGACGGAAAAACATCAGTTCCTGGTTTGTTTGCTGGCGGTGACATAGCAACGGGTGCAGCAACGGTCATACTTGCAATGGGTGCTGGAAAAAAATCAGCTAGGGCTATAGATAAATATCTTCAGGCTAAAAAATAGTAGGTATTTATCTAATGCGGAAAGCCAATTTTGAATGAGAAAGACAAATCTAGCGAATGTAAAATTAAATTAGAAAAAATATAAACTGCACCGAATATAAAGACTAAAATCACTAGATAAAGCATCAGATTTTTTGTTTTTTCGTCTACCAGATCAACTCTATATAAAATATTTTTTACGTGCATCCAATATCATAAAACCCCCTCAAGTTTATAAACACATATATGCCGGTGAATATGCAGGTAATTTATTCCGTTTATAGAGCTTATAAACCCTTCTTTTTCTTAGCGGCTTTTATCAAACCATCAAATAAGGGAGATGGTTTCATAGGTCGCGATTTAAATTCCGGGTGCGCCTGTGTTCCAACAAAATAAGGATGATTTGGTAATTCCATAAATTCCATCAAAACTCCATCAGGCGAACGTCCTGAAAATACTAAACCGCATTTTTCAAGTTCCTCTACATATTTTGGATTAACTTCATATCGGTGTCTATGTCTCTCCTGGACTTTACTTTCGCCGTATAACTTACGTATAATTGTCCCATCCTTTAGAATTGCAGGATACCCGCCTAGTCGCATTGTTGCACCGTAGCGAGAATCTCTGATGATTTTAACTTGTTCGGGGATAAAATCTATTACAGGATAAGGAGTATTTTTGTCAACTTCTGTAGAATGCGCTCCGTCCATATTACAAACATTCCTTGCATATTCAACAACTGCGAGCTGCATCCCAAGACACAAACCCAGATAGGGTATTTTGTGTTCTCGGGCATAACGAATCGTTTTTATCTTGCCATCCATACCAGATAAACCAAACCCACCTGGAACAATAATTCCATCCAGTTTATCAAGCAAAGATAGTTTTTTAGGATTTTTTTCAAAAACCTTGGAATCAATCCACTTTATCTCTGGTTTAAGATTGTTATTCCAAGCTGCGTGTTTAACCGCTTCAATCACAGATATATAAGAATCAGAAAGCTGTGAAGTTCCGATATCAAAATACTTGCCAACTATACCAATAACCACAGGATTTTTTAGCGTTCTAATCTTTTTAATGAATTTTTCCCATCCCTTGAACTTATTGCGCTCCCTTCTTAGATTTAATTTCTTTAGAATCTTCTTACAAAGTTCTTGCTTTTCAAAAAGTAAAGTCACGGCATAGACATTGTCGATATTTGAATCAGATACTACATCATCTTGATGCATATTGCAAAACAGAGCGATTTTCTCTCTGCGTACATCATCAAGAGGTTTTTCAGAACGAGTGATAACAAAGTCAGGTTGAATTCCAATTTCTCTGAGAAGTTTTACTGAATGTTGAGTTGGTTTTGTCTTTGCTTCTCCAAGAGTGTTAAGCACAGGAACATATGTCACATGCACGTATAGTACTCGATCTCCTTCGAGTTTCATTTGACGAACTGCCTCAAGGAATAAAACATTTTCGTAGTCACCAACTGTCCCGCCGATTTCAACGAGTACGAAATCCCAATTCGATTCTTTTGCGGGTCTCCTAATTCTTTCTTTAATTTCGTCTGTTACATGTGGGATAGGCTGAACGGTTTTACCAAGATACTTTCCCTGACGCTCTTTCTCAATAACTGCACCGTAAACCTGGCCGGTCGTTATATTGTGATATTTAGGAATATCGATATCCAAAAAGCGCTCGTAGTGACCAAGGTCCTGGTCAATCTCCCCACCGTCTTCAGTAACCCATACCTCTCCATGCTCGGTGGGACGCAAGGTTCCTGCATCGTAGTTCATATATGGGTCTATTTTCATCGCTGTGACTTTGTAACCATGAAGTTGGAGAATTTTCCCAATTGATGCGGTAGTTATTCCCTTTCCCAAACCAGAAATTACCCCGCCAGTTACAACTATATAATTTACCATCCCTTTCAACCGGCAAGGTAAATAGACTAAAGGATTTAAATTATTTCGCTTTATTAAAAATTTCTAAAAAAATAATTAAAAGATGATTATTAAATAAAAGAAAGTAACAACTACCATGCGACAACGCGTTGTATAGTAATTGCAGTCTTCGTTATCTTTTTATTTCTTTATAGTCAGAGAAATTTCTATTGACGACACGTTGGAGTTTCTGCCTTCTTCGTTTGTGATACTTTCGGTTCCAATTTTTATGTCTTTTATCTTTGCGTTGGTAACAAATCTGTTCCTCGTAATTTCTGCTGTGTCAACTGCTCTACTTATAGCTCGGCCTCTAGCTTTTATTATTACTTCTGTAGATCCCCCGTTGAACTGCGTAACTACTGCAAGCACATAGCTCATCGGTGGTTTGCTTCCAACGTATATAATGTTCTCGTCAGGATTTATTTCTTTTTCTGCCATAATTTTTCTCCCTGTATTTCGTTGTTTTTACTTTTGTATCAACATAACTTTTATTTATAAAACTTTCGACCGACGATTTTTTGATATTTGCTCTCTTTTTCTTTCTTTTTTTTCTCCATAATTTTCTTTAAATTAGTTAGGTTTATATTCTATACCTATTTACAAGGTTTAGGATTACTTAGACTCTTTGTTGGGGACCGTTCATCATGGAGATATTAGAAGACAAACCAGGCAAGCAAATTCTGCTTTTAGGCAATGAGGCTATAACAAGAGGAGCGCTTGAAGCAGGAATTGATGTTGCAACTACTTACCCTGGTACTCCTTCTTCTGAAATTGCTGATACTTTTTCTTTAATTGCGAGATCGTTTACCAAACAAAATAAAACCCCAGGTTTTTATTTTGAATATTCGACAAATGAAAAAGTAGCACTTGAAATTGCAGCGGCAGCATCTATCTCAGGTTTACGTTCTTTGACCTGCATGAAACATGTTGGCCTAAATGTCGCAAGCGACGCGTTTATGACATATCTCTATATCGGTTGCAAGGGGGGGCATATAATTGTCTCGGCAGATGATCCTTATTGCCACTCTTCTCAAAATGAACAGGATAACAGATACTTTGCGCTATTCGGTGGAGCGCCAATGCTGGAACCTTCCACCCCTGAAGATGCCAAAGAAATGACAAGAATTGGTTTTGAAATATCAGAAAAATTACAATCTCCGATTTTGCTCAGAACTACCACACGTCTGAATCATATGAGGGGGCCTGTTGAGCTAAAAAACCTTCAGAGACCTAGAGGTAAAGGACATTTCGAGAAAAACCCAATGCTTGTAACGACTCCGGCTATAGCCCGTGCGAGACATCCTGAACTTTTAAAGATGTTAGAAAAAGCAGAAGAAATCTCAGAAAAATCACCTTTTAACAAAATTATTAATGTCGGTAATCCAAAAGAGTGGGGGATAGTTACATCTGGCGTATCTTTTAATTATGTAAAAGAGGCCGCTGAGGATCTGAAACTCAATGTCAGGATCCTTAAGCTAGGTATGACACATCCCTTGCCAAGAAAGATGTGTGAAAACTTTATCAAATCCTGTAAAAACATAGTGATTGTCGAGGAACTGGAGCCCATACTGGAGAACCAATTTAAAGAGATGGCATTTGACTTCGGTGCTGATTTTAAGATATTCGGTAAATCAACAGGTCATTTTTCACGTTTATATGAATACAATCCAGATATTGTTATGGATGCATTTTCAAAGATTTTCAACGTTAAAAATCCTATCAAAAAACCAGCTAAATCAAATATAAAACTACCAAGCCGCCCGCCAGCCCTTTGTCCAGGTTGTCCTCACAGAGCAACATATTACGCAGCAAAAAAAGCGCAACCCAAAGGTGTTGTTTACCCTACGGATATTGGATGTTACACTCTTGGTAGAGAAAAACCACTTGAGATGGCAGATTTGCTTCTGTGTATGGGATCCAATGCAAGTATGGCATGCGGTCTAGCTATTGCCACTGATCAAAAAACAATATCTTTCATGGGTGACTCTACATTTTTCCATGCAGCAATACCTGCAATTATAGATGCATCTCATCATAATCACGATGTGGTGATAACAATCCTCGACAACAGAACGACAGCTATGACGGGGCATCAACCACACCCTGGTACAGATTTTGATGGCATGGGGCGTCCGGCAAAGCGAATTTTAGTGGAAGATGTAGTAAAAGGATGCGGCATAGAACATGTTGAGATCGTGGATCCAAATAAAATCAAGGAAACGACGGAGGCTTTCAAGAGGGCGCTTGCGTTTAAAGGGCCTTCAGTTGTCATAAGTAAGTCCCCCTGCATTCTTCTGGAAAACCGATATAAAAAAGCAAGAGGAGAAGCAATCTTTGTTTACGAAATAGACCAAAGTAAATGTAAAAAGTGTAAAACCTGCATATCTCAATTTGGTTGCCCTGCGTTGTATTATGGAGAAGATGGAAATATTTTTATCGATTTGCAGCAGTGTAACGGTTGTGGCAACTGTGTTACCATTTGTCCGTTCGGCGCCATTTCTTTAAAGGGGGAGAAGGAATGAAAGACAAGACTAGCATCGTTTTAACTGGCGTAGGCGGGGAGGGCATAGTAACTGCGGCAAATTTACTTGGAAAGGCGGCTATTAAGGCTAAATTAAATGTTTTTGTCTCAGAAATTCATGGTATGGCACAGCGCGGAGGATCGGTTAGTTGTACGGTGAGGATAGGTAATGTATCTGGACCACTTGTTGCCAGTGGAACGGCAGATGCAATACTTAGTTCGGAACCTGTTGAAACGTTGCGATATATTCAATACTCTAATAAGAAAACGAAGATCATAACGAGTATTAATCCCGTTATACCCTTTACCGTGTCTGTTGGGGTGGAAGAATATCCAAATATTGATTTGATTTTCAAAGAGCTGAGTAATTACGGAGAATTGTACAAGATAGATGCTGTAAAAATAGCAAAAGATGCAGGAGCCTTAGTAACTAAGAATATCGTTTTGCTTGGGGCGCTTGCAGCGTTAGATGTTTTGCCTTTTAAATCTGAAATTCTTTTAGAAACAATTCTAGAAAATGTTCCAACAAGATACAAGGATATGAACAAGAAAGCATACGATGGTGGTTTTGAAGCAGTTAAACCTTAACTTTTAATTTTTATCTGAATTCTCTGCTAAGATAATATTAATAGTGCCGATTAATCTCACTGTGTTTTTTATAAATTTTATTTTAAATCCATTTTCTTTGAGAATATCGGTGACTTCTCCATGTAAATTGCTTTCAAATTCTTGGAACCATCTGAGAAAAAAACCTATAAATTTGGAATACAGATTTGTTGGCTTGCCAACATCTATAATTAATAATTTTTTATTTGGTTTTAAGACTCGCTTTAATTCCTTTACACCTTTTTTCTTTGATTCAATATCCAAACGATGAAAAAGAAAAGTAGATAAAACCACATCAAAATAGTTATCATCGTATTGAATATTTTCAATTATTCCTTCTTCAAACTTTATACCTAAATTTTGGGCTGATTTTTTCGCTTTTTCTATTCTTTTAGCTGCGCGATCTATTCCAATTAGCTCACATTTGTATCCAATTCTATGTTTAAGTTCAATTAATAAAGTTCCTGTAGAACAGCCGATATCGAGAACTTTACTGCCTTCTTCAAATTCAATGTTATCAAGAATAATTCCCATAATTCTTTTCTCCAAACCCTAAAAATTCACGTATATGCCCTGAAAAATATACAAAATCCAGAGTGTACATAATGTTGCATCCTTTTTAAGATAGAATCAAAATGATGGTTTAAAAGTTTTCAATTTTGTTTTTCTCCTTGTTTTAGTTATATTATTTTAGCTTCTAAATGACTTTTTGAAAATAGCACAACAGTAGGGATCGTGAGCATATATGGAACCAAAATGATAACGGGCGCTAGCCCTGCACCCACCTGAACATAAATGTTTATATTTGCATGTTTTGCATTCTTCAATATCATCAACGGTTAAATATCGAATTTTTTTGAGGAGGCTGGAGTTTTTCCACATGTAAGATAATGCATCCCTTTTTGCATCTCCAAGAACAAATTCAGGTTCAACTGAAAAAATACAAGGATAAACAAGGCCATTGGATCCAATATATAGAACTTGTCTGCCATTTCCACATTTTTGTAATTTTTCTGTTGAATTATAATCTACCGAGTAAACTACGAATTCTCTAGTTGGGAAAAACATTAAGGAGCCTTTGTATTTCTTATTTAATTCAATAATTTTTTTACCAATCTCCTTCCATTGATCGGTATTTAATTGAGTGTTATCTCTATTTTTATATCCTCTCCCACAATATGGATGAGCTGGGCCGATACGAACGTATTTAATTCCGAGATTATGTAAAAACTCTGAACTTCTCTCTAAATCTTTATAATTAGCGCGAGTTAAAACCATACATATCTCAGGAATTTCGCCATATTGTAATAGATTTTTTATACCCTGTACCGTTTTTTTATGAAATCCTTTTCTTCCGCGGTTATAATCATGGTGATCTGGGATACAGCTATCTAAACTAACTTGCAAAAATACATAACGAAATTTCGAAATCCTTTTAGCAGCATCTTTTGTAATCAATAGACCATTTGTATAAACTTGTGTGAGTAATTGTAGTTTTTCTACGTAATTCAATATTTTAAAAATATCCTTTCTTGTAAATGGTTCTCCTCCGCTTAAACAAAGCAACCAGGTTCCTAACTCAGGTAGTTGTTTAATTATATCAACTATCTGTTTTGTGGTAAGTTCTTTATTTTTCTCCATTCTATCTGAAGCAAGACAATATATACATTTTGAGTTGCATTTGGTTGTTATATCAAAATGGACTGTTCGTGGAGCATATTTAATGTTTGATATCGTGGTTGGTATTTCTTCTATTTTTATTTTAAGTGCTTTTAGGTTGTTT
>Ga0315275_10000280_pt1 | contig 42100 bp, 29 predicted proteins | sample YL17G03_0_MG_FD_205557 | JGI IMG/M metagenome (GOLD analysis project Ga0315275, IMG submission 205557) | Sediment microbial communities from Yellowstone Lake, YNP, Wyoming, USA - YL17G03_0 | ecosystem: Environmental > Aquatic > Freshwater > Lake > Sediment | place: USA: Wyoming | collected... | reverse complement strand
CAGTGCAAGGATCCTTAACTGGCAACGGGATCGGCTTGAGTTGAGGACCGAGATGATGCGAAACGCGTATCTCGCCTGCGCCCTCGTTGTCATCCCGTATGCCCTCTTCCACAGCGTGCCGTCCGGATACGTCAGTCTCTCATGGCTCGTCGTGGCGCTGCTCTATTACACATTCAGCCGTCTCCTGAACAACCGGAAATACCGCTGGATGGCCCTCTTGACGACATCAATCACCATCCTCTATGTTCTGTTCGTGGACCTGGTTGGTGTGAACGCCACACTGCGGATCGTCTCGTTCCTTGTCCTCGGGAGTGCCCTGCTGCTGATCTCGATGTTGTATACGAGGCGGCGTCTTCGGGGGGCATCCGGGCAAACGGAAGCCGGGAAAGGAGCGAGCGCCACGCCCCGGGGGAATGGAACGGGTTGACGTCGGTTCACGTGCGGGTTGGCGGAGCTGACCCCTGCACAACGGCGTGCGCAGGTTTTGCCAGCAGCGCTTTCGTGCGCTCAAGAGCCTCATCGAGATTTCCGCACAGGTTGTCTTCCCCGAGCTGATCGATAAGTCCCGACTGCGCAAGCGCCACCATCGGCTGTTTGTGAATCCCTGAGATGACCAGTGCGGTCCCCTCCTGTGACAGTTGGTGTGCAAGGTTTTCAAGAGTGCGGATCCCTGTTGCATCGATCGCGAGGAGGTTGCGCGTCTCGAGGATGATCACCCTGGGTTTCGAGTCGATCTGCCGCAAGGCCTCGGTAAACTGGTCCACGGCTCCGAAGAACAGAGTCCCCAGAACCTCGAACACCTCAACACCCGCAGGCAACGCACGCTGTGCTCCTCCCTCCTCGTTCCCCTCCGACTCCTCTTTCAGATCCCGCGTCACCGCATTTACCTGGCTCACCTCAGCCATCCGGCGGATGAAGAGCATCGCGGAGAGAATTACTCCTATCTGGATAGCCACGGTCAGGTCGACGACCACCGTGAGCACAAATGTTACCGCCATCACCGCAACGTCGCTCCGGGGGCTACGCAGGAGTTTCATCACGGATCGCCATTCGCTCATGTTATACGCGACCACGATGAGGATCGCGGCAAGGGTGGGCATGGGGATGAGCTTTGCCCATTGGCCGAAGATGAGCATGATCAGGAGCAACGTGACGGCATGGATGATACCTGCGACGGGTGTGCGGCCCCCGCTCTTGATGTTCGTTGCAGTGCGGGCGATTGCGCCGGTCGCAGGAATGCCGCCAAAGATGGGCGACAGGATATTGGCCGCTCCCTGGGCAACCAGCTCCATGTTGGAGCGATGACGCGTCTGGAGCATACCATCCGCCACGACCGCAGAGAGGAGAGACTCGATGGCACCCAGCACCGCTATCGTAAACGCCGGCGCAAACAGCCCGGTGAGGGTTTGCCAGGACACCTGCGGGACATGGGGTGCCGGCAACATGGTCGGCACCGACCCGAACCGGCTCCCGATCGTCGCCACCGGAAGTCCGAAGATGTGCACGCCGGCAGTGACCAGGAGGATGGCCACCAGCGATCCCGGAACCCGGTGTGTCACGCGCGGCCAGAGCAGAATGATGAACAGCGAGACAAGCCCCGTGGCAAGAGAGATCCAGTCAAAGGAGTGGAAATGTTCAGCATACTGATACCACTTTCCGACAAAATCCGCTGACAGGTCCTGGATTTGAAGCCCGAAAAAGTCTTTGACCTGGGAGGAGAGAATAATGATGGCGATGCCGCTTGTGAAGCCGACAGTGAGCGGGTACGGCACGAACTTCAGGAGTGTTCCCAGTCGTGCCAGACCCATGATCACCAGGAGGATCCCGGCCATGATTGTCGCAACCGCGAGGCCATCGTACCCGTATTTCTGAACCACACCATACACGATGACGATGAAAGCCCCCGTCGGGCCGCCAATTTGGACCCGGCTCCCTCCGAAGACTGACACCACCAGTCCGGCGATGACCGCCGTGAACAAACCCTGTTCCGGTTTGACACCGGACGCGATGGCAAACGCTATCGCCAACGGCAGCGCCACGACACCGACGATGACTCCGGCCACCGCGTCCGAGAGAAACTGTTTCTTTGTGTATCCTTCACGGAGGAGGGTAAAGAACTTCGGTTCAAGACGGGTATGCAATAGTCGACCTTGCGGTGATCGAAACGGGATTCTTTGAATTGTTCAATATACGCTACGCACCCACCCCTCGCAACTGGCTCAGTCGTGCAGGAGCGGCTGTTGTCAGCTGTCCGCATGCGTCGTCGCTCATGAGGGAGTCCTATAATAGAGTCAGAAACACGATTGCCGGCAGGGTAGATATCGCGTTTTGGAACGCGCATTGTGAAATTTCGTTAACCTCCGGGAAATTCCTCTTGACATGAGATCCCAGAGTTCTATATTGATAGGTAACAATGAACCATCCTCGCGTGGGAAATAGCGGACATATCGCAATGGCTACTGTCGTGGATTCCTTCTCCGGATTCCAGTACGCCATCCTGCCTATTTCCCTCCTGGGTCTCCTCCTTATTCTTATTGACCTCCTGCACGTTCTGGCGCTGTTTATTATCAGCTAACCGAACGCCGGAGGTTAACCAGCACACACCCTCAACTCTTCTCGAATGTAGCGGTCAAGCACGGTTCACCTCTGGCGGGCGAAGAGATACGTATTGCTTGTCAATGAGGATTGAATCGGATGACTGACAACGACACACCAAACTACAGAAGCAAGACCATCACGCAGGGTGTGCAGCGCACCCCCAACAGAGCCATGTTGCGTGCGGTGGGATTTGGCGACGGCGATTTCTCCAAACCGATTGTCGGCGTCGCCAGCGCCTACAGCACCATCACGCCATGCAACATGGGTCTGAACGATCTTGCCGCGCGGGCGGTGGATGCTCTCCGTGCCGCCGGTACCATGCCCCAGATCTTCGGCACCATCACGGTGAGCGACGGCATCTCCATGGGGACAGAGGGGATGAAATATTCACTGGTCTCCCGGGAAGTCATTGCCGATTCCATCGAAACAGCCTGCAACGCGCAGAGCATGGACGGCGTCATCGTCATCGGCGGCTGCGACAAGAATATGCCCGGCGCAATGATCGCGATTGCCCGCATGAACATTCCCGCCATCTTCGTCTACGGCGGCACCATCAAGGCGGGGCACTACCGCGGCAAGGACCTCACGGTGGTGAGCGCATTCGAGGCCGTCGGTCAGTATAGCGCCCACAAGATCGACGAAGCCGAGCTGCTGGAGGTTGAACGCCGCTGCTGTCCGGGTGCCGGTGCATGCGGCGGCATGTTCACGGCCAACACAATGTCCGCGGCGATCGAGACGATGGGGTTGAGTCTCCCCTCCTCTTCCACGATGGCGGCAGAGGACCCGGAGAAAGCCGACAGCGCGGCGCGCTCGGCAGACGTGCTTGCACGGGCTATCCGCCAACGGATTCTTCCCCTCACAATTCTCACGCGGCAGGCTTTCGAAAATGCCATCGCCGTGGTCATGGCCCTCGGCGGCTCGACCAACGCAGTCCTGCACCTACTTGCCATCGCGCATGCAGCCCGCGTTCCCCTGACGCTCGATGATTTCGAACCGATCAGGGCACGCGTGCCGGTCCTCTGCGATCTGAAGCCGTCAGGAAAATACGTCACCACCGATTTTCACCGCGCGGGGGGCGTTCCTCAGGTCATGAAGATGCTGTACACACATGGTTCCCTCCACGGCAACGCCCTGACCATCACAGGACAGACCGTTGAGGAGGTTCTTGCCGACATCCCGCCGGAGCCGTCCACCGACCAGGATGTGATCCATCCGTGGGAGAGTCCGTTGTACCCTCAGGGTCATCTTGCAATTCTGAAGGGGAACCTGGCCTCGGAAGGCGCCGTGGCAAAAATCACCGGCGTCAAGCAGGCCAGGATCACAGGTCCGGCGCGCGTCTTTGACTCGGAGGAAGCCTGTCTTGAGGCAATTCTGGCCGGTCAGATCCGGAAGGGAGACGTGATCGTGATCCGGTACGAGGGACCGCGGGGCGGGCCGGGAATGCGCGAAATGCTCGCGCCGACATCGGCGCTCATCGGTGCAGGGCTGGGAGACTCGGTCGGCCTTATCACCGACGGACGTTTCTCGGGGGGCACCTACGGGATGGTGGTCGGCCATGTGGCGCCGGAGGCGTTCGTCGGAGGAACCATTGCCTTCGTGCAGGAAGGCGATTCGATCACCATCGACGCATACACCCGTCTCCTTCAACTTCACGTATCCGATACAGAGCTTGCGCGACGACGGGCTGCATGGACACCTCCCCGGCCGCGGTACACGGCGGGCGTCCTGGCAAAATACGCCCGGGTGGTCTCGAGCAGCAGCGTGGGCGCAGTGACAGATTTGTTGTAGCATTCTTCTATCCACAGGAGCGGAGCTCATTATGACACGACAGGGATCAGGCGCGGAAGAGGCGACGCACGCGGGAAGACTCATGACCGGCGCGGAGATTTTCGTGAGGAGCCTCATCGCGGAGAAGGTCAAGGTGCTGTTCGGATATCCGGGAGGGGCGACGATCGGCGTGTACGATGCGCTGCACGACATCTCGGACATCAAGCATGTGCTCACCCGGCATGAGCAGGGCGCAACGCACGCGGCGGAAGGCTATGCCAAGGCGACCGGCAAGCCGGGGGTCGTCCTTGCGACATCAGGCCCTGGCGCCACAAACACGGTGACAGGCATCGCCGATGCCTTCATGGATTCGATCCCGCTCGTTGTGTTCACCGGGCAGGTGCCGCTCCGCCTCATCGGCAACGACGCGTTTCAGGAAGCCGATATCGTCGGGATTACGAGGCCGATCACCAAGCACAATTACCTCGTCCGTGACGTGCGCGAGCTGGCGCAGACGATCAAGGAAGCTTTCTACATCGCCACAAGCGGGCGACCGGGTCCGGTGCTCATCGACCTCCCGAAGGACGTGATGGCCCAGAAGACTCATTTCTCGTATCCGGCATCGGTCACGCTCAAGACATACCAGCCCACGACCGATGGGAATCTCCGGCAGATCAAGAAAGCGGCGGAAGTCATCAATGCCGCAAAACGTCCCCTCCTCTATGTCGGGGGAGGCGTCATCAACTCCGGCGCGTCTGACGAGTTGAGGAAGTTTGCCGAAAAGGTCCACTGCCCTGTCACGACAACACTCCACGGCCTCGGCTCTTTCCCGGAAACCGATCCCCTCGCCCTCGGAATGCTCGGGATGCACGGGACGTGGTATTCCAACATGGCCGTCCATTTCTGCGATGTCCTGATCGCGGTCGGCGCCCGCTTTGACGACCGGGTCACCGGCAATGTCGAAGCATTCGCCGCCGAGGCGAAGAAAATCCATATCGACATCGATCCTTCCGCCATCAGCAAGAACGTGAAAGTCGACGTCCCGATTGTCGGCGACGTCAAGCGGGTGCTGGCCGCACTGACCGAGCACGTGAATCCCCTTGCCACCGACGACTGGCTTGCGACGATTGATGCGTGGAAGGGCGAGCACCCTCTCCGGTACCAGAACGGCGATCAGATCCGCGCCCAGTACGTCATGCAGAAGCTGGGTGAGATAACGGGCGGCAATGCCGTTGTGGTGACCGATGTCGGGCAACATCAGATGTGGACCGCACAGTTCTTCACCTGGATCCACCCGCGATCGCACATCACCTCAGGCGGACTCGGGACGATGGGCTTCTCCCTCCCCGCCGCCATGGGTGCGGCGTTCGGGAGAACAGACCTCCCGATTGTGTCCATCAGCGGCGACGGCGGCTTCCAGATGAACATGCAGGAAATGGCAACGATCGTGCAGCACAAACTCCCGATCAAGATCTTCGTGATCAACAACGGGTTCCTCGGGATGGTGCGCCAGTGGCAGGAGCTCTTCTGGCGCAGACGCTATTCGCAGGTCGAACTGGCAAACCCGGACTTCGTGAAGCTTGCAGAGGCCTTCGGCTGTCCGGCATTCCGCGCGACGCGCACCGACGAGGTCGAGGAGGTGCTCCGCAAAGCCATGGCCCACGAAGGAGGTCCGGTGTTCGTGGAATTTGTCGTCGCCCAGGAACACAACGTGTACCCGATGATCCCCGCTGGACAGACCGTCAACGAGATGATCGACACGCCGGACGAGGTCACCCCCGACGCTTCGGGAGAGAATCAGTCGAACCGCATGGAGACCGTGGCGAAGGGAAAAACACCAACGAACCTCAGAAAGGTCGATGCCAATGTCGCAGTCCCCAGCAACACCCGGTAGCCGGAGCACCGAAGGCAGCGAAGAGAAGGCGAAGCGCCACACGATCTCCATTCTGGTGGAGGACAAATTCGGCGCGTTCAACAGAATCGCCGGCATGTTTGCCGCCAAGGGATACAATATCGATAGCCTGAGCGTGGGCCCGGCGGAAGACGGAGGGGTGTCGCGGATGACGATCGTCACCCGGGGGGACGACCAGATCATTGAACAGATCACCAAGCAGCTGAACAAACTGATCGATGTGGTGAAGGTGGTCGATCTGACATTCGAGAACTTCGTCGAACGGGAACTTGTGCTCGTAAAGGTGCAGACCACAACCGCTACCCGGCCGGAGATCATGCAGATTGCGGAGATCTTCCGCGCAAAAGTGGTGGACATCAGTCCCCGGACGCTGACGCTCGAAGCAACCGGAAGCCAGCAGAAGGTGGATGCAATCATCAAGATGTTGAAGCCCTTCGCGATCAAGGAAATCGCCCGCACCGGTCGTGTTGCCCTGAAACGTGAATTCCAAGGAGAAGTGTGACATGATCATCGTCATGAAGCCCGGAGCGACGCCCGGGCAGATAGAGCATGTCTTTGAGAAGGTGAAGGAGCTCGGCTACCAGGTCCACCCCATCTATGGGGAGCAACGCACCGTCGTTGCGTGTGTCGGGGACGAGCGGGGCAAATTCCGCCTCCAGGCACTTGAAGTGTTGGAGGGCGTTGAAAACGTTGTCCCGATCCTGAAGCCCTACAAGCTCGCCAGCAGCGAATGGAAGCAACAGCGCACCTCCATCACCCTGCAGCCAAGGAACGGGGGATCGCCGGCAACGATCGGGAACAGCCATTTCCTGGTCATGGCAGGCCCCTGCTCCGTCGAGAGCCGTGAACAGATACTGATGGTCGCAGAACGGGTAAAGAAGGCGGGGGCAAGGGTTCTTCGCGGAGGAGCCTACAAGCCGCGAAGCTCACCCTACAGTTTCCAGGGGCTGGAGGAAGAGGGGCTCAAGCTGCTTGCGGAGGCGCGCGAGAAAACAGGGCTGTTCATCATCACTGAAGTGATCACGCCGGCGGATGTCGCACTGGTGTCGGAGTATGCCGACATCCTCCAGATCGGTGCCCGCAACATGCAGAATTTCTCGCTCCTCAAGGAAGTGGGGAAAGCCCGCACCCCGGTTCTCCTCAAACGGGGCATGGCCAACACCATCAAGGATCTCCTCCTCTCGGCGGAATACATCATGTCCCAGGGTAACTATCAGGTGATTCTGTGCGAACGGGGAATCAGGACGTTCGAAGACTACACGCGCAATACCTGTGACCTCTCCGCTGTGCCGGCGTTGCACGAGCTCAGCCACCTCCCTGTCATCGTCGATCCGAGCCACGGCACCGGTGTCCGGAGTCTCGTGACCCCCATGGCGAAGGCGGCGGTGGCCGCCGGAGCCGACGGGCTGATCATCGAAGTCCACCCCAAACCGGAGGACGCTTTCTCCGATGGGGCACAATCGCTGGAACCGTCACAGTTCGATGAATTGATGGTATGGGTACGAAAACTCGTGGCTGTGGAAGGCAAAGAGCTCTAAGAAAAGAGGACCACCATGGACGACCGGATCATCATTTTCGATACAACGCTTCGCGATGGCGAGCAATCTCCCGGCTGCAGCATGAACGTCGATGAGAAAGTGCGTATGGCCAGGCAGCTGGAACGCTTGCGCGTCGACGTCATCGAGGCCGGATTCCCCGTGGCATCCACGGGCGACTTCGAATCGGTTCGGAGGATTGCCGGGATCGTGGAACAGTGCATTGTCGCAGCGCTGTGCCGGGCAGTGCCGGGCGATATCGACCGCGCCTGGGAGGCTGTCGGGCAGGCCAGGCAGCCGCGCCTCCACACCTTCATCGCGACGTCGGACATTCATCTCTTCCACAAGCTGAAGAAGACGCGCGCCCAGGTGCTGCAGGATGCCGTCCGTGCCGTTGCTCACGCAAAAACACTCTGCCAGGACGTTGAGTTTTCGTGTGAGGACGCATCGCGGAGCGACATCGTTTTTCTATGCGAGATCCTCGAGGCAGCAATCGACGCCGGCGCGAATGTGGTGAATCTCCCCGACACGGTTGGGTATTCGGTGCCGGGCGAATATGGGGCCATGTTCAAGACCGTCCGGGAACGGGTCCCCAACATCGATCGGGCGATCCTGAGCGCTCACTGCCACAACGACCTGGGCCTGGCGGTGGCAAACTCCCTTGCCGCAATCGAGAATGGCGCGAGGCAAGTCGAGTGCACCGTCAACGGCATTGGAGAACGCGCCGGCAATGCCGCGCTGGAAGAGCTCGTGCTCGCCATCAAGACGCGGCGGGAAAGACTCGGGGTAATGACGGGGGTCAATCCGGAAGAGATCTACCGTTCCAGCAAGCTTCTCACCAGCCTGACGGGAATGATGGTCCAGCGGAACAAGGCCATCGTCGGAGCGAACGCGTTCGCCCATGAAGCGGGCATCCATCAGGATGGCATGCTGAAGAGCGCCATCACCTATGAGATCATGACCCCTCAATCCGTCGGCATCAAGCACAGTATGCTGGTCCTCGGGAAACATTCAGGACGCCACGCGCTCAAACAGCGATATGCCGAACTCGGCTACGAACTCTCCCCCGAGGAATTGGAGCACGCCTATGCCGAGTTCTGCACCCTGGCAGATCAGAAGAAGGAAATCTTCGACGAAGAGCTCGTTGCGATTCTCGAAGGCGCCACATCAGATACTGAACAGGACTACCATCTTCTCGGACTGCACGTGAGCTCGGGGACAGGTGTCCGCCCCACGGCGACAGTTGAGCTGCGCCTGGGCGATGAGCGCTTTGTCGATTCAGCCACGGGCGACGGACCGGTTGATGCCGCATACCGGGCCATTGAGCGGATTACCGGTGTGGCGGGAAAACTGACCGAATATTCCTTGAAATCGGTCAGTCTCGGACACGATGCCATCGGGGAGGCGTTCGTGCGGATCGAACTTGAGGGGCTGCATTTCAACGGAAGAGCAGCGAGCACTGATATCATCCTGGGAAGCGCGAAAGCGTACCTGGAAGCCATGAATCGCGCACTGGGGGCACGCCGGCGAAAAGAAGAGCGCGCAAAAGAACCGCTGTCCCGTGCCACGGCATCGGCCTGAGGGAACCATGACCGTCGTCAGACCAATGAAGACACATGCACGGGCCGAAGGCCCGCAAACCCTTTTCGAAAAGGTGTGGGACGCACACGTCGTCGCACAGGAACCTGACTGCCCGGCCGTCCTGTACGTCGATCTGCACCTGATTCACGAGGTGACTTCTCCGCAGGCGTTCACCGGTCTGCGAACGCGAGGACTCCATGTGCGCCGACCCAACAAAACCGTTGCCACGATGGACCACAGCATTCCCACACATGCTCCATCTATCCCGATAAGCGACGAGCTCGCGGCAAAGCAGATCAGGCAGCTGGAAGAGAACGCCACGTGGGCGGGGGTCACACTCTTTGACGCCTCAAGCCCGCGGCGCGGCATCGTCCACGTGATCGGGCCCGAGCTCGGACTGACACAGCCGGGAATGACCATAGTCTGTGGCGACAGCCATACATCGACACACGGGGCATTTGGTGCGCTGGCCTTCGGGATCGGAACAAGCGAGGTCGAACACGTTCTGGCAACGCAGTGCCTGCTGCAACGGAAGCCGAAGACACTCGAGGTACGCATCGAAGGATCTCTCCCCCGCGGGGTCACGGCAAAGGACGTCATCCTCGCGTTGCTTGCCCGGATCGGCGTGGGCGGCGGGACAGGGCACGTCATCGAATACACCGGCTCGACAATCCGGTCGATGGGCATGGAGGAGCGAATGACCATCTGCAATATGTCGATCGAAGGTGGCGCACGGGCCGGAATGGTCGCGCCAGATGATACAACGTTCGAGTACCTGGCCGGCCGTGAATACGCGCCCAGGGGTCGGGCGTGGGACGCAGCGTTGGCGCGCTGGAAACAGCTCCCCACCGATGAAGGCGCCGGCTACGGAAACTCCATCACGCTCAACGCCGGGGAGCTGACGCCCATGATCACCTACGGAACGAATCCCGGGATGGGCATTCCGGTCACCGCCCGCGTCCCATCGCCGGATAATGCCACCGACCCAACACACAAGACAGCATTGCAGAAGGCACTCGAGTACATGGCGCTCCAGCCCGGGACGCCGCTCCTCGGTCGCCCGATCGACGTCGTGTTCATCGGAAGCTGCACCAATGGAAGGATTTCCGACCTCCGGCTCGCAGCATCTGTTCTGGCAAACCGTCGAGTGGCCGACAACGTCAGGGTGCTGGTTGTCCCCGGCTCCCAGGCGGTCAAGCATCAGGCAGAGCAGGAAGGGCTCGACGAAATCTTCCGCTCCGCCGGCGCTGAATGGCGGGAGTCGGGATGCTCGATGTGCATCGCGATGAACGGCGATCAGCTCGCGCCCGGCGAATACGCCGTGAGCACCAGCAACCGGAACTTCGAGGGCCGGCAGGGAAGAGGCGGACGGACCTTCCTGGCATCACCCCTGACCGCAGCCGCGAGCGCAGTTACGGGGAAAATCACAGACGTCCGCACACTGCTCCAGTAACCGGAGGCAACCAGAGAATGGCTCAATTCACGATGCTGACGTCACGTGTCATTCCGTTGCTGGCCAACGACATCGACACAGACCAGATCATCCCGGCACGGTTTCTGAAGGTGACGGACAAAGATGGCCTCGGAGACAATCTGTTTGCAGACTGGCGGTACAATGCGGACGGGACCGCACGTCAGGACTTCCCCCTCAATATGCCGGAGCACCGCGGAGCACAGATCCTTCTCGCAGGCGACAACTTCGGATGCGGCTCGTCCCGGGAACATGCCCCCTGGGCGCTCACCGCGTTTGGCTTGCGAGCTGTGATCAGCACGTCGTTCGCTGACATTTTTTCGAGCAACTCCCTGAAGAACGGCCTCGTGCCGATCAGGATCAGCCCGCACGACCACCAGGGACTCGTTTCCCTGATCACAGAGCGCCCCGATGCGGTCCTCACGGTCGACCTCGCGGCACAAACAGTGGCGCTCCCGGACGGAAGAACAGTCAGCTTCCCGATTGACGGGTTTTCGAAGACATGTCTTCTGAACGGCGTTGATGAGCTTGGCTATTTGCTCGACTTCCAGGAAGCAATCGCAGCGTACGAACAATCGGAGTAACCACGCATGCGGATACATATCTACGACACGACATTGCGCGACGGCACCCAGCGCGAGGGCATTTCGCTGTCATGCGACGACAAACTCGCGATCGCCCGAAAGCTTGACGACCTGGGCGTGGCGTACATCGAAGGCGGATGGCCGGGATCCAATCCAAAGGATGCCGAGTTCTTCACCCGGACGAAAGCCATGCACTGGAAGCATGCGGTGATCACCTCGTTCGGGTCGACGTGCCGGGTCGGCGGAAAGCCCGAGGACGATGCCAACATCGGCGCTCTTCTCAAGGCGGGGACAGTCGTTTGCACTATCGTCGGCAAAACGTCGGCATTCCAGGTTGCGGAAGTCCTGCGTACCACCCCCCGGGAGAACCTTCGGATTATTGAGGAAAGCACGGCGTACCTGGTGCAGCAAGGACGGCGGGTGTTCTATGATGCCGAGCATTTCTTTGACGGATACAAGCTCGACGCTGCGCACGCGCGTGAGACCTTGCGGGCAGCGAAACGCGGCGGGGCGGAAATCCTTGTCCTGTGCGACACGAACGGCGGTACCTTGCCCTGGGAAATCGGGGAAATTGTCCGCGCCGTCAGGGCCGAAATCGACACGCCCCTGGGAATCCATACCCATAACGATACCGAATGCGCCGTCGCCAATGCGCTCGCGGCGGTTCGCGAGGGTTGCGTGCAGGTCCAGGGCACGATCAACGGATATGGAGAGCGCTGCGGCAACGCCAATCTGGTGTCGGTCATCGGGAATCTGATGCTCAAGATGAACTACGAATGCCTGCCGGCGGCGGAGATCCGCTCCCTGACCGAGACGGCCCACTATGTCGCGGAGATCGCCAACCTCTCGCCGGACAGCCACCTGGCCTATGTGGGAAAATCGGCGTTCGCCCACAAGGGAGGGATCCACGTTTCGGCGATCCGGCGCAATCCCGCTTCCTATCAACACATTGACCCGGAGCTCGTGGGAAATACGATGCGCGTCGTCATTTCCGAACTCTCCGGCCGGGCAAACGTGCTCAGCAAATCCGAGGAATTCGGCGTCGAGATGGGAGATACCCGACAGGTAACGGAAGTGCTGGATGAGATCAAAGTGCTTGAAGCACAGGGGTTTTCATTCGAGGCTGCCGAAGCCTCAGTGGCAATGATGATGAAGCGCCGTGACGAGAAGTACACCGCGCCGTTTGAACTCATCGACCTCACCGTCAACGTTGAACACCGGAGCGGACGGGGGATCTTTGCCGAGGCGACAGTGAAGCTGAAGGTGGGAAACGAGGTGATCCATACCGTTGCCGAAGGCAACGGCCCGGTCAATGCGCTCGACACTGCCGTGAGAAAGGCTCTTGTCCCCGTCTACCCTTCGCTCGGCTCGTTCCAGCTGGCCGACTACAAGGTGAGAATCCTCGACGGTGGACGGGGCACTGCGGCGACGACGCGCGTTCTCATCGAGACACGCAACGGCACGCGCCGCTGGAGCACCGTGGGGGCGAGCGCAAATATCATTGAAGCCAGCTGGCGGGCGCTCGCCGACAGCATTGAATACGGCTTGACCACCGGCGCATAAGAGGGGACCAGCTATGCAGGCAAGCATTGTGGTGTTACCGGGAGACGGCGTGGGACCGGAAGTGACGGATGCTGCGGTGAGCGTCCTGAATGCCGTTGCCTCGCGTTTCGGCCATCGATTCACATTTGCGGAGCACCTTATCGGCGGCTGTTCGATCGACGCTCATGGCACAGCCCTGACAGATGAAACGCTTGCGGCATGCAAACAGGCAGATGCAGTGCTCCTTGGAGCGGTCGGCGGACCGAAATGGGACGATCCGACGGCAACGGTCAGGCCCGAACAAGGCCTCCTGGCGATTCGAAAAGAGCTGGGCCTGTTTGCCAACCTCCGGCCTGTCAAGCCGCACCCCGCTCTCTTCGAAGCGTCACCTGTGAAGCCGGAGAGGCTCCGTGCGGTTGATCTCCTGGTGGTCCGGGAGCTGACCGGCGGCCTCTACTTCGGCACGCCGAGGAAGAGGGAACGGGTCGACGGTCACGTACGTGCGGTGGACACCATGGAATACCATGACTATGAGGTTGCGCGCGTCGTGGACCTTGCGTTCCGGCTTGCTATGTCACGACGAAAGAAAGTGACGTCCGTGGACAAGGCAAATATTCTCGAAACATCCCGGTTGTGGCGACAGATCGCCACATCTGCCGCAACAGCATATCCGGATGTGACGCTCGAACACATGCTCGTGGACACCGCTGCGATGCGACTGATCTCTTCCCCGGCAAGCTTCGATGTTATCGTGACGGAAAACATGTTCGGCGATATTCTGACGGATGAGGCCTCTGTGCTTGCCGGATCGATGGGGATGCTCCCCTCGGCCTCGCTGGGGAGCAGCGGACCGGGCCTGTATGAGCCGATCCATGGATCGGCCCCCGATATCGCCGGAACCGGGAAGGCCAATCCCGTCGGGACCATCCTCAGCGCCGCTCTGTTGCTTCGCCATTCGCTGCGGCTGGAGCAGGAGGCCGCCGCCGTGGAGCGCGCCGTGGACCAGGCGATCGTTGATGGATGCCGCACCGTTGATGTCGGCGGGACGATGGGAACGCTCGAGGTAACAGATGCCATTATCAGCTCCATCGGCAGATCATGACGACACAGCCGGTGAGGACTCCACGTTGAACAACAACCACAATTGCATAGGGAAAAGACTCCAATGGCAGTGATCACATTCGGTGGCGTAAAGGAAGAAGTCGTGACTCGCGAGGAATTCCCGCTTGAACGGGCCCGGACAACGCTCGCGAAAGAAATCGTCGGCATCCTTGGCTACGGCCCGCAGGGGCAGGGACAATCTCTTAACCTGAGAGACAATGGCGTCAGCGTCATTGTCGGCCAGCGGAAGGGAAGCGGGGGATGGACCGCGGCCGTCCGCGACGGGTGGGTTGAAGGAAAAACTCTCTTCCCGGATGTCGGGGAGGTCGTGCGCAGGGCAACGATCGTGGAATACCTCCTGTCCGATGCGGGCCAGAAAGAGCAATGGCCGCTCGTCAAGGCGAATCTGCGGAAAGGACAGGCCCTTTCGTTCTCACACGGATTTTCGGTCGTGTTCAAAGACAGGACCGGCGTCGTTCCCCCGGCAGACATCGATGTCATCCTTGTTGCCCCCAAAGGCGCGGGACGTACCGTCCGCTCCAACTTCCTGGCGGGGAGCGGCATCAATTCCAGTTTTGCGGTGCATCAGGACGCCACCGGACGCGCTCGCGAGCGCACCATCGCCCTCGGCATCGCCATCGGGTCGGGCTACCTCTTCCCCACCACGTTTGAGAAAGAGGTGTGTAGCGATCTGACCGGAGAACGCGGGGTGCTGCTGGGTGCGATCGCAGGAATTATGAAAGCACAGTACGATACGCTCCGCGCGATGGGACACTCGCCCAGCGAGGCATTTAACGAGACGGTAGAAGAAGCCACGCAGAGCCTCTATCCCCTGATGGGACAGAACGGTGTTGACTGGATGATTGCATCGTGCAGCACGACTGCCCAGCGAGGCGCGCTCGATTGGTCCAAACGCTTCGAGTCGGCCGTCAAGCCCGTGTTCGAGCAACTGTACGAGGACGTCCGGAACGGCCTCGAGACGCAACGTGTACTCGACACCTGCAGCGCGCCGGACTACCGGGAAAAGCTCGAAAAGGAGCTTGATGAATGGCGGAAATCGGAGATGTGGCAGGCGGGACGCACCGTCCGGTCGCTCAGGCCGGAGAACTGGCAGAAGAAGGAACAAGGGAAATGATTTGATTCTCATGTGCGGTCGGAGTACTTTGTTTCCTGTACCGGAACATGAAAGGCTATGGCTTCATTGCTGGGTCAGACCGTTTCTCATTATCGAATCATCGAAAAGCTCGACGAAGGGGGAATGGGTGTCGTATACAGAGCTGAAGACACCCGTCTCAAGCGCGCCGTAGCGCTGAAATTCCTTCCCCCCTCCTTCTCCTCCGACACGGAGGCAAAAGAGCGTTTCGTCCAGGAAGCCCAGGCTGCCTCGTCGCTTCAGCATCACAACATCTGCACAATTCATGACATCGGCGAATCCGAGGACGGGCAGATGTTCATTGTCATGGACCTCTACGATGGAGAAACACTCAAGAAGAGAATCGAACGGGGACCGGTGGACATCCGCACGGCCCTGGACATTGTAACGCAGGTCGCGGGCGGTCTTACCAGTGCCCACGGAAACGGAATTCTGCACCGGGATATCAAGCCCGCCAACATCCTGATGACCCGGGACGGAACGGCCAAGATTGTCGATTTCGGTCTGGCGAAACTGAGCAGCGGGACTATGCTGACAAAGGCCGGCACAACCATGGGTACGCTGGCATACATGTCGCCGGAGCAGGTTCGCGGGCTGCCCGTTGACAGGAGGACGGACATCTGGTCATTGGGCGTCGTGTTCTATGAAATGATCACCGGCCAGCTTCCCTTCCGGGGGGAGTACGAGCCGGCGATCATGTATTCCATCCTTGAGGAGACTCCCGCACCGATCGCAGATCTTCGACCGGACATTCCCGCAGCATTGATCGGTGTGCTTGACAAGATGCTTGCCAAGGATCCGGGACAGAGGTACGGAGACACTGAATCGCTGGTAGCGGATATACGGTTGCTCTCCAAGGGTGAGACACCGCAGACGACGGAACATCAGCGTCGGCCCACCAAATCGCGAAGAGCGGTTCTGGTGGGAGGGTCAGTTCTCCTGGCAGGACTGATCATCGGTCTCCTCATGCTGAAACCGTGGTCGGTCCGGGGACCAGCCATCCAGACACTTGCAGTCCTCCCACTCCACAGCGCTTCCAACGCTCAGGAAGCCCAGGCATTTGCGGAGAACATGACAGAGGAGTTGATCACGCAACTGTCAAAAGTTAGAGCCCTCACTGTCCGATCACGGACATCAGCCATGAAGTACAAGAGCACGGACAAATCGCTGACCGAAATTGCCCGGGAGCTCAATGTGGACGCGCTGGTTGAAGGGAACACCATGGTGTCTGGTGACAGGGTACGGATCAGCGTACGGCTGCTCAAAGCTGATCCCGAACAGCACCTCTGGGCGGAAGATTACACAGAGAACATGAAAGATGTCATCTCGCTGCAGAGTCAAGTGGCGCAAGCGATTGTGCGCGAAATCAAGATCGTGGTGACACCGGAAGAGCAGGCGCGGCTGACACGTCGGCAGTCTGTCAATGTCGATGCCTACACGGCGTACGTCATGGGACGCTACTATTGGAACCAGTGGAGCGCGGAAGGATTTCAGAAAGGCCTCCAGTTCTTCCGTGAAGCCATGAGCAAAGACTCATCCTTCGCCCCTGCCTACGCAGGGGTTGCAGATGTGTACAGTACGCTCTGGTACATGGGATTGGCGCCGTTCAAGGAAGTGGAACCCTTCTGGCGCCCGGCTGCCCAAAAGGCTGTGGCCCTCGACGACAATCTCGCCGAGGCGTATGTGTCATTGGCAGCGACGTCCCTCGTGTACGACTGGGATTGGGAGGGAGCGGAAAAGGAGCTCCGTCGGGCCATCGAATTGAACCCCGGGTATGCAACGGGGCACCATTGGTATGCGCTCCTCCTCTCGGCACGCGGCCGTCACGCGGAAGCGATCAATGAGATCGAACGGGCCCAGCAGCTTGATTCCACGAATGCCATCACGAACGCCAGCGCAGGCTGGGTCAACGTCCATGCCCGCCGCTACGATGAGGCAGTCGCGCAGTTCCGGAGGACTCTCCTGTTGGACTCGCTCTCCGCCCCGGCCCACTCCGGTCTCGGCGAGGTGTATGAATTGCAGGGGAAGAACGAAGAGGCCCTCGGGGAGTATCTCCGGGTTACGGCCCTGACGGGCGCCAGCTTCGCCACGCTCAAAGCCGGGACCGCTCAGTCAGTATCCCGGTTGCGTGCGGCATACGCCGCTGCAGGCTGGCAAGGGTACTGGAAGGAGCAACTCGTTCAACTCCAGGGACTCGCCCAGCATTCCTACGTTTCCTCATACCACCTCGGTTCCCTCTGCGCCCGGCTCGCAAGGACGGACGACGCGTTTGCGTGGCTCGAGAAGGCGTATCATGACCGTTCGACCTACCTCATGTTCGCCAATGTGGACCCCAACATTGAGAATCTGAAAAGCGACCCCAGATTTTCAACGCTCCTGAAGAAAATCAAACTGGCGGAATAGACCGCCTGAAGGGTTGGCTTCCACAGGTATCCGTCAGCCGCCGACGCAGCCCACAACCATCTGCCCCGACATCAATGGACGAAGACTCCGGAACCAACGACAGGCGCGAGGGAAGGCAACTCCAGCGGCTTACGGCTGTCGTCGCGGAGCTGAAGCTGCTCAACGACATTGCCCTGGCGGCGAGCGGCGCTCTTTCGATGGATGCGGTCCTGGAAATGATCATAGAGAAATCACTGAAGGCATTGAACGCCGAACAGGGATCTCTCCTTCTTGTGACGGGCGAATCGAAGGCTCCGCTGAAGACGTATATCCGCCAGGATAACCGGAGCAAGCTTCACGGCTCCTACCACGCGGGGACCCACATCACGGGGTACGTTCTCCATCACCGGAAGCCTCTCCTCATCCACGACCTCTCGGCCGACGGCCGCTTCGACACCGTGCCGCAGGAATGGACGGACATCAAATCGGTCCTGTGCGTTCCCATCATCACACAGACCCAACTCATCGGCGTCATGATGATGATCAACAAGAAGGATGGAATCCCGTTCACCGACGATGATCAGCGGCTCCTGATGATTCTCGCGACCCAGGCGGGCCAGCTTATTGCCAATGCGAGGCTTGTTGAGGAGTCGACCCGAAAGCAGGAGGAACTTGCCACCGCACGCATCGAGGCAGAGAAGTGGCGCGAGCTGGACCAACTCAAATCCCGCTTCTTTGCCGACATTTCGCATGAGCTCCGGACGCCATTGACTCTGATCCTGGGCCCGACAGAACAGCTGATCGCTGGATCACTGCAACGGGACGTCACGTCCGACTATCATCTCATCCGAAGGAATGCGCGCCGACTGCTCAGGCTGATCAACGAACTTCTGGACCTCGCCAGGCTGGAAGCGGGAAGCCTGAAACTCCACGTGTCCCCCGGAAATATCGTCTCGCTGGCCGCTTCCATCATCGAGTCATTCCAGCCTCTGGCGGACGGACATCAGATTGCGCTTCGCCTGACCTCCGCATCTGACAGACTGGACGCCTGGCTTGACTACGAGAAGGTCGAGACGATCCTCTATAACCTTCTTTCCAATGCACTCAAGTTTACTCCCGACAACGGCACTGTCACGCTGGTCGTCGAACCGACTCCCGCTGCTGGAGTGCCGGCGAAGGGGGTTCGTATCACCGTGGCAGACAGCGGGAGAGGCATTCCACCGGAAAAGCTGCGCCGACTGTTCGAGCGCTACTATCAGGCGGAGGAACGTGATCATCTGTCAGGATCCGGACTCGGTCTTGCTTTGACCAAAGGACTTGTTGAAACGCATCATGGCTCGATTTCCGTCGAGAGCAGCCCCGGACAGGGGACACTGTTCACCGTCGAACTCCCGGCCGACCGCACTTCATTCTCACCAGAGGAGATCGCAACATATGAGGTGGCGGAAGGGGTTGCACGAGAGGGGGCTGATGTGGCAGAGGATTCTCGGAAAGAGCCCGCACGCGCCGGATCCGGGCCGGAGGAACCGGACGCCGGCCTCCCGCTGGTGCTTCTCGTGGAAGACGATGCGGCGCTGCGCCGTCACCTCCGGGATGGGCTGAAAGGCGAGTTTCGAATCTATGAGGCGTCCGACGGGGACGTGGGCCTCTCAATCGCTCGCGACGTCATACCGGATATCGTGATCAGTGACATCGCGATGCCCGGCATGACCGGCATCGAGTTGTGTGTGAAATTGAAGAACGATGAACGAACCAGCCACATTCCCGTTCTCCTTCTCACCGCAGACGCCGCGCACGACAAGAAAATCCAGGGGCTCAGGACCGGCGCGGATGACTATGTGACAAAGCCGTTCGACTGGCAGGAATTGACGACGCGCGTCCGGAACCTCATCGATTCGCGCAGACGCCTTCGCGAGCGGTTCAGCAATGCCACCGGGCTGAAACCATCGGAGATCGCCACCAGCTCGATGGATGAAATATTCCTCGAAAGAGTCATGCAAACGGTCGAACGAGCGATGGGTGACGAGAACTTCAGTGTTGAGGAACTTGCCCGGGACATTGGGATGAGCTACAGCCAGTTGCACAGGAAGCTCACCGCCCTCGTGAATCAGTCTCCGAATCATTTCATCCGCTCCATGCGGCTGCAGCGGGCGAAGGACCTGCTCGAGCGTAACGCCGCCACCGTCTCTGAAATCGCCTACACCGTCGGCTTTGCAAGCCCTGCGTATTTCACAAAATGTTTCCATCAGCAATTCGGCATCGTCCCGAGCGGAGTCAAGAAGAAGGCTGATTCGCAGGACCCATGACAGAATTGTTATCATCCTTGACAGTTTTTTGCTAGGTTCCCCACCCTCAAAATCACTTCATTGTGCATGCAATCAACCAGTACGGTTGTGGCACATTCCTCCATTGAACAGGGAAAGGGAACCCGATATGAAAACAAGGCAATATCCAGGTATTCGAAGCATTGTTTTCGTCCTTCTTTTCTTTTCGTATGCCACCCATGCCCAGGTACAGTCAAAGAACCCGGCTCAATCCGTCGAACAACAGAAACGCCTTGAGCTGATGAAATCAAAGGGTCCGGAAGCATCGCTCACGATTCTGCCTTGCATGCTGGCCGGAAGGCCGTTTGACCGCCTCACGGAATTTGTCGGACTTCTTCTCGAGCAAAAGGGGTTGAAAACAATCGAGCTGGGACAGTCGGCCTTCACTCCAGCCGAGAAAACCAGCATGACGGCGCTGGCCGACTCCCTTGCAGGTTTTGTGAAGCTACATCCCGTAACGACCGAGTATGTCCTGTATGCCGAGATAAATGGTAATCCCCAGACCGGGCTGGAGGAAATCCGGACAACGGTGCTTGACAAGACCGGCGCGCTGGTATGGGCGGAGCGCCAGGGATCTGAAGACGAAGCGGTGAAGAAGCTGGAAGCCAAAGAGCCAATGACATTTTCCATGCTTCTCGTGGAGCGACTCGCTCCAAACCTGGGACTCACGGAGGAAACCGCCAAGGCCGCGAAGCCGGGGAAAATGGCGAGACTGATGGATGAGCGGTCCGGCCTCCCGCCCCAGAGCGAGCGTGACCCTCTCCCACAGCGTCAGGAGGAGATGAAGAAACTCGGGGGAAAGGCAACGATGGTTGTGTTTCCGGTACGGTCAGGGGGCGCGGTCGATGCAGGAGCCGCAAAGGCGTTGACAACCCTTTTCAACAAAGCGACTCTCTGCAAGGCAACGCAGGCAACCCAATCTCCCTTGCTCAAGGCGTCCCAGGCGGATCCCAATGAGCAGAAGATACTCTGGGATCTCGCACGTGAATTCAGGGAGTACGTCAGGAACAACCCGCCCAAGACCAAGTACGCTCTCTATGCTGACTATATCTTCAACCCTCAGAATTGGGAGCAGGGATTTGTGCACTTTGTGGTGTGTGACGCCAAAGGCGAATGGGTCGTCGTCGACTTCGCAAATTCTCATCACCCCGACTATCAGAGCGTCAAGCCAACGTCAATCGACGGCTGTAATTCGTTGCTGCTCAAGCGGCTCGAGAGCTACCTGAAGTAGCCTGAAGGGGATTTCAGGCGAGAGGAATGCCTGTTGCTCCTGGCAAATGAAAGAGCATGACACCCATGCTCAGAAGCCCGGGCAGTGAAGTCCGGGCTTCGCGATTTTGAATCTGCCCGGACGGATCCCTGCAAAACATCACCCCCTGTGCCTCACCAAAAGAGGTTTTGAGGCACATTTGATTTTGCGAAGACGTTTTGCTAGCTTTGCACATCATTCCCGAGGAACAGCATGGCTTCCACTACCACGAAACCTCCGCGCTCATGGAGGTCAAAACTCGTCCGATGGTTCTTTCTCGGACTGGGGTCGATCATCGTCCTCTTTGCGCTCTACACCTGGATCGTGCTTAGCTGGGCCTACTCCAGGGGAGAGCGCGCAGGATACATACAGAAGCTCTCCAAGAAGGGATGGGTCAGCAAGACGTGGGAGGGTGAGCTTACCATGGTGGCAATGCCTGGCACAACGCCGGAGAAATTCTATTTCACCATTCGCGATGAGGAAGTGGCAGCCCGGCTGAATACGGCGATGGGGAAAAAGGTTGCCCTCACCTATGAACAGCACGTGGGCGTCCCTACAAGCCTGTTCGGCGATACTGAATTCTTCGTCACAAATGTCACGGTCATCGAGTAGCCGCCGACGTATCGGCGGATCCTGAGCTCGACATCCGCCTGCATTCAACAGCCAGCTCACCGGAGGTACGATCCCTCATCGATACTCCCCCGGCAGCCGATCGCCGGGGAAGACCCCATATGTATGCCGCAAATACGCCCCCGGCTTCACCCGGGCAACCCACGGCCGCCTGGAGGCCACCCGGGGCAACCCGGCTGGTTAAGTGACGAATTCCCGTTTTTCTGGTGCCTGTACGGAACCGTTCAATGGTGGGGGTTGTTATATTTCCGTAACGAACAGAGTAAGGGAAGCGGCGCTTTGTTCCACTCGCCTTCCGGCTCAACATCAACCACCATATTCAGGGAACACTTCAATGAAACGCACGCACCTGCTCCATCTTGTTCTCCCGGTGATCCTCGTGGCTGCATTGATTTCCGGCTGCAAGAAGGACGATTCGTCGAACCCGACAACCCCGCCGGCCGGCACCGGTTACGTCATGGCGACTCATGCATCTCCCGATGCGCCGACGGTTGACCTGTACGTCGACGGCACAAAGGTCGCATCAAATGTTTCGTACCTGATGAGCACCTCGTATCTCCCTGTCGCAGAAGGTACGCACACGGTGGATGTGAAACTTGCAGGAACCAGCACGACGGTGTACACGATTCCAACGCCCGCCGCTGCAAACATCTATTACAGTGTGTTCGCCGGAGGGAAGCTGGCTGATTTCAGCTTCTACGGGTTCATCGATACACTCACGACCCCGGCCAGCGGCAAAGCACATGTCCGCTTCGTCCATATGGCTCCCGATGCTCCCGCGGTGGACGTCTGGGTCGTGGGCGGTGCGAAGCTTGTCTCCAACGCTTCCTTCGCCGAGGCAACCTCATTTGCCCCGGTGGATGCCGGGACGTACAGCTTCGACGTCCGCCTTGCAGGAACCTCAACGTCAGTCCTTTCGGTACCGAACGTGGCCTTTGCGGCAGGGAAGATTTATACAGTGTATGCACGCGGTCTCGTCGGCGGAACCGGGGCCCAGGCACTGGGCGCGAGTGTGATTGTGAACAAGTAGCCTGCGACATGATTGCCATTGCAGTGCCGGGCCATCGCGGTCCGGCATTGCTGTTTTTGTATGAGCGCTGTCCATTCTACCCGTAATCACAAGAGTTTCCAGCACGGCGTGCTCCGATAGCGCACAGTTCGCGCCACGAAGCTCGCCTCCGTCCCGCATTTGATTTTTGCGTAGCGGATGCCTAAGTTAGGTTCATCAGTTCCTTGAAACGGCGTTTCCCTGCTTCCATCTCCGGGGGAGACGCTTTTTTCTTTTGCGCCATGCGGCGGGCGACGGCGGCTTATCCGCGCTACCATAACCCTCCGCTTTTCCCTGGAGAACTTGCATCCGTGCACATCCACCTTCATCCCACTATCGGAACTCCCCACAAGCGCCCAACCCAGGATCATCGTCCGTATCCGGCACTTCTGCTAGGCCTGGCCGCGTTGATCTGGATCATCGTCCGTGTCGTTCCGAAACCAACACGCGCAGCGTACCCTTGCATGCGCGTCGCAATGACGCTGGCAGCAGGGCTCGTTGCCCAGGTGAGCGCCATAGCCGTGTCGTTGTTTTCGTTCCACAAAGCGCGGGAATCTTTCCGTGCTTCGCGGTATGGGGCCTCTGCCATCTTCTTTGCGACGGCCCTGACCGTAACGACGCTCTTCCGGGGCGACATCCAGCCGGCACGGGCGACATTTGCGACAAGTTCCCACCCTGCAAATCAGCCCATGGGTGTGGCGAAGGGGATCTTCCCCGGGCGGGTCGTCTGGATCCATGATTCCGCGGCCACAAACGAAAACTGCGTCCCCGGCAGGTACGATCACGGGTGGTTCCTGAACGAGAACAACAATCAGACCGTTATCGAGCGTATGCTCTCGGATGGCATACGCGCATTGACGGGCCAGACTTCCGACACCGCCGCGTGGCACGCGATCTTTGCGTATCACAACACGAGCCGGGGGAAAGGAGAGGCCGGATATCAGGCAGGAGAAGGGATCTTCATCAAGATCAACGCAACAAGCAGCTGGTCGGGCAATATCAACACCAGCGACCTCTCAAAGGTGAAGAACCAGTATTACGGCATCTCCGAGACCTCTCCACAGCTTGTCCTTGCGGTCCTGAGACAACTGGTCGACACGGCGGGCGTTCCCCAGAGCGACATTTGGATCGGGGACCCGATGAGACATATTTACAAACACTGCTATGACCTCTGGGATCCCGAGTTCCCCAATGTCCACTACCTCGACCACGACGGATGGAGCCAGAGGGAGAAAGCGATCCCCAGTCAGACAGCGGTGATCAGATATTCCGACCGCGGCAGCGTCCTCCGCACAGGGATCGGCAGCGGCGATACCGTCAGGCAAGACTATCTCTACACTGTGTTCGAACAAACGGAATATCTGATAAACATCCCGACGCTGAAAGGACACAAGCACGCAGGGATGACAGCGTTTGCGAAGAACCATTTCGGATCCCAGACACGCGACGGTGCCAGCCACCTGCACAACGGACTTGTGGACCCGTTGGGCGGAAATGCGTGGCGGCAAGGCTATGGGCTCTATCGTGTGCAAGTAGACCTGATGGGACATGAGCTCCTTGGCCGGAAGAATCTCTTCTATCTCATGGACGGCCTTTGGACCTCAGACTACGAGATCGACGATCCCGACAAATGGATGATGACCCCCTTTGACAACGACTGGATGTCATCAATCTTCGTCTCATTGGACCCCGTCGCCATCGAGTCGGTCGGATTCGACTTCCTGCGTACCGAGTTCACGGCGGCCCGCGGCCTCGCGACCTACCCTCAGATGGGTGGGGTCGACGACTATCTCCATCAGGCCGCAGACTCGACGGCGTGGCCGACAGGAATAATCTACGATCCCGAAGAGGACGGCGTGCCGATCTCCAGTCTTGGAACGCATGAGCATTGGAACAATCCGCTGGACAAACAGTACACCCGAAACCTCGGAACTGGCAATGGCATCGAGCTCTACGTGCCCGGATCAGCGACGGAAGTGGCACATCACGTTGCCCCGGCCGGACAATCGTTCAGACTGCTCCCCAATTACCCGAATCCGTTCAATCCGAAAACAGTTATCGGCTATCAGTTGCCGGCGGCCAGTGATGTGAAGTTGGTCGTGTACGACCTTTCCGGCCGCGAGGCAGCGGTGCTGGTGAATGGTTACCAGGCGCCGGGATATCACGCTGTTTCGTTCGACGGATCCGGGCTGGCAAGCGGCATGTATATCTGCCGGCTTACTGTTCGGAACATCTCCGCCCGGCCAGACGGGAATTTCGTGCAGACGCAACGAATGCTGCTCTTGAAGTAGCATGGAAAGAAAGGAAGAAGCCTGATGTCCCGCCGGTTGACTACGCTGCTTTGCGTTGTGACTGTTTCCGGATCGCTCTACGCACAGGGGGATCTGCTCGTTTCGATCCCCGCTGACTACTCCTCGCGAAGAGCAGTTGAGTCCCTCTCACTCCCTCTCTATCATGAATTCAGCGACCTCGTCGTTACCAGAATTTCCAGTGCCCAGCAAGCCATTGTGCGGAAAGCGGGAGTTGCCTTCACGATTCTCGACCGCGAGGCCGCTACGGCGCGGTACTTCCTCCTGACCGCCCGCCGGGGCCAGGATCTCCCATCCATGGTGCCGGGCGGATCGATCGTCATCCAGCGTGGCAGGGCTGCAATTGTTCGGGCGAACGGCACAACTGTCCCGGCAGCAGACCCGGCACGGTACGCCCTCACGGAAATGCTGTCGCCGGTAAGAACAGTAACAGCGCTCCAGACGTATGCCCCGGAACGCGAGTTTGCCGCCGCCGACACGATGCTCCAGCGTATCGTCGCCGCGGTGGATCAGGACACAATCCGGGCAACGATTCAGCGACTGCAGGATTTTCGCACGCGATACGCGCTGGCCGTCAGCAGGGACTCGGTCTCATGGTGGATCAGGGACCGTTTTCTCTCGTTCGGCTTCACGGATGTGGTCCTCGATTCGTTCCAGGCGGATGGGCTGTGGCAAACCAACGTGATCGCATCGCTGCCCGGGACCAAAGTCCCGGATCAGCTTGTCGTGGTTGGAGCTCATCATGACTCCTATTCCAGCGGCAACCCGATCATCGTCGCCCCCGGGGCAGACGACAATGCGAGTGGCACAGCGGCGGTACTGGAGATCGCGCGAGCGTTCAGACGAGGCGGCCTCATGCCCGATAAAACGGTCCGGTTCATGACGTTTGCAGCGGAAGAACTCGGCCTCATCGGGAGCCATGTTCAGGCACAGAGCCTCAGGCAGGCAGGGAAAAGCGTCGTGATGATGATCAACCATGACATGATCAGCGCAACAGCCGCGCCGATGGCATCCGCTGCCGTGAACATCAACTACTACACCGGGTCCGAGTACCTCCGCGATGAGATCATACGGCTGGCCCCCCGGGTCAGCACTCTTCCGGCAATTACCGGGTCGCCGAACAGCGGAGGGTCGGACAGCTACTCCTTCTGGACCCGCGGCTATCCTGCTGTCTATTTCGAGGAACGCGATTTCAGTCCGTACTACCATTCACCGTCGGACGTGATCACCAACTACAGCATGGAATATTGCGCGGAGGTGATCAAGATCTCCTGCGCAATGGCGATCATCGGTGCGTCTGCGCCTGCATCGCTGGCCGGGGTTACGCTCCACGATGCCGGCTCAGGGCACGAGCTTGAACTCTCGTGGACACCGGCGCAGGAATCCGATGTGGTGGGATACACCGTGTACGTTGGGACCAGCACGGGCAGGTACGACACTTCCATGACAACGCCCTCGACGTGGTTTCCGATCCAGGGCCTTGCTGAAGGGACACGGTACGTTGTCGGGGTTTCTGCCTATGACAATTCCGGTCTCGAAGGACCGATCATCGAAAGAAGTGAAATTCCCTACCTCAATCCCCGGCCTCCTGCAGGACTCGCGGACCACCCGAAACGGCATTCCATCGAGCTGGGTTGGAGCCCCAACGGAGAACTCGACATCGCCGGATACAACGTGTACCGCTCGACCGAACCGTCCGCATCCGGCGCTCGTCTCAACGATGCCCCGCTCGCTGACACGTTGTACTCCGATGCAAACGGCAGTGATGGTGTCATGTACTACTACTCCATCACTGCGGTCGACAACCTGCAGCATGAGAGTACACACGGGCAGACGACCCGCTCGCGGGTTCTCTCGCTGAACCAGGGTGTCGCCATCGTGGATGAGACCAAGGGCGGGACCGGGACGACGCCAGGCAATCCAAGCGACGCGCAGGTGGATGCGTTCTATTACAGCATCATGCCGGACTTCCATGCCGACGTTATCAATGCCGACTCACTCGGGACTGTGAAGCTGGCCGACATCGACGCTTACTCATCGATCCTCTGGCATGGGGATGATCTTGCTGACCGCTCGCCTGAGGTCAAGAGCGCAGATGCGCTCCGGGACTACATGTCGGCGGGGGGAAAGCTCCTGATCACCGGGTACAGACCCGCTTCGGGGTTCAGCGGCACCTCATCCACAAACCTCGATTTCGGACCCGGGGATTTCGTCCATGACTGGCTGGGGATCGCTCACGAGTCATACTACGCATTCGGCAAATGCAATGGAGCGCTCCCACTCGCGCCGGGGTATCCGCCACTCACCATTGACAGCGCGAAGACCTCAGCCACCTCAAATTATCACATCGTGGGGGTTGAGGTGGATCTTCCAGCACTTTCGTCCATCGCGATCTACGGGTACGGCACAGCGTACGACACGGCGACAGCGGCTGGAAAGCCGAAGGGATCGCCCATCGGCACCGAGTACATCTCCTCCGGTCACGCGGCGGTTGTGCTTGCCATCCCGCTCTATTTTGTCCGCTTTGAGGATGCCAGAGATTTCGTGCATCACGTGCTCGTGGACCGGTTTTCCGAGACCGCGGGCATTGCCGTGCAGGATGCGGCCATGCCGGAGGGCTTTGCGCTTGAACAGAACTACCCGAATCCGTTTAATCCGAAAACAGTTGTCAGTTTTCGGTTGCCGGCGGCCAGTGATGTGAAGCTGGTCGTGTACGACCTCCTGGGAAGGGAGATCGCAACGCTCCTCGATGGCAAGAAATCACCGGGACGCCATAGCGTTACCTTTGATGGTTCCGGTCTGGCAAGCGGGGTCTACATCTACAGATTGCAGAGCACACCATCAGGTGGCAGCGTGGCGGCAGCTTCTATCGCTGCCCGAAAGATGCTCCTTGTGAGGTAGGCGGGACTTTCCGCTCTCCGGCGCCCGTTTGTCCACACTGTAACGATGTTTGATTTTGGCTCTGTTCTCTCCTACCTTGTGGTATGAATGCTCTTTGATGACGCCCCTTTGAGCGACTCTGGTTCGAAGGGGCGTCCGTATTCCCATTCCACCTGTGAGTATCAATCGACCGTATGACGTTCAAACCCTTCAACGAAATGACCGCCGGCGATTATGAGGCGGTCGGTTTCAAATCAGGCCTCGAGATCCATCAACAACTTCTCACCTCGAAGAAGCTCTTCTGCCGGTGTCCGGCAGGACGGTACAGTGACCTGTTCAACGCGGAAATCCTGCGCCATATGCGTCCCACGCTCTCTGAACTGGGAGAATACGATGGCACGGCATTGATGGAGTTCAAAACTAGAAAAGAGATCATCTACCAGATCAATCACGAGACCGTGTGCACGTACGAAATGGACGACACGCCCCCCTTTGAGTTGAACGACGAGGCCCTGGACATCGCCCTGGGGGTCGGCCTTCTGTACGGGTGCTCCATGGTGGATGAGATTCATATCGCGCGCAAACAGTACCTGGACGGCAGCATACCGACGGGTTTCCAGCGAACAACGATCGTGGGAGTCAACGGGGAGATCCCCTTCAAGGCTCGAAGAATCGGCATCATCCAGCTGGGCCTCGAGGAGGATGCATGCCGCGAGGTGAGCGACGTCGGCCACCGGAGGACGTACTTGACCGACCGTCTGGGCATGCCTCTGATCGAAACGGTCACTGCGCCGGACATGAGGACGCCCCAGGAGGTAGCCGAGGTCGCAAACATTCTCCGGGCGCTGGTCCGAAGTACGGGCAAGGTCCGCACGGGACCCGGCGCGGCCCGACAGGATGTCAATGTGAGTGTCACCGGAGGGACACGCATCGAGATCAAGGGAGTTCCGCGGATCCCGAATATTCCCCTCCTGACCTACAGTGAAGCCATGCGCCAGCACAACCTTCTCCAGCTCCGGGATGAATTGCACCGGCGCGGGATCACCGGGGATACCTTTGAGGCGCGGACGGAGACCGTCACGAAGCTGCTTCGCAAGACCAGGTTTCAGCCGTTGCGCATACCCATCACCGAAGGACTGTTCGTCCAGTGTGTTCTGCTGCGTGGCTTCAAGGGACTCCTTCGCTGGCAGACCCAGACCGACACCTATTTCTCTCGTGAGATCTCTGATCGCGTTCGGGTCGTCGCCTGCCTCACGACGCTCCCCAACATCATACATTCCGACAGCCCGAGCGAGACACTCGCCTCGTCGGAATGGCATCTGTTGAAGAAGTCCGTTGGTGCGACCGACGATGATACCATCGTTCTCGTCTGGGGGAACAGCCAGGATGCCGCGACCGGCGCATCAGAGATTGTCATTCGGGCCAGGGAAGCGACGATCGGCATACCATCGGAGACACGCCAGGCGCTCCAGGATGGCACCAACGGATTCGAAAGAATTCTGCCGGGACCTGACCGCATGTACCCCGACACCGATCTTCCCCCCCGCAGGATCACTGCCGATCATCTCACAGAAATACGGAAAAAGGTTCCGCGGTTGTACTGGGACAGCGAGGTATGGTACCGGGAACTCGGCGTCCCCGAGGATCTTGTGTCCCCCCTCAGCATATCTCCCCTTTCGGGCCTTTTCGAGTATGCCGTCCGGGAGTTGCGCCTCCCCCCGACACTGGTCGCCACGATTCTCATTCACCTTCCGAAACGCGCGGCAGGGAAACCCGGCCGTACCGTGCAGTTCTCTCCCGACACGATGCGCGAGATCCTGCTCGCAGTGAAAGAAGGCGTTCTGTCGAAAGAAGGCATCCTCCCTGTTCTTATGGGCGTCGCTGATGGACAGGCATTTCTGCGTCAATCGCTTCCTGCCCCCTGCTCCGCCACCGAGCTGGCGGCTGCGGTGGAGACATCGCTGGCAGAGCTCCTGGCGATGCACATACACCGGCCGGAAAAGACCGAGGCAATACTGATGGGGCTGATCATGAAGAAGGTGCGCGGGAGAATCGACGGAGCATTTGTTGCCCGTCACCTTGCGGGGATATCCAGGGAGGTTCAACCATGACAGACAACTATCGCGGCTACCGTGGAGAAACGCTCGAGACGTTGAAGGCGTTCAATGCCCAGGTCTGGAGCGAGGTCGAGGTTCGTACCACGACGGGAACGTTTACGGGGATCGTGCTCCCGCGCTCGGAAACCGCCGATCCGCTTCATATCGTGATGAAACTCCGGAGCGGATACAACGTCGGCGTTGCCGCGGGCAACGTTCAGACGATTACCATTCATGGGCGAAAGGAAGCCCATTACAAGATTCCCGAAAAGGAATTCCCGTATGACCCGAAGAAACCCCGGGTCAAACTCTTCGGGACAGGGGGCACGATTGCAAGCAGGCTTGATTACCGCACAGGCGCAGTGATTCCGGCGTTCTCCCCTGGCGAGCTGTACGGGTCTGTCCCGGAGCTGGCCGATCTCTGCAACCTCGAGACGGAGAAGCTGTATGGAGTGTTCAGCGAAAACATGGCGCCCGAACAGTGGATCGGGACCGCTCAGGCAATCGGCCGGGAGATCCAGAAGGGCGTGCAGGGAGTGGTCATAGGGCACGGCACCGACACGATGCATCACACGGCGGCCATTCTCTCGTTTATGATTCAACACTCTCCTGTCCCTATCGTGATGGTGGGATCCCAGCGATCGAGCGACCGTCCTTCATCGGATGCAGCCCTGAATCTGATGCACAGCGTGAAGACCGCAGCCGAGAGCGACATTGCGGAAGTCATGGTCTGCATGTTCGGGCCGACATCGGATGAGTACGGGCTCCTCCACCGGGGCACCCGCGTGCGCAAGATGCATTCGAGTTACCGATCGACCTTCCGCACCATCGGCGACATTCCCATCGCGATGGTCAGTCGCGACAAGATCACCCCGCTCAGGCAGGACTACAACCGCCGCCGGGACGACCGCAATGTGGTGGTAAACACGGCGTTCGAGGAGAAGGTCAGCATCGTCTATTATTACCCCAACATGAAACCGGATATCATTGACTCCCTGGTCGACAACAATTACCGGGGGATCATCATCGCCGGGACAGGACTAGGGCATGTGAACAAGCCCCTGTACCCTTCCCTGAAGCGAGCGCACGAGAAGAATATCGCCGTCTATATGACGGTCCAGACTCTGTGGGGCTACGTCCAGATGTACGTGTATGACACCGGCAGGGACATTATGGAGCTTGGCGTTGTCCCTTCGGCAAACATGTTGCCGGAAGTGGCCTATATGAAGCTCGGATGGGCGCTGGGGCAAACTGACGATCTCTTGAAAGTGCGCGAGATCATGCTGACCCCGATCGCCGGAGAGATCACGGAACGTGAGCAGAGTAACGGGTACTTGATTTTCCAGGGTGGGATACCGGAAGTTGAGGAGTTCATCTCGCGCTACCGCCGGTAAAGAGCGGTCATGCCACGCCCACCCTCCAGCCGACGACTTCTCCGCCCACTGCAGTTGACTGCAGTGATGTTCTTCACCGTCTCCGGTGGACCGTACGGACTCGAACCAGTCCTCCACTATGTCGGCGGCAGCACAGCGTTGCTTCTCATCCTCCTCCTTCCTCTCCTCTGGTGCCTGCCGGCAATGCTCATGGTCCTCGAACTCAACAGCATGATGCCGCTCAATGGCGGGTATTACCAGTGGGTCAAAACAGCTCTGGGTCTCAAGTGGGGCTTCTTTGAAGGATGGTGGTCGTGGATCTTCCTCTTTGTGGACCTGGCGATCTATCCCGTCCTGTTCGTGCAATACCTCGCTTTCTTCTTTCCAGATGTCGAGGCGTACAGGGTCATCGTGTGCCTCGCACTGGTGTGGGGAGCCGCGGGCTTGAATATTCTCGGGATCGTGCCGGTGGGACGGAGTTCCCTCCTCCTTGGCATTGTTGTTCTCGTTCCGTTTCTGATACTCTTCATCGCTGCCGCCACAACGAGGGATCCCTCGGCCATAGCCCACGCGGGAGAGGGTTCTCATGGAGTGGGCCTGACACCCTTCGCCATGGGTATGTTTACCGTCATGTGGAACTACCTCGGGTGGGACAATGGATCCCCCTACGCCGAAGAGGTCCACAAGCCCGTCCATTCATATCTCGTCTCCATGGTCGCGGCGTTCCTCCTCATCGTGGCGACGTACACCATGGCAATCTATGCAGGAGCGACATCCGGCATTGACAGCGGCACCCTTCAGGAGCAGGGATTTCCCTCCCTTGGATCGTTCGTCGGCGGGTGGTGGCTGGGTGCCGTTGTGTCCGCGGGAGGAATGGCGAGCGCAATCGGCCTTTTCCTCTCGAACCTGCTCTCCGTCTCGCGTATTCCGAAGGCGATGGCAGACGACAGGCTTCTTCCCGCAACCCTCACCCGTCTCCACCCGACATACAACGTGCCGCACGTGTCGATTCTCCTCTGCGCCGTTGTCGTCAGCGGGATGGTCCTGTGGACGTTCAGCGACCTCCTGATCATCGACGTCACACTCTACAGCTCCGCCCTCTTTCTTGAATTCATTTCCCTGATAGCGCTGCGCCGGCGTGCCCCGGACGCACCGCGGCCATTCAGGATACCCTTGAACGTTACCGGCCTGGTTGTCATGACAGCAGTCCCCGCCGTGTGCCTCGGAGCTGCGCTCTACGGCCTTCTCTCAACAGCCAATATCTACGGCAGCGCTTCCCTGTTCGCGATCGCGTCCATCCTGACGGGCCCGGTTGCCTGGTGGATCATCCAAAGACGATTTCCATCAACGTGAGGTGAGATCATGAAACAGATTTGTCTGCTCTCGCTCCCCTACATATTCCTTGTGTTTGGTCCCGCGTATGCACAGGTGTCTCTGCGTCTTCAGGACGACCTGCAGATCCCGAGCAATACCTGGGTCAAAATCGTCCCTGATACGTACCGGATCAACGATGCAAACAGCGACGGCATTCTCCGCGTTGCCAACGCGCGAAACGTCATCATTGACGGGGACAGTGTTGCGCTGCATGGCGCGGCGTTCGCCGGCTACGGCATTGCGATCGAGAATTCTGACAGCGTCACCATCCGGAATTTCAAGGCCGTCGACAGCATGTTCTACGCGGTCCGGATCAGACATTCCCGGCACATCGCCATCACCAACTGCAACTTCTCCAACAACAAGCGGGATGATGTCGGATATATCGACGTATGGACCGATGCCAGCCAGGCACTGGGAGGGGGCGTATTGATGGACAGCTGTGCCCTCTCTTCCGTCTCTTCAAGCGTGATGAATCACTCCAACGACGGCATCGCTCTCTACTATTGCGACAGCATCGCCGTCGCCGATAATGACCTCTCATGGAACACAGGGTTCGGCGTACGCATGTACTGGACAAACCATTGTTCTGTGCACGACAACAACTGCTCTCACACCAACCGGTTGACGGATCAGAGCGATTGCGGGGCGATCCTCATGATCATCTCGAACGAAAACAGCATCGAACGGAACGACCTGACTTATTCCGGGGACGGGATCTTCCTGGGGCAGTACATGCACCACTCCATCCCCAACAACAATTACTTTGCGTACAACGACGGCTCCTATTCGCCACACAACGCCTTCGAAGCGACGTTTGCGTCGGGGAACGTCTTCAAGCACAATACGGCAAATCACAGCGACTACGGTTTCTGGCTCGGCTATTCCTTCAATACGGTGGTGGACAGCAACGAGGTGAACAACAACATGACCGCAGGAATCGCCATTGACAGGGGATTCCATAACAGTTTCCGCGGGGACACGATTGCCGGCAACCCCATCGGCATCTGGCTCTGGGAAGGAGGGGAGATTCCGTACTACAGCGACTTCGATTCACATGACTATATGATCGCACAATGCATTCTCACCTCGAACGGCGCCGGGATCTCGGCAAGCAACACGGAGCAGACGACGCTTCGCAGCGATTCAATCGCCTACAACGCCAACGGGGTTCACTGCGATGGTTTCGCCAACAATGATGCCTTCTCCGGTTGCTCGTTCTTTCGCAACGTACAGTTCCATATTGAAAATCTCTCCACGAACGATATTGCGGCTTCGGGGAATTCCTTCGGCACCAACGACAGCGCACTGATTGAAGGGAAGATTTTTGACAGGCTGGATGATCCGTCCCGCGGAACTGTCAGTTGGAAACCGTTTCTCGCCGGCCCTCCTCCCGTCTTCCAGCTCTCGCCTCCGGCCGACCTCGCCGAGCCTCCTTCAACCTGGACGGTCTATGCATCCGACGGCCGATCCACGACGGCCGCGTGGGATAGCACCCAGAAGAAATCCGGGTCTGCTTCGCTCAGGGTGGATACACAGAGCGGATTCGACGTCATGGCACAGTTCTGGCCGGAAGGAACGAAGGTTGCCGCATGGGATCTTTCAGGCGCAACGCATCTCATCGTGTGGTACCGGGCCTCGAACAGCAACCCATTTCAGGCGCACTCTGTTTGTATCGGCAACGAGTCAGGAGGGTATTTCTCCTACGAAGCTACTTCGGATGTTCTCACAAACGCCGTCGGCACATGGCGACAGTATATGATTCCGCTGAGCGGCGACGCAACCTGGCAGCGAACGACGCATGGCGCAGTCTCTTTTTCCAGCATCAGCTATGTTCAGGTCCACGCCGACACGTGGGACAGCGGATTCACACTCTGGATTGACGGAATGTCGTTTTATCCTCCTCCGAACGATGTCGCGGAGGGGTCGCAGCCCGGGGAGTTCAGCTTGTCGCAGAACTACCCCAACCCTTTCAATCCTACGACAAAGATTCAATTCACAATAGTCGATAGACAATTGACTATTGTCAATGTGTTTGACCTGGTGGGTCGAGAAGTAGCGACCCTTGTAAACGAGGTGAAGGACCCGGGAACATACACGGTGCAGCTTGACGGATCAAATCTTGCCAGCGGAATGTACATATACAGGCTCGAGGCCGGCGATCGTCAGATCAGCCGGAGGATGCTCCTGCTGAAGTAGGCGGCGGTCACCATTGCCGGTTCGCCGGACAAACGGACATGGCCCGGGGAGTGCATACCCGGGCCGTGTCATGCGCGCCAGGACGATATCGATCAGGCGACTTCCTCGACCGCTTCGAAGAACGATTCAGGATGTTCGCACGCGGGGCATTTCTGGGGCGGATTCTTCCCCTCGTGGATGTATCCGCAGTTGCGGCACTTCCAGCGGACGACCTTCTCTTTCTTGAATACCGTCCCTTGTTCGACGCTCTTCTGGAGTTTCCTGTAGCGCTCCTCATGCGCCTTTTCCGCAAGCGCGATCGCCCGGAACGCGGCCGCGATCTCGACGAAGCCTTCGTCCTTTGCCGTTGCCGCAAATCCAGGATACATTGTCGTATGTTCATACTGCTCGCCGTCGCCCGCCGCTTTCAGGTTCTCTTTCGTCGAGCCGATGACACCGGCCGGGAAGGCCGCACTGATCTCGACTTCGCCTCCCTCCAGGAACTTGAAGAAGCGCTTTGCGTGCTCCTTTTCATTGTCCGCCGTCTCCTCGAAAATGGCGGCGATGTGCTCGAAGGCTTCTTTCTTGGCCTGCGAGGCAAAGTACGTGTAGCGGTTCCGTGCCTGTGATTCGCCGGCAAATGCCGTGAGGAGGTTCTTCTCCGTTTTTGTCCCTTTGATGCTCTTCATCGTGGTGTCTCCAGGGGAAAGTGATGGGAAGGAACTGGTGAAGCAGGTGATCGAATATACGAAGAATTCTACTGGAAAGTACACCATGTCCCTTGCAGGCTTGCGGGAAAGACGGCCATGGAGTATATTTGTATTCCCGGCCTTCACCCTTCGGTTGTCCAGTTCAATTCAATAAAGGGTAGCGCATGGACCTCAATGTGTCACAGGAAGCCCCGTCTGTCAGGACGGATATACGGCATACGTACCTTCTGGTTGGCAGCATTGCCTTTGTGCAGTTTGTCCTGCATGCATGCGCGTTCCAAAGCTACGGGTATTTCAGAGACGAGCTGTACTACCTTGCTTCGACATCGCACATCGCCCTCGGCTACGTGGAACACCCGCCGCTCTCGATCTACATTCTCGCAGCCTGGACGACTGTCTTTGGCGACTCTCTCATCGCCACTCGCACGCTTTCTGCGCTCTTCAGCGCAGGCTTTGTGGTGCTTACCGGCTTGATCGTTCGTGAGATTCGAGGCGGCCTGGTTGCCCAGGGGGTCGCTTCGCTCGCCATTGCCCTCACGCCGGTCGTCCTGGGATCCCACTTTTTCTACTCCATGAACAGCATCGACCATTTCTTCTGGGCACTTATCGGACTTACGTTTGTGATCACACTTGAGAAGGGCGACCGCCGGCTCTGGATTCTCCTCGGATTCCTCCTGGGGCTCGGACTTCTCAACAAGGTGAGCGTTGCCTGGCTTATAGTCGGGATCGGGGCGGCGCTCGTTCTAACGCCCCACCGGCGCTGGCTGGCAACACGATGGCCGTGGCTTGCGGGAGCCATCGCGGCCGTCATATTCCTCCCCTACGTGATCTGGCAGGCGCAGCACGATTTTCCGTTTCTCGAATTTATGCGAAACGCTTCGCAGCGGAAGAACGTCCATCAAGGACCGCTGGGCTTTCTGTTAATCCAGTTGAGTGTGGCGCCGCAGCTTGCTCCGTTGCTCCTTGTGGGGACGTTCGGTCTCTTCGTGAAGGAGGTTCGCCGGTGGTCGGCTCTCCCGATCATCTTTATCACCACCGCAGCAATTCTCATCATCAGCGGCAGCAGCAAGGACTACTATCTTGTGGGAGCCTACCCTTTCGCTGCCGTTCCGGGGGCGATTGTCGTGGAGCGTGCCCTCTGGAGAAGAGGTTGGCGCTGGCTGCTCGCCGCCTATGTCATGATTATTGTCGTCGTGGGCGCTATCGGTGCACCGTTCGCCATCCCCCTCCTTCCGGCCGAGAAATTCATCGCCTATCGGTCGTCCATGGGCCTCAGCACACAGCCCCAGGAGCGGCACCAGATGGGGCCACTCCCCCAGCATTTTGCCGACATGTTCGGATGGCAGGAGATGGCCGAGAACGTTGCCCGCATCTACCAAACGCTGAGCCCCGAAGAACAGACTCACACCGTCGTCTTCGGGCAGGACTACGGCCAGGCCGGCGCGATTGACATCCTGGGACGGCGCCTCGGGCTTCCGCATGCAATCAGCGGGCACAACAGCTACTGGATCTGGGGACCCGGCGAGACCACGGGGGCTACATTCATTGTCATTGACGGAGATTCGACCGATCTCTCAAAAGGCTTTGAGTCCGTTCAGCTTGCAGGCTTCACCGATCACCCGTACGCCATGCCCTTCGAGCGCAACCTCCCCCTCTTCATTTGCCGGAAGGCAAGGATTCCGATCTCCGACAACTGGGCAAAGACGAAGGACTTCATCTGAGCGCACACCTACCGGTCCCGTCGGTCGGCAGAGAGGACGAAGGCCTGGCACGAATGACAGGCATTGACGGTCGTGCGGGGAGCGGGCTTTTCATTTCATAATCAGCAGAGGACACCTATGATGCGTTACCGTATTCTTGTCCTGCTCATGTCCGTGTTCACCGCAGTGTTCGCGCAACCGCCGGAAAAGAGTCTATGGACGCTCGACCTGCTGCTGAACTACTCGGTGGACCCCAACATCACCTATTCGGTTGCCAGCAACTACGAATGCAGGCTGGATGTCTATGCACGGAACAGCACTGCCGGACCCGTTCCGACGGTCCTGTTTATCCACGGGGGAGGCTGGGTTGTGCTCTCGAAAGAAGTGGGAAACCTCTATCTTCTTCCGTGGATGGAGATGGGATACTCGGTCGTGAACGTCGACTACCGTCTGACCAAAGTTGCACATGCTCCTGCCGCGGTCGAAGATTGCCGCATCGCATTGAGGTGGGTGATCCAGCATGCGAAGACGTACAACTTTGACACAACCAGGATCGTGGTCACCGGCATGTCTGCCGGCGGACATCTCGCCCTGATGACCGGGATGCTTGATCCCGCCGCCGGGTTCGACGCAACCACGGAGTGGGATGAATCAAGTCAAACCTTGCGCGTGGCTGCGGTCGTCAACTGGTACGGCATAACGGATGTGAAGGACATGCTGGCCGGTCAGAACAGGAGGAACTATGCCGTTTCGTGGATCGGGAGCCAGGCTGACCCCGAGAAACTCGCCGCGCGGGTCTCGCCGATAACGTATGCGCGGAAAGGCTTACCCCCTATCCTGACGATTCATGGGACCGATGACAACTTCGTACCGTACAGTCAGGCTGTCCGCCTCCACAAGGCGCTCACCGAGCAAGGAGTCCAGAACCAGCTCCTCACAATCCAGGGTGGCCATCATGGCGGCTTCACCCGTGAGGAAATGACCCGGATCTACTCGGTCATCCGCGAGTTCCTCAAAAGGAATGGCCTTCTACCCTGAATTGCCATTCACATCCACTGGAATCCCATGAACTGCAAACGACACCTCCTGTGTATTCTCCTTTTCATAACCAGCAGCCACCCGATGCTGACACGGGCGGGAGAAGGCTGCACCACTGCCATCGTTACCGGGCAGGCAACAATCGACGGCCGGCCGCTTCTTTGGAAGAACCGTGACACGGACAACCTCTCGAACAAGGTTGTGCTCGTGACGGAGAAGCCCTATACCTACCTTGCCGTCGTCAATGCAGACGACTCATCGGGGCGGGTTGCGTGGGGCGGTTTGAACGAAAAGGGATTTGCGATCATCAACTCGGTTTCGTACAATCTGCCAAAGAGGGGAGGGGAATCGGAGGACCGCGAGGGAATTGTCATGGCCGACGCACTCCGTTCATGCGCGACGGTGCAGGATTTCGAACAATACATCAGCAAGAATCTGGGAGCTGAACTCGGCTGCTGGACGAACTTTTGCGTCATCGATGCGCGTGGCGGCGCGAGCATTTTCGAAGTCCACAATCACGGCTATGCGAGGCTCGATGCCGATACCGCCGGGCAGCACTACCTCCTGAACACCAACTTCTCGCGCAGCGGGGTCCTGGACGAAGGTAGCGGATATCTCCGATACGACCGCGAAACCGAGTTGTTCAAGAATGCATCGCCCCGAGGACTTTCGCACACGTTCATTCTACAGGATGTTGCGCGAGACCTGGGCCATGCCCTTCTGAGAAACCCCGCCCGGGACACATGGAGCAAACTCCCCGCCGACAAGCCCTACTGGGTGCACACGAACCACACGATCAACCGCAATATCACCGCCTGTTCGATCCTTGTTCAGGGAGTGAACAAGGGTGAGGATCCGCGTCGCGCAATATTCTGGATCATCCTCGGGGAACCCGTCTGTTCGATCGCTATTCCCCTCTGGGTGGAAGCGGGTGAGACTCCCGCAGAACTGAGATTGGGGAAGGCTGCCCCGATCAGCGCCGAAGCTGAAAGGCTGAAGCACATGATGCGGCCGCTCCCGGGGAATGACCGGGCAGAATATGCCGACCTGACGAAGCTCGACAACAACACGGGAAGCGGGTGGCTTCCGAAGCTTCTTCAAGTGGAGACCGAAATCTTTCGCCAGACAGAGGAGGTCACAAGAGGGAATCCCTCCGCCGAAGACCTCGCCCGATTCGAGCAACAGATGGCGAGGAAGGCCCTTCAAACGCTTCAGGGAATCCGCTGACCGAGGGGACAGACCAGCAATCGTTACGCGCCAAGGAAAAAAGGCTGCCAAGGGAGGTCGAACGGATGGGTGATCAGTCAAGGCGAGAGTCAAAAAGAACAAGCCGGGGGATACCCTTTGCGAGGCTCCCCCGGCAGAATCGTCATCATTAACGTACGGTTTTCTTCCTGTTGGCGAGGAAGAAGATGAGTCCTGCGATCGTCATGATCCCCCCCCACCAGAGTGCGGGGTGGTAACTGGCAAGGACCTTTTGGTGCTCCGGAGGATACGCTAATGAATAAGCACCCGTGAGTAAAATGATCACTCCCAGGGTGAGAAGAAGTATGCCTACAAAATACCATATCGGCTTCATGTTCGCAGACTCCTTACCAGTAGTAGATGTTCAGCACAAAGAGAACGATCAACGACAGGATCGCATAGAACTCGGGCGTTTTCACAAACGCGACATGGACCTCGCCCACGCCGGATGTGAGCCCTTTCACCAATCCCACCAGCTCCTCCTTTGGTTTCTTCTTCGTGAACAGACTGATCGCGATGGTCACCACAAAGCAGATTACCCAAGCCCACCAGGCTCGCCAGAAGTTCACAGCCATGTCGCTTGCTGCTGTTGACATGGTGATCACGGTGGGGTCGATCCACTGAAACTTGACAGCAAGGAACAGTGTGAACGATGACCCCATGCCAGCCACGAGACCCCAGAATGCCCCGCTCGGCGTAATCCAGACAACGAACATCCCAAGCAGCATCGTGGCGAACAGCGGAGCATTCACCCACGAAAAGATCGCTTGCATGTAATCCATGATGCTCGGGAAACTCTTCGCCCAGTATGCGGTGCCGACGCTGATAATGATACCGACGATTGTCGCAACGCGGCCCATCCAGAGGAGATGCTCATCAGAAGCCTTCTTGTTGATATGCGACCGGTAGAGGTCGTATGTCCACACCGTGTTGAATGCGCTGACGTTTCCGGCCTGTCCGGCCATGAATCCCGCCAGCAGCGCCGTGATCCCGAGGCCGGCAAGCCCCGCCGGGTAGTACCGTTGAATCAACAAGGGGAGGGCGGAATCATAATTGATCTGGCCGCCGTCCTTCAGGAGGGCAAAGCCGCTGTTCGGATCGCTTGCAAGGACAAGCGCGACGAGCCCCGCCATGATGACGATAAAAGGCACAGCCATCTTGAAGAAGGACGCAATCATGGGCGTCATGCGTGCCGACCGGAGGTCGCGCGCGGAGAATGCACGCTGCACCACAAGGAAGTCCGTCGTCCAGTAACCAAAGGAAAGAACAAACCCAAGCCCGAGCACAATCCCCGCCCACGTTACCGCCATCCCGTTCTGGCTCGCGTCGGCAGAGGTTGCCCAGAGGCGGCCGAACGACTCCGGCACTCGCGCGAACACTTCATGAATACTCCCGATCTCCACAATCCCGAGAATCGAGACGAGGAACAACCCAAACCAGATGAGGAAGAACTGGATGATTTCTGTGAAGATCGCAGACATCAGCCCGCTCATCGTGACGTACACCGCGACCGTCGCGGCAGAAATCCAGATGCTCACGTCCCAGTCCCATCCGAGAAAGGTATGAAGGACAAGCGCCATCGCATACAGGTTGATCCCGGAGACGAGGAGCGTCATGACGGCAAAACCGATTGCGTTTAAGGTCCTGGTCTTCTCGTCGAAGCGCAATTTGAGATAGCCCGGGACAGAGTGAATCTTGCTGCTGTAATAGAAGGGCATCATATAAATGCCGAGAAACAACATCGCCGGGATCGCGCCGATCCAGTAGAAGTGCGCTACGTACATGCCGTACTTGTACGTGTTGCCCGTCATCCCCAGCAGCTCAAGCGCACCGAGATTCGCGGAAAGGAAGGCGATCCCCGCCACCCACGAGCTGTTCTTTCTCCCGGCAATGAAGAAATCCTCTTGATTCTTCGTAAACCGCTTGAGATAGTACCCTATCCCCAGGATGAACGCAAAATAGATAATAATAATAAGCCAGTCGACGAAACTCAGGCCTATTGTAGCCATAAGGGCTCCTTCAGGATGGTATGTGGAACATTATGACCTTGACAGCGCCCGGCAACGGGTCGGACGCAACGTCAAGATGTGAAAACCATGTCAAAGACTTGGAAGGGAGACCGATCGATCATATGGGCAGAAACCGGGAGTCAATGTGGAGAAGAGCACTTCGTCGCTGCATCGGGCGAGGGTGAACCGCCGGTGCGCAGGAAGTCTTCATTTCCCCGGGTATTGCCAACCAAAATTTCAGATGGACAAAAATGCATCAAAACAACCGCAAACGCAAGCTCTAAGTTGAACCTCCCAGCCACTCATGGAAA
>Ga0315275_10000279_pt1 | contig 42129 bp, 31 predicted proteins | sample YL17G03_0_MG_FD_205557 | JGI IMG/M metagenome (GOLD analysis project Ga0315275, IMG submission 205557) | Sediment microbial communities from Yellowstone Lake, YNP, Wyoming, USA - YL17G03_0 | ecosystem: Environmental > Aquatic > Freshwater > Lake > Sediment | place: USA: Wyoming | collected... | reverse complement strand
TTACTTACTGATTTTGGACAGGAAACTCACGAAGAAAAACATAAAATTTTGAAGGTCCTTGGTTTTAAAACCAATAATAAATATTCAAAGCATTGTCGAAATTTAAATGAAGTTTCTGAATTTCATAAAAATACCCAGCGTTTAAGAGAAAAGTTTCCATATGAAATCGACGGAATTACGGTTATCGTTAATGATATTAAAATTTTTGAAAAATTAGGAGTAGTCGGAAAGGCCCCCCGGGGAGCAATTGCCTATAAGTTTCCTTTAAAACAGGCAACGACAATCGTTGAGGCGATTTCGGTTCAGGTTGGTAGAACGGGTGCTCTAACTCCGGTTGCAATTCTGAAACCGGTTGAGGTTGGAGGAGTGACAATTTCCAGGGCCACCCTTCATAATGAAGATGAAATAAAAAGGTTGGGGGTAAAAATTGGTGATACCGTTATTATCGGCAGAGCAGGGGATGTCATACCCGATATTGTTAAGGTTTTACCAGAATTAAGAACGGGAAAAGAAAAAGAATTCAAAATGCCAAAAACTTGTCCTACCTGTGGAACAAAATTAGTAAAACCAGATATTGAAGTTGTTTGGCGCTGCCCGAATCCCAGGTGTTTTGCCAGACGGAGAGAGTGTTTTTATCATTTCGTTTCAAAAAGCGCTTTTGATATTGTTGGTTTAGGTCCTAAGATTATTGACCGGTTAATTGATGAAGGATTAGTTTCCGATTCCGCAGACCTCTTTAGATTAAAAGAAGGTGATATTTTGCCGTTGGAAAGATTTGCTGAAAGATCAGCTTATAATTTAATTTCAGCAATTCAATCAAAAAAGAAAATTAGTTTATCGAGGTTTATTTACGCCTTAGGAATCAGGAACGTTGGCGAAGAAACCGCTCAGGACTTAGCGGAATATTTTGGAAATATCGAAAATCTAAAAAAAGCCCCAATCGAAGATTTGCAAAAAATTATGGACGTTGGTCCGGTTGTGGCTAAAAGTATCTGCGATTTTTTTCAAAAAGAAAAGAATTTAGAATTTCTGGAAAAATTTAAAAAAGCGGGAATAAAGATGATTGTCGAAAAAAAATTAAAACACCAACCTTTAGAGGGAAAAACCTTTGTTTTAACCGGCAGCTTAGAATTGATGGATAGAGAGGAAGCTAAAGAAAAAATCCGGCTTTTGGGCGGTGAAATTTCTGAATCGGTTTCGCCAAAAACCGATTATGTTATTGTCGGTAAAGAGCCCGGTTCAAAATTCGAGAAAGCTAAGAAATTCGGCGTGAAAATACTAAACGAAAAAGAATTTTTAGACTTTCTCAAATTAAGATGAGAGATTTTTTTAATCATTTTAAAAGGTTAGATTGGGTTTTAATTATTGTTGTGGTTTTGCTTGTTGGTTTTGGATTAGTCTCCCTTTATAGTTCATCAATCGGCAAGGGGGATTTTTTAAATTTTAAAAAGCAAGTTATTTTTTTTGGAATAGGATTTTTTTTGATGATATTTTTTAGTTTTTTTGACTGGCGTTCCTTGCGGGAGGACCCTTATTTAATTTTGATTCTTTATTCAATTTCTTTGGCCAGTCTGGTTGGTTTATTTTTTTTCGCCCCTGAAATTAGAGGAGTAAAATCCTGGTATAAAATAGGGCCGGTTTCTATTGACCCGATAGAATTTACCAAAATTATTTTAATTATTTTATTGGCAAAGTATTTTTCAACCCGCCACATTGAAATGTATAAAATAAAACACATTTTACTTTCAGGATTTTTTGTTTTTTTACCCGCCGTCTTAATTTTTCTTCAACCGGATTTGGGTTCGGTTTTAATTTTAATTGCTCTCTGGATTGGGATTTTAATTATTTCTGGAATTTCACTCCGCCATTTTTTAATTTTAGTTTTATGTTTTCTTTTAATCTTTATTCTGTCTTGGAATTTTGTTTTGAAAGATTATCAAAAACAAAGAATTATCAGCCTATTTTATCCAATAGATCCCCTGGGCGTTTCTTGGAGCCAGAATCAATCAAAAATTGCCATAGGTTCTGGCGGAATTTTAGGTCAGGGAATTGAAAAGGGTTCCCAGACTCAGTACGGTTTTTTACCCGAACCTCAGACAGATTTTATCTTTGCTTCTTTAGCTGAAGAATTGGGGTTGATTGGAATTTCAGCTTTATTCCTTTTTTTGTCAATATTAATCTGGCGAATTATAAAAATTGCCATTAATTCACAAACAAATTTCTCCCGGTTTTATGCCTCAGGCATCGCTGTTTTATTAATTTCTCAAATTTTTATTCATATCGGAATGAATGTCGGAATTTTACCAATAATTGGGATACCATTACCCTTAATTAGCTATGGGGGCAGCAGTTTAATAGCTACATTCATCGGGTTAGGGATATTACAGAGTATAAAAACTCACTAACGTTATTATTCACAAGAAGACCCTTGACAGGCCTCTTTTAATAAACCAAAAAACCTTGTTAAGTTTTTCAAATTTTATAAAAATTTAGCCCAAGTTTAATAGATAATCTTAAATTTTTGATAGTAAGTTCTATAATTCACACTTTATTCACATTTCAGTTAATGTTTGAAGGGGATTTAAATTGTACTTGACATGATTTTTGGGATAGACTATAATTAACTTTACTTAGGTTATTTTTACTATTTTGATTTTAAAACTCTTTTTATAAAAAATTAAATAAAATCTTGCCCTAAAAATTGTATTTAGGGTATTTTTTGGCTTTATGCCCGAAGTTAAAATAAAAAATTTCGGAAAATCAAAGGCTTATCTTCCTCTTCCTTATCTACTTTCTGTTCAGAAAGAAAGCTGGCAGAGATTTTGGGAAAGAGACTTAAAAGAATTATTTCAGGAGATTTCCCCAATCAAAGATTATACTGACAAAGAGTTCGGACTCTGGTTTTTGGATTACAAATTAGATGCGCCCAAATACAAAGATGATTTAGAGGCAAGACAAAATAATGATTCTTTTGAATCGGCTTTAAGGGTGAAGGTGAGACTGGTTAATCTTAAAACAAAAGAAATTAAAGAACAAGAAGTTTTTTTGACCGATTTCCCCATAATGACTGAAAGGGGAACTTTTGTTGTTAATGGGGTTGAAAGAGTGGCAATTGCCCAACTTATTCGCTCGCCGGGAGCGTTTTTTACTGCTCAAAGCGCAGCCGGAAAAAATTATTTCGGAGCAAAAATAATTCCTAACCGTGGCGCCTGGCTTGAATTTGAAACAGAGGCATCAGGTTTTATTGGGGTCAAGATTGATAGAAGAAGAAAAGTTGCGGCCACAACACTTTTGCGGGCTTTTGGTTTCGAAACTGATTTGGGAATAAAGGAATCTTTCCAAGATGTAAATAGAGGAGAGAAAAATTTTATTGAAGAAACTTTAAAAAGGGATTTAACTCATAATCAGGCTGAAGCTTTGGTTGAAATTTATAGTAGATTAAGGCCCGGTGATATGGCTTCTCCAGATACGGCAAAAGAGCTGATTTGGAATATGTTTTTCAATTTTGGAAGATATGATTTGTCAAAAGTAGGAAGATGGAGAATGTGGCAGAGACTGTCGGAATTAAAAAATCAAAAATCAAAAATTAAAAATCGAAAAGAAAAAGTTTTAGTTAAAAACCCTCGGTTAGAAGAAGAAATTACCGTAGAGGATAGGGTACTTACACCAGAGGATATTGTAGCAGTTATGAGGGAAATTATCAGGTTAAATAATGAGCCAGAGGGGAAACCCGATCAAATTGATCATTTGGGAAATCGAAGAGTAAGAACCATAAATGAAATTTTACAAAACAGAATGAGAGTTGGACTGATGCGGATGGAAAGAATTATCAAAGACAGAATGTCTACTCTTGATATTTTTACTTTTACCCCGATTCAATTGATTAACCCCCGGCCGGTAATGGCAATAATCAAGGAATTTTTCACTTCCTCCCAGATGTCTCAATTTATGGATAATGAAAATCCTTTAGCCGAGCTGGAACACAAAAGGAGATTGTCGGCTACTGGGCCAGGAGGCCTGACAAGGGAAAGAGCTGGATTTGAAGTTCGTGATGTCCAGCCATCCCATTATGGAAGAATTTGTCCCATTCAGACCCCGGAAGGGCCTAACATTGGATTGGTTAGTTATCTGGCAGGATTTGCCAGAGTTAATCCTTATGGATTTATTGAGACTCCTTATTTCAAAGTAGAAAAGGGAAAAGTTACTTCAAAAATTCAATACCTCAATGCCTATGAGGAGGAAAGATACAATATTGCTCACGGTGGCGTTCCCTTAAATGAAAAAATGGAAATTATTCCTCAAAAAGTGGAAGCAAGAATCAAAGGAGAGCCGGGAACAATCGATCGTGATAAAATTGATTTTATGGATGTTTCTCCCGAACAATTCATTTCAGTTGCAACCGGCCTTATTCCATTTTTACAGAATGACGATGCTAACCGCGCGCTTATGGGCTCTAATATGCAGCGGCAATCTGTACCTTTAATTGAACCAGACGTACCTTTAGTCTGCACGGGAGTAGAAGAAAGAGTGGCCAGGGATTCAGGTCAGGTGGTTATTTCAGAAACAGATGGCAGTGTCAGCGAGGTAGACGGTAGTCACATTACGATTAAAACTAAAAATCTAAAAACTAAAACTTACAATCTAAGGACATTTATTCGAACTAATCAATATACTGCCTTTCATCAAAAACCAACAGTAAAAAAGGGCCAGAAGGTGAAAATAGGAGATGTTTTGGCAGATGGAGGAGCAATTACCGATGGGAAATTGGCTTTGGGTAAAAACATTTTTGTCGCTTTTCTTCCTTGGCGGGGAGGTAATTTCGAAGATGCAATTTTAATCTCCGAAAGATTAGTGAAAGATGACAGCTTTACTTCAATTCATATTGAGAATTTTAGTTGCGATATCAGGGAAACGAAGTTGGGCCCGGAAATTACTACTGCTGATATTCCCAACGTCTCAGAAGAGAAATTAAGGAATCTGGATGAAGAGGGTTTAGTTAGGGTTGGAGCCGAGGTCGGCCCCAATGATATTCTGGTTGGAAAAATTTCGCCAAAAGGTGAAGCCGATTTAACTGCAGAAGAGCGTTTACTTAGAGCAATTTTCGGAGAAAAAGCGAGAGAGGTGAAAGATTCCTCGCTTTTAATGGAGCACGGGAAGCAGGGTAGAGTGGTTGGAGTGAAGGTTTTTTCCCGAGATCTCGGTCATAAGTTGGAGCCGGGGATTATAAAAAGAATTGAGGTTGAGGTGGCAGAGCTTAGAAAAATTAGGGCTGGTGATAAATTGTCTGGTCGCCACGGAAACAAAGGAGTAGTTTCTAAAGTATTGCCAGAAGAAGAAATGCCGTTTCTGGAAGATGGAACTCCGGTAGATATTATTTTAAATCCTTTAAGCGTAGTTTCCAGGATGAACCTTGGTCAAATTTTAGAGACCCATCTTGGGTGGGCAGCTAAAAATTTAGGCTACATTGCAATCTCACAACCTTTAAGCGGTGCAACCGAAACGGACATTAAGAAAGAATTAATGGCAGCTAGTCTTCCCGAGGATGGCAAGATTGCTCTTCACGATGGCAGAACCGGAATGTCATTTTCCGAAAAAATTACGGTTGGCTACGTTTATATAATGAAACTGGTTCATATGGTAGAGGATAAAATTCACATGAGAAGTATTGGCCCTTATTCTCTTATTACCCAACAGCCTTTGGGAGGAAAAGCCCAGTTTGGCGGTCAGAGGTTTGGAGAAATGGAAGTTTGGGCTTTGGAAGGATACGGAGCAGCTCATATTTTACAAGAAATGTTGACCATAAAATCCGACGATGTTTCAGGAAGAGCAGCCACTTATGAATCAATATTAAAAGGGGAAGAGATAAAAGAGCCCAACATTCCCGCCTCCTTTAATTTATTAGTAAATGAGTTGAAATCACTGGGTTTGGGAGTAGAAGTGAAAGAAAAACACCCGCAGGAAAGCTCTCAGTTTCCTATGGAGAAGGCAAAAGATAAAAATAAAAAAGAAGAAAAATAATATGAAAGTAGCTGACTTAGAATCAATAAGGCTCAAAATCGCCTCGCCGGAGGATATTTTAGTTTGGTCGCATGGCGAAATAACTAAACCCGAGACCATTAATTATCGTACTCAAAGAGCTGAAAAAGACGGTTTGTTTTGTGAAAGAATTTTCGGACCAGAAAAAGATTACGAATGTTATTGCGGAAAATATAAAAGAATCCGCTATAAGGGTTTAGTTTGCGATAGGTGCGGAGTTGAAGTGACTAAGGCCTCAGTCAGACGGGAGAGAATGGGACACATAAAACTAGCCAGCCCCTGTTCTCACATTTGGTTCTTACGTGGAGTTCCCTCAAGAATGGGAATGGTTTTGGATTTGCCAATGCAGCAATTAGAAAGAGTAGTTTATTTTGCGGGTTACATTACCACTAATGTTAATGAAGAAGCAAAGAAGCGAGTCCTTGAAGAAATTGAAAAAGAATACAAGCAAAAAGTTAAAAGCTTATCCAATCCGCCCCGCCTTTTACAGAAAAAGGACGGGCTTGGCCGGGGTCAAAAGTCACCCCAAAAAGGCCCTCGTACGGGGCAGCCGAAAATAAAACTGCAGGAATTAAAGGAGGCGCGCGACCAGGAAATACAGAAGCTTTTATCTCTTAAACCATTAAAAGTTCTTTCTGAGGTTGAATATCACAATCTTTCTTTAAAATACGGAGAAGTTTTTGAAGCCGGAACTGGATCCGAAGCTATTCGTAAGATTTTCGAAAAAGTTGATTTAAAGGCAGAAATCGAAAAACTAAAAAAGGAAGTCAAAGAAGCCTGTCTATTAAATAAAAGAAAAATTTTGAGAAGATTAAGACTTTTTCAGAAAATGAGAGAAGCTGGCGTTAAACCAGAATGGATGTTTTTACAGGTACTGCCAGTTTTACCCCCGGACTTGCGGCCGATGGTTCAATTAGATGGTGGACGATACGCCTCTTCTGATTTAAATGATCTTTATCGAAGAGTCATTAATCGGAATAACAGGTTAAAATATTTGTTAGAAATCAATGCTCCGGAGGTAATAGTTCGGAATGAAAAAAGAATGCTTCAGGAAGCAGTTGATGCTTTGATAGATAATGGAATGAGAAAAGGGACTACCACCCAAGCCACTACTGGCGGAAGGCGGCTTTTAAAAAGTTTAGCCGATATGCTCAAAGGTAAACAGGGTCGTTTTAGACAGAATCTTTTAGGGAAAAGAGTTGATTATTCGGGAAGATCGGTAATTGTTGTTGGGCCAGAATTAAAACTTCACCAGGTGGGTCTTCCAAAGAAAATGGCTCTGGAGCTCTTTAAACCTTTTGTCATCAAAAGGATTTTAGATAAAGAACTTGCCTATAATGTTAGAGGGGCTTCAAGGTTAATTGATGAAGAAACAGACGAAGTCTGGGCAATCTTAGAAGAAATAGTCAAAGACAAATTGGTTATGCTTAACAGGGCTCCGACTCTTCACAGATTGGGCGTTCAGGCTTTTAAACCGGTTTTGATTGAAGGAGAATCAATCAGAATTCATCCTATGGTCTGCAGGGCCTTTAATGCTGACTTTGATGGTGATCAGATGGCCGTTCATCTTCCTCTCTCTGAAAATGCTCAAAAAGAAGCCAGGGAAATTATGATATCAACCAAAAACTTATTGAAACCCGCTACCGGCGTACCGGTTGTAACTCTTTATCAAGATATTAGTCTTGGTTGTTTTTGGTTGACCAAAATTAAACCGGGAGCAAAGGGTGAAGGAAAGATTTTTGGTAATCCAGAAGAGGCCTTGCTTGTCCATGAATTTGATGAAGTTGATTTAAAAGCAAGAATAAAAGTAAGAATGGGAAAAGGCGAATTTGTTGAAACCTCAGTTGGAAGACTTATTTTTAATAAAGCTCTGCCTGAGGATTTTACTTTTCAAAATGCCGAGTTTAAGGTCAGGGACCTCGAAAAAATAACCTCCGAGATTATCAGAAAATATAGTTCAGAGAAAGTAGAGGAGGTTTTGGATAAGATTAAAGATTTGGGATTTGAGTATGCTACTCGTTCAGGCTTCAGCTGGGGGATGGACGATTTGGTTGTTCCTCCGGAAAAAGGAAAAATTCTTGAAGAAGCCGAGAAAAAAATTGAAACAATTGAAAATCATTTCAGAAGAGGCCTTCTCTCTAAAGAGGAAAAAAGTGCTAAGATAATCGAAGTTTGGACAATGGCAAAATCAGAAATTGAAAAATTAGTAAAAAAAGCTTTACCCGAAACGGGCTCAGTATTTTCATTTGTTGAGTCCGGGGCCAGAGGCTCTTGGACTCAGCCAGTTCAGATGGCGGGGATGAAAGGATTGGTTATTAATCCAGTGGGCCAGATTATTGAGTTACCAGTAAAAAGTTCCTACAAAGAAGGATTTAATGTTCTGGAATACTTTATTTCTACCCATGGGGCAAGAAAAGGAACGGCAGATACCGCTCTTAGAACCTCTACCGCCGGTTACTTAACAAGAAGATTGGTTGACGTTGCTCATGAGGTTATAATTTCTGAGGAAGATTGTGGAGACGATAAAGGATTTGAAATATTAAAAAAAGATGCTGAAGAAATTGGCCAAAATTTCCTCTTTAAGATTGTAGGAAGAATTTGTCTTGAGGCAATAAGAGGAATTATTAAAAAGGGAGAAATTGTAGATTGGGGAAAGGGACAGAAAATTGTTGATTCAAAAATTGAAAAAGTGATAGTCAGGTCCCCCTTAAGTTGTAAATCAGCTCGGGGAATTTGCCAAAAATGTTACGGCTGGGACCTTGGCTCAAACCAATTAATTAAATTAGGAGAAGCAGCGGGAGTTGTTGCCGCCCAAGCAATAGGGGAACCCGGTACCCAGTTAACCATGAGAACTTTTCATACTGGCGGGGTAGCTGGCGGTGGAGATATTACTTTTGGTTTACCAAGGGTCCAGGAAATTTTTGAAGCCAGGACTCCTGGAGGAAGGGCAGAAATTTCAAAAGTTGAAGGGAAGGTTTTAGAAATAACTCCAGAGAGAATTATTAAAATAAAAGCCTCGTCTTCAATAAAAAATTCGAGTGATCCGTATGACCCTAAGGTTAAAACAAAAAAACCAAATCCTAAAAGTTCGGAAATTGTCGAATATAAAATTCCGCCTAAAATGACGATTTGGGTTAAGGCCGGAGACAAGGTTGAAAAGGGTCAACAGCTTTGCGAAGGCAATTTAGAACTGAAGGAATTATATAAACTTTCAGGGAGAGATAAAACCCAACGATATATTATAAAAGAAGTTCAAAAAATTTACGTCTCCCAAGGAGCACCGATACATGACAAACATGTTGAAATTATGGTTCGGCAGATGTTTTCTCGGGTAAGAATAAAAGAGCCCGGAGCAACAAGTTTTACTCCTGGCGAAGTTATAGAAAGAGCAAAATTTTTCGAAACAAATAGCCAGCTAAAAAAAGAGAAAAAAGAAACAATCGTTGGTGTTCCCATTTTACTTGGGATTTCTCGAGTGGCCTTAACTACTGACAGTTTTTTATCGGCAGCCTCATTCCAGGAAACATCAAGGGTTTTAATTAAGGGTTCCCTGGAAGGAAAGGAAGACAAATTAAAGGGATTGAAAGAAAATGTTATGATTGGAAAACTCATTCCGGCTGGTACTGGGTTCAGAAAAGGGTCTTAAAATGATATAATGAAAGAAGGCATGAAGAAAAACCAAAAAAATTTCAAAAAACCAATTTTGAAAGAAAAATTTGTTTTATCTGATGAAACCAAAAAATCGATTTTTGGAATAGTAATGTTTTTATTAACTGTAATTGTTGTCTTGGGTTTTTTCGGAAAATCAGGAATTGCTGGAAGAGCCATTTTCGCCACTCTTAATACTTTAGTTGGAAGAACAATTTTTGCGATACCCTTAATTTTATTTTTAGGCGGATTGGTATTTTTTTATACTAAATCCGAAACCTTTTCAGCCAGAGGGGGAAAAAGAATTTTAGGAGTAATTTTTTTAGCCATTCTTCTTTTAGTTTTGGGAATTTCGGGAATCCTCGAATCATTGACCCCTCACCTTAAACGGGGCGGTCTTTTTGGTTTAACGAGTATACCCCTCTCGAATATTTTTGGGTTTTGGGTGACCCAAATTATTTTTGGAGCAATAATTATTGTTGGGGCATTAATTTTTTGGAATCTCTTTGCCCCTCACCGCTTTTTGAGAAGCGAAGAAAAATTAGAAGAGAAGTTAAAAAAAGAAGAGAAGCCTTTGATTACTCGAATATTTAGAAAAGTGGTGGGGGGGGAACCAAAATTTAAAGTAAAGGAAATTGAGCCACAGATTAAAATGGTTCCGGTAAAAGCTCCGGAGTTAGAATTAAAAACCAAAGAAATCGTTGCAAAACCATTCGCCCCTGCTTACCAATCCCCCCCGCTTGATCTATTGGAGCCGGAAAGGGGAATCCCGACTACCGGCGACATTAAATTGAATTCAGCTATTATTAAAAAAACACTCCAAAATTTCGATATTCTAGTAGAAATGTCAGAAATAAACATTGGTCCAACCGTTACCCAATATACTTTTAAACCGGCCGAAGGGGTGAAGTTATCAAAAATAACTGCCCTATCTAATGATCTTTCTCTGGCTCTGGCTAGCCATCCTATTAGGATTGAAGCTCCTATTCCCGGAAGGTCCCTTGTTGGTATTGAAGTGCCGAATAAAACCAGAACTCAGGTTAGATTGAGAAATTTAATTGAAAATCCAAATTTTCAGAAATCTCTTTCCGGTTTAACCATTGTTTTAGGAAGAGATGTTTCTGGAAACCCGGTTTATGCTGATCTGGCTCGAATGCCACATCTTCTGGTAGCAGGTTCCACCGGGACTGGAAAAACTATTTTTTTAAATTCTTTGATTGCCAGTCTTCTCTACAAAAACTCTCCAGAAATTTTAAGGTTTATTTTAATTGATCCAAAAAGAGTTGAATTCCCTGTTTATAATGATATTCCCCATCTTTTATGTCCGGTAATCTATGATGCTCAAAAGACAGTAAATTGTCTAAAGTGGTTAACCTCAGAAATGGAAAGAAGATTTGAGATATTGGCTGCGGCTAAGGCCAGAGATATCAACGGTTACAATGAAATTTTTTCAAAACCAGAAACAGATATTTCCTCAAGCGAAGAGCCTCTTCCTTACATTGTTTTAATTGTTGATGAGTTAGCTGATTTAATGGCTGCTAAGGGAAGGGATATTGAAGCTGGAATTGTTAGATTGGCTCAAATGGCAAGGGCGGTTGGAATCCATTTAGTAGTGGCGACCCAAAGACCCTCAGTAGAGGTGATAACTGGCTTAATCAAAGCTAATATTACCTCAAGAGTCACCTTTCAAGTAGCTTCCCAGGTTGATTCAAGAACAGTTTTGGATGTGGCTGGAGCAGAAAAACTTTTAGGTTTAGGAGATCTTCTTTTTGTTTCAGCCGAAGTTGCTAAACCAAGAAGAATTCAGGGGACTTATGTTTCGGAAAAGGAGGTGAGAAAGGTAGTAAGCTGGATAAAATCAAAGGTTAAAAGCCAGGTGTTAAAAATCGAAGAAGGGGCATTGGAAAACAACCTCGCTGGAAATTTAGAAAAAAGCCTGGAGATGTCAGAAACTGAATTTGAAGGTTTCTATGGCGGCGATGACTCTTTATACGAAGAGGCAAAAAGAGTGGTTATTGAGGCCAGAAAAGCTTCTGCCTCGCTTTTGCAAAGAAGATTAAGGATTGGCTATGCCAGAGCAGCAAGATTAATTGACATGTTAGAAGAAAAAGGGATTGTTGGTCCGGGAGAAGGAGCGAAGCCAAGAGAAGTATTTGTAAAAACCGAGGAAGAAGATGAAGGTTGGCAAAAGGTGTAAAAATTAGTATCATCAAAGTGTATGATAAAGAAAAAAATAAATCCGCCAGCTGGCGGAGAAAAAAAGGATTTGGAAGAGGCAATAGAAGAAATTAAACAAAAGTTTGGCGAAGGCGCTATTATGAAATTGAAAGAAGCAAGGTCTTCCAATGTTGACGTGATTCCAACAGGTTCCGTTTCTTTGGATATGGCTTTAGGAGTGGGAGGGGTGCCGCGGGGAAGGGTAATTGAGATTTTTGGTCCCGAGGGAGGAGGAAAGACAACCTTGGCACTTCATATTTTAGCTGAGGCCCAGAAGGCGGGAGGAGTAGGAGCTTTTATTGATGCTGAACATGCTTTAGATCCGGATTGGGCTAAAAGAATTGGAGTAAATATTGATGATTTGTTAATCTCCCAGCCAGATTCAGGAGAACAGGCCCTGCAAATTGTCGAAACCTTAGTTAGGTCAGGCGAAGTCGATGTAGTGGTGGTCGATTCGGTGGCAGCTTTAGTCCCTCAAACAGAAATAGATGGCGAGGTGGGCGAATTTCAAATCGGTCTTCAAGCCAGACTTATGAGTCAGGCATTAAGAAAACTTTCCGGCGTTATCTCTAAAACAAAAACAGTGGTCATTTTTTTGAATCAAACCAGGATGAAAATAGGAATAATGTGGGGCAACCCAGAAACAACTCCCGGGGGTCTGGCCTTAAAATTTTATGCCTCAGTCAGAATTGATTTAAGACGAATCGCCCAGATAAAACACGGAGAGGAAATTATCGGTAATAGAGTCAAAGCCAAAATTGTAAAAAATAAAGTAGCCGCTCCCTTTAAAATTACTGAATTCGACATTTACTATAATGAAGGAATTTCTAAATTTTCCGATATTTTGAATACCGGATTGAAATTAGGGATGGTAAAAAAACTAGGCAGCTGGCTTCAGTACGAGGATACCAAACTTGGTCAGGGACTGGAAGCGAGCAGACAATTTTTAAAAGAAAATCCGGCGGTCGCCGAAAAAATTAAAAAAGAAATTCTTCAGTAAACTTAAAATTTTCCACTCCAATTTAAGAAGAAAACCCCACCAGAATTCTGGTGGGGTTTTCATTGCGTAAAAATTTTAGAATACTATTTAATGGTATAGGGTAGTAATCCCAAATGCCTTGCTCTTTTTATAGCTTTGGCTAATTTTCTTTGATGACTGGAACAAACCCCGGTTCTTTTTTTTGCTTTGATTTTTGCTAAACCCGAAAGAAACTTCCTTAGAAGTTCAGTGTCTTTAAAATCAATTTCTCTTACATTTCTTTGACAAAAATAGCACGCCATAGTTGAGCTATAAACTTTTGAACTATGAACTATGAAAATATTTATTTCAGCGTTCAATGTTCAGAGTTCAGCGTTCTAAAATGGGATGTCTTTTACGTCTATCTGGTCGTCTCCCTCTTCGATAACTGGAATTTCTTCTTTCTGCGGTAATCCTTCTGCTGGTTTCTCGGCAGGCCGCCCTTGGCGAGCCTCGCCTTCGGCGGGAACCACTTTTCCGGCTGACTTGGGACCCAATTGCATTCTTTCAGCTACAATTTCGGTTCTGTATTTTTGGTTCCCTTGAGCATCTTGCCAGTTTCTTGTTCGAAGTCGACCCTCAATTAAGGTCAGGGAGCCCTTAGTCAGATATTGGGAGGCAATTTCGGCTAACCTCCCGAACATAACAATATTGTGAAATTCTGTTTGCTGTTGTTTCTGACCGGATTTATCAACAAAAAATCTGCCGGTAGCTAAACCAAAAGAACAGACTCCTTGACCAGAAGGTAACGATTTAATCTCGGGGTCGCGAGTAAGACGACCGACCAAAATAACTTTATTGAGGTTCATTATTCTTCTAAAATTTCTTCTAATTTTTTCTCAATTTCTTTTAGCTCGGCCTTTGGTTTCGTTATTTTTTTAGGAAATATCTCAACTTTTTTAGGTAATTTTTTCCTTCGCATTGGGATTTCCTTAACCCGAGGTTTTATCAGAACGGAATAGCGAAGAATTTTATCCTCCGCTTTTATTTTTTTTTCAAGATTTTCTAATTTTTCAGAACTCAACCTGAAAACCAGAGTTGTTAAATAGGCCGACGTCTGTTTTTTAATCGGATAAGCCAGGTCTTTTTTTATTGGGGCGGCCACTTCATCTAAAATTCCTCCCTCGTTCTGGATTAAGGAGTTTATTTTTTCCTGTAAAGTCTTTAAATCGTCTTCCGAAGATTCGGGCGATATTAAATAAGTAAACTCGTACAATTTCATGCGAATGTAGTTTGATATTCACTTATATCTTGAATTCCATTACGTCTCCGTCTTGAACAATATAATCTTTGCCAACAATTTGAATCCAGCCTTTTTCTCGGGCTTCCTTCCACGAACCAGCCTCAACCAATTTTTGCCAAGGAATTGCTTCAGCTTTAATAAATTTTTCTTTGAAATCTGAATGAACCACACCTCCAGCTTCAGGAGCGCTATTACCCTTGATTGTCGTCCAGGCTCTGGTTTCTTTTCCGCCAGCGACCGTAAAAAAAGTAATTAAATTAAGGATATTATAACAAAAAGTAATTAGCTGGTCAAGCTGAGATTTGAGCCCCAATTCTTTAGTTTCGGAGGCAGAAAGTTCGGACAGCCCTTCCTCGTCCTTTAAATTCATTAATAGGTGGGGAAATTTGAAATTTAAAGAAGGATTTTTACCGTTGGTATTTAAAATGTAGAAAATTGGTTTCTGGGTTAAAAATTGATATTCTTTAATTTCTGACCTTTCTTCTTCAGTTAGCCCAATTTCAGAAATCAATTTCCCCTGAGACACCTCATTTTTAATTCTTTCGGCCAGTTCTATTTTTTTTATTTCCTTTTTATCCTTGGATTTAGCCTCTTTTTCTAATTTTCCCATTAAAGCTTCTAAAGTTTCTAAATCCTTCATCAAAAGTTCGGTTTCAACGATTTCTGCTTCTTTTTCAGGATTGATTTCTCCCAAAACGTTTTCAATATTTGAATCGGAAAACCCCCTCACTATTTCCAGAATAGCATCGCAATTTCTAATGTTGGCTAAAAACTGATTACCAAGGCCTTCGCCCTTATGAGCTCCCTTGACCAGACCTGCGATGTCAACAAATTCAATCACTGTCGGCGTAATTTTTTCTGGCCTAATTACCTTGGCAATTTTTTCCAGTCTTTCGTCAGGAACATGAACCACTCCAACATTTGGATGAATGGTGGTAAAAGGGTAGGGAGCAATATCAACCGGTATTTTAGTTATGGCTTTGAATAGTGTGGACTTACCAACGTTAGGAAGCCCGACAATACCTACTGAAAAAGACATATTTAATATGGTATAATAATATAATAATTTTGTATGAAAATCAACCCTTACATATTTCGTGGCTACGATGTGCGTGGAGTGGTAAATAAAGATTTAAACCCCAAGATTGTTGAACATCTTGGCAGGGCTTTCGGTACCTATTTAAAAGAACGAGGAATTAAAAAAGCAGTAATTGGTTATGATTGCAGAGCTACCAGTCCTCAATACGGTAGAGCTATTATTAAAGGTTTAAGCTGGACAAGTATTGATACAGTTGATATCGGTATGAACCTTATCGGGACCCTTTATTGGTCGCAATATTATTTAAATTGCAGGGGCGGTGTTTATGTTACTGGTTCCCACAACCCGGTTGAATATAATGGTTTTAAGTTGGCTAATGATTTTTCTGAAACTTTAGTCACCGAAGATATTCAAGAGTTAAGACATATGCTTGAGGGAGACGATTATAAGAAGGGTAGAGTAGCGGGAGAGACTAAAAAACAAGATATTCGTGAAGCATATTTTAATGATTTACTAAAAAGACTACCAATTCGTAAGGTATTTAAAATTGTGATAGACCCAAGCTGTTCAACGGCCGGAGTAATTGCGCCAGATTTATTAAAACGGGCAGGATGTGAGGTTGTTGAAAACAATTGTGAATTAGACTCTTCTTTTCCTTTGGGTACACCTGACCCGACCAGCATTAATGTTGCCGAACGTCTGAAAGAAAACGTTCTGAAGGAAAAGGCAGATGTTGGGTTTTCTTATGATGCTGATGGCGATAGAATCGGAATCGTTGACGAAAAAGGAAATATTATTTGGAACGACGTTTTGCTGGCACTTTTTGCCACTGATGTTTTGAATGAACATCCGGGAGCAACGATAATGTATAATACGCTTTGCTCAAAAGTTGTTGAAGAAACGATTATAAAATACGGCGGCAAGCCTTTTATGTGGCGGACCGGACATTCATTTTTAAAGAAAAAAAACCAAGAAGTCAAAGCGGCTTTTATTGGAGAACTGTCTGGGCATTTCTTTTTCTCAGCTGATTTTTATAATCATGATGACGGGCTTTATTCAACTTTGCGTTTATTAAATTATCTGGCAAAGACTAATCAGTCTCTTTCAAAAGCGATTGGTTCACTTCCTAAATATAAATCTAGCCCGGAAATAAAAATATATTGTTCCGATGAAAAAAAAGTTGAGCTAATAAATAAAATTAGCCCGGTCTTAAAGAAAGATTTCCCGGGCGCTGAAATTATCGATGATGAACGAGCGGGGGATGGAGTGAGGATTGATTTAACCGATGGAATGTTCGTCATCCGTTATTCACAGAATGCTCCCTATCTTACGGTTAAATTTGAGGCGAGAACTGGTGATCGATACAGCCATTTTAAAAAATATATTAACAAGTTACTCCATAATTACGAGGAAATAGACTGGAACTCAAAAATAAACGTGAATCTTGAATCGTTTGATTAAATAAGACCCATTTTTTTCTTGACTTCCTGCATGGTGGATTGGGCGACAATCTGGGCTCTTTTTCTGCCCTGTTCTAAAATTTCTTTTACGTAGACTTCTCTTGAGAGAAGTTCTTTTCTTTTTCGGCGGAAGGGATCTACAGAATTAATTAATAATTCGGATAACGATTTTTTGAACTTTGCGTAACCTCCGTCTCTGAATTTTTTCTCCAAATCTTTAATTGATTTTCCAGAAAAAAGAGAGTAAATCGTTAAAAGATTTGATATTCCCGCTTTTTTAATCGGGTCGTATTTTATGATTTTTCCTGTGTCGGTAACAGCCGACATTATTTTTTTCCGGATTATTTCCGGCTCGTCAAATAAATTGATACATCCATCGGGCCCATCGGTTTTTGACATTTTTTTCTTCGGATTTTTTAAAGACATAATTTTCGCTCCTATTCTTGACAGTAAAACTTCCGGCTCCTGAAAAACTTTACCAAATTTTTTATTAAAACGACGGGCAATTTCCCGGGCTAATTCCACGTGTTGTTGTTGGTCTATACCCACCGGGACCAAATCAGTTTGGTAAAGCAAAATGTCAGCCGCCATTAAAAGGGGATAGTTTAAAAGCCCGGCATTAACGTATTCGGGATGTTTTTTGGATTTTTCCTTGAATTGAGTCATTCTTTTTAAGTCTCCCAAAGGAGTAATTGTTCCCAATAGCCAGGCAAGTTCAGTATGTTCTTTTACCTGAGACTGAACGAAAAAAATGCATTTTTCTGGCTCTAAACCGGCTGCCAAATAAGCAGTTGCCACATCCAAAATGTTTTTTTTCATTTCCCCGGCCTTATAGGGAGTGGTGACAGCGTGTAAATCACCAATACAAAAGACACACTCATTTTTTTCCTGGAGCTCCACCCATTGTTTAATGGCTCCCAAGTAGTTTCCAATATGCAATTCACCGGTTGGCCTAATACCACTAAAAACCCTCATATACCGAACTTTAATTTATTAAAGTGAAGGTGAAGAAGAGAACAAAGTTCTCTTCGACTTTTAAACTTCGATAACTACGGGTAATATCATCGGCCTTCTTTGGGTCTTTGAGAACAGGAATTGGCCTGTTTTGTTCCTGATTTCGTCTTTAACATAACTCCAATTTACTGCCCCTCCAGAGCCTACTGCTAAATTTACAATACTGATAACCATTTTTCTCGTCTCTCTGAGCAATTCCTTTGATTCTCTTAAATAAACAAATCCTCTTGATATTATATCAGGAGAACCCCTGACTTTACCAGTAGTTTTGTCAACAATAGCCACAATAACAAACATTCCGTCTTTGGCTAACATTTGCCTATCTCTTAATACAATCTCTCCAACATCACCAATCCCTAAGCCATCTATCATAATATAATTTGAGGGCACGGTCTCTCTTTCAATAAAAATTCTTTTCTGATTTAAATTGATAATTTGACCATTTTCGGCTATGGCAATATTTTTTTCAGGAAGACCTGTTTCTCTGACTAATTCAGCATGTGAAACTAACATTGAATACTGACCATGGATGGGAAGAAAAAATTTAGGCCGCATAATTTTTATCATCTCTTTTAATTCTTCTCTTTGAGCGTGGCCTCCGGCATGAATATCCATCATTTTGTAATGGAAGACCTTGGTTTTCTGGCGCAAAATTTCATCTTTCATAATCTGAACCGTTCTTTCATTACCGGGAATTACAGAAGAGGAGAAAATAACCGTATCGTCCCTTTTGAGCCGAATAAAGCGGTGTTCTCGGTTGGTAATTCTCATCAAGACCGCCTGGCCTTCTCCCTGAGCCCCCGTGCAGAGAATTGTGATTTTAGAATCGGGATAATTTGTAATTTCCTTCACGTTAATAATTGTTCCCTTTTTTGCTTTGATGTAACCTAAAACTTTTGAAATTTCAACGTTTGTTTTCATTGAATATCCTTCAATGACAACCTTTCTTTCATATTTTTCTGACAGAGAAATGATTTGTTGGATTCTGTTTATAAGCGAGGAGAAAGTTGCTGCAATGATACGACCAGTCGCCCTTTGAAAAATTTGACCCAAGTTCTTAGAAATTTCTGCCTCTGAAAGAGAATGACCTTCCTCTTCAGCTCCGGTGGAATCAGACATCGTCAACAAAACCCTTCTTTTTGAAAAATTTCTAAGTTTCTGGAAATTAGTTGGCAGGTCATTTACCGGATTTGAGTCAAATTTAAAATCAGAAGTATGCAAAATATTACCAACCGGCGTTTCAATAAACAGCCCTAAATTATCGGGAATATTATGATTTTGCCTGAAAAATTCAACCTTAAAAGGACCCAATTTTATTATGGAGCCATCTTTTACTTCATTAATGTCTAATTTCGGTTGATGGGGAAAGTCTTCCTGTCTTTTTAAGATTATCCCTTTGGTTAGAGGAGAGGCAAAAATTTCTAAATTCGGATGCCAAATTTTACCAGTTAGATAAGGAACCGCTCCGATGTGGTCGTAGTGTCCGTGAGTAAAAACAATACCTAAAATATTTTTATATTTTTCCTTGAGATAAGAAACATTCGGAACGATATAATCAATTCCTGGCATATCTTCTTCTGGAAGCCGAAATCCCGCATCAATAATTAAAATCTTTCCTTGATATTCAAGGAGCATCATATTTCTTCCAACCTCGCTCAATCCTCCAAGAGGAATAATGCGAAGATAATTATGTTTTGTCATTTTTGTCATATTTAAAATCAACTGAAAATTAAGAATAATTTAAGGGTGCGGGCAGGAGGACTTGAACCTCCACGGGATTACTCCCACTAAGTCCTGAACCTAGTGCGTCTGCCATTCCGCCATGCCCGCAGAAATTTTTTGAGTTCTTTTCCAAATTGAGGATGTTTCAAAGAAAGATAAAGATGAGACTGGAGCCAGCCGAGTTTATTTCCGCACTCCAACCATTTTCCTTCAAATTCATAACCATAGACAATCTTGCCTTTTTTTACCATTTCATTAAGGCCTCCAACTAATTTTATTTCGCCTTTCATCTCACAGTTTGCATTCTTTAAAATATCAAAAACTTCTGGCGTAATAATGTATTTCCCAACAATTGCTAAATTTGATGGAGCCTCTTTAATTGAAGGTTTTTCTATAATTTCTATGATTTTAAATAAATTTTTAGCTATTTTTTTGACCCTGACAATTCCATAAAAAGGAATTTTTTCCTGCGATATTCGATAAAGAGCAATTATCGGCTTTTTATATTTATTAAAGACATTAATCAATTGTAAAAGACAGGGAGTTTTTGATTCTACAACATCATCACCAAACAAAACCGCACAGGGCTCACCTTTAACTAATTTTTCAGCTTGCAAAACGGCGTGACCATCACCCAGGGGTGTTTTTTGAAAAACTTGAGAAAAAGAAATCTTTTTTGAAAGATTTTCAACTCTTTTTAACTCTTCTAAAATGTGATTTTTTTTCCTCGCTTTCAAAAAATTTTCTAATTCAGGATTTTTCTCAAAATACCTTTTAAAGTAATTTAAAACCTCTTTTCTTCTCGGCTGATTAATAAAAATTATCTCTTTTATCCCGGCAGCAGCTGCCTCTTCCACGATATATTGCAAAGCGGGCTTATCCACCAGAGGAAAAAGTTCTTTTGGTATAACCTTGCTTAGTGGCAGAAATCTTGTACCTAAACCCGCTATTGGAATTATTGCTTTTTTGACCTGAGCCATAATTTAAATTTTTCTTGCAATTGAGTCGGTGTGGGATCGGTTTTGCATTCCATAGCTAAGTAATAAGCGACCCAATCGCTTAGAATAATGTTGAAAAAAATTTTACACAGGAAATCCTCGTCTTTAATATCAATAAAATCTACAGAAAGTCCTTTTAATTTTAGAATGGCGGCAGTTACTCGCATCCTTTTTAAAATTCTAGGATGATCCATCGGGTCCCGCAGAATAATTATATGAAGTTTCTTCTCTGGATTTTCAAATCCGGTCAATTCATTATGATTTAATTCAGGAAAATAATTGAAAAAGGCGGTAATTTTTGAGCTTTCATTAAATTTAATTTTCCAAATCCGGGCTAAAGTTTTTCTTCGTTGCGAAGCATAAACTACTGGAATTTTACCCTTCAGTTTTTTAGCTAATTTTTTACCCCGTAATTCAAGAATTCCGGGTTTAAGTTTTTTTTCTAAATCTAAAATATTTTCTAAATTATTACCAATTAATCCGCAATTTGTTAAAATTTTCATTAGGGCGGAAAATTGATAGCCTAGCGCCATTCGCGGTTGGTAGCCCTTTGGCACTTTAGCAAAAGGAATCTGATATTTTTCGCAAAGCTTCTCTAATTTTCCTCCAGAGGTGATGGCGACAATTTTTAATTTTCTTTTTAGGGCTTCCCCGAAAGCAGATAAGGATTCTTCTGTGTTTCCGGAGTATGAAATACATACAATAAGATATTTTTCGTCAACATGGTAAGGAAGAGAATAATTGCGATGAACATAAAAAGGCAAGCTTATTTTATAATTTTCTAGCCACATACTCAAAATATCTCCTGGGAGAGCGGAACCACCCATTCCACAAATTAAAACAGCATCAAAACTTCCCAAAACCTTTATATCTTTTGCCGCTTCCAGACCAACTCTAAACTGTTTTGGAAAGTCCAAAATAATTTTTCGCATATTTGATTTATCAATTTTTATTTCCATTGCCATACCCTTTTGGTTTTTATATACCACTCCTCAATTTCTGAAAATCTTTGCGAAAGGTCAGAAATTCTTTTTACATCGAAACCATTAATTTCTTTGGAAATTAAATAAAGATAATTCTGAGTATAGAGAAATACTGCCGGAGCATCGTCAATTAAAAGATTTTGAAATCTTTCCAGTTTTTCCTTCCTTTCCGCTTCACTTAAGCTTCGACGGGCCTCTTCCAGTAATGTGTCTACATCTTTGTTTTCATAATCAGCCAAATTTAACCCGGGGTCCTTTTTCTGAGAGGAATGCCAGAAGGGGAATGGATCGGGTATTAATCCTAAAACTTCTCCGACCAGCAAAGCATCGTATTCTCTCGGTTTGATAAAATCTTTTTCAAGTTGTGAGGTTGGAGAGGTTGGAACTGATATGATTTCAATTTCAACTCCTATGGCTTTCCATTGTGTTTTTAAAAGACTGGCTACTTCTGCTAAAAGCGGTTGGTCAACCGTTACTAAAGAAAATTTAAGTTGCAATTTTTCTTCCACCGATGGAAAACACATTTCATTTAATTCAGCTCTGGTTTTACTGCCTACAAGACCCGTTCCCTCGCTGCCTTCAACATATTGCTTTTGAAAATTAATTACTGCCTTTTTAGTCTTTTCTCCAAAATTACCCGTGACTTCGCCTTCGGGATAAATTTCGGGAAATTTTTTTAAACATTCTTGAAGCTTCTCAACCTCCGTTCCTTTAGAACCCATCTGTAAAGCGCTTTTAAATTGAAAGGCAGGATCTTTTTTGACAATTTTTACCCTTTGGCCGGTCTCGTCTTTAACAAAGCCGGCTTTTTCCAAAAGCTCCACAGCTTTTTCCTGATTAAATTCATACTGCGAAGTTGGGGGTTGGAAACCATAAATTTCTGGTAAAATAGGAGAATCAACGACTTCACCAGAAATTTTGGCTTTCTCAATAATTTCTTTTTTATTGACTCCGTAATTTAAAGCCTGTCTGACGCCTTCTTCGGTTAATATTTTTGATTTATCAGGATTGAAAAATACAACAAAATATCTTGGTAGGGAAAGTTCGTAAGTTATCCAATTCTGATTTAATTTATTTAAATTTTCCGGAGAATTTAGAGAAAGCCCTTGGATTTCATTTTTTTGAGCAGCCTCGATTAATTCTTCCTCTTTTTCAAAAAACAAAAAATTAATTTTTTGAAGATTTGGCTTGTTTCCGAAATAATTCGGGTTTTGAACTAAAGTTAATGATTCTATATCTCCTTTTCCATTCTTTTTTAATCCCTCTAATTTATAAGGGCCCGAACCAACTAGGTTTAGATTCTCAGGACTTAGAGTATTGCGAAGGAGGAAGTTTTGAGGAGTAACATCTTGCCAGATATGTTTTGGTATTATTTTTAGAATGGTATTTTCAAGAAATGGAAAATAAGGATTTTTTAGTCTAAAACGAACTCCGAGATCATTAATTTTTTCCAGTTCCACGCCTAACCAATTTGCCCGAAAAGGGCTTTTATAATCAGGATTTTTAATCGTTTCTATTGTAAAAATTACATCGTCAGCGGTAAAGGGTGAGCCATCTTGCCAAAAAAGATTTTCTTTTAAATAAAACTCATAAACCTTTCCATCTTCTTTAGATTCATAATTTTTGGCTAAGTCAGGAATTATTTGGCCCTGGCCGTCGTATTTCATGAGCCCCGAAAAAATAAGTTCTACCAAGTCGCGATCTATATCGTTCGAAGCATAAATCGGATTTATATATATCGGAACGGGAGAAACAATTACTCCTTCGGTAAAAATTCCTTCCTCAGCCGGGACAATTTTAGTATGTTCAAAATAACAACAAACAGAAAGAAAAATACCGGAAAATAAAAACAAAAATAAAAAAATAAAAAAAGCAATTCTCTCTCTTTTTGATAAAATTTTAAAAAAATGTCTCCACTGATTTTTACTGGGGAGTTTCATTATTATGGTATGAGGAGATTGAGAATGGCTAAAGCTAAAAACAAGACCCCAAAAACAATTGTTGCTCCAAAAATTTTTTTCTGAATCCCTCGCCGCGTAGCGTAAAATTCATTTTCCCCTCCAAAAGCCGATCCCAGGGCCGTTCCTCTTTGCTGTAAAAGAATAAAGATAATTAGAAGTATGGAAACCGCAATTTGGAAATAAGACAAAAAAAGCTTCATATTGTTGATTTCTTCCCGGGCATCCACTTTAAAAGAATAAGGCCTATGCCCCAAACTATTAATGTTGTCCAGAAAAGAGGAATTATTCCACGGATATCCAATTCGGGGAAAATAATCTCGGTTATCAAAACCATTCCCATGGCAATGATTAAACTGAAAAGATTAAAAGTGATGATTCTCAAAGGTAGAGCAATTTTATTTAAAATTGGCTTGATAAAAGAATTAAGAAAGCCCAAGAAAGCCCCGACGAAAACAAGAGAACTTAAAAATTCATCAAGAGATTTAGGAATAAAAAATAGGGGACCGGTGAATTCCACTCCCTGAATATAACGATTGGCTAAATAAAGACCTAAAACTCCGGCTATAATTTGGAGAAAAAAAGACCACAACATTTTTTAATATTATCAGATACTAAAAACAAAGTCAATCCTTAATAAAGGACTTTTCCCTTAATTTTTTGTGATAAGAAATGGCAAATCGGTGAGCTTCGTCTCGCAGCTGTAAAATTAAATTAAAAATTTCCCTTGGCAGACTTTTTAATAAGACGGGTTTTCTTCGATTTTCAATAAAAAGTTCATTTTTTCTTTTAGCTATTGCTATTACTAAAATATTTTTTGTTCTCTGTTTTTTGTTTTTTGTTTCTTTTACCGCATTAAGTTGTGCTTTTCCTCCATCAATTAAAATTAAATCTGGAAAAGGCCACTCCGGATGATTAAATCTTCGAGATAAAATTTCTTTAATCATTGCGGTATCATTTGACTTTCCGGAGGTTTTTATTTTGAATTTGCGGTAGAAATTTTTATCCGGAGACCCGTTGATAAACGTTACCGTAGAACCCGTTGCTTGCTGTCCCTGGATGTTTGAAATATCATAGGATTCAATTCTGGAGAGACCCCCCTTTGTTTTTAATATTTTTTGTAAGATTTTTTTGGTAGAGTCCCAAGTTTTTTGAATAGCAAAACCCTGTGATTCAAAAATTCGAGCGTGAGATAAAACCTTTTCTAAAGCTACAACTTGGTCTCTAATTTTAGCCGCCCTTTCAAAATTTTGAAATTTAGAGGCCAATTTCATTTCTTTTTTTAATTCATTTAAAACTTGTTTCTTTTCTCCTTGGAGGATTTTCAGAAGATCCTTAACGTTTCTTTGGCTTTCCCTAATGAGCGATATCCGATATCGCTCAAGTTGTTTTCCAAGTTTTGTTTCTAATAGACAAGGGGCGAGACAACGGTTTAGTTGATACCAGAGACAAGGGTGTTTGGGTATTTTGCCGCAACTTCGGTAAGGGAAGACCTTTCTTAAAATCTTTAAGGTTTGCTTTAAAGTACGGCCATCGACAAAGGGACCAATATATTTAGTATCACCTTTTGGCTGGTGGGTGATAAACACCTTGGGGAAGTTTTCTTTAGTTATTCCAACGAAAAAATAATTTTTATCATCTCTCCAAACAACATTATATTTTGGCTGGTATTTTTTGATTAAATTTGCCTCTAAAATTAAGGCCTCAATTGTTGAACCTGTTTTAATATAGCCGATTTTTTTAGCCTGATCAAAGAACATTCGTTCTTCTCTCCTCTTCGCGGCGGTTCGTGGATTGATGAATAGATTATCTCGGTAGCTTGATTGGGAAAAATGATTTTTTACCCTTTCTCTGATATTTGCCGCCTTGCCAATATAAATAATTTTTTTACCATCTTTAAAACAATACACCCCGGGCCCTTTGGGGAGCTGGTTAATTTTTTCCAGTAATAAAAATTTAAAATTTTCCATACATTATATTTTTTATTCTATCATTTCCTTTTCTGTTGTCTCAATAAACCTTAAAGGGTCAACGCTGGAACCGTTAATTTTTATTGAAAAATGCAGATGGGGAGCTATTGAATAGCCAGTTTTTCCGGACAAACCTATAATATCCCCCTGCTTAACTTTTTCTCCGGTCGAAAATTTTAGTTCATTTAAATGGCTATAAAAAGAAAAAATCCCAAAACCATGATCTATTATCAAAGTGTTTCCATACATTTTTGTTTCTTGAGAAAAAAGAACTACGCCGTCATTGATTGCATAAACCGGAGTTCCAACTTCTGCCTTTAAATCAACTCCCAAATGCTGAATTGCTATTTCTCCTTCTTTTCTGATATTGCCGAATTCTCCCGTAACTTCGATTTCTTTGAGAGGATAAATAAAGGGTTTGTCAAAATAAACCTCGGGAGTGAAAATTTTAAAAACCTTGTCTAAAATCGGCTTTTCTTTTTCAATAAGCTCCTCGGCAATTTTCGATTGGGTATAACCCTCTTTTTTTAATTCTTCTGAAACTAAAAATTCTTCAACGGGAAATTTTCTTTCAACAATATCCAAGTCTTTTTTAAAAATCTCGCCATCGGGAAAATCAATGGCTAAATTATATCTGCCGGGTTTTTGTTTAACCGAAATTCCCAAAATCCCCATCCAATCTTCATCCAATTTAAAAAAATTTATTTTTATCAATCCTCCTAAGTTTCCCTCAATTTCATCGAAAGGAGATTGGGTTTTAATTTGAATTAACAAAGTATCACCCTGTTCTAAAACATCGGAAGAAATAATAATCTGAGGGGATGTTGATTTTTCTTCCTGTATTACTTTTTCAGGCATTACCCTTTCGGATTTTTCAATAATTAAGGGCATTCCGATTTCCTGGATTTGCTTTTCAGAATAATAATACAAACCGCCAGAGGCAAAACCCCCAACGAATAAGACAATAATTATTCCGATTAAGCTTTTTTTCATCTATTTTTATCTTAGTTCTTCTTCAAACCTATATCAAATTTTTTACTTGATATGTCTTTTGCCTCTTAAGCTTTTATTATCTACCCTGAGGTTGACGAAGGATTGAAAGATTTTGCGATTTGGAGTATAATTGGAAATCGCCATGACAGAAAATTGTATAAAAATCAAAGGCGCCAGGGTACACCCCGGTAGTAGAACGCTTCGCGTTCACTACGGGGCAAGCAACTTAAAGATATGGTTGAGAATTCAATAAAAATTAGGGGTGCCAGAGTTCACAACTTAAAGAATATTGATGTTGATATCCCGAAAAATAAATTAGTAGTGATTACGGGAATTTCAGGTTCTGGAAAATCATCTTTAGCTTTTGATACTTTATATGCCGAAGGACAAAGAAGATACGTTGAATCGCTTTCTGCTTACGCCAGGCAGTTTTTAGGAGTGATGGATAAACCCGACGTTGATAAAATTGAGGGAATTTCACCGGCAATTTCAATTGACCAAAGAAAAGCATCTCATAATCCCCGTTCAACCGTCGGGACAATTACGGAGATATACGATTATCTCCGTCTTTTATTTGCCAGAATTGGAAAACCCCATTGTCCAAAATGTAAAAAGGAAGTTTCGCGTCAAACAATCGATCAAATTACTGAACAAATTTTAAAATTACCCAAAGGGTCCGAAATTACGGTTTTGGGTCCGGTGATTCGGGGAAAAAAAGGAGAGCATCACGGAGTTTTGGAAGAAATTCAAAGAGCCGGTTTTGTTAGAGTAAGGGTTGACAGCATAATTTACAGAATAGAAGAGGCGCTGGAAAATCCGCCAGCTGGCGGACTGGAAAGAAAGAAAAAACACAGTATTGAAGTAGTCGTAGACAGATTAATTTTAGATAAAGACCTGGATAAATCGAGATTGGTTGATTCACTGGAAACGGCGCTGAAACTCGGAAAAGGAATAGTAATAATAGAACAAGAAACAAGAAACAAAAAACAAAGAACAAACGATTTAGTTTTCTCGGAACATTTTGCCTGTGAAGAATGCGGAATTTCCTTATCTGAATTGGAACCCCGGCTTTTTTCCTTTAATTCGCCTTATGGAGCTTGTCCGGCCTGTCAGGGGCTCGGCGAGAAACTGGAAGTAGACCCGAAATTGGTCATTCCTAATCCCAATTTATCACTTGCCGAAGGAGCAATTTTCCCTTGGGCCCATGCCTCCCACAAGGTGGGTCGCCAGGGATTTTTCTGGTTGAAGTTAGAGGCATTGGCTGAAAAAGAAAATATTGATTTAAATGCTTCGGTTAAAGAATTGCCAAAAGAAAAAATCAATTTAATTTTGTATGGTGATAGGTCGAAGAAAATTCTTTCTTTTCCATCTTCGCTTACCCAAGAGCAGCGAAGGGCAGAAAAGAACAGAATGCTCTTTGATTCGCAGAGCGAAAGCTCGATATTTGAAGGCGTTATCCCCTGGTTAGAAAGAAGATATCACGAAACTGATTCTGACTATGCCAGAGAAGAGATTGAGCAATATATGATAGAGAAAAAATGTGAGGGATGTAAGGGAAAAAGATTAAAACCGGAAGTTTTAGCAGTAACAGTGGCCGGAAAAGCAATTGACGAAATGGTAGAAATGCAAATCGATAAAGTTAAAGAATTTTTTGAAAAGATTTCCTTGAAAGAAAACGAAAGAAAAATAGCCCAACTAATAATAAAAGAAATAATAAATCGACTGCAGTTTTTAATTGATGTTGGTCTGGATTATTTAACTTTGGACAGAAAAGCAGGAACATTGGCCGGCGGGGAAGAGCAAAGAATAAGATTGGCCACCCAGATCGGTTCAAAACTAACCGGTGTTTTATATATTTTAGACGAACCGTCGGTAGGCCTTCATCCTAGGGACCAGGGAAGATTGATTGAAACTCTTAAGAAATTAAGAGATTTAGGAAACAGTATTATTGTTGTTGAACACGATCCTCAAACGGTAAAAAATTCCGATTGGGTAATTGATGTCGGACCGGGAGCAGGAAAACACGGCGGCAAAATTATATTCCAGGGAACACCAAAGGAATTATTAAAATCTCATACTCTTACCGGAGATTATCTTTCAGGGCGAAAGAAAGTGGAAATAGAACAAAAAACAAAGAACAAAAAACAGAAAACAAAAATACAATCTCAAACCCAGAATTATTTAATCATTAAAGGGGCAACAGAGCATAATTTAAAAAATATCAATGTTAAAATTCCTCTTGGTAAATTCGTTTGTATTACCGGAGTTTCCGGTTCCGGGAAAAGCTCTCTGATGAACGACATTTTAGCCAAGGCTTTAATGAGAAAGTTCTACAACTCAAAAGAGGAACCGGGGAAATATGAGGAGATTTTGGGCGCCGAAAATTTAAACAAAGTGGCCTTAGTTGACCAGTCTCCAATTGGCAGAACCCCGAGGTCCAACCCTGCAACCTATACCGGATGTTTCTCTTATACCAGAGATTTATTTTCAAAAACCAAAGAAGCCAGAATGCGAGGATATCAGCCCGGTCGTTTTTCTTTTAACGTTAAAGGAGGGAGATGCGAAGCTTGCGAAGGTCAGGGAGTAAAAAAAATTGAAATGTATTTTTTACCCGACGTTTATGTCCAATGTTCCGAATGTAAGGGGAAAAGATTTAATAGAGAAACTTTAACGGTTGAATACAAGGGAAAAAATATTGCCGATGCCCTATCAATGACGGTTGAAGAAGCCCTGGAATTTTTCAAAAATATTCCGGGATTGTACGTTAAGCTTAAAACTTTATATGACGTGGGTTTAGGATATATTCAACTCGGCCAACCGGCGCCGTCACTTTCTGGAGGTGAGGCTCAGAGAGTGAAATTAGCTACTGAATTATCAAAAAAGGCGACCGGTAAAACTTTGTATATTTTAGATGAGCCGACTACCGGTCTTCATCCCGACGACATTAAAAAACTGCTGTTTATTTTAAAAGAATTGGTAAACCGGGGGAATACGGTTTTGGTTATTGAACATAATTTAGATATAATTAAAAATTCAGATTGGGTATTAGATTTAGGACCGGAAGGAGGGGACAATGGTGGTTACATTGTTGCCGAGGGAGTGCCTCTTGATATTACAAAAAATAAAAAAAGCTGCACGGGAAAATATTTAAAAGAAACACTAAAGACTTGACCCCCACACCAAAATTTGGTGGGGGGTTGACATTCTTTTAAGATTGCCTTAAATTAAATAGAGGAAATTAACTCTCAAAAGGTCTAAACTGCTAACTAATATAAAATAGGCGAAGAGAACGAAGTTCTCTTCTTCGCCTTCGCTTCCATAAATGGAAGCTCGGCATATGAAAATTAAACCATTATCAGATCATATTCTTATTGAACCAATAAAGGAAGAAGAAAAAACCAAAACTGGGATTTTGCTTCCAGAGACGGCCGAGAAAGAAAAACCGGAACAAGGTATGGTAATTGCCGTAGGTCCCGGAAGAAAAACTGCTTCTGGGAAAATCGTTCCTTTAAGCGTTCAGCCGGGTCAAAAAGTTTTATTTACTAAATACGGACCGAACGAAATAAAGGTCGATGATAAAGAATATTTAATTGTAAAAGAGGAAGACATACTTGCAATTTTAGAGTAATACCACTATGGCAAAACAAATTTTATTTAATGAAGCTGCCAGAAAAAAATTAAAAGCTGGCATGGACAAAATAACTGACGCCGTAAAGGTAACACTGGGTCCCAAAGCAAGGTACGTGGTTTTGGATAAGGGTTTTGGGGCACCCGAAATTTCAGATGATGGAGTAACTATTGCCAAAGAAATTGAATTAAAAGATAAAGTAGAAAATTTGGGAGCAGAGATTATGAAGGAGGTGGCCGAGAAAACCAGCGAGAATGCCGGCGATGGTACAACTACCGCCATGATTTTAACTCATGCTATAGCTTCCGAAGGCCTTAAAAACGTCGCGGCTGGCGCTCATCCTCTCGCTTTAAAGAGAGGTATCCAAAAAGGCGTAAAAGCAGTTGTTGATTATTTAAAAACAACTTCAAAAAAAATTTCAAAAGAGGAATATATTCAAGTTGCCACTATCGCTGCTACAGATCCGGATATTGGAAAATTAATCGCCGAAGCCGTATCCCAGGTTGGCGAAAACGGGGTAATTACGGTTGAGGAATCAAAAAAATCAATACTGGAACCGCCTGAAATTGTGAAAGGTCTTCAATTCGATAGGGGATATATTTCTGGTTACATGATTACTGACGCTGAAAAAATGACGGCTGATTATGAAGAGCCTTATATTTTAATTACTGATAAAAAGATTTCCTCCCTTCAGGAAATTCTCCCTGTTTTAGAAAAAGTCGCTCAAGCCGGAAAAAAAGAATTAGTGATTATTGCCGATGAAGTTGAAGGTGATGCTTTGGCCACCTTGGTAGTTAACAAGCTCCGGGGAATTTTTAATACTTTAGCCGTTAAAGCTCCGGGTTTTGGCGACAGAAGAAAAGAAATGTTAGAAGATATTGCCGTGGTAACGGGCGGTCAGCTTATTTCCGAAGAATTGGGATTAAAATTAGAAAATATCACATTGGCACAATTGGGTCGGGCAAGGAGAGTGGTAGCCACCAAAGAAAACACCACAATTATAGAAGGGAAAGGTGAAAAAGAAAAAATCGATGCCAAAACTAAGCAGATTAAAAAAGAACTTCAGACGACCGAATCTGAATTTGACAAAGAGAAATTGCAGGAGAGATTAGCTAAATTAGCAGGCGGAGTGGCGGTAATTAAAGTCGGAGCGGCTACTGAAGTTGAGCAAAAAGCAAAACAGAAAAAAACTGAAAATGCTTTGAATGCTACTCGAGCAGCAATTGAAGAAGGAATTTTGCCCGGCGGAGGAGTGGCTCTTTTGAGAAGCGTGATAGCTCTGGAAAATTTAAAACTTGAAGGTGATGAAAAAACAGGACTTGATATTTTAAAGAGAGCCTTGGAAAAACCAATCAGGCAACTGGCGGAAAATGCGGGCCTGGACGGAGCAATCGTGGCTGAGGAAGTTAAAAAACATCAGGGAAATTTCGGTTTTAATGCCGAAAGTATGAAATACGAGGATTTAATTTCGGCTGGAATTGTTGACCCGACTAAAGTGGTGAGGTCGGCTTTAGAAAATGCAGCTTCGGCAGCTTCAATGCTTCTGATAACAGAAGCAGTGGTGGCCGAAGAACCTGAAGAGAATCCGCCAGCCGGCGGAAGAAAAGGAATGCCACCGATGGGAGGTGAAGAGTATTAAAAAACCACAAACTTTTGTTATTCCGAAAAGCCCCGCTTAGCGGGGCTTTTCTATTTGCAAAAAATTGAAATTAATCTAAAATATAAGTTAGTGATAACAAAGGTCGGTTTAAGCGGACTTTTAAAAATATAATTGATATGATTAAAATAATTTTAATAGCAGTTGCAGCGATAATTGCGATATTTTTCTGGTTTGGCTATAATCGTTTCGTCACCCTTCGTAATCGGGCAAAAGAGGCCTGGGCTGACATTAATGTCCAGTTGAGGCGAAGATACGATTTAATTCCCAATTTGGTGGAAACGGTTAAAGGTTATGCTTCTCATGAGCGTGAGCTTTTTGAGAAAGTTACCGAAGCCAGGACAAGAGCAATGGGAGCTCAGGGCATAAAAGAAAAAGGTGAGGCAGAAAATATGCTGGCCGGTACCTTAAAAACTCTTTTTGCCGTTGCTGAAAATTATCCTCAGTTGAGGGCTTCAGAAAATTTCCAGAAACTCCAGGACGAATTGACGGATACCGAAAATAAAATTCAGGCAGCCAGACGTTTCTATAACACCAATGTCAGAGATTTGAACATCCAGATTGAGAGTTTCCCATCAAACGTTATTGCCAATATTTTCCGTTTTACCAAAATGGACTTTTTCGAAATTGAGGAAACAGCTGCCCGAGAGCCGGTAAAAGTGAAATTCTAAATTAGAAATGGCTACCTTATATACTTATGCCGAATCCAATATTCGGAAGACCTTGATTTTAATTACCCTGTTTTTGATTTTCATTATTGGATTGGGCTGGGTTTTTAGTAACTATTTTCAGAATCCCGGGATTTTGGTTTTTGCTGTAATCTTCAGTATTTTAATGAGTTTTAGCAGCTACTGGTACTCTGATAAAATTGTTTTAGCTTTGACCAGAGCCAATCCGATAGAGAAGGAAGACAAACCCGAGCTTTATAGAGCTGTAGAGAATCTTTGCATTACCGCCGGTCTTCCTTTGCCTAAAATTTATATTTTGCCGGAAGACCAGCCTAATGCCTTTGCTACCGGTCGCGATAAAAACCACGCGGTAATAGCGGTTACCCAGGGGCTTTTAGAAAAATTAGACAGGACCGAATTAGAGGGCGTAATATCCCACGAACTTTCACACATTGGAAATAAGGACATGCTTTTGATGACAGTGGTGGTTGTTTTGGTGGGATTTATCAGCATTATTACTGACTGGTTTTTAAGGTCAATGCGGTTTGGAGGATTTAGAAAAAGAGATAATCGAGGAGGGGGTTCAATTTTGGTCTTAGTCGGTTTGATTTTGGCAATTTTATCGCCAATTGTGGCTAAATTAATCCAATTAGCCATTTCTCGGAAGAGAGAATTTTTAGCTGATGCTTCAGGCGCTCTCTTAACCAGGTATCCCGAAGGACTGGCCAGAGCTTTGGAAAAAATTGCTGTCGATAAATCGCCCCTGAAAGTTGCTTCTACTGCCACCGCCCATCTTTATATTTCTAATCCTTTTAAGGAAAAGAAATTTTCAAGTCTGTTTATGACTCACCCGCCAATAGAAGAAAGAATAAAAGCATTGAGAGATTTGAGAATTTAAAATTGTATGAAATGCCCTCTTTGTAAAAAATCTTTAGAAAAAATAATTTTTTATGGAGTAGAAATAGATTATTGTCCCGTTTGTCTTGGTTTATGGTTTGAAGAAAATGAATTAAGATGGGCAAAGGATGCCAAGGATAAAGATTTGAACTGGTTAGACATTGAACCTTGGAGGGAAAAAGCGAAATTCAAAATTTCCCGACTTCAAAAGCTCTGTCCGGCCTGTCGTCTGCCTCTTTATGAGATAAACTATGGCGACTCAGATATTAAAATAGACCTTTGTAATGTCTGCCGTGGAATCTGGCTTGAGCGGGGAGAATTTAAAATGATAATTGAGTATTTAAAGGGAAAGGGCAGCTTCGCAGTTTTAAACAACTATGCCAAAAATTTAGCCGAAGAATTCTGGGAAATTTTCATTGGTCCGGAAAGCTTCCGGGAAGAAATTTTAGATTTTTTAACCATTTTGAAACTGTTAAATTATAAATTCGCTACTCAATATCCTGCATTTACTAAAATAATTTCGCAGTTGCCAAAATAAATTCAAGGAAGGGTCGCATAGTTGGTCCCCGCATAAATTCCTTTGGAATTTAACGGGGCAGGCTAGTACCGCGAGTTTTTACCCCGTATAAAGCGGAGGGGTCGCATAGCGGCCTAGTGCACGCGCTTGGAAAGCGCGCAACCCGCAAGGGTTCGTGGGTTCAAATCCCACCCCCTCCGCTTTGTTCGGGGCGAATCTCGCCCCTTCCGCCTTCGCCTCGCTGAAGCTCGGCTTCGGCGTGATAAAATCCGCCAAAGACGAGCGAAAGCAGGGGAAATAATAATATGAAACCTACAACAAAACTTACGCTTTCTATTTTGCCCGAAAAGTTGGGTATTTGTCATTTTGATAAAAACAGCCCAATTCCAAATTGGGCGACCAGCGGAGAATTTTTCTCAATAACCAGAACTGACCAGGAGTTGTCCATCGTCTATCCCCAAGAAAAAATTCCCGGCGGCGTTTTGTTTGAAAAAGACTGGAGAGCTTTCAGGTTGGATGGTTTCGTTGAAGGACTGTATTCGGTTGGAATCATTGCTTCTTTATCCCAACCATTGGCCGAGGCTGGAATTAGTATATTTAATCTCTCAACCTACGAGACCAATTACGTTTTAGTCGAAGACAAAAATCTTGAAAAAGCCAGAAAGATTTTAAGCAAATTCTGCAACATTAAGAAATAAAAAAATTTATGGAAAAGCAAGTTCAAAAGCCGGGCGTGGGATTTGGTATAATGATTTTAAAAGGAGGGAAAGTCCTTTTAGGAAAGCGTCACGAAGTCCCGGAAAAAGCCTCGAGTCTCTTGCACGGTGAAGGAACTTGGACAATGCCCGGTGGAAAGCTTCATTTTCAAGAAGGATTGAAAGAAGCTGCCCGGCGCGAGGTATCAGAAGAAACAGGAATTGAAATAAAAAACCCAGAAGTGATCAGCGTCTCAAATGATACAGTTTATGATAATCATTTTGTAACCTTAGGTTTTTTATGTACCGATTTCGAGGGTGAACCGAAGATAATGGAGCCAGATGAAATTACAAAATGGGAATGGTTCGATTTAAACAATCTACCTTTACCACTTTATTCTCCAAGCAAAAAAATAATTAAAAATTATTTAGATAAAAAAATTTATCAGGATAATTAAAAACTATGGAAAATCTTTTTTTATCTCCGTTATATTTGTTCTTAATTATAGTCTGGACTATACCCTGGAAAGGAGTAACCTTGTGGAAAGCGGCCAGAAATTCCCATAAAAAGTGGTTTATTGTCATATTTTTGTTAAACACAATGGCATTGTTAGAAATTATTTACATCTTTTATTTTGCTAAAAAATCCGAGAAAAAAATCGTAATTTAACACTATGAAAACGAAAATCTTATATAAATTCCCTCCCTTTAAAAAACCTTTAAAGGTGCTTTTTATTTCGGCCGAAGTGGCTCCCTACGTATTTGTTGGAGGATTAGGTCAGGTTATGAAAGCCTTACCAGGTTCTCTTAGAAAATTGGGAGTAGATGCCAGGATTTTTATGCCAAAGTATGCCCTAATTGACGAAAAAAAATATCCCTTGGTGACTGTCCTTGAAGGTTTAAAGGTGCCAACCGATAGCCCGGAAAATAAAAATTTGATTTGCAATGTTAAAAAATATATTCCAAGAGAACCGGACGCTCCCACTTATTTTTTGGAAAACATGGAATATTACGAAAAAAGAGCCAACGTTTACGGATATTCCGATGACCCCATTCGTTTTGCCCTCCTCTGTCGGGGAGCCCTGGAATTTCTTAAAAAATCCGACTGGATTCCCGATATCATCAATGCTACTGACTGGCACACCGGATTTTTGTCAAATTATTTAAAGACTAAGTATTCCAAAAATTCCAAACTTTCAAAAATTACCACCGTTTTTTCAATTCACAATCTTTTTCACCAGGGAATTTTTGATCATAGAACTATTTCAGAGTTAGATTTCGATGATGGCAAAGCGGAAATTGCTCCATTGTTCTCAGATAGATTGATAAAACAAAACTTTATGAAAAGGGGCATAATTTATGCTGATTTGGTCAATACTGTTTCTGAGACCTACTCCAAAGAAATTTTAACAAAAGATTACGGTGAAGGTTTAGATGAACTGTTGGAAGAAGTAAGGACAAAAGTTTTTGGAGTTTTGAATGGCATAGATTACAAAGAGTTAAACCCGGCAACCGATAAGGTAATCCAGTTTAATTTTAATCTCTGCAACTTGAAAAGAAAAATAAAAAACAAAACTCATCTCCAAAAAGAATTTAATTTGGATATTTCGGAAGAAATTCCTCTTCTGGGAATGGTTACCCGACTATTTGAACAAAAGGGGATAGATCTTTTGTTTCCAATAATAGAAGTTTTAGTTTCTGACTTCAATTTGGAGTTTATAATAGTTGGGGAAGGAGAGGCAAAATATCGAGACTTCTTCTTAGAAATGGCAAAAAAATTCCCCAAGAAAATCGGTTTCCACCCAATTTCCGATTTTACCTTAGGTCGCAGGGTCTTCGCCAGCTGTGACATTTTTTTAATGCCGTCTAAGTTTGAACCCTGCGGTTTGACTCAGATGGAAGCAATGAGATACGGAGCCGTTCCGATAATTCGAAAAACCGGCGGCCTGGCAGATACCGTTGAAGATTTTGACCCGAGAAATAATTCAGGAACTGGATTTTTATTTGAGAAATTTGATTCAACCGCTCTTTTTGGGACAATTATCCGGGCGATTGAAACCTATAAACATAAAAAGGTTTGGGAGGGATTAGTGAAGCGGGTAATGAAAGCTGATTTTTCCTGGGAATCCTCGGCCAAAAAATACCTCTCCTTATACAAAAAGGTAATTTCTCTCCGACTTTCAAAAAGTTAATTTATCCACTCTTATGTTTTGGGCAAATTTTTTACACATTTATCAACCTTCGAATCAAACAAAAAAGATTTTAACTAACGTTACCAATCAAAGTTACCGTAAAATTTTAGCTATTATAAAAAATTCACCGAAGGCAAAATTAACTCTTAATATTAACGCTTGTTTAACTGAGCTTCTGATGAAAAACGGATTTAAAGACGTTATTTCTGATATAAGAGATTTAGTAAAAAAAGGTCAGATAGAATTAACCGAAACGGCCAAATTTCATGCTTTTTTACCCAAGCTTCCGGAAAATGAAATTGTGCGCCAGATAAAACTTAATCACCTCACTAATAGAAAGTATTTTGGCGATATTTATGAACCTGTCGGGTTTTTTCCTCCAGAAATGGCTTTTACGAAAAAAATAGCCGAAATTGTTAAAGGCCTGGGATATCAATGGATTTTAGCTGATGAGGCCAGTTTTCTCGGCGAGGATCCTGATTATTCAAAGATTTACAAAATTAAAGGATTGGGAGATTTTAAAATATTTTTTCGGGAAAGAGAAACTTCTTTTAAAATTTTATCCGCTCAGTTGGCTTCAGGTCCGATTTTAGTGACAGATCTTGGAGAAAGATTAAAAAAGCACGAGTATTTATTAACAGCTATGGATGGTGAAACATTCGGTCACCATCGTCCCGGTTTGGAAAAACTTTTACTTGATATTTATCAGTCAAACGAACTCCCAACAGTTACAATTTCCGAGCTTCCCAAATTTTTTAAAGAAGAAGTTTGCGAGCCGGTTCAGGCAACTTGGACCCTAATGCACAAGGATTTGGCGAGAAACGTTCCATTTTCAAGGTGGGATGATCCTAAAAATAAAATTCACCAGCTCCAGTGGCAACTGACTAATTTGGCATTAAAAACGGTTAACTCTTCAAAAAGAAAGGACCTCCGTAAATCCAGAGAATTATTAGATCGGGCTCTCCATTCCGATCAATATTGGTGGGCTTCGGCAAAACCGTGGTGGAGTCTGGAAATGCTGGAAAAGGGAGCAAAGGAATTAATGAAAACAATCTTGTTTGTTCCCGATGCTGATAAAAAAACAAAAGAAAAAGCTCAAGAACTTTATAAAAATATTGTTTTTCTGGCTTTAGATTGGCAGAGATATGGTATTGTCGAGGATTTGGTGAAAGAGCATTATGATGAAGAAGTGGCGCTTCGTTTAGATACAACGGCTCCGTACATTCCTCCTGAAGAATTCGATAAAATAATTGACCACTTAAAGAAGCAGGAATTAGAAGCAGCTAAAATTGAAGAATACGAAAGAGCTGCCCAATTTCGCGATAGAATTAGAGAGCTTAAAGCAAAAAGAGAAGAGGCGACAAAAAAAGTTTAAATGATATCTCAATCAGAAATCAATCAAATCTGTCAAAAAGAGAACTTAGTTTTTAAAAAAATTATAAGAACCTCAGACAGGTTTGTTTTAGTTTTAGGAAAAGAAAATAATAGAGATATTGTTCTTAAAATTTTAAGAAATCCCAGAAGGACTTTTACCAAAATCGCCCTGAAAAAAGAGGCAGCTGTCTTAAATTTTTTTAATAAAATCAAAAATCCAAATTTGAAGGTACCTCAATTGTTAAAAACCGGTTTTTTGGGGAAATATCCTTACTATAAAGAAGAGTTTATAAATGGAGAAACGCTGGAAACAAAAGAGAGTTTTTTCTTTAAAAAATTAGACAAAAAAGAAATTAAAAAATTGGCTGGTATAGTGTCTTTTTTAAATAAAATCAATACTTCAAAAATAAGAAGAAGCGTTTCAAATCTTTCAGATTTCGGTGGTTTTTACTTTGATTTTGCTCTTAAGTGGCACCGGAAAGAAATAAGCCTTTTTTTAAGAAAAAATCAAATTGAAAAACTTTCTAGTTTGATAAAAAAAGCAAAAGAAATTTTGACTCCTCGAAATTTGGCAGTCGTCCACGGTGAAATTTACCCGAATAACTTGATGAAAGATAAAAAAGGACGGATTTTTTTACTGGATTGGGAAAACATTGGCTTGGGGAATCTCGGTCACGATGCCGCCTCTGTTTATTTAAGGTTAAAAGATGAATATCTTTCCCAGTTTTTTTTAAAAAATTTAAATCTATCAAAGCAAAAATTTTTTCAATATTTTTTTACAATAGAAATTATCTTACAATCCCTAGGTTCACTTTCACACTTTAACGAGGTAAAAACCACATCTAAAAAATTCAAAAAAGAAGCCCGAATTCACTTCTTAAAAAAAATAAATCAGTTTTTAATATGATGAAAAACGATATAAAAGTTCTGTTTGTTGCCTCCGAATGCACTCCCATTGCCAAGGTTGGAGGTCTGGGAGATGTCATAGGTTCTCTGCCAAAAGCTCTGAATAAATTGGGTTTGGACGTTAGAATTGTCCTTCCCAAATACGGGATTATTGATGAAAAAAAATATCCTTCCCAATTGGTCGCTTCCGGGATAAAGGTTAACGGAGAAAAAATTAACGTTTATCAGGCTTTCCTTCCTCAAAGTAAAGTTGTCTTATACCTTTTAGAAAATAAAAGATATTTTGGAGAAAATGATGTTTATTTTGAGAGAACAGCTTTTGTCGGTTCTTTTAAAGAAATCGGGAGATTTTTATTTTTTTCAAAAGCCATTCTGGAGATTTTTCCAGTCATACATTGGTCGCCCCAAATAATTCATTGTCACGATTGGCATACGGCAATTTTGCCTGCTCTTATTAAAATAAAAAAGCTAAAAATTAAAAACCTGTTAACAATTCATAATCTTGCCAATCAGGCAAGGTGGGACCAAAAAGAAATTTTAGATTTTCTTGGGCTAAAAGGGAATGAGATTGAATCTTTGAAAGTCAGGGATAAAAATAATGATTTCAATATTTTCCAACAAGGAATTTTGACTGCCGATATCTTAAATACCGTTTCGCCTGCTTATGGTAAAGAGATTTTAACAAAAGAATACGGAGCCGGCTTAAACAAAGAATTAAAAGCGCGCAAAGATTCTCTTTATGGCGTTTTAAACGGCATTGATGTAGATTTCTTTAATCCCGAGACCGACCCTAATATCAAAGTAAATTATTCTTTAAAAAACTTTGAAAGAAAAAAAGAAAATAAAATTAATCTTCAAGAAATTGTCGATTTCCCCAAAAATAAAAATACTCCTTTAATTGGGTTTGTTAACAGATTAACTCCTCAAAAGGGCGTTGACTTGATAATTGATGTTATCCCGGAATTGGTGAAAATGGGCATCCAATTAATAATTTTGGGGGTGGGTTTGGCCGAATACGAAAAAAAACTGGGCGAACTTGGAAAAAAATATCCAAAAAATATTTCCTGTCAGATTAAGTTTGCCCCGATTTTAGCTCAAAGAATATACGCCGGTTGCGATATTTTTTTGATGCCGTCTAAGTTTGAACCCTGCGGTTTGGGTCAGATGATAGCTTTGAGATACGGAACGATTCCCATTGTCCGAAAAACTGGCGGTTTGGCCGATACGGTAAAAAACAAAATAAATGGTTTTGTATTTGAAAAATACAAAAGTGAAGCCTTACTGGGAGTTTTAAAAGAAGCCTTGAAATGTTATCAAAAACAAAAAAACTGGAATGAGATTGTAAAAAGAGCGATGTCTGGAGATTTTTCCTGGCAAAAATCAGCCCTAGAATATCTTAAATTATATAATAAACTTGTAAAAACCCTCAAAAATTACTAAAATTAGATTAGATTTTAAATGATTTCTTCTCCAATCGACGAAATTAAATCGAGGCTTGATATAATTGAAGTAATATCAAGCTATATTAAACTTTCAAAAACCGGAGCGAATTACCGGGCTCTTTGTCCGTTTCATTCAGAGAAAAAGCCCTCCTTTTTTGTCTCGCCGGCAAGACAAATCTGGCATTGTTTTGGCTGTGGAAAAGGTTCTGATATCTTCGGCTTTGTTAAAGAGATTGAAGGAGTTGAATTTGGCGATGCTCTTAGAATTTTGGCTCGAAGAGCCGGAGTGGAATTAAAGCCAATGAAACCGGAATCCGCCAGCTGGCGGACCGAAAGACAGAGACTCTATGAAATTTGCGAGTTGGCAACCAGATTTTTTGAGAAACAATTAGAAGAAAGTTCCAGCGGCAAGGAGGCTAAAAAATATCTTCTTTCTCGCGGAATCTCGGAAGATTCAATTAAAAAATGGAGACTCGGCTATTCGCCGGATACCTGGGAAGGATTGACTGAATTTTTAGTTTCAAGGGGATACAAAAGAGAAGAAGTAATTAAAGTTGGTTTAGCTATTCAAAAAGAACCCATTAGTGAAATGATGAGTGAAGATTTGCGAGACGCATACGATAGATTCCGGGGCAGAATTATTTTCCCGATTTTCGATTTAAATTCTCAAATAATCGGATTTGGCGGAAGAGTTTTTAAAGAAAAAGACAAAGCGGAGATAGCAAAATATGTCAACACTCCCAATACTCTTTTATACGATAAAAGCCGGGTTTTATACGGGTTAGATAAGGCAAAGGTTGAAATCAGAAAAAAAGACAATTGTATTCTGGTTGAAGGATATACCGACGTTATTATGTCCCACCAGGCTGGCGTTCAAAACGTAGTTGCCACTTCAGGTACCGCCTTAACTCATTATCAATTGAAAATTTTAAAGAGGTATTCGGAAAATTTAATTTTAGGTTTTGACATGGATGTTGCCGGAGATTCGGCAACCAAGAGAGGAATAGACCTGGCCCAGGGGCAGGGATTTAATATAAAAGTCATTCGACTTTCAGATGGCAAAGATGCAGCTGACATTATTTCAAAGAATCCAAAAGAGTGGCAGAACTCGCTTTTAAATGAAAAATCAATCCTTGAATTTTATTTTGAATCAGCTTTTTCTGGTCGAGATTCAAAAACTCCCGAAGGAAAAAAAGAAATTGCAAAAATTCTGTTACCGGTCATAAAACGAATCCCCAATAAGATTGAGAGAGGATACTGGATTCAAAAATTAGCTAAAGAATTGGGAGCCAAAGAAGAAAATATAGAGGAAGAATTAAAAAAAGTTAAATTGGAAGGATATTCTGAAGTTTATGGCTTGGAAAAGGAAGAACTGGAAAATTTACCGCCAAAATCAAGGAGAGAATTGCTGGAAGAGAGGTTGGGTACTTTGGTTATTAAATTTCCTAAAATTGGAACAGATGCCATTGATTTTGAAATAATAGATTTAATCGGGATCCCAGAAATTAAAATTGTTTTACAAGAGGTAAAAAATAATCCCAATGTTGATTTTGGCAAAACAAGTATTAAAGCAACGGATGTTTTTAATACGCTCTGCCTGAGGGCAGAAATTGAAGAAATTGAAGAAAAAGAAATTTTACCCGAAATTCAATGCTGTTTGAGAGAAATTCGTTCAATAGAAATTAAAAATAAATTAGACCATATTTCAAAAGAGATAAAAAAAGCCGAAGAAGAAAAAGATCCAAAAAAAATTGAAAAATTAAGCCAGGAATTTAATCAATTGGCAAAAAATATTAATATTCTATGAAAAAGAAAAAAATCAAAAAAATAAAAAGGCCTGTCCACAGACAAAAA
>Ga0315275_10000278_pt1 | contig 42143 bp, 56 predicted proteins | sample YL17G03_0_MG_FD_205557 | JGI IMG/M metagenome (GOLD analysis project Ga0315275, IMG submission 205557) | Sediment microbial communities from Yellowstone Lake, YNP, Wyoming, USA - YL17G03_0 | ecosystem: Environmental > Aquatic > Freshwater > Lake > Sediment | place: USA: Wyoming | collected... | reverse complement strand
TAGCAATGGATTGGAGAGCAATCAGAAATGAAGCTTATCTTAAAGCAATTGCTTATAATTTAAGGCTTAGTTCAGTTGAGATTTTCAACAGAGCCGTTAAGTTGCCTGTTCAGATTCTTGTTTTTTTGAATTATAAATATACACAAATGAGCTATAAACTGAAGTATCTTTAAGTTTGTTAAGGCCGCCAGGATCCTTCGGATTTTCAATTTTTTTTATTACCCCCATTAGTTCTTCTAAACTAACTTCCTTATGTCCATAATCTTCAAGTACCATCTTATCTACATTTTTAATTATCTTTGCTATTTCAGATGCTTCTTCAGTTTTTCTTCTAAAACTTCTTCAGGCAAAGCTCCTGTAATTCTGTCAATTTCTTTTCCTTGCTTGAAAACAATCAAGCACGGAATAGAAGTTATGTTAAATTTTCCAGAAAGAGATTTATTTTCATCAACATTCACTCTTGCAAATTTTATGGTTTTTATTTTTGCCGCGAGCTCTTCAATTACCGGCGCCAGCATCAAGCAGGGCATGCACCACTCTGCATAGAAATCTATTACAACAACTTGTTTGTCTTTAGAATTAATTGTTTTTTCAAAATCTCTCTCTGATATATCAACAGCTTTATCATTATTTGCCATTTTCTTCTTTCTCCTTCCTGTACCTCTCTAAGCATGAAAGAATTAAGAAAAATGACATTTAAAAGTCTTGTGCTTTTGTTAAGTCAAGTTCATAACTTAACATCTGTGGAAGAAATTAGCTTCGCCTTTACCTCGCAACTCGATATTATTCGTTTGAACTTGCTCTGGCTCGGAATATAATAGAATTTTATTAATTAATGTAGAGAATAGCTATTCCGCGAAGTGCTCTCTCTTGCGGAGCAAGTGTTAAGTTTGTTGGTTTACTTTACAGCTTCGCAAATCCTTTAATAAATATAAATTAATAGACACCAACTAAGCTACTGCTCGCTCCAATATGCTTGCTTGTGCATAAATTGTGCTTCGCAAGATCAAAAAAACAAGTGCCACCACACCTTAAAAGGTGTGGTTTGTGGCAGGCACTTGTTTTTAGGATGCTCAGAAATTAAAACTAACAAACAATAACCACATTCTAAAGAATGTGGTTTTAATTTCTGACATAATTATTTTTGTTATTTATTAATAAGCTTAATTATTTAATAAGCGAATAAAGTATGCCAGATGTTAAGTTTTAAACTCCGGTACTTCCAAACGCTCCATCTCCTCTTTCTGTTTCGCTTAATTTTTTAACTTCATCAACTTCTATTGTAACAATTGGCTGAATAAGAAGCTGGGCAATTTTCTGGGCTTTTTTTATTTCATAATCTTCTTTAGTTGTGTTAAGCATTATAACTTTATATTCCCCTCTGTAAGTATGCTCAATTACACCGCCCATTGTTTTTATTCCAGAAGCAGCTAACCCACTTTTATCCCAGATTAAAGCAACATATCCTTCTGGCAGTTCAGCAGAAATTCCAGTTGAAATTAATTTTCTTTCTCCTGGTTGCAAAATGCAGTTTTCACAAGAAAATAAATCAAGCCCAGCATCTCCTTTATGAGCATAACTTGGAAGAATTGCTTCGGGGTTTAGTTTTTTTATTTTAATTTTCATGTTTGTGAATTAACATTTAGAGTATCCACATTTTTGGTTAGTGCACGTAGGACATCCCCCTTGGGCAAGAATAATCCCCGTTCTGCAGACTGGGCATTTTTCACTAAATTTTTTCTTTTTGTTTATTTGAGGAGTTATTATGCTCGTTGTTGGTGCCTTGCTATTCTTATCATCTGCTACCTCAATAAAATCTTGCGTCTTTCTAAATCCTTTCATTAATTCCAACAAACCTCCTTCTTTCTTTTCAGCCTCTCTTATCATATCAGAAACTTGTTCGCTAAATTTATCGTAATCTACATTCCCAAAAAATAAATCTTCCATTGAAAAGTGATTTTTAGCAACAACATATTTTAATAAACATTTGGCCAGCCCCATTGCGAGAGATTCAACATGCCCTGCTCTTGTTACTCTTGATGTTCCTGACCCTATTCCAATAAACTGCTCTATAATTGGTTCAATATACCCCCCTGACCTTAAGTGAAGTGAAATAACCCTTCCAAAAGCTTCAAGAGTAGCTGATTCTTCTTGTCCAGAGTTGCCAAGTAAACCAAATACTTCTAAAGGCCGGTAATTATTAGAAGGATCACACACTATCTGGCTGTGTATATGGCCAAAAGGAGTATCTTGCCTTATTCTAACCGCAGGCATAATTTCAGGTACTTTCAAAGGGTGATCAACAGTTCCAACAAGGACTTTTTTTTCAAGAGTTTTAGGATCTGGAAGCTTTCCAAACATTATTGGTTGATTACCTCTGCTTCCATTCCTATATACAGTAATCCCTTTGCATACTCCTGATAAGAAAGCTGCTCTATATGCTCTGTCTATATCTTCAACACTCGCAGTTTCAACAAGATTAATAGTTTTGCTTACAGCATTATGAACATATTTCTGGAAAGCCGCTTGCATTGCAATCTGTTTTTCAGGAGGAACTTCATGGGAGGTTATATAAATTTCTGCCATTTCTGAAGAAATTCCTTCTATTGTGCTAAGTGATTTTCCTTCGAATAGTTGCTCAAATACTCTATTAGCATTTATTCCGCTGGCTTCAAGCTCTCTCCTTAAAGTAGGATTAGTGAATTTTCTTATAGTTCCTTCTGAATCTCTGTGAGAAAAAGCAGTTCCGAAAATAGGTTCAATGCCAGAGGAAGTTCCGGATATTATGCTTATTGTTCCTGCCGGGGCGATAGTTGTGAGGGTTGCATTTCTTCTAGGTTTGCCTCCCGCATAAATACTTCTTCCGAAATTAGGAAAAGGCCCTCTTTCTTCAGCAAGCTTTTCTGATTCTGAGATAGCTTCTTCATGAATAGTTTTCATTACTTGCTCTGCAAGAAGGATAGCCTCGCCGGAGTCATATCTTACCCTCAAAGCAATAAGCATTTCTGCCCAACCCATAACTCCTAATCCTATTTTCCTATTTCCTGCAACTATATCAGTAATTTTTCTAATTGGAAAATTATTCATATCTATAACATTATCTAAAAATCTAACTGCTTTTTTTGTTGTTTTTTTTAATCTGTCAAAATCCGGTTTTCCCCCTTTAATCATTACTTCGAGATTAATACTTCCTAAGTTGCAAGCCTCATAGGGCAATAATGGTTGCTCTCCACACGGATTTGTTGATTCAATATTCCCTATAGATGGTGTAGGATTGTCGCGATTCATTCTGTCAATAAATATAATCCCAGGGTCACCATTCCGCTGTGCATTAGTAACTATGTTCTTCCATAACATCCCATTAGTATATACTTTTGTTAAATCAACTTTTTCTTGAGTGTCTAAAGGGATTAAATCTTTTAAAGTGTAAGTCATTACATTCACATTTTTTGGGATATAATATTGCTTTTTGTTTCTTGGATTTTTTACAATAAGAGGAGCATCGGGATTTGATAGAAGGCCTTTCATCCAATCTTCTGTAACCTTAACAGAAGTATTAAAATTATAAAAATCATTATTGTATTCCTTAGTATTTATAAATCTTAAAATATCAGGATGCCAGGCAGACATCATACCCATATTAGCGCCTCTTCTAAATGCTCCTTGCTGGATTGCATTTGTGGCTTCTACAAAAACTCTCCAGAAACTTATAGGCCCGCTTGTAGTTCCTCCAGAGCTTTTAATATAGTCTCCAGTCGGCCTTAAGTGGTCAAAAGTGAAGCCTGTTCCTCCTCCTGCTTTTTGAATCATAGCTGTTGTTTTTACAGAATCAAATATTTCATCTATGCTATCTTCTATTGGCAAAACAAAGCAAGCGCTTAGCATGCCCATTTCTCTTCCAGCGTTCATTAAAGTAGGTGAATTTGGCATAAACTCTCTATTTGCCATCATCCTGTAGAAATCTTGGGCAGTTGAGTAAGCTTTTTCTATATCTCCTCTATTGTAAACATATTCTGGGTAAGCAACAAATGAAGCCACTCTTGCAACAAGTCCCCGGGGAACTTCTAATTGTTCGCCCTCTTCGCTTTTTCTTAAATACCTCATTCCAAGAACTGATACAGCATTCTCAGTAAGTTTGGGATCTGGTAAATTAGAAGCTTTAAGTCTGTCTCTTATTCCTTCATATACTTTTATTTTATATTTGCCTGAATATAACGGCAGGTCTTTTTTTGGTATTTTATAGTTTCTTTGGGTTGTAGCAGTAGTCATCTTCCCCCCCATCTCACTTCACCTCTTTCATTGCCAGTTTAAAATCTGAAAGAGCTTTAAAATCGCGATACACAGATGCAAAGCGAATGTAAGCGACTTTGTCCAGCTTTTTCAAGGCCTTCATAACCTCTTCTCCTATTTCCTTGCTTTCAACTTCCTTGCCTTTTATCTTTACTCTTAATCTTCTTTCAATTTCATTGAGCATCTTGTCAATTTTCTCAGTTTCTATTGGGCGCTTTTCACAAGCTTTTAAAATTCCTGCCTTTAATTTTTCTCTTGAAAACGGCTCTCTCCTCTTGTCTTTTTTAATAATGATAATGTCTAATTCTTCTGCTCTTTCATAAGTTGTGAAGCGCTTTTTGCATTTCAAACACTCGCGTCTTCTTCTTGTCTCACCATCAGAATCCCGTTTGTCTGTAACTTTTGTCTCTCCTGAACAGAATATGCATTTCATTTTCTTACCTCATTTTTAATTTTCTTGTATATTTCTAACTCTCAAGTAAATACAACATATTGTATCTCTTTTTCGTCTTTTATACAATATGCAGTACTTTGAGAAACAAAGAGTATTTAAAGATTTCTGTGATAGAAAAGATATTTTGGAAAACAGATTCTTTTTCTTATTCTATTTATATAAAATTCAGCGAAGCTGTAATCTATAAAAATCTTTTTCTCGCGCAGAGTAATAACATTTAAATACTCTTTTTCCTTTTTACTTTTGAAAAAAGGAGGCAAAAATGGAAAATAGTTTAGACTTGGCAGCATATCTTGGAATTCCTCTGTGGCTTCTTGCAGTTGTAACAATTTGGGGCCTTATATGGATGGGTATTGCGATGTGGAAATCAGCAAGAAAAAATCATATGGTCTGGTTTATAATTTTCTTGTTGGTGCATACTGTAGGGATTTTAGAGATACTTTATGTTTTTGTGTTCTCAAAGATGAGCTTGTCAAAACCAAGAGCAAAGAAAAATAAAAGGAGGTAAAGATGGAGATTAAAAAAGTAGAAATATGGAGTTTTACTAAAATCATGACTATTTTTAGTTTTATAGTTGGGATAATAGGAATTATTTTTCTTGGGATAATACAGAAACTTTTGCAAAACGTGCCTTTAGATGCTTTGCAAGGAGCAGGAGTGACTCCGCTTACTCTTACTCTACCCATTATTTTTGGAACTTTAATTTCTTACACTATAAGTGGATTTATATTTGGTTTATTAATAGCGCTCATCTATAACATTCTAGCAAAATATATAGGTGGGATAAAAATAGAGTTAAAAGAATCAAAGAAAAAATAAAAGGAGGTAAAAATGCCGAAAGCAAACATAAAGAAAAATCCATTAGGAAAACTTATTCGGGTGCTTGGCTGGATAACTGGTGTTTTAGTTGCGTTAGCAGTTGGTTTTGGAATGAAGGAGAGTGTCTTAACAGTGCCGTTAGTTGAGCCAATAGTGCCGCTTGCAGGATGGATAGTAATAATTTTGACAATAGTGGATGTAATCTTGGTAATAATTGATGCCTTTAAATAACTCTTTTTCTTTTTTTATTTTTTATCTCTTAATTTTCAAAAATAAAATGCCGAAAGCAAACATAAAGAAAAATCCATTAAGATTAAAGGATATTTTAGTTTTTATTACAATTTTTATTGTAATTTGTTTTATTATTGCAGTTGTGTATTTCTTTTTACTTTTTCTGATTGCTAAATCAATCTTTTCTATATTTGGTGCTTATACAAAATTAATCTTTTTGAGTATAATAGTAATATTGATGACATTAATGTTAATAAAAGGAATTAAACAAAGAAAAATTCCTCTCTTTCAATTTGGAGCTAATTTAAAATACTCTCTCGGCATTAAATCAAAGAGAAAAGAAAACCCTTTCTCTTATTGGTTTTTTATAATAGCCTACATAATTTTCATCATTTTAACTTTAGTGAAGCTACTTAGAGTCTAGCAACTCGCATTTCTTGCAAATTTCATTTCTTGAAGGTTCTTGACAGATTTTGCAGTAAAGCAATTTTTCTTTTAAAAGCTTTCCTTTCAAGTCAGGCAGAATTTTTAAAAAGTTTTCAATTATATTTTGCTTTATTTTTTCATCTTTTTCCTGCAAAAACTCTCTTACTCTGATTCTTAAAGAAGAAACAGCACACGGGCATTTTTCATATACAACCGGCAGTTTTTTTAAAAACGAATATTTTTTAATGTCTTTCTCAGAAATAAAATAAAGAGGCTTGGCTCTTGGAACAAATTTCTTGTCTTTTACGCTTCCGGTTATTGGTCCTGAATTTGCTCCTAACATTAAATTCCCTTGCAAGAAATTCATTATTATTGTTTGTGATTCATCATCTAAATGATGTCCTGTGACAATTTTATCTCCTTTCAGTTTTCTTGCTTCTTTATTCAACAGCCATTTTTTTACAATTCCGCAAACCATGCAGTTGCTTACTTTAATTTTCTCCTGCACACCACATCTTATATTGCACATTCTCATTCCAAACTGCTTTTTTATGTCAAGAACATGAAGCTTTATTTTTTCTTGCTTGCATAATTCTTTTACAGCTTGCAAACAATCATCACTATATTTTCCTAATCTAAGATTAATGTATAAAGCCTCCACATCATAGCCAAATTTTTTTAATAAGTATAGAATTGTTGTGCTATCTTTTCCGCCACTGGCCGCAACTATAATTTTATCTTTTTTGTCAAGAAGATTGTACTTCTTGATTGTGTTTTTAACTTTAGCTTCAAAATCGTTTACGAAATCTCGGTCTTTCATTTTTACCTCCTATTGTGTCATAATTCCACCAAAAGAAATTGTCATGCCTTTTTCTAATTGTAAATTTTCCTTTTGGAAATTCGTAAGTTTCATTAATTACATCTCCTTCATTGTAAAATCCAATAGCATGCCCTCTATTTTTCTGTCTTTGAGCTCTTTCATAATCTTCTTTTAGCTTATCTGACATTGATTTTTGCTCTTGCATACATATAAAAGAAAAATTTGATATTTAAGGCTTTGTAAAAATAAAAAATCAAAAAATAAAAAGGAAGGGGAGTTTATCTCCCCAATGCTTTTTATTTGCATCCACATTTTCCGCCATTAATGGCGCCGCAAGTAGCTGAGCCACAGTTTTTTCCTGCTGTGCAAGAGTTTCCGCAATTCTCACACTTGACTTGTTCTGTAGCTGTTGTTGTAGTTGTTAAAGCAACTGCAATTCCTGCAACCGCCAATAAGCCAATAATAATGGCAGCAATTATCCACATGTTCATTTTAGTTTTAAACCTCCTTTCAGTTTAAATTTATTTTTCATAAAAATCAGAAAAAGAAACACCTTTTAACCGCTTGTATGAAACTGGTTTCAACCTATTAAAGAAAGAGCTTTATTAGGGCAAGCCTCAACACACGCCCCACACCCAATACATTCTTTATAATCAATTACAACTTTATTTTTTCTCTTTATTGCACCAACAGGGCATACTTCTGCGCAACCCCTACAACTGCTTTTTCCAGATTCACAGCTACATCCACAATTACATTTTCCATTTTTCCAGCAACATTTGTTATAATCTATTTTTATTTTCATCTTAATACTTCAAAATTATTTTAATATGATAATTTTGAGAGTCATTAAAAATCTTTAGATTTTTAAGACCACAACATTCGTCATTCCTCTTCTCTTCCTTTCAATAATCTGCCTGCCTTCAAGCCTATCAAGAATTCTGCTGACCTTAACTTTTGAAAATTGAGTTTTATCAACTAAATCTGACTGGAAAATTGTGCCTTGTGCCTCTTCAACAGCTTTCATAATAACTTTTTCATCTTTATCTAATTTAGAATAATCAACTGGCTTTGTTTTTTTCTCTATTTCAACTTTTTTTGTTTTTGTTATTATTTTTGTTTCTTCTTTGCTAAAAACAAGAAACAAGCCAATAACCAAGACAAGTAAAGCGATAGCAAGGCTTATCCATGTCTGTATTGCTATTGCATTATACATCGGGCATTTATCCATACTGCAAGCTCCGCCCACTATACTTTTAAGCCCAAAATTAAAGATAAGAATAATAATGCCAATTACAACTGCAATTCCTATAATTAAAGCTCCAACGTTTTTGTTTTTCATGTTTTGATTATTTATTTTTTTATTCTTACCATCATAGCATAATCATAAGTATCCAATGAGATAAAAGAAATCTTCTCTTTTGGGATAAAACTCAAATAGTCATAAACTCTTTGCTTTGTGAATCTTTGAGACCACCAACCATCTTTTGTTGTTGTAAAACAATCCCTTCCGTTTGTTATCACTTTCCAACCAAAATGTTTATAAGAATCTTCTTGTTTTTTTCTTGTTGCTTCATTATCAATATACATTGACCCAATAATAATTTCTCCATTTGGATTGAGCAGTTCATAAGCCTGTTTAAAAATCATTGTAAACTTATCATTTGCAGACATATCATATCCTGGTTTAAATTTTTTAAAATCGAAATCAAACGGATAGAAATTTCCTGCAGTAAACCAGGTCAAGATTATCAAATCATATTTTTTCGTTAGAGTTTTTAGTTTTACAGCATCAAGCAAATGAACACTTGCTTTTTTCTCAATTTTCAAATCTTTAATGACTTTTTTGGAAACATCAATACAATTTTGTGCAACATCAATTCCATCGTAGTGCTCAATTACACCCCAAATTTCTTTTATCCAAACAAAATGTTTTAAGACTCTTGCGTCTCCTATACCAATATCTAAAACCCTCAGAGGGTATTTATTTTTCTTATAAAGTTCAGCTATTGCTTTTTTAAGTTCAACAAACTCAGCCCACTGCGCTTGTAATAAATATTCAGAAAGATTACTCTCAGTAAAAGTATCTTCTACATGCTTAGGATTATCGTACATTTCTACCATATTAATAAAAAATAATAATATACAATTTAAATACTTTGTTTAAGGCCTCTGATTTTCTTTTCATAATTTTCAATAGCTTTATGCAAAGCTTCTGCTCCGAGCAGACTGCAATGATATTTTATAGGAGGCAGTCCGCCAAGCTTTTTAACAATTTCGTTATTATTAAGCTTTTTTGCTTCTTCTATTGTTTTTCCTTTTGCCATTTCTGTTAAAACAGATGAAACCGCTATAGCTGCAATGCAACCAAAAGTCTGAAATTTTATATCTCTAATATATTCTTTATTTTTTCTATTTTTCTCAATTTTTAAATAAACCCAAAGCGTATCTCCGCAAGCGGGGTTTCCAACTTTTCCAACTGCATCTGCATTTTCCATTTCACCCATATTTCTTGGATTTTTGAAATGTTCAATAACTTGTTTTGAATAAACTGAACACACTTTCATTTCATCAAAGGCGAGCTTTTGCTTTCAAACACTGCAACTTGCTCCCGCTAAATTTAAATTTGCTAAAATAATATTTATAACAATTATTAAATTTATTAATTAAAATTCTTTCTTTTCTCTTTAATTTTTCTTTTTGCATTTTTTATGTTGCGATACCTAATTTTTTGGTTTTGTTTATTTTCTTTTTTTCTTGCTGTTTAACTCTCCAACAATTTCATCTGCGTCTAAACCATGAGCACATGCTCCCTGTTCTAATGTTTCTTGCATAGCCATTGGGCAGCCGCAACAATGCATTCCTTTTCCCATTAAAATGCTGGCTGCTTCTGGTTTTTTCTCTAAAATTTCTGCAAAACTCATTTTTTTGTTTATTTCGTTTTCTTTCGCGGTTTTTTCATTTTTAGTTTTTGTTTTTTTCATTTTTCTTTCTTTATTTTATTTAAATCTTAAACGGGCTTATTTTTCTTAATTTTTCAATAATTTTAGGTAAAACCTCTAATACTTTATTTATTTCTTCTTCTGTGTTTTCCCTTGATAAACTTAGTCTTAAAGAGCTGTTTGCTTCAAGTGGGGACAAACCAAGAGCAAGAAGCACATGGCTTGGTTCTAATGTATGAGAACTGCATGCGCTTCCTGTTGAAGAGCAGATGCCATAAGCATCTAAATATCCACCTATAGCCTCTCCTTCTATATTATTAAATCTAATATTAACATTATTACAAAGCCGATTTTCCCTAGGACCATTGAGATTTGAGTTAGGAATTTTTAAAATTCCATCAATAAGCTTGTCTCTTAATTTTGCCATTTGCTTTATGTGCTTTTCATCTGCTAATTTAACAGCTTTTGCAAATCCTATAATTCCAGGAATATTTTCTGTGCTGCTTCTTAATCCTTTTTCATGCCCTCCACCATGCAGCAAAGGAGTTATTTTAATTCCACTTCTAATATATAAAGCTCCAACTCCTTTAGGCCCGTGAATTTTATGAGCATTTAAAGTTACTAAATCTAAATTCTGCTTTTTAACATTTATTTCTGTTTTTGTAAAGCTCTGGCACGCATCTGTGTGCAATAAGGTTCCTTTTTCTCTGCATATCTTGCCTATTTCTTCAATATTCTGAATTGTTCCTATTTCATTATTTCCATGAATAATTGAAACAACCAAAGTTTCAGGGGTTATTGCTTTTTTTAACTCATCAAGATTAACAAACCCATCTTTATCTACATTTAAATAAGTAATTTTAGCTCCTTGTTTTTCTAACCATTTGCATGCATTTAAAACACAATCATGCTCAATTTTTGTTGTTATAATATGATTTTTTCCATTTTCTTTATTTGCAAAAAATAATCCTTTTAATGCAAGATTATTTGCTTCTGTTCCGCCTGAAGTAAAAATAATCTCACTATCTTTTGCATTTATTGCTTTTGCAATAACATGCCTTGCTTCTTCTAGTGCTCTTTTTGCTTCTTGCCCAACTAAATGCTGAGAGCTTGCATTTCCATATTTTTCAGAAAAATATGGAAGCATGGCTTCAACTACTTTTTCATCAACACGAGTTGTTGCTGCATTGTCAAGATAAATGGTTTTCATTTTTCTATAAAATCAATTATTTCTTTGATTTCTTTAGTTTCATTAAAATGCTCTTCATTATGTTTAATGATAATTTTTGCATTAACTTTTCTTTAAAAAGTTTTGAATCTGATAAAGGAACACATGGATCATTATCAGAAAAGATTGCAAGAAAATTATTTGTATGTTTTTTTATTTTCTCAAAATCAATTGGAGTTTCAAACCAAGGTTTTGCTATTAATTTTTCTTCTTCAGGATTTTCATAAGCAGTTTCTAATAAGTTAAACCATCCTGCAACAAAAATTGTTCCTGCAATTTTATTTTTTTCAGGCAATTTTTCTAAATATCTCATTATTGTTTGACAACCAATACTATGCCCTATAAAATAAGTATCTTTATCTACACTTTTAATATTTTTTTCTAAAAAACCAACCCATTCTTTAATTTTAGGATAATTAGGATTAGGCATTGCAGGAATATGAATTTTAAATCTTTTTTTCTCTAATTCTTTTTTTAACCAAGGAAACCAGCTTTCGCTTTCAGGTCCTCCCCCCCATCCATGAACTAAATATATTTTTTTCATCTTCCACACCCTTTACATTTATTACAATTTTTACTATGACATTCAATTAATCTTAATATTGGGATTATTGTTTGGCTTAGGCTGTAAATCCTTCTTTTGCCTTCTTTCTTTGCTGTTACTATATTGCATTCTTTTAATTCTCTCAAAGCATGGCTTAATTTGCTTTGCTCAATCCTTAATTTCTCAGAAAGTTCACTCACAGATTTTGGTTTTTCATCCAGGCTAGAAATTATTTTAATCCTTAAGGGATTAGATAGTTTACTGAAAAAAACATGATATGTACTAAATTTCATATGAAAATGTATTCATATGTGTTTATAAACCTTTTGGTTGGATAAAATTTGAAGAAAATTAAAAAAGCGCAAGCTTTTTATTTGCCAAAAACATACAAAATAATGCTAAAACAGCGCGTAAGAGAGTCTTTAACTGAAAACTATTTTATTAGAATAATAGGATTTTTAATCTCAATTTTTTTATTTTGGTTATTTGATTACCTCTCCGGCGCAGGATTTAGATATTATCACTATTTAATATTTGTGTTTATTTGCGCGGCAGGAATTTTGTTTAGTCCATTTTATTATATCTATAAATACTATGACAAATTCCTTCATTTTTTGTCTCCTTTTTTGTTATGTTTTATTGTCTTCTTTTTAATAAACAACCTTAATGAAAATATGAATGTAAAATTTTTCTTAACATTCACCATAACTTTCTCATTTGCAACTCTCATGGAAATTGGAGAGTATATTATAGACAAACTACTTGGTTGGGAATTGCAGGGAGTTTATATAAGAAATCGTTCTGGAACTTTAAAATTAGAAGTTATTCAGAATAAAATGGATGATAGTATGCAAGACTTGCTATGGGGAATTGCAGGATGTTTATTCTTTGTTATAATAAGGATAATATTCTAACATCGGTAATATCAAATTTTATTTGTGATTATGAGCATAAGTTGCATAAGCTTGAGTTAGAGAAGCTTCATCTTAAAAACTTATCAAGGAACCAAGCATAAAATCATATTTTTATAGCCTGCACAGGGCAACTATCTGTTGCTTCTTTAACGCAGGGAATTTTTGATTTTTGTTGCCCTTTTTTAACAATCACTTTGTTGTCTTTAAGTTCAAAAACAGCCTCGCAAGTTGCAACACATGCTCCGCATCCTATACATTTTTCTTTATCTACTGCCACCATCTTAAATTTTAAAAAGTTTGTTTTATTTATTTTGTTAACTTTAGTTAACATTATTAGTTAAAGGCTGATGTTTTTTGATCAAACTTGTTTCCTAAAAAGTTTGCTTAATCTAAAATTTACATTCTGATATCTCAATAAGCTCTTTTAAGCTTTTTATTCCGTAATAAATTTTTCCATTTATTTCCCATGCAGGCATTTCTGCTGCTTGTTTTTCCTCGCACGCCTCTTTTTGCTCTGCACATTCGACTATATTAAGATATTCTACAGAAGAGCCAAAATATCTTTTTTGAAAAACACATTCTTGGCACTCTTCTTTAATATAAAGTACATCTCCTTTTTTCGTTAAGCATTTTGCAAAATCGTCAAGATTAGACTTAACTTCTTTTTCAGAGACGCCTTTTCCAGTAAGTGAGGATATTTTTTTACTGGTAATATAAAACACAGATGTCAGCGCCAAGATAAACAAAACAGTCAATATAACTATAACTTGTCGTTTCATAAAACTTAATGGATTTTTCAATTTTTAAACTTATTGTTTAAACAAAGAATTAAAAGGGAGTTCGTTTCAATAGGGGGTTATGGAAGTGAATCGGTATTTAGTCTACCTAAAACTTTAAAAACCTCTTTCGCCGATTATTATTATGATATGGTGGCTGTGGTTAATCATAGTGATTGTTGCTTTAATTGTAATTATGTTTATCTATTATTACAATAGATTTGTTGTTCTTGACAATAGAATTGATAATTCTCTTGCGCAAATAGATGTTCAATTAAAGAAAAGAGCAGATTTAGTTCCAGCATTAGTTAAAGTTGTTCAAGGATACGCGAAACACGAAAAACAAATTATGACTGAAGTTACAAGAGCAAGAACACTATTAGTAAGCGGAAAAAGCATTCCAGATAGAATTAAAGCAGGCGACAAACTTCAGGCAGCTTTAGGAAGAATTTTTGCAATTGCTGAGAACTATCCACAATTAAAAGCAAATGAAAACTTTCTGCAGCTACAGCAAGAGCTTTCAGCTATAGAAGATAAAGTTGCTTATGCAAGGCAATTTTACAATGATTCTGTTTTATACCTGGAAAATGCAAGCCAGCAATTCCCCGGAGTTATATTCTTTAAGCTTTATGGAAGACAAAGTAAAGAATACTTGAAAATCCCACAATCTTCAAAAGAAATGCCTGAGATTGATTTATAAAAACCCTTTTTTATTACAACAATAATCTTTAAAAATAGATTTTAATTAAAATTAAGATGAAAAATTATATAAATCTTTTAAAGGTGGGTGCTGTTTATGTTGCTGCAGTAGTACTTTGTGCTTCTCCAATGTTTGGGTTCATATATCTAGAAAACAGACAAGAAGAGAGGATGAGAGAACAGAATCAAAAGCAGATGCAAACAATATTCCAAGATGAACATTTTCAAAGAGTTTTAATGGCAGGTGTCAAAATTCATGATTCAAACTTCACATACCCAAACCAAAGAGCTTCAAATAAAGACAATTTAGAAGGAAGATTCTAAAGTTTTAAATACACTTAATTTCTTTTAATAATATAAAGATGGTAGACAGAATCTCATTTCATGACCAAATTTCCAGGAATAAATGGAAAAGCTTTTTATTAATTATAATAATATTTTTGGTTTTTATTGGTTTAGGATATGTTATAAGTCTTGCAACAGACCCTGGATTATTTTTTGTAATTATGATTGCTTCAATTATAATATCAATTCTTTATATTTTAATTTCTTATTATAATTCAGATAAAATTGCATTAGCGTCTGTAAATGCTAGAGTTGCAGAAAGAAGACAATATCCTCAATATTATAATTCAGTTGAAGGCTTAACCTTGGCATCAGGAATGCCAATGCCCAAGTTATATGTCATGGAAAATTCAGAAATTAATGCTTTTGCTTCAGGAAGAGACCCTGAACATGCTGTTATTTGTGTTACAACAGGAGCGTTGGAAAAATTAAACAAGCAAGAATTAGAAGGAGTTTTAGGGCATGAATTAAGCCATGTAGCAAATTTTGATATAAGATTCATGACTCTTGTTGCTGTTATGGTTGGGATGATTGCAATAATCTCACAATTATTTTTAAGAAGCTTATGGTTTAGAGGAGGAAGCAGAGATGATAAGAAAGGAAATGCTATATTTATGTTAGTTGGCATTATTCTTGCTATTCTTGCTCCAATTGTTGTCCAGCTTGTTCAGCTTGCTATTTCAAGAAAAAGAGAGTATACAGCAGATGCTTCTGCTGTTAAATTTATTCGCTCTCCAACCGGCCTTATTAATGCTTTAAAAAAGATTAAATCAGAACATCCAACAGAACAAGACAAAAAACAAAATATAAGCAAAGCAGTTGCTCCTTTATTTATTTCAGATCCATTTAAAAAAAGACTTGAAAACCTAACATCAACTCATCCCTCAATTGAAAAGAGGATTGAAATTCTAGAAAGAATGTGAGCAAATAAAGGAGATAATTGAAGTTTTAGAAAGAATATAAAAAGAAAACAGAAAAAATTATATAGATTTTCATCTTTTATTCTAAATCTTTTGGCATAAAATTAATCTTTATTGTTTTTGTGAAAATAAAATATTCATAATCTTTAATTGAATCAGAAAAATTTTCTTGCAAATCTCTTATTAAATCAAAAAAGTCATGTGTAGAAGAAAGCAACATCTCAAAATCTAAATCGCAAATTCCTATTTCATCAACAAAATAAATAATATTTTTCTTTGAAGATAAAAAATCTTCAATTTTTTTAATCTCTTTTTCATTTTTCTTGCTTAAAAATAATAATAATTTAAAATGAACATATCCTATTATTTCTTCATTAATAGAAGCATGGCATCCTAATAATATTTCGTTTTTCTGCAATTTTTCTATTCTTTTTTTAATAGTCATTGGATTTAGTTTTAGTTTCCTTGAAATATCTAAAACAGGCATTCTTGCATTTGTTGTAAGCTCTTTTAAGATTAAAAAGTCAGTTTTATCAGCTTTTGCTGATTCTAAGCTTTCTTTCATTATTATTTCTTGCCGAGGTTTTTCTTCGCTTAAAAAATCATACGGGAACTGATGGAGCTGTATTCCAAAAGAAAATTTAATTAATTTTATGTTTTTATCAAATTTAACAACAAATCTCCCTATTCTTTTTTTAAATTCTCCAAGTGTCTTGCACCATCCTCCTATAACCAAATCATATTCTCCAGAAGCCCACAGAGACCAGTTGTAGTCTTTATTTGGAAGAATAAATTTTTCCATTTCTTTTTTTACTGAATTATTCAGGTATTGCAATTTTAAAAATACTCTGCAATACTTATACCCTAATTTCATAAAATTAATAAAAGGATAATATCCTTCAATAACTCCTGTTCTTTCTAATCTTTTTATCCTATATTCAATACCTTTTTTTGAAAGCCTGATTTTTTTTGCCAACCTGGAATTAGTAATTCTCGCATTCCAATTTAATTCTCTTATAATCTTTTCATCTTTCTTATCAATCTTAATATTATTCACAATATTTGCCATAATATATCGTGTTTTTCTCACTTTTTATAGTTTTCTATGGTTTTAAGTATAATTAGTGATAATTTAAAAACACTTCTTTTAAATAATTATGATGCCTTATAAGTTATACCTAATTTACGAAAATGTCTCTTGAAAAAATCATAGATAGCTGGAAGAAAGTGAAAAGCAGCTTGAAAAAAGCTGTTGCAGTTGGAGCTGTTGGTTTAGCTTTAGCAACAAGTGGCGTTAAAGCAGTTGACGAGTACGAAATAATTAGGTTATCAAACTTCCAGATAGGGAATAGGAATATAGGTTTAACTGCTAATGTTACTTCTGTCTACAATATTAATAATCAAGGAGAGGTGGCTGGTTGTGTGTCTTGCATCCCAATTCCAGAAGAACCATACAAAAAACCATTTATATATAACTTATGTAACGAAAGAATTTTTAGCGAATTTAAAACTATTCCCGAAAGTTTTTTTGGATATGCTAAGGCAATTAGTAACTCTTCTGGTAGAGGGCATGAAGGGAGATTTGTAATATTAGAAGAACAATACAAGGATCATTATGGAAACATTAATTTCTTAAAAAGTTATATAATAGATATATTTTTTCCTTACCGTTGTCTTCCTCCTTTTATATTTGATAGTCACACTTTTCCTTTAGAATTTAAAGCCCAAGATATAAATAGCGAGGGAAATGTTGTAGGAGAGAATTATTTATATGCAGGAAGGAGTATTATTAATCTTTGTCCTGACAGCAACGCTTGCGAAGCTCACAGAATTAATGATGATAACATAATTGTCGGATGCTCAAAAGAGAGTGTATATTCTTTTTTAAGCCAACCTGTTTTTTGGGAACAAGGGGAAACAAGAGGAGAATACAAAAAAATAAAACTGCGAGTTCCTGAACCTTGGGATGGTGGATGTGCTTTAGATATTAATAAAAAAAGGCAGATTATTGGATATTTAATTGGAGATTGTGGGCGTCCTGGTTGTAAAGAGTCTCCTTTTTTATGGGAAGGTGAAAATATAACAGCGCTATCTCCTTTAACTAAAGCATATGCTATTAATGATTTAGGACAGATTGTTGGAACTATAGACGGAAAAAAAGCTGTTTTATGGGAAAAGGAGGTAATAAATGGTGTAGAAAATGGAGTAATAACAGACCTTAATGAATTTATTCCTCCAGATTCTAATGGCCCTGCTGATTGGGACTATTTATATGAAGCCATAGGTATAAATGATAATGGTCAAATTATTGGTTATGGATATCTTAATTATGATAAAGGAGCTGGGAGATGGAGAATGCCTTATCCGTTCTTAATGAATAAGAAGGATTTAGAAGGCGATTTAAATAAAGATGGCATTGTAAATTTGCGTGATTTGTCTGAGCTTGCAGAGCATTGGCTCGAGGAGAGATAAAATGAGCTTGGAAAAAATAATTAAGGGAATAAAAAAAGTAAAAAGCAGCTTGAAAACAGCCATTGGCTTAGGAATTGTTGGTTTAGCTTTAGCAACAAGTGGCGTTAAAGCAGCTGATAAATATGAGATAGTTAAACTTGCTCCATCAGATCCTAATTGCAATTTTAGCAGTGCTGAAAGTATCAATAATAATGGGATTATCGTAGGAATTTATAGAGAAATAACAGGAGGTTCCCGCCCACAAACAATTTGGCAAAAGAATTTTTTATATCAAGATGGCAATTATAAAGAACTTAATTTAGATCAAAATTATGAAGCTCTTTTCATTAATGATTGGGGAGAGATTCTTGGAGGAGTAAATGTTAATTGTGATATTTATAAATTAAATCAAAAGATTGAAGGAATTGGTCATGGATATATTGATTTTAATAATAAAGGAGAGGCTGTTAGCTATAAAGGAGATTATTTTTATGGAAATGAAGAATGTACAGATCCAAGGGATTGCTACATTTACTTAGGATTCAGATCTCGGGCTATTAATGACTTGTCTCAAATAACAGGATATACTACTCAAGGAGGCACAGTTTATCGTCCAGTAATATGGGAAAATGGTGAACGAAGGGATCTTGAACATCCTCAATATAACAAACATAGCAGCGGTCTTGCTATTAATAATCTTGGAGAAGTTGCTGGGTATTATGGAGTAGAGGCTTGTATATGGGATGTTAATGGAAAGCTCCACATAATAAATATTCCAGATTGTTCCGATGCTGATCCCGAAGCTATCAACGACAACAGCCAAGTAGTTGGATTAGCTCAAATTAAGCAATATGGCAGCTGTGCTTTTTTCTATGATTATAAGACTAAAGAATTTGTGAATCTCAATGATTTACTACCTGAAAATTCTGAATGGAAAAGATTACAAAGAGCTTGGGATATAAACAACAAAGGCCAGATTGTCGGTTATGGAGATTATGAAGAAAATGGCGAAACGCATACTTACGCATGGCTATTAAACCCAATTTCAAAACCAAAGCCTTTAGCAGACATAAATAAAGACGGCATAGTCAATCTTAAAGATTTGTCTGAGATTGCAAATCACTGGCTTGAAGACAGAAGCAGAGAATAAAATTTATCTTCTTACTTCTTTATATGCTCATAATAAATATTCGCAAAAGCAGCCACACCAGATATTCCCAAAAGAAGATAGCCAAAATACTTTATATCTTCTCCGCATGAAGTTTAAGTACACCGCTCCTTAAATAATCTTTACTAATTAATTTTTACGACAATTTTCAATATTTTTATTGCATTACATAATTTATATTATAGTGAAAGACATAATTTTTTCCCCTCTTTATTATGTCTTTCCCTTGATATCAAAGGCGCAAAAGGGGAAATATTAGCGTCCTTTGATATAGATAAAAAATCAAATCAGACTATTAATTTTATAATATTATCGGAGAGGATTACCAAATCAGAAAAAATGTAGCCCTTAACTTATTAAGAGGGGAATATTATGGTTTAGTGTATTTAATGTGAGATGTGAAGAATTTGAATAAAGAATGTAAAAGCTAATTTTCTTTTCTTTTGTATTTTTTCACTATATAATCATAAGGATAACAAGATAGTCTGCCAACTTCCTCCAAAATATCTTTCCCTATTTTTATAGGAGAATAACCCCCAGCCCAGAGTGTTCCAAATCCTGTAGCAATAAAAGCCCCTCCAAAGACTTTTGCATAAAATCCTTCTAAGCAAATACTTATAAAAGTTCCACTGATAATCAAAGAAAGAGCATAAGACCCTGCGCTTAGATCTATTGTGGGTTTGTAGTAAGAATCACTAGAGCTTGCTTCTTTTTGAATATTATTGCCTGCTTTTTCCCCTTTCACCTTTTTTTCTAAATCTTGCATAAGATTATATAGTAAAAACATACTTTTAAATATTATTAAGTTCTAAAATATATTATAAAATGAAAAAAGAAAACAAACAAAAAGAAAAAGAAATAAATAAAAAAGAAATTAAGCAGCTTAAGAAAGAAAGTGAAGAATACGCAAGCTCTCAAGGATTTAAGCTAAATCCAGACGAGAAAATTGTTAACGGCGTTATTAAAGGGCTTTTGATGAACAAAAAACTAAAAGGTGAATTATACTGCCCGTGCCGCAGAGTTACAAGCAACAAAGAAGAAGATGAAAAAATAATCTGCCCTTGCATCTACCATTTAAGTGAAATAAAAGAACAAGGAAGATGTCATTGCGGTTTATTTCTCGCAAAAAAGTAAGAAACAAAAAGGTTTTAAATAAGTAATTCTTCGCTTAATCATAAAAAGGAGGTAAAATGACAACAATAGAAATTTTTGCACTTATTGTTGTAATAGTTGCAGCAATAAAGATGATTTTTGCTTTAACAAGCCCAAAGTCATGGCTTAATTTTACAGGAAAAGTATGGAAGTTTCCAACTTTAATGATGTGGGCATCTTTAATTTTAGCAGCGATTGTTTTGTACTACATTTTACAAACACTAACTATAATAGATATTTTTGCGGTTATGCTATTTATCGCTTTGCTCTCGGCAACTACAATGGCAGTTTATGCAAGAGATTTTTTATCAATTATCCCAAAAATAGTAAAAGACAAGAAATTTTTGAAAAAAGCATGGCTTCCAATTCTAATTTGGCTTGTTTTAATAATCTGGGCTGCTAAAGAGCTTTTTGTTTAATTTTTTCTTTTTTTATTTTTTGTAGATGTCACTCTCTTCTGCCTATTAAGTGACTTCAATATATACAAAAAATATTTAAAGAACATTCTCTTTATATTGTTATGAATAAGCATGAAAATGTTGGTGGATGGAATAGTTCTTTAACTTTAGTTATATATACATTTACATGTTTTTATATTAAATTCAAAAACATGTAAGGGCTGACGCTGTTTCGGTGTTTCAGTTCTTGCATGGGAGTTCTATAAAATGTTACAAAAAAATAATCTCATGGCTTTTGAAAGAGAAAGAGTTTACGAGTGCTTAAACTGCCACGAAGTCATATCTAATCCGCTGTGCCCTGAGTGTCTTTCATTTCAGATGGAGGTATGGCTATCTTCTCTGTCATCTTATCCTCTAAAAGATAAAATTCTAAAGAGAATAAAAGATTATGTTAAAGCAACAAATAATTTAGAAGATGACGCTACTCCTTGTGTTGTTTGCGGAAAACCACAAGCTTCTTTATGCCCGTACTGCTTTACAAATTATATATTTGCTTTATTAAAATGCCTTAGAGTGCATAGAGAAATTTTAAGGGAATTTTTGCAGTTTTTTAATTATGATTTTGAGCATATAGGATATAGTAAAGATGCTGAGAAACTGGGAGTGATTTAGAAAGATTAAAATCCCAAACACTTCCTATATTTATACATGCTTTTGAATTCCCAAAGCAAGGCGGTTTTGGAAAGCGCGGTTTCTATGCTTAAATCTCCATTTTCTTTTGCAGTTTTAATTACACTGCAGAAATTTTTGTTCGTTAAAGTGTCTAAGTATTTAGAATGCAGAATGAAAGTTATATCTGCCTCGCTTATTCCTTCTACAACCAGCCCTCTTTTCATGACATAAGATTTTTCCCACTCTCTCTTGCCAGAATTAAAATTATAAAATCTTAACAAAAGAGTTGAGCCTTTTGGGAGGGTTCCTACTAAGCTGCTTCCTGATAAAACATCTGCAAAATTGGTGTAATTAATATTTATTGTAGGAACAGGAGTTGAATTTGAGGAAGAGGATGATTTTTTGTCTTTATTTTTTATAATCAATCCTGAAACTGCGATAGTTATAATTAAAATAATCATCATAAAGATAATAATCAATTTCTTTTTGATAAACAATCTCTTTACCCTCTTTTTTGGCATAAAATTTTTAATTGAGAAAGATTTATATATCTTGCTCTCCTACACACTAATACTAATAAAAAGAGGGAAAATACCAAAATGAACGAAATGCTTTTAGCTGGAATTCTTGGCGGGTTAGGAGGATTGACAAGAGGATTTGTTGGATTGTTAAAAGCCCTCTCGCTGCGAAGAAGAATTTTGTGGAGTTATTATGTAATTACTGTTATTATTGCATTAATCATAGGAGTGTTCACAGGATTGATTTTTAATTTTGATTATAGGTTGTCTTTACTTGCAGGATACGCAGGAACTGATATTTTAGAGGGGATTTACAAAAGTTTTGCTGTCCAGAAAGTTTATGTGGCAAGCGGAAAAAGTAAAAAATGACAAATAAAGAGCTTGTTAAATTTATAAAAGCTGCAAGAAAAAGAGGTTTTGGAGATTCACAGATTAAAGAGTCGCTTTTAAAGCATGGCTGGCCTCTTGATGAAGCAGAATCAGCTTTTTCTTTTTTAAAGCCAAGCTACAAATTTAAAAACAAAATTAATATTTTTCTTGACAACGAGGTTTTAAAAATCCTGGAAAAAAGGGCGAAGAAAAACATGTTCACGATAAGCGAGCAGATAGAAGATATTTTAAGAAGAAGCTGTTTAAGCATGAAAATGAAAAAATTGCCTTATGATGAAAAACTTGATGATGCTCTAGTTTCTATATTCTCAAGAAGCAGAAAAGGAAGAAAGAGAAAAAAATGAAGATTAACTAAACTTCACTAACTTAATATTTTTAATTGAGTAGCTTCTGAGATAAGATTACCTTAATAAAATGCTAAAAACTAAAATTTCTGCAAAACCTTAAAAACTAACCTCAACATGTAAATAATATAAATAAGTTAATAGTTTCAGTAATTTAATAGTTTTAAAAATTAACAAATTAAAAATGCCATGCAAATTATGTAAAAAAAATCCTGTCTGGAAATTCACAAACCAGCAACAGCTCTGCGCGAGCTGTTTTGTGAAGTATTTTGAAAGCAAAGTCAAGAAAACAATCCGCAAGTATAAGATGCCTACAAGCAAGATAAAAGGAAATAGCTTAAAGGCAAATATAATTAACGATATAATACAAGGACTGCCTGAAAGAAAAGGCAAAATTTCTGAAGAAAGCTTAGATAATATCTCTTCCTATATATTATATATAGTGATGTATGGAAATACTGATGATTTGAAAAAATTTGTTCCAAAAAACCAGCCTCTTTATTTCTTGTCAGATAAAGAAATTTTGCTTTACGCAAAAATAAAAAAGATTAAAGGCAAAATTGAAAAGAAAAAAAGCAAGGATAAAGAGATTGATGATTTCGTGAAACATATAGAGCAAAAAAACCCTGACATAAGGCAGAATGTTGTGAATGCGATGTTGAAACTGAAGTATTAAATCTTACAGCCATTAATCAATTCTTGATTTATTTCGTGTAATTCATCAACTTCGTCTAAAATTTCATTATGCACTGAAGATGGATGATAATACAAATGGACTATCACACCATAATCTTTTGCTTTTTTAATTGCCGGAATAAAATCAGAGTCTCCAGCTATCAAAACTGCTTGCTGTATTTGATTTTCATAAGACATATTTGTAATATCAAGAGACATTAGCACATCAATCATTTTTTGCCTAAATTGGTTTCCTATTAGCTGTAATTTTCCAAGCTTTACTTCAAATCTTGGTAATCTTCGGATATTTGTTAAAAATCTTTGCATATTTGACTGTTTTATTAAATCTTCTTTATTATCCTTTCTTACTATAGGCATACAATGATAAAAATAAGTTCTTAGTCTGCTCAAATTTAGATTAGAACAAATTATAGTAGAAAGTTTAAGGTAATCTATTTTTACTTCATTAAAATAGGACTTTAGAACTTTGTTCATATAACCACCATCTACAAATATTGCCGCTTTTTCAGAATACTCACTCATTTTAAGGATAAATCCCATTGCTCAACCGAAGCTGAACAATGGGGAAGATTATACTTAAATTAGGATGTGACATTATTTAAGTCTTTCGCTTTTGTGAAGCAAAAAAACCCTGACATAAGGCAGAATGTTGTGAATGCGATGCTAAAAAATCTTTTTTAACTCCCTTGCGTCCACATAGAAAGATTTATAAGTAATGTGCCCGTATAAGCATCATGGCTTACACTGAAATAAAAGAAAGAAATGGGAAAAAATACTATTATAGAGCAAGAAGTATGAGAAATGGCAAAAAATTCAAAAAGAAAAGAATTTATCTTGGAAAAGATTTGCCAAATCAAGTATTATCCCAAAAAGAAGAGGAAGCAGACAAAAAATTAAATCTCGAAAAAAAATCAAAATCCTTAGACAAGCTTATACCAAAAATTAGAAACATATTGAAAAAAAATAAAATAAAAAAAGCAGGAATATTTGGAAGTTATGCCCACGGAGAAGAGAAAAAAGGCAGTGATATTGATATTATAATAAAACCAACAAAAGAGATGAGCTTGTTAGGTTTTGTAGGAGTAAAATTGGAATTAGAGGATAGATTAGGAAGGAAAATAGACCTTGTTAGTTATAAAGCCATCCATCCGCTACTCAAAAAAAAGATTTTAAACGGAGAAGTAAGAATAATATGAAGAGAGATTTAAGATTATTTGTTGAAGACATTTTAGAGAATATTAATCTAATTGAGAATTCATTAAAGGAATTGTCTAAATCTGAATTTGAATCAAACAAAGATATTATTGATGCCAATGTAAGAAGATTAGAGATTATTGGAGAAGCTGTTAAAAGTATCCCAGATTCCTTTAAAAACCAATATCAAGAGGTCCCTTGGAGACAAATCGCGAGTTTTAGAGATGTACTAACTCACGGATATTTTAGAGTAGATTTAGATCTTGTTTGGAGAATAACACAAGAAGATCTTCCTGTCCTAAAAAAACAAATAGAAAAAATCAAGAAAGATTTAGAAGTTTCTTAAAGGCAAGATTAATTTTCTTTCTTGTCATAGCAAACTACCAAATCCTTAAATGTAGAAAAAGCCACATCTTTTTTTATTTAAAACGACCTTTTTCTTTTTTCTTCTCTTTTTTTCTCATAACCACAACAAATATTAACATTCCTACTATTGCAATAATAAATATTAACACACCTATTCCCGCAGGAGTTCCTAATGCTCCTATAACCGCACCCGTAATTCCTGCTAAAAAGCCTTGCTGTTCTTCAGGTGATGTGTTTAATTTAAGGGTTTCTTCTTCACATTCTTTTGATTCTGCTGGTTTTAAAAGAAAAGTTCCGCATTTATTAGAATCTGTGCATGCTCTTCTTTGCTTTCCGTCCTCACACGAACTCCAGCCTGTGCATTGCCAATTCTCAACACAACTACTTCCACCTGAACTTTCTTCATAAATATAGTTTCCACCACCGCCTCCTCCTCCACCTCCACTAGAGCCGCCAGTTCCAGTTCCACCATTACTGCAGGATTGGGTAATTCCACAATTTGTAGGAAGTAAAGAATATGTTCCGCAGTGATTACAATCAATACAAACTCTCTGTTGGAGTTTAGATGAGCAGGTTGTCCAATAAGAGCAGGTCCAGTCTTCTTGACACTCGGGCTGTGGTTGAGGGCTAATAACAATTCCTGCATCTCCAACATCAACATCAAAACTTCCCTGATATTCTCCAGTTTTTGTTAATGCAAAAACATTTCCCATTAAGAAAAATGCAAAAATTAATAAAAAAAATTTATTTGTCATTTTGTCTATAATTTCAATTATTTTAATTAGAGTAAGACTCAATTAGATAATCTAATTTATGTGCTCCAACACCAATCATACTTGCAACATCAGAAGGAACATCTAAAGATAAAGTGAAATCTGTTCTGCCATTTATTATCTCGTCACTTAATTTTAATATATCAATATCTGTAATTGCAGGGTCCCATAAGTAAACAAATGCTGTCTCATTTTCTTTGGAAATTTTAGCATCCATCATTTCTGGAGTAACAACTTCAGCAAGTTTTTTCATTTTCATGCTTACTGCATTGCTGTTTCTTGTGCAGATATGGAATGTAAAATCACAATTTCCTCCTATTTCTGGGTTTATTTGGCATATAGGGTCTTCGATATACTCTACAAAAACACCCGGTTTTAGCATTTCCTCAATAGCCATCTCATTAGAATTTCCTAAATTATCTTCTGCATAAACTTTTAATAAATATTCTCCTGCTGGTAATTGTTTATCCATTAAAGCTTGATAAGTTCCGGATACGGTCTTAGACATATTCGCTTCTTTTATTTTATCAGTAGAGTTCCATAATTCAGCCCATACTTTTTTTACTCCAGAGCCATCATCATTTACTATAGCAACTATGCTTTGAACACATCTCTCTATGCTTCCGGCTTCTTCTTCAGTTGGATTTAATATCTGTATTAATGGAGCTGTTGTATCAAGCCAGTCTATCTCGTTTTTCTTCTGCTCTAAATTTCCAAGCAAGTCAGCAGAATGATAATAAATAGTGTGTTCTCCGTCATTATAATCATCACTGCCAAAAGTAAATGGTGAGGAGTATGTTTGCTCCCCATATTCATCAATCTCATAATATGTTTTGTTACATCCTACTTCTGTATCTAAACAACTTAAAGTGAAAAGCGTATAATTATTAACCCACAATGCACTTCCATTCCAGTATTTTGGCTCTCCAATTGTTTTTGTTGTTTCAGGAGCAAGAGTATCTACTTTATCTGTTTCAAATTTATGTTCTGATTCTTTGTCAACATTATCTATGCAGTAATACTCTATACTTTTTACACCATCTTCTCCAAGTGCAAATGGTTCTGTGTATAAAGTCCAGTTGCCATCATTTATTTTATAATAAATAGATTTAACATCGCTTCCATCTCCATCATCACAGGATAATGTAATTTTTGTTTCATCTGTAACAAACCAGTCTATAATTTTCTGCATCCATTCAAATCCCTGAACTTTTGGCTCTCCAACTTCTTTGTTAACTAAAGGAGCTTCTGTGTCTATCTTGAATGTTTTATCAGCATAACCATAATTGCATGCTTTATCTTGGGCTCTTTTGTAGACATGGCAGTTTGCTCCCTGAGTTGAACATTGTTCTGGAATCTGGACATTATAATTTCCATCCCATCCAATGCTTGTCCATGCTAGTGTTTCTTCATCATAATCAACAATTCTTATCTCTGCATCAAAAGGATTTTTATCACTATCATTTTCTTCAAGCAAGAAATCATTTGTATACCATTTAGAATCGTCAGTTGTTATCTCGACTGTTGGATTTGTTAAATCAATTTCAATAACATCAGAAGCCATATATGCTCCTTCATTTCCTGCTTTATCAACAGGAGTTACAGTTATATAATATGATTTTCCATCAGCTAAACTTGAAGCAGTCCAGCCTGTTGAACTTGTTGGCTGTGTGCCTATTAATTCTCCATTCTTATATAACTTAACAATATAATAGTCTACTCCTGCACATCCATTATCATGAGCAGTCCAGCTGAAATCTATTGAATTCTGATTCCAGTATTTTCCTTCACTTGAACAATCTTTTGTATTGTCTGAAACAGAATCCATTATTGGAACTTGCTTATCTATACAGAAAGTTGTGCAGGTCCACTCGCCAGTGTTTATTGCTTTATCAGTTCCTCTGCAACAGATAGTGTGGTTTCCCTCTATAAACACAGGTTCCCAATCCTGGCTGTGCCAGTCTTCTATCAGCTCATCAAATGCTCCGTCAGTTGGAATCGCGTTTTCTTCTTCATGAAAATAATCAGGGCTTTTTCTGTTGTATTGTTCATTTGTTATGGCGCTCTGTGTATCCGCAGCATTTCCATTAACATAGAACTTTCCATCTTCATTTATGTATGGAGAACTTAAATAAAATTTGTGGTGGTTGTCCTTCTGCTCTAGAAAATCAATGGAGCATGTTGGTGCTGTGTTATCTAATATGTATTGAACAGTTAATTTTACTAAATCATGTTTTGTCTTTCTTGAATAAATATCAGTTGTTTGAAATCTTATTTTTAAATTATTCACTTCTTCAACTGTATTTATCTCTGACAAGCTTAATACATCTATTTGATCTTTATCAGTGGTTGGATTGTTTAAATAAATTGTATTTATTAACTCATTATCAACAAAAACCTGTATTCTTGAAATCGCATCTACATAAGGCTCTCTTTGCCATTCAAATGTTAGTTTAACATCTTCAATAGCTGATCTAGAATTAATATTTGGAGAAAAAGCCCATTCAACATATTCATCATAATAAACTTTATTCCAAGAACCTTGTGTTATGTATCTAATATCGTCACTTACATTAACTTTTGATAAGTCTGAAGGACTCATTGAATAAGATCCGTTTGTTGTATCTTTTCCAGAGCTTGGATAGAAATTAGTTGTCGAAGCAAGAGCAAAGCTGGAAGCAAGGATAATCATAACCAACATTACTGAAACTAAAAATGAAATCTCCAAAACTCTTTTTTTCACCATAAATAAATAAAGGATTAAGTCTGTATTTAAATATTGTTATAATTCAAGCAATAATTTTTTTAGTTACTTAAAACCAATGAAAATATAACTTGAATTAAAATTTCTTATAATTTTCCAGTTGTTTCTCTTTTCCTCTTAACAGATACATAAATTGAAATTCCAACAACAGCTATAATAAAAATTAAAACTCCAATTGTTACAGGAGTTCCTAATGTTCCTATAACTGCACCTGTAATTCCTGCGAAGAAGCCTTGCTGTTCTTCAGGTGTAGAATTTGTTTCTGGTTGAGCCCCTGTATTTTCACTAGTTGGTTGAATTGTAGTTGTTGTGTTTATCTGAACAATTTTACAATCCTCGGGGCAGGTTCTTTCATTTTCCCCTGTATCACATTTTCCATTTCCACAAAAATAATAACTTCCCCCGCCACCACCACCTGAAGGTGGATTTTGGGGTTGAGCCACTTCCTTTAAATTTAAATTAACAATTGAAACTAATCCATCATCACAATTCTGATTTTCATTACACACAGAAATAACTCCGTTTCCTTCTCCTGCCAAGTTATCTTTGGTTGCAGTTACTTTAACATCATTATCTACATTGCATAATCCAACATCAAATCTAACAGCATAGGTTCCATCATTTAAGCTGTTTGTATTTAGAGTATTAAAATTACATGTTACTATAACAGAAGCTTCACCGATATTTCCTGAATAATCAGAATTATAAATTTTCCCAGCAACAAGAGTCTGTGCGCTTGTTAAACTTATAGATAAGATTATAAAAACTAAAACCGAAAAAATACAATAAACCTTTGATTTAAACATACTTTAAAATATAAAAAATCATATTTAAGTATTACTATATTCTGAGCTATATTTTTTTTAACTATCACTTAGAAGTTATTTTTATACATTTAATCCGGAGTAATTATTATCTTTGTTGGAACAATTTCATCAACCCAAAAATGTATATCAATTTCCATAGGATAGTTAGGGTCAGGCCACCAAAGCTTTCTCTTAAATTCAGGCTCTCCGATTAAATTCTTATATATTTTTACTTCTATTTTTGCCCTATTAAAACCATTCAAAAACTTATAATTCTCAGAAATAGTCTTGCTTTCATTATCAGCAAGACTAAATTTTCCCTTGTCTATTTCAAATAAAAGAGTATTATTAATATCAAAAGCCTCAACAGTATAATTATACTCAACATCCTGATATTCCAAATTATGAGTTGCAAAGGAAAAATTATAGGTTTTGTTCAAGAATACATTTTTAGGCAGTTCTGTATGATTTTCAAGATAAAGTTCTGTTAAAGGCTCAATTCCCAAAGGAATAAAGTATAAAACAGCCAAAAATATAGCCAAAATTGCAATTCCTGCTATTATTATGTATTTCATTTTCTTAATATGGCACTACTTAAAAATTAGGAAAACAGCAACATTTATAAATATTTCCTAATATATATTTTAGAGGTGATAGCAAACAAGCACCTCAGAGCCTAATTCTGAGATAATTACTGAAAATAGATAATATCAGTAATAAAAAACACGAGTTAAACTAGGGCTACTCAAATTAAGCTATGTAAGAGAAGCTAAGGAAAAGCAACTCAAATCAAGCTAAGCTACTCATCTGCAAAGCTTAACCAGTTTATCAAATTACCAAATAAAAGATAATAGCAAAAAATCAAAATGGCTAAAAAATTCAAGAAAATTACTGTTGTGATTCCTTGCAATAATGAACAAGCAGGTATAGAAAAAGTAATTAAAGATATTCCAAAAAAGCGATTAAAAAAACTTGGTTTTAAAACAGAAATTATTGTCATAGACAATAATTCTAATGACAAAACAGCAAAAATAGCTAAAAAATTAGGTGCAAGAATAATATTTGAGCCAAAGCAAGGAAAAGGAAATGCTATAAGAACAGGATTTAGAAACATAAGCAAAGATACTGATTTTGTAGTGATGTTAGATGGAGATAATACATATAAGCCCTATGAAATGCTAAGATTAATTGAACCTCTTGATTCTGGATTTTGTGATGTTATAATCGGAAGCAGATTAGAAGGAAAAATGAATGGTCATGCAATGAGTTTTTCCCATAAATTTGTAAATTGGGCATGGACATTTTTTGTCAGGCATTTCTATGGAGCAAATGTCACAGATACCTGTACTGGATATTTTGCATGGACAGCAAAAGCAATAAAAAAGCTTAATGGTTACATAAAATCAGAAGGTTTTGCAATTGAAACTGAAATGATAACAAAAATGGCAAAGATGAAATATAAAATATATTCAGTTCCCATAACCTATGACCCAAGAAATGGCAAAGAGCATTCAAAGCTTCATCCAGTAAGAGATGGCCTAAAAATCAGCTGGATGTTAATTAAAAATCTTAGCTGGAAGCCGGGGAGGTGATGGGGATGATTTTTTTACTTAAATTATGGTTAATTTTGATTGGGATAGTAATAATAATTTTTGGTTCTTACACTGGTTTGTATTATTATTTTTCAAAAAAACCAACACCAATATTCAAAAAGAAAATTTTTCCAACAGCTACATTAGTAATTCCTTTTTATAATGAAGAAATAGTTATGAAAAAGAAAATTGAGGATATATCTAAAATAAGTTATCCTAAAAATAAATTATTAGTTTTATTTTTAAATGATCATTCTGATGATAACAGCATTAACATAATAAAAAAAGAAAGCAAAATACTTCCATTTAAATTTAAGATTGTAAATAACGAAAATAAAAGAGGAAAATCAAATGCATTAAATTATATTTTCCCAAAAATAAAAAGTGAGATTACAATAATAACTGATGCAGATTCTTTAATTAAGGAAGATGCAGTTGAAAATTTAGTTCAGTATTTTCAAAACAAAACTATTGGTGGTGCAAATGCAAAACTAGTTATATTAAAACCAGGTCAAGATAGTAAAACTTACAAAGAAGAAAAAGACTATAGATTTTTTTATGACATCTGGAGGCATGGAGAAAGCAATATTAGTTCTATTTCTATTTGCAATGGTCCTTTAATGGCTTTTAGAAGTAAATTATTAGAAGAAATTAGATTAGGAAGTGTTGTTGATGATACAGAATTAGTTTTTAAAGTTATAAATAAAAATTTTAGAGTGGTTTATGACTCTACCTCATTAGTTTATGAAGTGACTCCTTTAGAGTCTGTTGAAAGAACAAAACAGAAAATGAGAAGAGTTAGGGGATTAATTGAAGTTTATCTAAAAAATTTGGGTATGTTGGGGAAAGGGAAGTTTGGGTCGATAGTTTATCCATATGCACTATTGACACATGTAGTGGCACCATACTTAATTTTAGCAATAAGTTTGATTTATTTAATCTTAATTATTAAGATTCCTCTGATTATCTTATTGTTATTGGGATTTTTTATTCCTAAAATTGGACCATTTGCTTATTCTTTTATCAGCACTCAAATAATTATGGCTTTATCCCCATTTTTAGCTAGAGGATGGAATACTGCTAAAAGTTCTAGGGAGGAGTTAGGAAGATGAAAAAAGTAAGCATTATAGTAACAAGATATAATGAACCAAATAAATTAATTAATCCCTGCTTGATTGCTTTATCTAAACAAAAAGGCATACAAGCCAAAGTTTATTTTTTGGACCAAAAAGAAGATGATGAAACAAAATCTTTATGCAAGAGATTATCTAATAAAAATATTAAAATAATTTGTAAAAATATACCTGCTAAATCTCTTTCATATGCAAGAAATATAGGTATAAAATTATCTAAAACAGATATTATTCTTTTTACTGATGCTGATGCAATTCCATCACAAAATTGGGCTTTTGAGCTAACAAAAACTTTTAACTCAAAGGAAAATATAGTAATAGTTGGTGGGAGGGCAACTGCAAAATGGTTAACTAATCTTAAATGGTATCATAAGTCTAATATTTTAATAGATGTATACTCCACTTTAGATTTGGGAAAAGAAGTTAAGGAAACCGATAGAATTGTAGGAGTGAATTTTGGATTAAATAAAAAACTTCTAAAAACCGAAGCTTTTTTTGATGAGAGTCAAGGCAGAAGACCTAATTCGCTTTTAAGTGGAGAAGATTGTGATTTGTGTAAAAGAACAAGGGGTAAAGGATTTAAGATATTTTACAATGGAAATGCCATTGTTCAGCATCAAATCCAAAAAGAGAGAATGGGCTTATTTTGGATTATGAAAAGATTTTATTATGGAGGCTATGGAAGAGCTATTTTAGGCGGAATGCCCAAAACATATACAGACAAAAGAAATGTTTATGATAGATTGCTTATTCTGATAATCTCTGTTCCCTATATCATTGGTTTTTTAAAAGGTAAAATAACAAAACAAAAATGACACCAAAAAATAAACTTTTCATTGGAATATTTGCATTTATGCTAATTGTAAATGTATTAATTATATTTAATTTAAATTATTTTTACATTAGAGCAATCTTGGGTTTTATTTTCTTAATAACAATTCCTGGATTGTTAATTATGCTTGCTCTTAAAATTAGAAATATAAATTTCTGGGAATATCTTGTTTATACAATTGGTCTAAGCGTATCTTTTATTATGTTTGCAGGTTTAGCTGTAAACTGGATTTTGCCCTGGCTTAATATAACAGATAAACCTCTTTCATTATGGCCAATATTAATCTGCTTTGATACAATTCTCCTAGCTTTATGGATTATTGCTCAAAGAAGAAATGAAGATAATGCTCATATTCTAATTCTCCCCTTTGATGAATATGAAAGAAAACCTTATTCTAGATTTAAATTTATTCCAAAATTTCCAAGCCTTTCTTGGCTTGATAGAATTTTCATAATAATTCCTTTTTTCTTTCCTTTCATGGCTGTGATTGGAGCATTCCTGCTTAACAATCATGGAACAAACATTGTCACAATGATAATGTTAGGAGCAATTGCAGTTTATGTCTTCTTAGTAGTTTTATTTAGGGATAAATTAAATGAAGATGTTTATCCGTGGGCGATACTGATGATAAGTTTATCCTTATTATTATCATTTTCTTTAAGAAGTTGGTATATTTCTGGGTGGGATATAAGCCAAGAAACATATGTTTTCAGACTTACAATTGATAATGGAATCTGGTCAATGAAAAATTATAATAATGCCTATAATTCTTGTTTAAGTTTATCAATTTTACCTACCATAATAAAATTATTCTCTTCTTTAAATCTCCAACTTATTTTTAAACTTATTTTTCAAATAATATTTATAGTTAATTCATTAACCATTTTTTTAATATTTAGAAGATATATCTCCTCAATTTTGTCTTTTATTGCTTCTTTTTTATATTTTGGAGCAAGTAACTTCAATGCGAGTTTTCCAACATTAATCCGTCAAGAAATAGCCTTCATCTTCTTTGGTCTTATGCTTCTTGTCTTATTCAGCAAAGAGATTAATCCAAAACTAAAAAATTTTTTATTTGTAATCTTTGGATTTTCGATGATAGTCTCACACTATTCAACAAGTTATATTGCCTTAGCAATTTTTATTTTTGCTTATATATTTACCTTAATCTATAAACTATACGAAAACAGAAAAATCAAAAAGGGAAAATTAAAACCTGAAGAGAAAGAACAATTTTATATGACTGGTGTTTTAATCTTATTGCTTCTTGTATTGGGATTTTTGTGGTTAACCCAACTAACAGATACATCTAATGGAATCATATTCACAGTTAAAACAACTTATGAAAATATTGGAAGTACTTTTACTTGGGATTTAAAACACTCATATGTTAAATATGCATTATTTGGACAATCAAAAACAGATGTGTACACCACTAAAGAATTAAATGACTATATCAATGAAACAAAATCATTTTTTAAATCTTCAAATTCATATCCAGAACAACAAACTAATATTTATTCTCCGAGGATTTCCTCTGGAGGGGAAATTATTTATCCTAAAAATCAAAATTTGATGTACCTTTTATTCTATTTATATCAATTTATAAAATATTCAATAATTCTCTCTTTTGTATTAGGATCTTTATTCATTTACCTAAACAGAAAAAAAATAGTTGACAAAGAATTTTCTTTTATGATAATCCTCTCAGTTATTTTGATGGTTTTAATAATTTTACTTCCTTATGTTTCTAAGGCTTATAATTTTGATAGGTTATTCCAACAATGTTTAATTTTTTTATCTTTTTCATCAATTATATTCTTTCAAAGATTATTTAAAAATTATAAAAAAATGTTTCTGATCTTTGTAATATTCCTATATTTAGGATATTCTTTATTTAGTTTAGGGTTTTTATTAACTTATTCTGGGGGGGATCCAACATTAAACCTCTATAACCAAGGAGATAATTATAATACACATTATTCTCATAAAGAAGAAATAGATTCAATTAATTGGATTAACAAAAATAATCTAAAAGAGATTATTTATATGGATCCATATTCCGAACTCAAGAGTTATGCTTTTGGAAATCCATTATTATATTATGATAGGAAGATTATCCCTTTTTTTATGAGCAAATCTTCTTACGTTTATTCTAATTTTGCGAATAAAATAAAGAAACTAAATTATTGGAATGCTAGAGGAAGATTTAATAGCGGTGTTTTGCATTTCAACTTCCCAATAGAATTTCTTAACGACAACAAAAACAAAATCTACAACAATGGAGGTTCTGAAATTTTCAAATGAAAATATTGTGGATTGAAAAAAGATACCTTGATGCAGATTTATCAAAAACAACTCAGTTCGCCTTAATTGAAAATATTATAAAATTGGGTCATAAAGTAGAATATTTTGCCCCCAAGGTTAATATAGAGGTACCAAAATATGTTAATTTTATACCTGTATTTGATAAACCCTTCCTTAAATCTATAACATTTTATATCATGCTTTTTTTATATTTACCCATACTTATATACAAACAAAAACCAGATTTAATAATAGTTGATCATTCCTCTTTTTTTAGTAGCTTACACATGATCTTCTTCTCAAGGTTTAACCTCATCAAGACAAAATTTATTTTCTATATAGTGAGCATACCCGTAGAAATCAGAGGATTGCATGGTTTCTTTATGGAAGCTCAGTATAATCTTTCAATGTTTCTTTCTAAATATCTTTGTAAAAATATGATATTCTTAACAGAAGGCACAAGGAAAGAAGAATGCAGAAGATTTAAGATAGACCAAAAAAATATGAAGATGGGAATCTGTCATTGTGGTGTGAATGAATCTTTATTTAATAGAAAGCTATATAAAACCAAAGCAAAAGAATTGAAAAAAAAATTTGGGCTTAATAAAAAATTTATAGTCATGTATCATGGAATATTAACTAAAAACAGAGGGTTACAACAAACAATTAAATCAATATCAAGAATAAAAGAGACATATCCTCAAATTGTTCTTTTTATTCTTGGGGATGGTCAAGTAAGAGCAGAATTAGAACGTTTGATTAAAAAAGAAAAAGTTGAAGATAATGTTATTATATGGGGGCCAGTAGAACACAAAGAAGTCCCTGCTTATATAGCAATGTCTAATGTAGGCATAATTCCATTACCAAATCATAGGTGGTGGCGTTATCAATCTCCTTTGAAATCATTTGAAAACTTAGCAATGGAAAATCCAGTTATTTTAACAGATATCCCCTCACATCGAGAAATAGCAAATGGAAAAAATGTGGGTTTTTTTATTTCATCAAATAGCCCAAAAAATATAGCCGAGGCTATTGTTAAAGCTTATAATAAAAAAGATAGGTTGAATAAAATGGGTATAGCTGGGAGAAAGACAATTATTGAGGAATATACATGGGAAAAGATTGCTAAAAATTTAGAGAAATTTATTAAGGAGGTTTATAAATCCTAAAGATGGTAATAAATAATTTTCCAAAAAAAATGTTTGAACAGTTATATAAAAAGATGAAAATATTTGATAATGTCCATGAAATAATTTATATCAGCCTAATTAATAGCTCAAATGTTGGGGATAGTTTGATTTATTTGGCTGAAAAAGAGTTTTTCTCAAAAAAGGAAATAAATATTAAATTAGAATTTAAAGATAGTCAAATCATAAATAAAAAATCTATTAATAAGTTACCAGAAATTCCTATAGTGGTTCGCGGTGGAGGATATTTTGGAGACGTTTGGTATGAATCTTATAAGGTACTTGAATATCTAGTTGAAAATTATAAAGATAATATGATAATTTTTATGCCTCAAAGTATATTTTTTAGAGATAAATCAAAATTAAAAAAAGCAAAGATTATATTTGATAAACATAAGAAAATAATTATTTTTGCTAGAGATAAAATTAGTTATAAATTAGCAAAAAAATATTTTAAATATGCAAAAATATATTTATCTCCAGATTCTGCATTCTTTTTAACAAATAAACTAAAACCATCTAAAAAAATTTATATATCTAAAAAATTCAAAAAAGGAGGGATCCTATATTTAAATAGAAGCGATAAAGAAAAAAACTTTGGATTATACAGCAAAAATATCCTATCATTCGATTGGATTTATTTAGATTTATTAAGCAGAATAAAATACTCTCCTCATCGATCAATCCAAAGAGCAATTGATCTATTCAACAATAAAAAATTAATAATTGCCTCAAGACTACACGGGGCTATTCTTGCCTCAATTTTAGGGAAACCATACATATTAATTACAAATAATTATCATAAGATAGAATCTTTTTATAATTCTTGGTTAAAAGATGATATAAATGCTCATTTAGCGAGAAATAGAGTAGAGCTCAAAAGGTTAATTGAACATTTTTCTTAAACGCCATAAGCGAGATTTTTAAATAACTAATTACTTCCTCTCCTTTTTACTCTCCATTTTGTATAACCATCAATGTGATAATCTGCTAATTTTCTTGTAAGAGATTTTAATCTCTCCCAATTTTTCTTATTATCTCCCTCATTTTTAAAATCTTGTTCTAAATTTTTAAAGTCCATAGCTAATTCATGATACCCATGAATTTTTTCTATCATATCTTTAAAGACTAAAGGGATAATGGCTAGAACGAGCCCAAGCACACCTAAAAAGATTCTTATAAAGATACTATCAAATTGCCATCCCAATAATATTATACTTATAATTATGGACGTCAAAATAGAAAAAGTATAAATAAGAGAATATTGATTAGCTATTAATTCTAAACATTCTGAAGTAGATTTGCATGAAAGACAATTCTTATTAATCTTTTTCATCTTCTTTTATTAAATGCCTCCCAAACAGAGATAATTATCATTAAAATAAATAAAAATGCAAGAAATCCTCCCAATGCACCAAAGACATTAAATGCTTCAAATATGGAGGGAATCACTCCAGAAGACAAAAAAACAAATATAAAAATAAAAAATATAATTATCCCAAAAATGGCAGTTACAGCCTTTTCTATTTCACTTCTAGCATTTTTTTCTTTCATCTTCTCTTTATTTTATGGGAACTTTTCATAATTTAAATTTTGAATTTCTATTCCCCAGTCATTAGTCTGTTGCTTAACTAAATTTATTAATAAATCTGGAATCTCTCCGGCTTTAATTTGTTGGATATAAGTTTCTTGGAATTGGTCTCCTGCATTAAATTTATTTATATGGACTGGCTTTTGTGAAATAAGAGTATTAGAAATCTTAAATAATATATTAAAATCTACAAAATCAGTATAATCATCCCCATTATTAAATACTTGAATACTTGCTTTAGGCTCGGCAATAACCATGTCTGGTTTTATTATAGCTCCTCCAATCATAGTTAAGATGATGTTTCCATATTTCCAATCCCATGACTTAGATAAAAACGATACATCTATTTTAGCAGAATTTGCAATTAAAGGATTTGGATCAATATTATCATTGTATCTGTCATTATCAGTATTGGGATTATTAGGGTCTGTTCCAATTTCATTCTCTTTTATATCTGTAAGACCATCATTATCTGAATCAATTGCCTTACATTTACTTTCTTCACATTCATACAAATCTGGGCATGGTTTAACCAAAAATCCACTACCCTCTTTACAGCATTCATAAGGGCAGGTTTTATCTTCAGAACTAATATTGCTTATCACATTGCTACTTTTAAAAACCAAAAAATATAGAATTAATACTGCCATGATTCCAATAATCCAAAGTAGAGTTTTGTTTGTTTTTTTATGTTTTTCAACTTTAGAATCTAAATGTTCAATTTCACAATTAGTACAAAGAGAGCCTTCAGGGATTTCTTTGCCACATTTATTACAATAAGTCATAGAATATTTAAATAGAATAACTATTTAGAATTTTCGTTTCTTCCTATCCCAATACAGGCTTTTCATTATTTCTTCCACAGCATCCACGCAAACATTATTGCAGTTAAAATCTGGCCGATAAGATATGCATATCCAATTCCTAAAAGGCCCTGCCCTTGTTTTATAAATAACAAGGATAATCCAAGAATAAACACTGCACTTAACATGCTTCTTGTTATTAACACAGATATTTTCTTTCTTACTTTAATTATGCTTGCGATCACAGCATTTATCGCAACAAAAATCCCTGAAATTGCCATTAAATTCAAAAACATATAACCTTCACTTGAATATGATTTTCCAAATAATAATAAAACATATTTTCCGAATATGATTGTAAGGATTATTGCTGGAATTATTAATAATGAGATTATTTTAATTGCTTTTTTTACTTGATGTTTAAGCTGTTTTTCATTATAACTTCCTTCTGCAAATAAAGAATTAGAGGTTGCACTTGGGATTATAAAAAGAGTAGATGCAATCATCATAGCCATGTAATAATAAGCAGCTGTTTCAGCTTTCAACATATTAGTTATTATTAAAGGCAGAAGCAAAGTTGGCAACCCCCCAATAAATCCAGCAACATAATTTCCAAAACTATATTTTCCTATTTTCCTTATTATAGAATCATAAAAAACAAATCTTGGCTTATAATTAAATTTGTAAATTAAAATAATAAAACTAACAATAAATCCAATAATTAAAGCCAACATCCAAGAGCCAAAAATACCATAAGCTCCTAAGCTTACTAATAAAAAAGGAAAAGCAAGCTTTAATATGCTGAAAATTGAATTTTTTACTAAAGTATATTTTGCACTTCTATAAGCAACAAAAACATTGTCTATTAATCCATTCAAGCTTGCAAAAACCATAAAAACAATAAAAACAAAAGCTAAAATCATATTTTCTTTTATAAAATGAAGTTTTGGAGATGTAAAATCAATTACAAGCAGGAAAATAACACTTACAACAATTGTAAATAAGGCAATAAGGGTAAAGCAGGTATTAATTTTCTGGTTTTTTCTTTCTGATTTTGGGAGAAATCTTATTAATCCTGCTCCTAACCCAAGAGCAGAAATAGAAGTTATTAAAACACTTGCAGAAATGATTGTTGTAGCTAATCCTACTTGTTCTGTTGTAAATAATCTTGCATTTATCATCCAAAAAACAAATCCTAAAATAGACATTACAAAAGTTCCTATCATGAGATAAAGAGAATTTCTATAAAGAGAATCTTCTGGTATAAGTTTTGTTTTTTCATCTTTCATCCACTTGTAAAACAAGAACCAGAATAATGCAAAATAAGAAAGGAAAAGAATCCATGCTGCATTTGTATGAAATATTCCTATAGCGAAATTATGTGATACATAAGCTCCAAATAAGATTAGAAGATATACTCTTAATATGTTTAATAAAAAAACACTTATTAAACCTGGAATAAATAATAAGGCTGCTTTCTTTTTATTTAATATTTTCCAGTCATAACCAACAATAAAAATATATAAAAAGATAAACATAAGCATAGAATCGATACCAGAGCATGGTTTGCCTATATTAACAATAAAATTATTGAGACTAATTATCGGAGTGTTGTTAGAAAAACTTAATGTAGTTTGTGATGTTAAGTTTAATAGATAATAGACACTTTTAGCAACAACAAAACTAAAATAAACCCATAATTTTTGAAATTGAATAATTGAGAACAGAGTTATGATAAATACAACAATTGATAATTCTATTTCTTTTTTAAATTTTTTAATAAAATCTTTGGAAAACTTTATTCCAAAGATACTAATTGCAAGAAAAAGCGTGCCTAAAATTAATGTTAATTCTTTTAAAGGAAAAAATAACCAAATATTAGCAACTGCAAAAACTGGATTGCTTGCAAGAAAATCCTTAAGGAAAAAATAGCCAGCAAAACTTAGAAGGCTAAGAAACCCAAAGGAACTAGTGGTTTTTGGTTCAAATTTATATGCTTCTAATTTTTTTATTTTATCTCTGGCTAAGAAAAAAAAGATTAGAGCAGCAAACAGCAATGATTTCCCTATATCTACATCAAGAATAAAATAATATTCACTGGGCAACTTACTTTCTCTGATTAGAAGTAGAGCTAACTGTATAACAATAAACAACCCCACAAACAACCCAGTTTTCCATAAAAACTGCTTAAAGCCTTTGTCTAATTTAATCTTCATAACAAAGATATAGAGAGTGTATTTTTAAATCTTATTATTAGTCACCACTTAAAAATTATAATAAAATTCTCTTTTTTCATTCATTTAAAAATTCAGTTTTTTAGCAAGCTTTATAAATTAAATTTTCCAAGTTTAATTATGAAAGAAAAAACAAGGCACATAATCGAAAGAATATCATTAACAATTTTTGTTTTTAGCTTGCTTGCAGGGATTTATATCATAGGGAATGGGTGGTTTCATCCAGAAACCTTAAAATGGCAGTTAACTCATTATGCTTCATGGCCAAGAGAAGATAATTTTGGAGTATTTTCTTTTATTGTCTCTTTCTTTAGCTTTCTTATATGGAATTTAACAAGAAAATAAAAGGAAAATAAAAATAGAAAAAATAACTTAACTTTACCTCACCTCTCCCTTCTTTACTTCTGCTTCTAACTCCTGCTGATGAATAATTTATATTAGATTTACAAGATATTGATAATTATTGGATTTGGGTTGCCTTCGGCTCCCAAAATAAAAAATAAAACTATAAACGAAAGATTTAAATAACATGTAAATCTTAATTATTTAGATTGGTATGTTAAATAATTGAGGAGAATCTGTTTATGAAAAAAAATAAAATTCCGGAGAAAGATGAAGAATATAAGCTTAGAGGATTATCTAATAAAGATATAAAAATAGTCTCTGAACTTGAATTTAATAAAAAGTATTATTTTAAAAGAGAAGATATTGCTAAGTTTTTTAATAATAAAAAAGAGATGATAAATACTTTATTTTCACTTAATAAAAAAGGGAGAATTGTGAGGCTTAATAAAAACAAATATTTTCTAGTTCCAATTAAAGCAAGAATTGGCAGGTGGACAGATGAGCCATTTATAATTATTGATGAATCTATGGAAGGAAAAGATTATTTTATCGGAGGTTACGGCGCTGCGAACTATTGGAGGCTTACTGATCAAATACCTTTTAAATATGAAGTTTACACAATAAGAAGGCAGGGGAAATATAAGCTACTTGGTGTAGATATAATATTTCGCAGGACAACAAAAGAAAGGATAAAAAAAGTTAGTTGTGAGCGAATAATTAATGGCCATCAATTTAAAATATTAAATAAAGCTGAATCAAGAAGATGGATAAAATTGAGAGAATAACTCTAAATGCTTTTGAGGAGATAGTTGCAAAAAAGAGATTTGTAAAACCCCTATTAGCAAAGGATTATTATATAACAATACTTCTCTATTTAATAAAAGATGTAGAAGGAATATATTTTAAAGGCGGAACAGCACTCAATAAAATTTTCCTCAATCATCAAAGATTAAGTGAAGATATTGACTTTACACTAACAAGAAATGAAAAAGAAATAAGGGAAGAAATCCATGAGATTA
>Ga0315275_10000277_pt1 | contig 42153 bp, 42 predicted proteins | sample YL17G03_0_MG_FD_205557 | JGI IMG/M metagenome (GOLD analysis project Ga0315275, IMG submission 205557) | Sediment microbial communities from Yellowstone Lake, YNP, Wyoming, USA - YL17G03_0 | ecosystem: Environmental > Aquatic > Freshwater > Lake > Sediment | place: USA: Wyoming | collected... | reverse complement strand
TAAGGCTGGCCTTGTTTTTGGCGGCCAGAGACTTTAACTGACTGTTAATATCTTTCAGGGTCAACTTGCCGTAAACCTGAGGCTCTCTTGAACCGAGTAGCTGCAAATTTGGGCCGTGGATAACGAGCACTTTTTTCATAATTTTGGTTTAAGGCAATTTATTCCGCTTCGTCGATAAGCATGATCGGGATGCCGTCTTTGACCGGGTAAATCTTCCCGCATTTTTTGCAGACGATCTTTTCCCCTTTTAATTCCACATCCCCTTTGCAGGCCGGACAAGCCAGTATTTCCAATAATTCTTTATCGATCACGATTGCTGTCCTTTCATTTGGGATAAATACTGCATCCTTAGCTCATAAAGCATATTTTCCAGGAGGCTATCTTCTTCGGTGTTGAGATTACCCTGGGTCTTTTCTTTTAACACTCCCAGAGTATCGATGATCAGCTTAGCCTGGCTGAGATTGATTTCCAGTTTCTGGGTCACCGGATTGGGCATGGCTCCTAAAGCAATAGACGCTTGAACGGCAAGAGTTGTAATGAAAAAACTGAAATCAGCTTCCGGAAGTTGGTTTTCTTGGGAATTTTGCGGGCTCTCCTCATGGCTTACGTTCTTTTCTTTTTCTGCCTGTTGCTTCCAAGACTCATCGACTTTCTTTTTTTCTTCTTCCATATCGTCACCTTCGTTAAAATCTGGGGACAGTTCTTATTTTTTACCGTTATCTTAGTTCTCAAGAAAAAATGAGAACCGTCCCCTTTTAATTAATAATTATCCCAGCGTAGCCGACCACGCTGGAGAAATCCTGAGTTACGTCGCCGCTGGTCTGGTATTTGACTAATTCCGCTTTTTTCGCGCCCAGGGCAATAGCGGCGCAAAGCATAACTGTAACCGGAGCAAATCCGCACATCGAGATGTTGAACTTACTCACTCTTTCTAAAAGTTTATCCGGGTTTAATTCCAGGATCGCCTCAATGGCCAGTTTATCTTTTTTCTCCGCTTCTTTTTGCGGCTGGTAATGGGTCATATCAGAGCTGGCCACTATCAAAGTGGAGCCGCGGAGTTTTAGTTTATTCACCGCAGAAGCCACTGCCAGCCCTACGGATTTTAAGGCCTGGGGATCAGAGCTGGCCACGCAGATCGGCACGATTTGAAAATCTTGGCGCAAATACTGCAAAAAGGGCAGTTCCACCTCCAAAGAATGTTCGGATAAATGGGCTGAGGAATCCTCCTCTAGATATGGCGAAGCAGATAAGATCTCTTCAGCGAGTTGAGAATCGATATTGACTTCTCCCAGAGGGGTCTTCCAGGAGCCGCTGCTGACCAGGCTAAAAGGCGTTCCTCTTCCGGTGTGATTTGGCCCCAGAAGAACCACATGCTTGGGGACATTGATCCGAGAAACTACACTCCCGGCAACCAGGCCGGAATACATAAATCCGGCGTGCGGCATGACACAAGCGATCGCATCCTGTTTTAAAGATTTTAAATCTAAATATCCTTTGATCTGGGACTTCAATTCCAGAGCTCCGGCAGGATAGAATTGCCCGGCGACCGCAGGCTCTCTCAGATTAAACTTTTCCATCAAATACTACCTCAAGCATTTTTTTGCTGTCTTGGACCTCAACAGCTGTAGCAGGATGATGCGCCTCAATAACTTTGATGGTATCTTTATTAATATAAGGCAGCAGTACCTTAAAATCTATCTCGCCGTTAGAAGGAGCCTGATGATCGGAACAACCGATTATATTGTGCAGATGCACTCCCAAAAGCGCGCCTTGGGACAAATCTAGAAAGTCCCGATGGCGGCAAAAACCAAGATTTTCCATCAGCTGAGCATGGCCGGTATCGTGCCAGTAACGGATCCGCGAGCCTTTAAATCTTTCCAGGATCTTACCCAGCTCTTCGATAACCGGGATCTCGCGATGGTAGAACCTGGTTTCCACTCCCAGCAGAATATTGCTGGCCTCGGCTTCTTGGTTTAATTCATCCAGGCTCTTGAGGGTATTCTTAAAAAAAAGGCCGGATTTAACTGACCTCTTGCTGATCATCTCGGACTTTAGATCTTTAAACTGCGGAGAATCTTTAAGCCCTTGGTTAAACAATTCGATCAGGTCTTTAGTTTGATCGGGAATTTCCACTCTTCCTGTATGCAAAACCACGGCTAAAGCCCCTAATCTGGCGGCTGTTTTAATGGTATTTTTGGTCTGTTTTACGGCTTTAAGCCGCTCTTGTTCGTCAAACGAAGCCAGGGAATAATAATCAGGAAGTGCGAGCTCCCTTGTTACTCCATCAGGTATGGGACAGAAATTATGCAGGCTTACTACCTTAATCTCGCGTTTATTTACAAGGCAGGCTATATCATCCAGAGTTTCGCCGGGCAGGTTAAAACTTAATTCGATCTCTTGGAAACCCAGAGCTTTTATTTCGGAAACAATCTTCTTCCCGTCGGTGTGCCGGAAAGCGTTCCAGGACGTAGATAGTGCTAGGCTCATCCTTATCGTCTTTCCCGCATCTTCTTTCTTTTTTTCTCGCTGGGCTTCTGGTAATGCTTGCGGTCCCGCAGCTCGCGCAAAATACCTTCCTGCTCGATCTGTCTCTTGAAACGGCGCATCGCTCCTTCGAACGACTCGCCTTCTTTAATTTCCACTCTAGGCAATGTGATCAACTCCTTTCATGTTAAAATTTGATCATTCATGACTAAATAATATATCATTAATTTTAAAGGGTGTCAACTTTTAAAAAGGGTCGGCCAATAGGCAAAGTTTCTGCGATTATGCCGTCTTGGCTCAATTTCTTTAACCGAACAAACACCTGCTGGTTTTTAAGGTTTTTCCGGGATTTTAGCAATATTTTGATATAAGAATCGGTATAGCCTTGCCAAAATCCGGATTTTTCCGGGCTGCGGCCTTCGATCAATACTTGCAGCCTCTTGCCCAAAAATTTCCTGCGAAAAGACAAAGAGCATTTTTCGGACTCCATCCGGAGTTGCTCGACCCGCTCTTTGATCACGCTTGGCTGCAAGGTCATCGGATAATTATAGGCGGCGGTTTGCGGCCGGGGGCTAAAAGGAAAAATATGAACGCGTAAAGGGCAGATCTTTTTGACCAGAGAAAGCGTGTTTTGGAAATTTGCCTGTGTTTCTCCGGGAAACCCCACTAAAACATCAGTAGTTATAGCCAAACCAGGAACGCGGTTTTTTGTTTTTTTAATCAGCTCAAGGTAATCTTCCCGGGAATATTTCCGGCTCATCTTTTTGAGGATCAGGTTATCCCCGCTTTGGATGGGAATATGCAGATGGCGGCAGAGTTTAGAAGAATCCTTGATTTTAGCGATCAGCTGATCGCTGACATCGTTGGCTTCAATGGAACTCAGGCGGATACGCAGCAACCCCTTAATTGCTTCCAGAGCAGTGATCGCCTCAACCAGATCACTTTTTGGATTAAGATCCTCCCCGTAAGACCCCAGGCAGATCCCGGTCAAAACTATTTCTTTAAAACCTCTGGCCACTAACCGCTGAGCTTCCTGGGCAATATCCTTAAGCGGCCTGCTTCGAGATTTCCCGCGAGCCAGGGGAACCCGGCAATAACTGCAGAAATTATTACAGCCATCCTGGATCTTCAAAAAAACCCGGGTATGGCCCTGAAAAAAAGAAATTCCTTTATTGCTTCTATTGCGGACACTGGTAACCCAAAAAAGTATTTTGTTCTTATTCTTATTGGAAACAACCAGGCTCACCCCGGGCTGAGCTTTTATTCTTTTGCGCTCCAATTCAGCCAGGCATCCGGTAACGATGATTTTAGCTTTTGGGTTTTCGCGGTGGCTGCGGTGAACATAATAAAGCGAATCTTTATCGGCCTTAGCAGTCACAGTGCAGGTGTTAACCACATAGAGATCAGCGACCTCTTTTCCTTTGGCCTCAATGAACCCGGCCTCCAGGAACCGCTCGCGGATCTCCTGAGTATCATACTGATTAACCTTGCACCCTAAAGTGTAAAATTTAACAATCATAAAGATATATAGAGACGCTTTCCAAACTAATCGGGACAGTGTCTTAGAACCAATCGGGAAACTGTCTTTTTTAAATTTTTATGTTAGATTCCGCGATTTTTTACGTCTATTATACTTAGAAGGAGGTGATTACTATGCCGTCTGGCCCCCGATTACTAATTGATAAAGCTTGTTATCATATTATCACCCGCGGTAACCAGCAACAAGCAGTTTTTCTTCTGGCACGCGATTACCAAAAATATCTCTTTATTCTAAGAAAATATACCAAAAAATACCACTTTCTACTCTATGGTTTCTGCTTAATGCTTAACCATGTACATTTGGTTGGTGAACCAATTGAGATTAAAAAGCTTGCTAAATTCATGCAATGCTTGAACCGATCCTACACCGCTTATTTCAACAAACGTTATCAGAAAGTCGGCCACCTTTGGCAAGGAAGATTTATAAGCAAAGTTATCGTTAAAGACAAGTACCTGCTTGATTGTATTGAGTATATCGAATTTAATCCAGTAAGGGCTAATATAGTCAAAACTGCTGCGGATTACCCCTGGTCAAGCTATAAAGAAAGGATTTTTAATGTTGCAGCAAAGGACAAACTGCTTGATGAAATACATTTTTAACCCAAAAGACACTGTCCCGATTAAAACGAAGACAGTTTCCCGATTGATTTGGTAAGCGTCTGTTAAGTAAGTTCGTGGTTTAGGATTGAGGCGATGTAGAGGCAGGCGGTTTCTACTCTCAAAACTTGGTTTCCGAAAGTTACCGGGATAAAGCCGGCATGTATGGCTTCGGCGATCTCTTTAACGGTAAAATCGCCTTCGGGGCCGATTATGGCCAGCACGCTTTTAGGGTTGGTCTTGGCAAAAATTTCCTTGAGGGTTTTGCGGCTTCCCTCTAAATTAGGGATAAGTTTTAAATCGAACTCTTGGGACTGTCGGATAAGCTGGGAAAAATCCGTGACCGGGTCTACAATAGGGACATTGTTGCGCTGGCTTTGTTTGCTGGCGGAAAGGGCGATCTTCTCCCAGCGTTTCAACCGCTGCAACCCTTTGGCAGGGTCTATTTTTACGATAACCCTCTCGGTAGTTAAAGGAATGATCCTGTCAACGCCTAGCTGGGTTAGTTTATCGATGATATCGTCGATCTTGGATTTTTTGGGAATAGCGCAGGCAATAGCGATTTTTGTTTTTCGGATATTTAAACTTGATTCTTTTTTCAGGATTAAAAATTCCGCCTGTTTTTCTGAGATATCTACCAGTTTCACAGAATAATCGTTTCCTTTATCGTCAAAGATCGCGGCCTTATTTCCGGCTTTAAATCTTAAGACATCCTTGAGGTGGTGCAGCTGTTCGGGATCCAGGATGATTATTTTATTGCCTTGCACTTGGAAAAATTTACAATAGAACCGGTTCACTTAAAACCCCCTTACTGCCATTTGTACTCCAAAGAAAACTATCACCAGGCCGCATACAACTCTTAGAACAACTGAATATATCCCCCCTGCTCTTTTCAAAAAACTCGGAATGGTGCCCGAAAATATACTCAACAATAACAAAGGAGAAAAATATGTGCCCAGGCCAAAACAAAAAGCGTATATCAAAGCTTCGGCCCAGTTATGTGAAACCAACCCGCTGTAAGACAGCACAGTAAGGAAAGGAAGGCATGGGATCAATCCGTAGATCAAACCGAAAATAATCGGGTTTTTGATCTGGCCTTGGGTAAAGATTTTTCCTAAGAAATTTAAGAAAGGAAGTCTTAATTGTTTTCCTAAAATTATGAATAAACCGCAGAGCCCGATAAAGAGGCCGCCGAATGTAGCCACATATCCGGAGAACAGATATTCCCGGGCAAAACTGCCTAAAAAATAAACCCCCAGCCCTAAAACCAAATAAACCGCGGTCTTGGAAAAAGAAAATAAGCTGTAAAAAGTAAATGCGCGATAAATATCTTTCTCTGTGCCGGCTATATAAGAGATCAAAAGCGGGCCGCAACTGGCCAAACACGGCCCGGAAGCAAATAAAAAACCCGAAACTAACATTCCTGCTGCGATCTTAAGCATAATAAAATAAAGGTAAAATAAAGGGACCTGTCCCCTTTATTTCTAATATTCTTTCTCGGAGAAGACTTCTGCGGTAAAAATAAAGATCTCAGTGGTTTTGTCTTTCCAGGCATTGGCAGGCAGCCCGGCTTTCTGGGAGCAAAGTTGAGAAAGAAACTCCTCTTTGGTCCAGCCGGTCTCAGTGGCCACCTGGGGCAGGAATACTCCGCTGTTAAAACCCCGCCTGACGATCACCCCGTGCTTGCCCATTTCAATTTTATCCGCGGATTCGACTTTCTCCAAAGGAGACAAAACCGATATTTCGATCTCGATATTCTTGAGTTCGGCAAATTTAACGGGGCTGAAACGCGGGTCTCCGGTAGCCGCTTCCACCGCCATATCCCTTACAGTCAGGTATAACGGCTGGGATCCCACCATATTGCCGATACAACCCCGCAATTGGCCGGCTTCATGCAAAGTCACGAACGATCCCATTTCCCGGGATAATAAAGGATCATTTTCGTTGATCTCCATTTTCTTGCTGGTCTTCAAGTAAGTTTCAATGGATCTTCTGGCGATATCCAATAATTTTTTCCTCTGCTCTTGGTTAAGCATACCCACCTCTTTCTTTTCCTGGTCGATAACAATGCTGGAGTAGCCTACCGTCCAGTTACCTTTGATCTTACTTGCGGTAACTTGCGCGGAATCAGTATATTTCAGGACCTTGACTTTCTTATGGCCCAGATCTCCGGCCAGGATCATCGCGGTTACTACGCCATATCCGCCGCAAAGCTGGAATTTTCCGCTCTTTAACCCCTCATACAAACCCGAAGCATCCATTGCTTTTATAACCGCAAGCGCCGGCTGATCAAAAATCGCCGCTTCCTGATAATCATATCCGTGGTACATGTCCGTAGAAGCCACCACCAGCACGTCTTGGCGCCCGGCTATACCTGCGCGCAGCAAGCCAGCAAGTTTTTGGCAGGTGAAAAAACTGCAATCGCCTAATATAATGGGCACGATCTTAAAATTTTTTAATACTTTCTGCAAAAAAGGAAGCTGGACTTCCAGGGAATGCTCTTTAAAGAAAGCCTTCGGCTCAAATCTGATTTCCGGGTCTTTATAAAGCAACTCTCGGGTAAAATCGCTGTCAACCTCTATGTCACCCAGAGGAGTGCGGAATGCTCCGTCAGGATAAACCGAGACCCCGGGAAAAGCATATTGATGGCTGGGAGCCAGGATGACTACGGTTTTATACGGCTTGTCTTTGACCAGTTTATAGCCCAACGCCGCCACCTGGCCGGAAAATTCATATCCGGCGTGAGGCGAGATCAGGGCGAAGATCTCTCCATCCAGCGGCTGGGGGTCGGCCTGGGCCAAAAAACCGTCTAAGCGCTGGCCTAAAACAATTGGATCAGCAGGATAAAATGTCCCGGCGACATTCGGCTTTTTAACCTCGCCGGCAAAAGAATTAACTCCGAAAGAAGAACATAAGAAAATAAAAAAAAAGATAACCCGAATGCGCTCTTGTGACATCACTCCCACACCCCCTCGATCTTTTCCTGGCAAAACTTGCATGCCCCCAACACAAGATTTATTTCTTCGACAATGTAACCGACGCGTTTAATGACGACTCTCTTGCATTTCGGGCAATAAGTATTCTCGCCGGTATGGCCGGGGACATTCCCGATATACACGTATTTCAAACCGCAATCAAGGGCGATCTTCCTGAGTTTTTCCAGGGTTTCCACCGGGGTAGGATTTAACCCCAGAAGTTTGTACATCGGAAAAAAACGGGAAAAATGGAGCGGGGTACCGGCGCCGAGATTATCTCTTATCCAAAGGCACATTTTGGTAATTGATTCGGGGTCATCGTTAAACCCGGTTAGAACAAGATTAGTGATCTCCAGATGCACGCCTTCTTCTTTTAAGATCTTAAGGCTCTTAAGCACCGGTTCTAAAGAGCCTTCGCAGATCTTAGCGTAATATTCCTCTTTAAATCCTTTAAGATCGATATTGGCGGCGTCCAGGTACTTGGCCAGGCCACGCAGAGGCTCCTCGTTAATATAGCCGTTAGAATGCATCACATTCTTTAAACCCCGGCTCCGGGCTATCCGGCAAATATCCAGCATATACTCATAGAAAACCGTGGGTTCGGTATAAGTAAAAGCGATAACCGGCGCGCCGGAGGCTAAAGCTTTATTGACCAATTCCTGGGGCTCAAGCGCGGTGTAGTTGAGCCTTTCAGGCTGGCCTTGAGAAATATCCCAGTTCTGGCAAAACTTGCAGTTTAAATTACATCCAGCGGTGGCGATGGAAAAAGCCTGTTTGGAAGGAAAAAAATGAAAAAGCGGCTTTTTCTCGATAGGGTCAAGATGGACAGCCACCGGTTTAGCATAGGAAATGCTGATTAAGCTGCCTTTATGGTTTTCCCTGACCCGGCAATAACCTTTTTTGCCTGGAGAGATAACGCAATAGCGCGGGCACAACTCACACCTTACCTTCTGGCTATCCAGTTTTTGGTAAAAAAGAGCTTCGTGGACAGGGCTATCAGCTATGATCTGAGGCAGAAGAAAACAAGCGGAGAACAAACCCGAAAAAATTAGGGACACAAAAATAGACCTGAAAGAACTTTTCATTGCCGGCTTTGCTTTACCTAAGATACTATTGTTTACTTTTCAAGTAATCAATGTCAGACTTGACCATCATTTCTAATAATTCTTTGAATTTGACTTGCGGCTGCCATTTCAGTTTTTTTGCGGCCTTGCGGTAATCGCCGATCAAATGATTGACTTCTGATGGGCGATAAAAACTCTTATCCACTTTAACGTATTTTTTCCAATCCAAACCCGCAGACTCAAAAGCCAAACGCGTAAACTCCTTAACGGAATGCGCTTCTCCCGTAGCTATAACATAGTCATCGGGTTTATCCTCTTGAAGCATCAGCCACATAGCCAGGACAAAATCTTTAGCATACCCCCAATCCCTTTTGGCCTCAAGATTCCCCAGGACAAGCTGATCGCTTAAGCCCAGTTTGATCTTGGCTACACCCAGGCTGATCTTCCGGGTTACAAACTCAAATCCTCTGCGGGGAGATTCATGATTAAAAAGGATGCCATTACAGGCAAAAAGGCCGTAAGCCTCCCGGTAATTACGGGTCAGATCAAAACCCGCGACTTTGGAAATTCCGTATGGCGAACGGGGATGAAAAGGAGTGGATTCATCCTGCGGGACTTCTTTTACCTGGCCGAACATTTCGCTGGAACCGGCAAAATAAAAACGGCATCGGGGAGCTTTCTCTTTTATCGCCGAAAGAAGGTAATGGGTGCCGTTAATATTAGTGTTGATGGTGGAAAACTCGTCCTCAAAAGAATAACTCACGAAACTCTGCGCCGCCAGGTGATAACATTCCCGGGGTTTTACTTTTTCTACTATCTTGAATATGCTGGCATAGCTTTCCAATGAGCCCGGATGCAGAACAAGTTTCCCCAATAAATGCCTGATCCGCCAAAGCCTGTGCTCAGGGTCCTCCAAAGCTACCCTTCTTATCAAACCATGGACCTCGTAACCTTTAGAGATAAGGAGTTCGCAAAGATACGAACCATCCTGGCCGGTAATACCGGTGATCAGCGCCCTTTTCTTCATGCCAACCTTTCCTTAAGAATTTTGGTGGAGCTGGGGGGAGTCGAACCCCCGACCCCTTCGTTGCGAACGAAATGCTCTCCCAACTGAGCTACAGCCCCAAATTTCTCCGAACCTTTTTAAGTTATTGCCTGAAATTTATCATAATTGAACAATAGCCGCATTATTATAGCATAATAAGATTTGCGCCGCTAAATATCTTAGCTATTTGTTTTACATCTAAAAACGATCCGCTCTACCGCAAGCAAAAACGCGAACGCAATATTATTGATTAAAAACATAGGCAGGCACAACAATTTAACCATAAAGGGGATCTGTTTACAGGTAATTATTTCTTTCGCGAATCTAAACAACGGAAAAAGCTTATCGATCAATCTCGAGCCTGTTGCCGGATTGTTAAGCAACCCCCGCTTTAGCTGTCTTTTATGAATCCGGGAAAAAAGAAATTTATCGATTTCATAGTATTTTCCATAAATAAGCGTTTTGGCCACGATCGCCCAATCTTTAGCATTGAAATCTTCATCATCCACGCACTTAGATAAAATATCCCTTTTATACAGAGAATAAAAACGGGAATTATCTCTCGGGGCATAAAGGAATTTTATCAAATTACTGCTAACTCCGGACATTAAAGGATAGGTATCGTGGGGAATATGTCGCAGTTGCCTGGCCAAGACGGCGTTGTTTAAAAACCTGACTTTCGATATGCTGGCGATAATGGCGCTGTCGAGATCAAACGACTTTAAATTCTCCGATATGAAATCCGGCTCCCAGATATCGTCCGCCGCTGCCCACATAAAATACTCCCCCCGTGATTGCTTCAGGACATAATTGAAATTCCATAAAGCACCCATGTTCTTGGGCTGCCTGAAATAGACTATCCGCGGGTCGCGACATTCATACCTTTTGCAGATCCCGGCGGTTTCGTCAGTTGAGCCGTTATCGGATAAGATCAACTCGAAATCAGTGAATTTCTGCGCTAAAAGCGAATCCAGCGCCCAAGAGATCAATCTTGCCCCATTAAAAACAGGCATCCCTATACTTACTCGGGGAATTCGCTTTTTTTCGTTTAAAAGCTCATCCATGTTTCATTTCCATATCTGCGGCTATATTTTCAAAATCGACCTTAAGGCAGCGCAAACGTATTTGATTTCTTTCCTGGTTAAATTAAGACCGCTGGGAAGATTGACCCCGAATGGGGATATGGCATAACTGACCGTATTCTTTTTCCTCGATATACGCGCTTGCCCTAAATCCTTATATGCGGGCAGCGAGCTCAAGGGATAGAAAAACGGCCGGCAATCGATGTTTTTTTTGCTCAGAGAATCTATCAGGGCCTCCTTGGCGATCCTGTATTTTTTTCCGATTATGACAGTTACCATCCAGTAAACACTCCTGGTCCCCGGGGCTTGGTAATTCAGTTCGATGTCGGGCAGAGAAGATAATTCCTGAGCATACCAATCAAAGATCCTGCGTTTACGTTCAAGCAACTCATCTATCCGCTCAAGTTGAGCCAGGCCAAGAGCCGCCTGCATGGCGCTCATCTTATATTTATAAGCTATTTCCGTATTAAAAAACATCCTGCCTTCGGGCTTCCGGCCGTGGTCACGCAAGAACAGGCAGCGCTGGTAAACATCCTTGCGATCCGTAACCAGCATGCCCCCTTCCCCGGTAGTCATGGTTTTTGAGCCGTGAAAGCTAAAGACCCCAGTGTCGCCGAAACTTCCGGCCCGGCCCTGTCCGTATTGCGCGCCCATCGCTTCAGCAGCATCTTCAATGACGGCAATCCCGGCACTTCTGGCTATAGAGCAAATTGCTTTCATATCCGGCATGTTGCCGTAAAGGTCAACCGGGATCACCGCCCTGGTCTTCTTGCTGATCATTTTTTCAAAGCTGGATGCGGATAAACACCAGGTCTGACTATCGATATCGGCAAATACCGGTTTTGCCCCCACATAGCTAATCGGCGCTGCCGTGGCGATCCAGGTTATCTCCGGAACTATCACTTCATCTCCAGAGCCGACACCCAGGGCCAATAAAGAAAGATGGATCGCCGAAGTGCAGGAATTAAGAGCGATAGCGTATTTTTTTCCAACGTAATCTGCAAACGCTTTTTCAAATCTCTGATGATAAACATTGGCGTTTTTGTACCAGCCGCGTTTTAGCGCGTCTGTCACATATTTGATCTCTTTTGAGGTAATCCATGGACCTGCAACCAATATTCGCCCCATTGCTTCTCCCATTAATCTTTTACGCATTTTAAATAACCGCCAGGAGCCACCGTAATCAGCAATTTGCTATCGATGTCCCGATCTATGACGAACCTGCGGTTTGATCTTAGAAACTTCCTGACCGCTGTTTTAGGATTATCCTGTTTGTTCCACGGGCGGTCAGGGAAAGAATCTTTGGGCATGTCCTCGATCACAGTATCAAAAACGACCAGATAGCTTCCTTTTGTGACCAGAGGAGAATAAAACTGAAGTTCTTTCAACACATGGTCATTAGTATGATTGGAATCCAAAGCTACCAGAATTCTTTTCCTTTTTTTAGCCAAGCTTTTGACTTTCCGGACAATGTCACCATCGATGGATGATCCCTCCAGCATCACTATCCTTTTAAACAGGGGATGCTTCTCGATCTCTCTTCGGTTGTGCTTGCGAATATCGATATCGATCCCGATAACTTTTCCTTTATTGCCGATTATCTCCAGCAGAGAAGCATAAAAAATCAGGGAACCGCCGTGGGCAATTCCGGTCTCGATGATTAAATCCGGTTTCACCTGCCAGATGATCTCCTGCATGGCTAAAATATCCTGCGGGAATTGGATGATCGGACTGCCCAGCCAGGTAAAATTGTAAGTGTATTTATACCTGGCGGTATAATTAAGAAACTCCAACCCGAGATTTTTTGCGGTTTGGTCTTTGGCCATTTTTCCTATATCTGCCAAGCGTTCTTTAGCGAAATCCCTCCAGGAATTCATAACTACGCCTCCAGCCAAAAATGGCTTTTTAAAAAACCCTGCTTATCAAGACTCATTCTGACTATGCTTAATTCTCCGGGGAGAATCTTGCTCCGAGGGGAGATCGTATAATGTATCTCTGCGCCCTCCTGCTTCTTCACGCACTTAAAGATATCGCTGCGCAAAAAGCCGACTGACTCATAGAGGTGAATCGCTTTAAGGTTATTTGAAAAAACATGCAGGTATATTTGGTTAACCTTAAGGACCTTGTAAATCCAGTTTATAAAAGAAATCATTGAAAAAAACATAAATCTGCTCGCCCCAGCGCTCTCCCCCCGGACTAAATTATCGAACTCAGCGCTATCTCCCGAGAGACTGCGGATGCCGATATTGCCTATTGCTTTATTGCTTTCATCCCTGATCAAAAAAAGGATCCTGGCGTCATCTTTGATAATGAGATTTTCAAGCCATAGTTTTGTCCGCTCATTGGTAGGCTCAAACTGAGAAAAAAAACAATTCGAAAACTTCTTCCTCCATAGAGTCAGCGAAGAAATTATTTCCTGATCGAGGCACAACCGACTATCAATAGATTCTAACCAACCGATAAGAGCCTTTTTATCATTAATGACCGGAATACTCTTGCCGGGATCAATTGATCCGCGGTCTTTAAGAGACTTCAATATCTTTCTTTGCTCTTCGGTGATCATTATTTTTTAGAAAAGCTTTCTTAGCTTTCGGAAGATGCTCCCTCCCGAAGGCAAATCTTTTATTAACGCGCCGAATTTAGAACCAAGATAGCTCAAAGAAGGATCAACTAAATTAAACCGGGACCAGAACTTAATATAATCGCCTTTGCCGCCGGGAGGCAAAGGTTTACGGCCGATGGCAGCGATTGCTCTTGGCAGGCCGGAAGCAATACAGATCGGGCAAATTGGATCAAGCGATTTTTTTCTTAAAATCTCCTCAGCGGACATCTCAAGGATATTACCCAGAACATGCTCTCGCTCAAAAGAGTTCATGCCGCAACAAAGCAATAACTGCGCGTTCTCATCAATAACTAATTGATCCCACATAAAACAACGATAATGTTTAGATCGCTGTTTATGATAAGCCAACCCTTGAGAAATATGCTCAAGAAAGAGGTCGCTTTGGGCTTGTCTTTGCCTGGTTTCAGATAACCTGCCTTGGGTAAAACTCAACATTTCCGGCAGGTCATTTAAATACGCGACAGCCGGAAGAAAACTAATAGCTGGTCGGTCAAAATACCTGTAAGCTTGCCACAGTTCACTTTCATTGAATGTATAACGGTGCCAAGCAATACTTATTTTAGTATCAGGCGCAGTGCGGCGTATTTTTTCATAAAAATCCTCAAAATTTTCGAGAACTTTGTCTAATGCCGCGCCGTGGATCTTGCCATAACTATCTTGACTAAATCCGGATAAGCTCAATATTACGCCGCTGATCACCGGTAGTAGATCTTTATCTATCTCGGGCTTGACAATAAAATTAGAGCTGACATCGGCATATAATTCATTTTTCTTTAGAATTCCAAGAATTTCGTTGATTTCGGGATTTAAAAAAGGCTCTCCCCAATTATATAATTTAATCGTGGAAACATGATCGTGGTCAAGAAGCTCAAGCTCGAACAGGCGATTTAATATTTGCTCAAATAAGCCCGGGGACATATTTTTACCGGAATACCTTTGCTCAAAACGCTGACGGGCGCAATAGGGGCATTTGGCATTGCATTTTCCGGATATCTCAATATAGAAATCTAATGCTCTATGCATAGCCTGCTTAGCGCGTTTTGCTTTTTTGAGCGTCTAAAAAAATATATGTCTTGTCCCTGGGCGAAATTGTCAAATTTTTGACCGGCCATTTAATGGCCAATACCGGGTCGTCCCATCTTAAACCCCTGGCGCTTTCGGGATGATAAAACTCGGATATCTGGTAAAAAACAATCGTATTGTCTTTTATTGTCTGAAAACCGTGGGCAAATCCCTCCGGGATATAAAGCATTTTATGGTTTTTCTCACTCAGCTCAACTCCGACCCATCGGCGGTAAGTAGGCGAGTTATTTCTTAAATCGACGATCACGTCATATATGGCTCCCCTGATGCAGCTAACCAGTTTAGCCTCTCTGTGCGGAGCTATTTGATAATGCAGGCCGCGTAAAGTCCCTCTTTTTTTATTATAGGAAATACTGGATTGTTTGATTGAGAGCTTTAGACCGGCTGCGGAAAATTCTTTCTGGCAGAAAGAACGGGCAAAAAATCCGCGTTCATCTTTTTTTGATTCAATATCGATGATATAAACACCTTTTAGCTTGGTCGGTTTAAATAGCATTTTAGGCGATTGATATTTTAGGGATAGGGATAACGAACTTCCCTCCCCATTCGCGGATAAACGACATCTGCTCTATAATCTCATCCTTGATATTCCAGGGTAAAATAAAAACATAATCCGGTTTTGTTTCCCTGATTTTTTCCGGTTTATCGATAAAAATGTGGGTTCCCGGCAGATACCGTCCCTGTTTATGCGGGCTGCGATCGACTGTATAGTCAATAAAATCGTCTCCGATCCCGCAATAATTAAGCAGGGTGTTTCCCTTTGCCGGAGCTCCGTAGCCGACTATGACTTTATTTTCCTTCTTGGCGCTGATCAGGAAATCAAGGATATCCCGTTTAGCCTGTTTGACTTTATCTTTGAATTCAAGGTAAAACCCTATGCTGGTGTAACCCGCTTTGACCTCTCTCTGCTCTAGCTCACGAACCCTCGGTGAGATCTTGCTGCTCCGATTATCGGCATGACAGGCGTAAATACGCAAAGAGCCTCCGTGGGTGGTCAATTCCTCGACATCGAATATGGTTAAACCGTGAAACTGGAAAATTTTTTTTACGGTCAAAAAAGAGAAATACGAGAAATGCTCGTGGTAGATGGTGTCAAACTGCACTTTTTCTATCAAATTCATAAGATGAGGGAATTCCATGGTGATTACCCCGTTTGGCTTTAAGATTATTTTCAACCCTGCCACGAAATCATTTATATCCGGGACATGAGCCAGGACATTATTGCCTAAAATCAAATCCGCAAATTTGGATTCACAAACCAGCCGATTAGCCAGCTCAACGCCGAAAAAAGATGTTTCGGTGGGAATATTTTTCTTTATGGCGATCTCGGCGACATTACGCGCAGGCTCAATCCCTAAGACCGGTATGCCTTTAGCGGCGAAATACTGCAAAAGATAACCGTCGTTGCTGGCAACTTCAATTACAAAGGAATTTTTGTCGATATCGAGAAGCGGAACGATCTTCTCAACATAATCTTGCGCATGTTTTAACCAGGTATCGGAATATGAGGAAAAATAAGGGTAATCGCCAAAAATATCCGCGGGAGCCTCAAATTCCCGAAGCTGGACCAGGAAACAATCATCACATATATAAACATCAAGTGGATAAAATGCCTCCCTCCCTTGGAGCTGCTCCTTGCTCAAATATTTATTAGAAAGCGGCGAATCCCCCAGCGAAACAAAAATATGGCGCAGCCGGGAATTACAAAACCTGCAGTTTTTCTCTCCGGGCTGTTTTACTTCCATACTTTCCAAGGGGCGTTTCCGCTGCGCCATAATCTTTCTAATTCGAGCTTATCCCTGAGAGTATCCATGCAGCTCCAGAAACCGTTATGCTTGTAAGCATTAAGCTTTTTCTGCACGGTAAGTTTTTCCATCGGTTCCCGTTCCCAGACAGTCGAATCATCTTTGATATATTTAAAAATTTCCGGCTCTAGGACAAAAAATCCGCCGTTTATCCATAAGCTTTGGCCTTTGGGTTTTTCCTTGAATGACAAAACAGTATGATTATTATCCAGATCAAGCGCCCCAAACCTGGCATACGGCTGAACTGCTGTGATCGTGGCTAATTTAGCCTTCTTATTATGAAAAGCCAGTAGTTCCTTGAGATTCACATCGCTTAATCCGTCTCCGTAAGTCAGCATGAATGCCTTATCATCGATAAATTTCTGGATTCTTTTGATCCTTCCTCCGGTCATGGTATTTAAACCGGTATCGATCAGGGTAACTTTCCAGGGTTCAGTCTTTGAGCCAAGCAACTTAACTTTATTCTTGCTCAAATCAATGGTCACATCTTCGGAATGGATAAAATAGTTATTAAAATATTCCTTAAGCATATAGCCTTTGTATCCCAGGCAGATAATAAAATCATTGAAGCCATAATAGGAGTATATTTTCATGATATGCCAAAGGATGGGCTTACCTCCTATCTCGACCATGGGCTTGGGCCTTATTTCGGTCTCTTCGCTTAACCTCGAACCAATTCCGCCGGCTAATATGACTACTTTCATCTTTTGTCTCCTTAATGGGATTTCCGCAAATACCAATCTGCGGTTTTGTGCAAGCCTTCTTCCAAAGAGTATTCCGGATGCCAACCCAGAACCTTCCGCGCTTTTTCAGAAGATAAATATTGTTTTTTGATCTCGTATCGGGCCTGGTTCAGGATCCGGTACTTCAACCTGCCGTTTTTAAGACAAATTTTATTTATCTTGTTAAGTAGTTCAATGACCGTGACCGGATGGTTCGTGCTGAAATTAAAAGCTTCCCCGGACAAACCCAGCAACTTTGATTTCTCCGCCAGCAGCACATAACCGTTAACGACATCCTCTATATAAATATAGTCCCGGACAAAATTCCCGTCGCTGCGGATTAAAAACTCTTTATTCTTGCCTAAAGAACGCAGGGCATCCGGGATTATCCTCGAGAAATTAAAATCTCCCGGACCGTAAATATTACCGCATCTGGTAACATTTACCGGAAGGCCGTAAGTATGCGCGTAAGTCTGGGAAATCAGGTCCGAGCAGCTTTTCGAAGCATCATAAGGATGATTTCCCGCGAGAGCGCAGTTTTCTTTATAAGGCAGGATATCGCAAGCACCGTAAGCTTTATCGCTGGAAGCGGTAACGATAGACCTTATTTTATTGCGGGATCCCCTGCAGGCTTCCAGCACATTCCAGGTGCCTTTTATATTCGTGTTGAAAGTCACAAGCGGGTTATTATTACATTTTCCTACAATTGCTTCGGCGGCTAAATGAAATACGATCCCGATATCATTTTGTCTGAAAATCCTTTCCAGCAGGCCAAAATCGGCTACACTTCCCCTTATAACTTTGATCTTACGGTAATCTGGCGCGCCGAGTATAGTTTGCCTGCGGTTGACTTTGATGTCCAGGCCGATTATGGAAGCGTTAAGATCCAACAGCCTTTTAGTCAAGTTCGAGCCTAAGAAACCTTCGTAGCCCGTGATTAATACCGTCTTATGAAGCCAAAAGTTTTTCATATTCAAACTCGCGAACTCTCCATTTTCTTCCATTTAACGCTGTATCGTCCCAAAAAATAATCCTTCCAAGCCAGCAGGCAGGAGAAATTGACCAGAATAACATAAAGAACTATTTTTAGCGGATTAGGAATCTTTTTATTAAGCAAATTCAATAACGCTAATAGCAGGAATAACCCGGCAAATAAAAATGAGCAAAAACTTAAAAACGAGCTAAAGAATATTCCATCGACAATAATGCCCCCTAAAATAAAAAACGGGCTTAGAACAGGAAATAATTTATGGCCGGGAAGGATCACCGCACCGTATAACCCGTAGCGAGGATTGAATAAAACAGACTTGTGCTTGCGCAATGCCTGGATAGTCCCGATTATAATGCTTCTGCGCTGATTAATAAATTCCCGCCGCAGATAAGGCGCATACTCGTACACCGAAGAACGCGGCTCGTATGCTAAGCAAAAACCCCGCTTGCGGATATAAATCGAGGTTTCCAAATCCTCAGCCAGGCTTTGATCGTCAATAAAGCAAAGGGTTTTCCGGCAGGCAAAGAGTTCGCCGAAAAGGCTGACCGCCGAATCAACGGCGCTTTCTTGGCTGCGCAGAATATTCTCATACTCCCGAAAAAAAAACGTGCCCGCGGTAGTCGCAGCTTTTATTTTTTCCCGGCTGAAATACCTGCCTGTAGCCCCTCCGACCTTAGGGTCAGAAAAATGAGCCAACAAACTCCTCAAGCAGGAAGGCTCGGCAAAATAAGAATTGGCATCACTGACCACTATAATCTCGTTGCGGCAAAAATTTAAGGCGTAGCGGATAGCCGCTCCTTTACCATTGCGCAGTTTCTCGGTCAGTACCTCCACCCCCTCAGCCTTAAAGCGTTGAACCAACTCAACAGTTTTATCAGTAGAACCGCTGTCAACCACCAAGACCTGAAGCCTATTTCGCGGGTAATCCTGGGAAAAAATATTCTTTAACCGCTCTTCAATAACGCGTTCTTCGTTAAAAGTGGGGATGATTATCGAAGCTTGGGGAGTATACCCTGAATCCACTTTGTTCTTTTTGCCCCAGACCGCGGAAAGCAAAACCATAAACAGGAAATATCCGCCGTAAATCCACGCCGAGGAAATCAGAAAAAACCAGAACAGAAATACCGGAATCATGCGATCCTTATCTTTTCTTAAAAGTAAGCAGGCTGATAAAAAAAGAGCCAAAAATTGTCTGCACGCCAATAACCAGTAAAGTCAAAGCCAACACCGATTCTCGTATGCGGTATAACGCACCAAAATGATTGGAGAACCATTCCATAAAAATCAGCAAGTTTATCCCGAAACCGATAACAAACAGGACAATCCCGATTATTAATCCTTTTTCCAGATTAAACTTCCTTCGGAACAACGAAATAAGCCTATCTTCCTTAATGAAACCTTCGTTAATAGCGAAAACGTGGGCAAAAACTCCCAGGGACATAACCTGGTATGAAAGAATAGTCAAGGCGCTGAAAAAAATCAAAAAGTGGATATCCCAATAATGTCCGAGAAATATAACCGGTCCGCCTGATAAAAACAGCAAAAAAAATATCCCAGGCAAAAACCCAACCAGACCCGGAATGAAATAAAGCCAAAGAGGACAATAAAGAAGCATAAAACGAACATGCCTCCAGGCATCGTAGAAAGGCGCCAATTTTGAATCTCCGTAACGCGGATGATAGTTTATGGGAATTTCCTTTGTCCGCAGGTTATTGGTCAGCGCCGCAACAACCATTTCGGTGGCAAACTCCATTCCCGGGGTACGCAAATTCATCTTTCTATATGCTTCCGCAGTAAAAGCTCTCATCCCGCAATGAATATCCGATAACCTGGACCTAAAAAATAACCTTGTCATTCCGGAAAGTATGGGATTTCCAATGTAGCGATTTACCCAAGGCATTGCTCCATGTTTAATCTTTCCTTTGAACCGCGAACCGATCACAAAATCATATCCGGATTTCAAGACTTTGAGAAACTCCGGGATGTCCGAAAAATCATAGGTGTTATCGCTGTCGGCAATAACGATGTATTGGCCCCGCGCTTCCTTCAATCCCCGCAAATAGGCGCTGCCGTATCCGGGGATTGGTTCAATAAAAACCCTCGCTCCCGCCTCTTCGCATATAGCTCTCGAACGGTCAATGGAACCATTGTCCGCGATAATGATCTCCCCGTTGATATGCTCTTTCATAAATACTTCTTTGATCTTATTGAGACAGATAACAATCCCTTTTTCCTCATTCAGGCAGGGCATCACTATTGATACTTCTAGGTTATCCATATTTTTTGCTCCCAGGCTATTCCCATTTTACTTCATAAACCAGGATCTGGTTCTGGCCATCCTCCTCCCGGGTGAACAACGTAAAATGCTTAAGCCCCCTGCCGTTTAAGAATTGAAGACGGGCAAAAATACTCCTGCCCAGCTCCGGGCTCAGCGAGATCAGATTATACTTCTCCTGGTCCTCTAAAAGCAGAGCGGAATAATCAGAGTCGCTTTCCGGATAAACCTCCTCGCTGATATTATTCCCTTCAGCCAGGAAAAGACTTTTGGGGACCCGGTATCGTCCTTCTCTGCTGGAATAAACATACATCTCTTTCCGGTTCAGGTCATAAATATAGCCGCTATTAAAAAATACCAGGTCCTTATTGGACTTTTTCTGAGAGTCAATGCCTAAGATCCAGGATTTTCTGGAAACCCATTTTTCAAAATCATTATTGATCATTACTGAAGCTTCCCGATAATATCTTTGAGCTTGATTAGGATCAAGGCCATAATAAATCAAGTCCTGGATGATCTGTTCACGGGATTTAATCCTGACGACCCGGCTAAGATATACTTTAAGAAAATCCCAGTTCCCCAGATAGGAAATAGGTGCGATCTTTCCGATCATTGAAGAATCGACGATAAAATAGGCCTTCTGTTTGGGGCGCATATATAGAATCCGAGCTGCATTTTCTACCGCCTCAGAAGGCAGATAAGTTGCAAGAAGCGATCTTCCCTCTTCAGGCTCAAGTAAAATTGCTCTTTTGACTAAAGAGATGCTTAAAAAAGGATTTTTAACTTGTTGATCAATGATCTCAAAGGCGGTGTTCCCGCCGTTATTAAGCATCCTTAAAACCCCGATCGCTTCCTTCTCGGAATCAGTGAGCAAGACCCTGGCCATCCAGTACGCCTGCGGTGTATTCTGGGTCTGCCCGTCAAAGATCACACGGCGCTGGGCGATCACCTTGAACCAATCTCCAAAATCCCACCAGGAATTGATTACCGAATCCGCCGGAGTGTATTTTTTGATCGTAGTCAAAGCCGAATACCAGGCATCATCTATAAGCGGCAAAGTGCCCCCCCTAGCGCTAAAATCAGCGCTGGAAATCAAAGCAACGCTCATACCGATAACTACCAGCCCCAGGGGGATAAGCCCTAATTTCCATTTTTTGTTCATGAGAAATTTGTAAATTTCCTCGATACCCCAGCCCAGAAATATGCCCATAGGAACCAGTAAAAACATAGTAAAACGGATTCCCCGTGAACAAAAAAAGAACATGGTCATAAACCAAACCACCAACATTATCAATAACTCGCGTTTTATGCCTTTGTATTTCTTGATATTCAAGAAAACCCCCAGCATGCTGAACAATGCCAGGGCTAAAGGAAAAAACCCTCCGATCGCTTTGGCTATCGATAAATAATCGCCATTTTTCAACTCGCCGACAGTAGCGAGAGTATTCGGCCAGATCAGAGAAGAAAAAGGCTTATTCAGACTGACAGCTGCTTTAAATTGCATTACCATCCCCCATAAAGGCGTTAATCCTGAAATCAGAATGATCCAGAACGCGCCCGAAAAAAGAAAAACCAAGGAAATAATAAGGTGCTTTTTTATCTCGGCGGAAGTATCCTGGCCGTACTGAAGGCGTTCAGAAAGGCAATTGCCCAGAACAATAATCTCATAGAAAATGATTATGGCCAGTATAAACGCCCAGCCGATCCAGGTGGCGCAAAACAAACTCAGCCATAAAGCAGACAAGACTACCCAGCAAACGCTGCGCGGCCAGGAAGCAGCGTTATAAGCCAGGAGGTAAGTCCAGACGATCAAAAGCGGGAAAATCATTGCCAGAATATCAAAATCAAACCATCCGGCGGAGCTGCGGGGAATCAGGATCGGCCCGGTACCCACAAAAACGCAGCAAACAATTGCCACCAGGGTTCCCCAGTTCCTGTAACAAAAAAGATACAAAAGGATTATAAAAATCGCCATGAAGAATATCGGCAGGTAAAAAAGAAAATTAAAAAGGGGTATCGGTTTGAAAAAAGTAAAAACTTTATACAACACCCATGAAGCATAGTGAAGCAAATTACTCCAATTGATATCATTTCCCACCGGGAAAAGCATCAGATTATCGTGCTCCTTGCCGTCTTTGATCTCATCTCCTACTCGGCCTAAGCGGTCGATATTCTGGACATATCTTGCCCAGTGCCAGCAGTCCAGTTCCATCAAATAGGTCTGGCCAAACTTATCCTGGAAGCGGTCTTTTAGCTTGGCAAACTCCTCTTTCTTTTGCAGTTTTAGGCTTTTTTTATTTTCTTTTTTATAAACCGCTAATGCCGTTTCGAATAATCTAGCTTTGGACAAATCCCCAAGGCCGGGGTTTGTTTTATTGATCTCCTGGGCTATTTTCTGTTGTATTTGCTGATCGACTACTTTCGCGGCATATTGGTCAAACTGAGGGAAAAAAATGGGATAACAGCGAAAATAAATACTTAAACTTAATACCGCAAATAAAGACAGCCCCGCAGCCAGGTATTTTTTCATATCCTATTCTCCAGATTGAAGTTAATTAAAAATATTATAACATTAATCTCAGGTAAAGCAAATCCTAATTACTCAATTTTATCGGAGGGTAATCCTCGGGACACATCTCTGACGGAAGTTTAGCCGCAAAACAAGTATAAAATTTGAAGGCCCGCAGAAAAGCGGGCCTTCAAAAATTTCTTCCTGTAAATAAGCTACTAATTAATACCCGTTAGGGCTAAACCAATCGCTTTGCCCAGTCAAGTAATCAGACCATAATGAAATATTACGAGCATTTCCTGCCGCGTTAGGAACCTTTCCGTTAGCCGCACATCTAAGCGCGGTAATATTAATTCCTTCATTCCCCCGGGCCGTATTGTTAGCTCCAACTACAGTATATCTAAAGAAATGCGAAGTATTGCAGGCAGTGCTAGGTATTGTTACGCCGGCTGCTTGGCCGCCGGATAAACCCAAAGCAGCACCACCATTTGCTGTGCATCTTGCAGTATTCTCTTGCTCCATATATATCGCGGCGCAAACACTGCGTAACTGGCCCATGATCTGTCTTGCTTCCGCGCCTCTGGACCTTTCCACTACCTGAGCATACTGGGATAACCCCAAAGTAGCCATGACCCCGACGATAATGATAACGATTAATAATTCCAGCAACGTGAACCCTCTTCTCATGCTTCCTCCTTTTTTTAGGTTGAAGTTTTATTATACCATTTCGAATAAACTTGTCAACCTTATTACCATATTTTTTAAATCCTACCCGCCCCCAGATCCGACCTGGCTGATTTTGAAAATCGGCAAAAACATCCCGATAACCATCGTCCCGATCACCAAACCCATAAAAATCAGGATCATCGGCTCAAACAAAGTCAAAAACCGGCCCAAAAAAGTTTCTACATAAGTCTGGTAAAAAACATTGATCCTTTTAAACATCTGGGATAATTCCCCGATTTCCTCTCCGATATGGACCATCTGCACCACCATAGGCTCAAAGAATCCGCTTCTTTCCAAAGGCTGGCTTAAAGGTTTTCCCGAGCGCACATCATCCTTGATCTGATGGATTATCTCGCCTATCACCACGGATCCCACGCTTTGCTCGGTGATTTCCAGGGAATAAAGAATGGGCACGCCGCTTTCAATAAGAGTGGCCATTTCCGAGGAAAACCGCTCAATTGTCAAAGCCCGGAAAAATTCCCCGAATACCGGCAGCTTAAATATAAAACGCTCAAAATTTCTCCGGCCATCCTTGGTCTTGATATAATTCAAAAAAGAAAAATAAGCCAGAATCCCGCCGACTAAAAAAAGTAAGATCGTCTTTTTGATAAAATTGCTTACCGCAATCAAAGCCAAAGTCGGCCCGGGTAAAGTCATATTAAAACCTTTAAATACCTCAGCAAAAGTCGGGACGATCTTGATAGTTAAAAACAACATAGCTAAAAATGAAGCGCCTAAAAGTACGCAGGGGTAAATAAGGCTGGAAATCAGTTTTCTGGTAAACTCAGCGTTCCTTTCCAGGTACAAAGCAAGGCGGTCCAGGATTATGGCCAGGTTTCCCGAAGCTTCTCCGCTTTCCACCAGGTTTACCCAGAGATCTGAAAACACCGTTGGCTCCTTGGCCAAAGACTCGTGAAAACTCGCCCCCCCTTCCATGGATTTTCTTAAATTTCCGATAACAGAGTAAAGCTTACGGCTGGAAACCTGTTTGGAAATGGTTTCCAGACTTTTCAAGATCGTGACCCCAGCGCCCAACAAAGTTGCCAGCTGCCGGCAAAAAAGAACCATATCGCTGCTCTTAATGCCGAAATGTTTGTTGCCCAGCCCGGAAACTTTTAAGTTTATTTGTGCCGCAACACCAGCCCCCTGGACAGTACCCTCCGGATAAATTTCTAAGAGCAGCAATTGCATGCCCTGGATACGGCCAACCACTTCTTCCTCACTGGTCCCCTCAATAGAGCCGCTCACCTTTTTCCCAGAATTATCCCTGGCTAAATAAATGAACTTTGACATTACTCCACCCCTAAAGTGACTAAGACCGCTTCCTCCAGGGAAGTCATCCCCAGTTCAACTTTTTTGATCGCCGAATCATACAATGACTGCATCCCGGTTTTTCTGGCCACTTCCCGGATCTCCTGAAAAGTTGCCTTGCGGGAAATCATCTCCCGGATATCCAGGTTAACCAGCATCACCTCGGCAATGCTCATTCTGCCTTTATATCCCAAATGATTGCATTTCGGGCAGCCTTTAGGTTTATAGATCAGCTCAGCTTTTATTTTATAATCAACGATCTGTTTAGATGTAGGTTCAAAGGCTTCTTTGCAGTCCGGGCAGAGTTTCCTGATCAACCTTTGGCCCACCACGCATAACAAAGAAGGAGTGATTAAATACGGAGCGATCCCAATATCCATAAGGCGGGTGACCGCCGAAGGAGCGTCATTAGTATGCAGGGTGCTTAAAACCAGATGGCCGGTCAAAGCTGACCGGATACAAATTTCCGCTGTTTCTAAGTCTCTTACCTCGCCCACCAGTAAAATATCGGGATCCTGCCTTAAGAAACTGCGCAAAGCCCCGGCAAAAGTCAGCCCTATTTCCGGCCTGACCTGGACCTGATTGACCCCGTCCAATTTATATTCCACGGGGTCTTCTATAGTAATAATATTTCTCGAAGCGTCTTTTATTTCGCTTAACATGGCGTAAAGGGTGGTAGTCTTTCCGCTTCCCGTGGGGCCGGTCAATAGAATTAAGCCATAAGGCGAACCCATAGCCCGGCGCATAGACTCAAGCTGCTTGGCGTCAAATCCAAGCTGCCCCAGGTCAAGGACCACCGAGCCTTTATCCAGGATCCTTAAAACAACTTTCTCGCCGTAAATTGTGGGGACACTGGAAACTCTCAGATCGATCGGCCGGTCGTCAATTTTTACCTGGATCGAGCCGTCCTGAGGCAGGCGTTTTTCCGCGATATCCAGCTTGGCCAGGATCTTAACGCGGGAAATTATTGCCAGGTGCAGATGTTTTGCCGGCGGAGGGATCTCGTAGAGTTTTCCGTCAATACGGTACCTTAAGCTGATCCGGTCTTTAAAGGGTTCGATATGTATATCCGATGCCCGCTCGTTTATGGCCTGGCGGATAATTAAATCCACGAGTTTGACTACCGGCGCTTCTTCGGCTCGGGCTATAAGCTTATCCAGGCTTAATTCGGACTCAATTGATTCCGAAATCTCAATATTATGCCCGCTATCGTCGTAAGAAGCCATGACCGCATCTTTTAACATCGAAGCTTTGCCGTAAAACTCTTCTATAGCTTTAAGGATATCCGCTTTGATGGCGATTACCGGATTAATTTCACAACCGGTTAATTTTCTTAAATTATCCAGCAAGAGCAGATCCAGAGGATCGGACATAGCCACGGTGATGGATTTTAAGGTGTGCGACAATGGTAAGACGAAATTATTTACCGCGAATTCGTGGGGAATGTAATTTTCCAGCTTTTGGCCCGCGGTGGGCTTAAGCATGCCGGTACCCAGGGTAAAATAAGGAATAGCCAGCTGCTTGCCGAGGACGCGGACAATTTCATCTTCCTGGGTGAGCCCTAACTTGACAATCACTTCTCCTAATCGTCCGCCTTCTTGCCGCTGAGCGCTTATCGCTTTCTCAAGATCGGCCTGACTGATCAAGCCTTCCTTAATTAAAAGCTCTCCTAGCTTGAGATACTTTTCTTTTGCCATTAGCGTTTCTCTCTCTTTCGAAGGTATTAAGCAAATCGTCTATTTCTTGCCTGCGGTCTGCTTGTGATAATGGCGCTTGAGCGGATGAATAGCCGTTAACAAAATCAGCTCCTTTGACGATTTTAGTAGGTGTCTCTTTAATAATACGAGGAGTAATAAAAACTAACAACTCTCTCTCCACATCTTTACTTTTGTTTCTATTACGGAAAAGCGCTCCTAAAAACGGGATTTCGCTAAAAAACGGCATCTTCTGCCTTATTTCCTGCTTTTCCTGGTGGATCAGCCCGCCCAAAACAACAGTCTCCCCATCTTTTATTTTGATGATCGATTTAGTGCTGCGCACCTCCGGGTCGCGATAGAACGATTGTGTTGCTCCCTCCCCGACACTTTGACTCTCGGTCGCGGAGCTGGTTTTAGGATTCACGACCATAGTAATTTCATTGGTTTCTAAATTAATGTGAGGAGTGACCCGCAAAAAAATCCCGATCCCTTCAGGGGTAAGCGAAAGTGAGGTTGCCCGTTCGTAAGAAACATCGACATTGGTGATACCCGATGAATCCACAGTCCGGGTCTGCCTCATGCTCATAACTTCATCTTTGGTAATACCGATTTCCGCGGTTTCATTGTTAAGAGTTAAAACTCTTGGCCGAGCCAAGTATTTAGTATCTTCCTGTTGAGTCAAGAAGTTAAGCAAATTACTATAGTAATTGCCCAAAACTACGTTGCCGTCGATACTGGGAGTGGCAAGACTGGCATCGCGACTAGCCAAGCTGCCGGCAAAAATTTTAGACCTATTGCTGTCTTTCAGAAGAATAGTCAGAGGATTCACTGACTCACCAAATTCTATGCCCAGCCTATCAACTAAATTCTTGCTTACATCCAAGATCTCAACTTCCAGCATCACCTGGGGCTGCGGCTGATCCAGCCCCAAAATAACTTCTTCGATCAAAGGGAACCTGCTGGCAAGATCAGTAATGATCAAACTGTTAGAACTGGCGTCTTCGTTTATCTTACCGTTTTTGCTTAAAAGCTGTTTTATGGCATCGATTATATTGGTTCCTGCGGTGGCAGCAGAGGCTGCGCCGCCCCCCTTTGTCGCCAACGTTCCTGAAGTTACAGACGAAGAAATGAATAGATTTTGTTTTTCCTTTTCCAGATTCGCACTGGAAACAGTGCGGTATTTAAGCTGAAAAACCTTGGTGATCAGATCCGGTTCCATGGCATCATCCGCGTAGGTAACCACAAAGATATTGGCCGCCTCATCGTATTCGTAAACCAGCTTATTGGCCTTGAAAAGCTTTTCCATCGTTTCCTTGATCGGGACATTGTCCAGATACAAAGTGACCAGCCGGTCTTTTACCCCTTCTGAAGCGATAAAATTCAGCCCTGACTGGATCGAGAATATCTTCAATACATCCTTGAGGGCTGCCTCTTGCAAGTCCATAGAGATTGTGGCTTCGGTATCGACAAAGGAAGGTAACAGCGGTTCGGCCTGCGATCCAGGGATCAAAAGAGCGAAAAAGAAAATAATGAAAAAAAACAAGGGCTTAAAATTAATCCTCATTAGTATCCTCCTTTTTTTCTTGTTTAGAATTATAGATCGGCTGGATCGAGCTGTTTGAAGACAATTTAAACTGTCTATTCTGAAAAAAAGCCGTAATAGCTTCTTTCTCTATACTTATAATCCGCACTCCGTCTACAGTATCACCAGCCTTAAGGACTTTGTCATTGATAATTGCCTGAGGAAAAATCCCGCCCCAAAAAATCCCCTGGACTTTTAATCCCGGAATAGGAACTTCAGGGGCAGTTTGGTCGGTCTCCGAAACATCCTTAAGCAATTCAAGCTTGATCGCGCTTTGAAAAGGATCACGCAAGTTATCGGCGCTGTAAGACACTTCGGGTTTTGAGATCGTCTCCTGGGAAAATTCCTCCGCTGCCTGTTGTCCCTGGGCCGGCAAATAATTAAGAAATACAGCCGGCCCCGCCAGGAAACAAGTTAATAACAATGACGCCCTGTTATTCATCCTAATTATCTTCATTTTTGATCATGATTGTATACACTGTCAGCGATGCGGAAATAGCAGATGAATCGCCGGCAGCATTGTCGTTTATAGACAAATTCTCTACCATATAAATATCCGGGGAATTTTCCAGAAAGCTTATGAACTTTCCGATCTGGTGATAATTTTTTGCCGAAAAACTCAGCTCATAAGGATATTTAGTGCATGCGCCTAAAACAGATTCTTTTAAGGGGATTATCTTACTGATCTTCACAGAGGCGGATTTGGCAAAATCACTGATTTTATCCAACACCAGCGATATATTCTTATTGTTGACATTGTCCCGCAAAGTGGCAAGCTTTTGCTCCAGCGTGCTAATTTGACCGAGGACTTCGTTTTTTTTCTCTTCGTTAACCTTCTGATTTTTTAAAGCCTGGATTTCGACTTCTTTAACTCGGTAAACTTTAAAAGCAATGATCAAAGCCGCTATCAAACAAACCAGGCCAATTAAATTCCCCTTGAGTTTGTTTATCATCACTTCATTATTCACGTTATTGGCTCCTGCATTCGATCATAAAATTCGTTAAAGTTAATTTACCCATTTTCCCCTCATCCATGGATAAAATATTCATTTTCTTGAAATTTTTGCTAAAATTGGGATTTTCCTTAAGATCGTTAAGGAATTTATTGATCAGCTTTCTTTCTTTATCGCTTTCCCCAACATAACACGAACCGCTCATATCGATCGTCCAGTCATTTTCAGTTTTATGGAATCCAAAATTGCGCAACCATAGCCCATCAGGAATGATCCGAGGAACCATGTCCAGCTGCCCGGTAATAAACATTCTTTTCCTGAGCATCTGGTTAATAACCTTTATTTTCTCCCTGTACAGGCCATCCCGGGCGGATAAATCTTCAAGGCTGGAATCTGCACTTATAGATACCGCTTGAGGCCTCTGCCCCATAACCGCGGACAATTGCGCCTTTATCGGCTGCAAACGGTAATAATTAATCCCAAAAGAAGCGCCGATTACAGCTAATGCCGCTAAAATAAACCTGAAATCGATCTTAAAACCGAATATAAGCTGTCCGATAGCCGCTACCTGCTCCTGCCCTCTGGATTTAATCCTGTAAGGCAACAAATCGATAACTACTTTGTTTTTGATTATTTTCTTCAGATTGATAGCATAGGCTTTAAATAATCCCAAAGAAAAAGCCATCGGCCGGTCCATAAATTTCCCGGAATCGACAAATTTTACCTCCAACCCTCTTTCCCGGACAAAAGCTTCTATCTCCTGGCGGGAATCTTCGGAAGCAATGACTATGACATTGCTTATATTTTTAGTGGGAAATTTGCGCAAATAGAAATCCAGCGAAATTCGCAATTCAACTTTGAGTTTTTCCAAGCGCTCAACAAGGTCTAGTTTCTCCGGCTGACCAGCATCCACGGAAAGAGCATCTCCAGAGAGCATTATATCCCGGCTGAACAATGGCATGCCATTTTCTAAAACCACAAAATTAATTTCGTCTTCTTCGGCAAGATCAATATCCACAACCGCAGTAACCCCTTTTTCCTTAACCTTGGCCAATTGCAGAAGCCTTAAAACGCTAAACCCCGCATATTCAATAGAGCTCATTTTGATACCAAGCTGAGCAAAAATTGAAATATACTTTTCCAGGATCTCTTTCTTAGCCCCTACGAATAAAACCAAATTTTTCTTATTAACTCTATCCAAAGATACCTGGAAATCATAAACCAACTCTTCAACTCTAAAAGGTATGTACTTTTTCGCCTCAAAACGAACTGCGGTATAAGTATCTTTGGCAGACAGCACCTGCATATGAAAAGTGCGGATGATCAGGTCACGCCCCAAAAGGACTAAGCCTGCTTCCTTGGTTTCGATATTGTTTTTCCTTAATTCATCTTTGATCGCGGCGGCAATCTTTATCTCTTCCGGAATTTTCTCTTCAATACCTGTACCGGAAAGCTTATACAAAGGGATAGAAACGGTATTCGTAACCTTCTGCCCTTCAGTTTCAACCAGGCTAATGGACTTAGGCCCGAAATATATCCCCAAATTTCTCATCACTTATCTCCGGTTTTAATTAAACGCTTCCTGCTGCACAACCAATCATCAACATCTTTGCGGTCAAAGCGCCACACTCCGCCGACTTTAATTCCCGCGATTTTACCCTGATTGAGCCAATTATAAATTGTCTGGCGCTGAATCCTCAAATAATCAGCAAGTTCATCAATGTTCATTAATCTCGTCGCAAATTTATTCATTTATCCTTTTCTGTCTCTACAACTATCCGACAATGTTAATTAAATCATAAACTATTTACTTTGTCAAGTATTTTTTATTAAATTTTTAATTATATAATTCATTTTCAATAAAAAACATTAAAATTAAGCACAAAAATACTTATAAATATATATATCATCATAATATTACTTATTCTTATGTGGATTATTATAAACTTACTCTAACTTACTCGGGAAGTAAATTAGTTGCTAAAAAGCCTGAATTGGGATCAGAGTTCCAGAGAGTAAAACTGAGGGTTTAAAAACAGTTAATCGTTCTTTCTAAGAGAAACTTTGTAATCGTTATTTTCTTTTTGTAAGATAACATGACTTTCCCTGGCTAACCACCCTAGGCTCATAAGAACATTATCCCGCGGACGGTCTATTCCTTTGACTAAAGCCGTAATACTCACTGACCCGTGGGAGTCCAGGAAATGCCATATCTCACCAGCTACAATACCTATTTCGGTAATCATTTATATGCCTCCTAGAGGATATTCTAGAAATAAAAACTGTTTATGTCAATGTTTTTTTGTTATAACTGCTGCAGCGAGGGCAGGTGGAGATCGCCTCTTCTTTGGTTCTTATATAAGTATAGGTACAGACCGAACAAAACCAAAGGAATTTATCATCTAACAATAATTCCTTATCTTTAAGTTTCTGGCCGGTAAACCAGAAAAAAAAGATTATTGCCAGAAATAACATTGCGTAGCCTGCGATTGCCGAAGAAAAATCCAGATTAATCATTTTTAGGCGAAAGGTCGATTTTTACCGTCTGCCAGCTGTCCCGGGGGAACCTGGCCTGCTGGATAAAAAGGTAATGATTGATACTCCGGGAGCTCAAAAGATCCGCTTCCAGATTACCAGAGGAGATCTTCCTTTTGATCAAAATAGAGTTTTTTCCGCTTTGAGATACTATATTGAACATCAACTCAATATGCACCGCCTGCCTGTCCTTGAAATAAAGCTGCAGCTGATAAGGAAGCAGAGGATGAAACATGATCGGACTATCCTTTTTCTGTAAAAAGACCTCGGGAATAATGTCCGGAGGTATAAAAGAAAGTTTTTCAATATTAAAAGGCAACTCTACCTTGGGCTTTAAACTGTAATTTAAGGAAAGTGCGGACCCCGGGCTGGTTTTTTTGGGCAAAACCGTATCCAGTTTCGGGCTGATCCCTGGCCCAGAAGCCTGAATGAGAGGCTGAAAGTCAAGCGCGGCCTTGGGCAAGATCTGCCCCCAAAATACCAGAGCCGGATCTCGATTTCCCAAACTGTTTTGATTAAAAGAAAAGCTAAACAAGCCAAAGACCATCAAATGGCCCAGAGAAGAAATTATGAGAGTGTTTTTCAAAATTGCTTTTATCATTCTCTGGTGGTGGCGATATTCACCTGTTCAAGTCCGAGCTCCTGGCAGATCATCCAGACCCGCATCACGTCAGTCAGCGTTACTGTTTTATCCGCCTTGATCAGGATTGCTGTTTTTGACAGCGGCAATCGAAGCAAAAGCTCCCGCAGCTGCTGGGAGGAAACCTCTTTTCCTTTATATAGGATCAACCCCTGCTTATTAACCGCGATCTCCAGATTCTGGTTTTTAAGGCTCGTGCTTGTTACTAAGCCCGGCAAACTGACCCTGATCCCCGGCAATCCCAAAAAAACCACGATCAGCAGAATAAATATCAAAAGCAAAAAAACTATGTTTATTAAAGGAGCAATATCTATTTGTTTAAGCCCCTGCTCGTAATGTAAGCGCCTCTTAAAATGCATAAGCTTTACCTCTGCTTACTCGGCTAGAAAATTAATTAATTCCGCGCTGGCTTTTTCCATTTCCAGGATCGTGTTATTAACCTGGCTAACCAGGTAATTATACGCCGCATAAGCCGGGATAGCCACAACCAGCCCCGCGACTGTAGTCAACAAAGCTTCCCAGATCCCTGCTGAAAGATCAGCCATGGCGATAGTATTAAGGCTGGCGGCTTTAATTGAAATCGCCTGAAAACAACGGACCATGCCGGTGGCTGTGCCCAAAAACCCCAAAAGCGGGCAGATATGGGCGATAGTAGCCAGGGCCGGAAGATTTTTTTCCAGCTTAGGGATCGCATACAAATAAGCGTCTTCCATGACTTCCTTGATCTGAGAACGCGGCCGGTCGTATTTAAGGATCCCCGCCTTGAGAATATGCGCCATAGGATGGCTGGTCTTATCGCAGAGCTGCAACGCTTCCTTGATCTGGTGGCGCTTGATCTGCTCCAGGATCCCACCCAGGAACTGCTGGGTGTCGCTTTTAATGGCTTTAAAGTACCTTAACCGCTCTAAAACTATTGCCAAAGCCAGAATCGAGCAGAGAATTATCGGCCACATTACCGCTCCGCCGGCTAGCAAGATCTGCCAAAAATTCATCCTGTATAGATCCATCTAATCTCCCCCTTTATGGCTACTTTTTCTTAAGCTTGATCTCTTTAGAGCCAGCCTGGATTGCCTCCAGCCTCTCTCTGGCAAACTTTGATTCCGCGACTTCCAGAGAAACGATCTTTTTGTAAATACGCTCTGCTTCCTTGAAATTTTCTTCTTCTTCGTAGATCTGAGCGACCCTCAATAAAGACTTCACGTTTAACTCTTTGTTGTCCGGATAAAGATAAGTGACTTTCAAATACTCTTCGCTGGCCTGTCCATTTTTACCTTGAGCCTGGTAAATTTCCGCGAGCTTAAAATGGATATCCGCCATTTCCCGCAAAGGCACCACATCCAGGCTCTTCTGATAAAATTCCAACGCCTCATCGTATTTAGCCAGTTTGTAAAAGATCTCTCCGATCTTGGGAAAAATCAAGTGCGAGAGGTTCGGATAAACTTTAATTTTATCCTGGTAAGCCTCTATTGCCTGGTCGAATTTTTCCTGCCTGACGTAGATATCCGCGATGGCCACGGCTGCCTGGCCGGCAAGGTCAGATTTGCTCAATTCGATCACTTTGTTAAAATTCTCGATTGCTTCGGAAAACTTCCCTTCCTCGGCATGGATCGAGCCCAGGGCGTAATAGGCATCCGGGATTATCGCGCTATCAGGAAAATCCTGGATCAGCGATGAAAAATAACGCAAAGCCAGGTTCAAATCGTTCTGGCGGTAATAATATTCTCCCAGCCACCACATGATCTCCCCGGTCAAACTGGAATCCGGATATTTTACCCTAAGCATATTAAACCTGGCCATAGCTTCTTTCTCGTTCCCCAAGCGGTAAAAACAATCAGCGATCTCGTATTCGGCTTTCTGCACAAGTTCAATATCAGACCCGAAAAACCTGATGATATCCTTGAATACCTCGATGGCTTGAGTAAAATCACTGGTGTTGTAAAAACATGTCCCTAAAAGATACATGGCCTGGGATTTTAAGCTGGAATCGGGAAATTCATCGGGAAATTTCTGAAAGATCTCTTTGCTGGAATTGTAATCCTGCTTCTGGAAATAAGCCAGCCCCAGGGAGTAGGCGGCGTTATCAACCAGCTTTGAGGCGGGGAAATTCCTTTTAAAATTGGATAAACTTAAGATCGCTCCGTCATAGTTGGAAAGCTTAAGCATGACCAGGCCCACTTGGTACTGGACATAATCGCTGTAAAGGCTATCCGGGTAATCCCGTAAGATAATATCATAGGATTCCTGAGCCTTCTGGTAGTCTCCGGAATCCTGATAAGTATCTCCTATCTGGCAAAGAGCGCTAACCTTGAAAATCTTATCTTGGCTTTGTTTGACTATTTTCTGAAATTCAATGATCGCTTCCTTGAACTGGCCGTCTTTAAGGTAAGCCCAGGCCAGGCCATAGTGGAGCTTATCCAGCATCTCATTAGAGATTGAACTTGATCCGGATCTATTCGCGGCTTCCTTAAAAGCTGTGATGGAATCTTTATAATTGCCTAAGTTATAAAAGGAATCGGCTTGACCCAGATAGCCCTGGACTAAAGTCACGGGTTCGGAACTGGAAATTACCAGCTCATCATAAGCTTCTTTGGCTTCCTGCCACTTGCCGCTTTCGGAAAAGAGCGACGCTTTTCCCAGGAACAAAACATCCCGGCTGCGCTTATCCAGGGAATCGGTATTGACCCCGGCGAAATCTTCTCCGGCCTTCTGGTAATTTTTCAGTTTCAGATTTGCCCAAGCCAGGCCCAGCCTGGATAAAGCCTGCAGCTTCGGCTCAACGTTGCTAGTTACAACTTTGTAATAATTATCCGCGGCTTCCTGAAAATTATTCAAGTAATACTCCGCTTCTCCCAGGTAAAACTGCAGATAGGCGAATTTTGCAGGATCTTTAGCATAGGTTTTAAGGTTGATCTTGATCCGTTCTTTAAGCCCAATGTAATCTTTGAGATTATAAAGGCATTCCAGGATCTTAAAAGACGCTTCCTGGACCTGAGCCTGGCGGGGGAATTTTTCTTCTACACTTTTAAAATAGCCTAAAGCAGCCTCGAATTTTTGTTCCTGAAAAAGGCACCAACCCATGGAATAATATGCGCTGGCCAAATAAGTCGAGCCGGGAAAATCGTCAATGATCATTTTATAGTAAGTAGCGGCCTTGGAGAAATTATTTCCCCGGAAATGCACCTCGGCGATCCAGTAAAGCACCGCGTCTTTGACCCGCTGGCTGGCCGGCTGAGCCAGGAGGGCTTCAAAAGTATTCAAAGCCTCCAGGAATTTATTCTGGTGGAAATAACACTCGCCGATCAAGAGGTTTACTTCAGCGAATTTAGTTGAGGAAGGATAATTTTTTCCAAAACGCTCCAGAATCGAAAGGGCTACGTCATAGAAACCGTCGTCAAAAGCCTTCTGAGCCAAAAAAAGCGACTCTTCTTCCTTGCCTTCCTGCTGGGCAAAAGAGTCCCCGGAAAATAAGCTAAAAACACAAACCGCCAGCATAAAAATGGCTGTCCTGAATTTATGATCTGGGATCCGGAATCGGTTTAGGATTTGTAATTTTCTCATTGGAATTTTAACTATATCACTTCTTTATCGGTTATTCAATACCTTTCTTAAAAACTCCCCGGTATAAGAACCCGGCTGACGGATTACCTCATCCGGGCTGCCAAAAGCCACCAGCTTACCCCCCTGGTCACCGCCCTCCGGCCCCAGATCGATCAAATAATCCGCACACTTAATCACTTCCAGGTTATGTTCGATAACAATGGCGGTATTGCCGCGATCGACCAGCCTCTGCAGGACCGCGACTAATTTTTCCACATCGGCAAAATGCAACCCGGTAGTTGGCTCATCCAGGATATAAACCGTTTTTCCGGTGGCGCGCTTGCTTAGCTCTGCGGATAACTTGATGCGCTGGGCCTCTCCCCCGGAAAGGGTGGTCGCGGATTGCCCCAGCTGGATATAGCCCAGGCCGACCTCGTAAAGGGTTAAAAGAGGATTCTTGATCAGGGTAATATTCTCAAAAAGATTAAGCGCCTCTTCCACTGTCATTTCTAAAACGTCGGCTATGGACTTGCCCTTATATTTGATCTGCAAAGTAGCCTGGTTAAAACGCCGGCCCTGGCAAATATCGCATTTGACGTAAACATCGGGAAGAAAATGCATCTCGATCTTTTTGATCCCGTCGCCGGTGCAAGTTTCGCAGCGGCCGCCTTTAACGTTAAAAGAAAACCTTCCCGGTTTAAACCCGCGCACCCTGGCTTCGGGCAGCCGGCTGAAAATATCCCGGATATGGGTGAATATGCCGGTATAAGTTGCCGGGTTGGAGCGTGGGGTCCGGCCGATAGGCGACTGGTCGACAATGATCACCTTGTCGACATTCTCCATTCCCGAAACTTTTTTGCAAACTCCCGGTTTTTCTTTAGAAGAGTAGATCTGTTTCATCAGGCTTTTAGAAAGGATATCCTGGATCAGGGTGGATTTTCCCGAGCCGGAAACTCCGCTGACGCAGATGAAATTGCCCAGCGGGAATTTAACGTCAATGTTTTTTAAATTATGCTCCCGGCCGCCTTTAATTTCCAGGAATTTGTTTTTCCCCCAGGGCCGGCGATTTAATGGCAAAGCAATAGTGAGCTCCCGGCGCAAATATTTAGCGGTAAGCGATCTTTGATCTTTTAACAACTCATCCAGGGTGCCGGAAAAGATCACTTCCCCTCCGTGCCGGCCGGCGCCCGGGCCGAGGTCAACCACGTAATCCGAAGAGCGGATAACCGATTCATCGTGCTCGACCACGATCAGGGTATTGCCCAGGTCCCTTAATTTTTTTAAAGTGGCGATGAGTTTAGCGGTATCTTTAGGATGCAAACCGATACTGGGCTCATCCAGGATGTACAAAACTCCTACCAGGCCGGAGCCGACCTGGGTGGCCAGCCTGACCCTCTGAGCTTCTCCTCCGGAAAGAGTAGCGCTTTTTCTTTCCAAGGTCAGATAATCCAGCCCCACATCGATGCAGAACTGCAAACGCTGGACCACTTCCTTTAATATCTGATGAGAAATCAGCTTTTCGGTAGGATTAAGGCTTAAAGAGCGGAAAAACTCCTGGGCCTGTTTGATCGGCAGATTGACCAGCTGGGAAATATTCATTTTATTGATCATCACTGACAGCGCCTCTTTTTTAAGCCGGGCTCCGCTACATTCCGGGCAAGGCAAGCTGGACATGAATTTCTGAATTTCTTCCTTGAGGTAATCGCTGTCTGAATTCTTAAAAAGTCGCTCTAAATGAGGAATAACTCCTTCAAAGGGCTTATTTCCGACGTATTCCTCGCTGCCGTAAAGAACAGCGCGCTGGATATCTTTAGGCAAATTCTTAAAAGGAGTATCCAGATCAAATTTAAGTTGGCCGGAAAGCTGCCTGATCAGCCAGCGGTAATAAAGAATATAGCCCCGGCCTCCCCGTTTCCAAGGGGAGATCGCCCCCTCATTGATGGATTTAGTCTTATCCGGAATAACCAGGTCAGGATCGAATTCCAATTTTATCCCCAGGCCGTTGCAGGCCGGACAGGCGCCGTAAGGGGAATTAAAAGAAAAAAGACGCGGTTCGATCTCCGGGATATCTATGCCGCATTTGGCGCAGGCGTATTTCTCGCTAAAAACTATATCCTGGTCCAGGCTATCCCCGGCGGTTATGATCACCGAGCCTTTGGAAGTCTTGAGCGCGGTTTCCACGGAATCAGTAAGCCGGCTGGTATTTTCCGGGGTAATTTTAAGCCGGTCAACTACGATCTCGATATTGTGGATCTTAAATTTGTCCAGTTTGACTTTTATGGGCAGCTCGTAGACCTTGCCATCTATCCGGCAGCGGACAAATCCCGCTTTCTGGATCATCGCTGAAATATCTTTATATTCGCCTTTTCGTCCGGAGATAAACGGGGCTAAGACCTGTATGGGTTTGCCGGCAAAGATCAAGCTCGCTCTCTCGACGATCTCCTGGGCGCTCTGGCGTTCCACGGGCTGGCCGCATTTATAACAATGCGCTTTACCCACCCGGGCAAAAAGAAGTCGCAGGTAATCGTAGATCTCGGTCTGGGTGCCGACGGTGGAGCGGGGATTTGCCCCGGCATTACGCTGCTCTATGGATATAGCCGGAGACAAACCTTCGATATATTCCACATCCGGTTTTTGCAGCTGCTCTAAAAACTGGCGGGCATAGCTGGAAAGACTCTCCACATAACGGCGCTGGCCTTCGGCGTAAATAGTGTCAAAGGCAAGGCTGGACTTTCCCGAGCCGGAAAGCCCGGTAACTACGATAAATTTATTGCGGGGCAGCTTCAGGTCGATGTCTTTAAGATTATGTTCTTTAGCGCCCCTGATCGTTATAAAATCTTCCATTTTTTAGAATTATAAGAATAAAGCCCCTGCCAAAAGAAGTAATTTCAACAGGGGCTTCATTCATTCAAAGACAATTATTTCTTGCTCTTCTTCTTCTTTTTTCCGCCTCTTACCATCTTAGCGCAAGAGACATCACCTGCTTTGTCGATGAAGTAGAGATAGCCTTCTTTTCTCTTGATACTGCATTTGGTTACTTTCTTGGGTTTGCCTCCCTTATTTTTGCCTCTTGCCATTTTCGCGCAAGAAACATCACCCTGTTTGTCCAGGTAATAAAGGAATCCCTTTTCTCTTTTGATTCCGACTTTCATCACTTTCTCTGCCATGTTTTTTTCACCTCCTCTCAAAAGTTAAAAGGTTAGTAAAAATACGACCTTGTTTTCAAGTGCCCACCCTTGAAGCCTGAAGGATCTGTTTCAAGGCGGCCACCGCCGATAAAACCGCAAGATAACTGGTCTTGGGGTTATCGGGATGCAAAACATTTTCGGTCCGGGTAAAGACATTGCCGGCTTCTGAGACAATCTCGATCTCATGGATATTCCTCAAAGCGCTCGGGGAAGCGATGATCTTGACCTGAGTTTTTTGTGATCCTATCCCGGCCAGGCTGAGGATCCCTGCCACATTTACGTTTTGGGGAAAGAATTTCATGGCCTGCCGCGCGGATCCGGAAAAAAGGACTGTATCAACTTTGATTTTATCCAGCTTGATCTTTTTGTCCTGAACATATTTAACGCCTTTAAAAGATAAAGGATTTTTCCTGGTGGTCAAGATAACTTTGCTGACTTTGCCTAAATGCGCGGCTTTTAGCGCGTCTATGCCGGCAATAGCACCGCTGGGGATGTAGATCCTGGCATTGGCCTGACAAGCTGATTTCACCAGGGGCGCGAAACCGCTGACGATCCCGCCCACGCTCATGATCATTACATCTTTACCTTTGAAAATAGATCTGCGGGCGATATCTAAAGAACAATTCGCGTGCGCGGCCTCAATGACCAGGTCTGACTTACGAATAAGTTTCTCTAAACTGTCAACAGACAGATCTTTTTTTCCGGTCAGCTTAAGCGACAGCCCTTCCGATTTATCCCGGATAAGATCGTACAAAGCCGCCAGTTTCGCTGACTTAGTTAGATCCCGGCTGACTGTTTTAGCTAAAGAGCTTCCGATCGCCCCGCAGCCTACGATTCCGATTTTGAGTTTTTTCTTCATCGTTTTAAAACCTGAAAAAATAGGGGACAGGTCCCATTTATTTCGCTGAGCTTCTTACTCTCGAAAATAAATGGGACCTGTCCCCTATTTTTTTCCCCGTTTTTAGATTATCGATCAACCTGGTTTTTCCGAAACGCACGGCCAGGGTTATTAAACAATTGCCTTTTACAGTGTTAACCGGCTTAAGAGTTTGGCTATCCACAATAGCGATATAGTCGATCTTGGCGGATCTCTTGGAACTGATCAATGCTTTCATCCTGGCGATTATGCTAAAAGCGTTCCTTTGGCCATGCCGGATCATTTCCCTGGCTAACCCTAAAGCTTTGGACAAAACCAAACTGTCCTGGCGCTCTTGCCGGTTAAGATAAATATTCCTTGAGCTTAAAGCCAGGCCGTCAGGATCCCTGACGGTAGCCATGACTTTTATCTTTAAAGGCATATTCAGATCATCTACCATCCTGCGGATGATCGTTGCCTGCTGAGCGTCTTTCTGACCGAAATAAGCCGCAGCCGGCTGAACGATATTGAAAAGTTTAGTTACAACCGTGGTTACCCCGCAAAAATGGTTGGGCCGGGAAACACCGCAAAGCACTTTGCCCAGCTCTTTAACCTCAACCGAAGTTTTAAAATTTTCGGGGTACATTCTGTTTGCCTGAGGATAAAAAATAAAATCTACTTTTTCCTTTTGGCAAAGAAAAACATCTTTTTTAAAATAACGGGGGTAATTTTTAAGATCTTCCTGGGGTCCGAACTGGATGGGATTGACGAAAATACTGACTATGGTTATATCATTCTCCTTACGGGATTGCCGGATCAGGCTTAAATGGCCCTCATGCAAAGCGCCCATTGTAGGAACAAAACCGATTGTAACCCCTTTGCGCTTTAGGGCGCCGGAGATTTTCTGCATTTCGGGTATGCTTCGAATGATCCGCATAATAATCGTTAGTTCGTTATTCGCGTTTGATCGGTTTAGTACGCTTCAATCTCTTAACCAGCTCAGGAGCGATCTCTTTAAGCGGGATAAGCACAAAATCCCTTTCCAGAATCCGCGGATGAGGTAGGCAAAGAGCCTCTTCCTTAATACAGATATCGCTGTAAGTCAAGATATCCAGATCTATGGGGCGCGGGGCGTTTAAAACCGTGCGCACCCTGCCGAGCATTAATTCAATCTTCTGCAATTCCTGCAGCAACTGGTAAGGCGTTAAATCGGTCTCGATTGCCAACACACCGTTAAGATACAGCCCCTGAGGCGGCCCGCCCTGGGGCAGAGTCTCAATTATCGATGAGACTTTCTTTACTTTAGTGTTAGCTAATAGGCGTATTTTCTTTATCGCGGACTCGATAAAGCCTCTGCGGTCTCCCAGATTTGAACCTATAGCGATATAACAAGTTACCATAGACTAAATTATTTTTTTAAGCCTTTCCAGCGCTTCTTTGATCCTTTCCACTTTGACCGTTAAGGCAAAGCGGATATAACTTTCACCGTATTTGCCAAACCCCACTCCGGGAGTAACCACCAGATTGGCCTTTTCCAATATCTCGGAGGCGAACTCGATAGACTTTCTAGCCCTGGGGATCTTCACCCAGATATAGAACGTAGCTTGGGGTTTTGAAACCTTCCAGCCTAAACTGTTGAGCCCGTCCACCAGGCAATCGCGGCGCTCCTGGTAAATGGCGCACATTTTCTGAATATGGCTGTCACCTGCCTCTAATGCCGCGGTAGCCGCAACCTGGATCGCGGAAAATATTCCGGAATCCAGATTAGATTTGACTTTGGCCAGCCCAGCGACCAAGCTTTTATTGCCGCAAGCCCAACCTATTCGCCAGCCGGTCATATTGTAAGTCTTGGACAAGGAATGAAACTCGATAGCCAGCTCTTTGGCCCCTTCTACTTCAAAGACACTCGGCGGCTTGTAACCAAAATAAGCTATTTCTGAATAAGCGACATCTGAGAGCAGGATCAGGTTATTCTGGCGGCAGAATTCCACCGCCTGCCGGTAAAACTCCAAGGAACAAGTCGCACCGGTAGGATTATTGGGATAATTCAAATAAAGGACTTTGGCTTTCTTAAGCTTATTGGCAGGAATATTGTTGAGGTCCGGAAGAAAATCATTCTTATCTAATAAAGGCATAAGATGAACCTTGCCCCCGGCAAAGATCGTGCCCCCTTTGTAAGGAGGATAACAAGGATCCGGGACTAAAGCATAATCTCCGGGATTGATGAAAGCCAGAGGAAAATGGGCGATCCCTTCTTTTGAGCCGATCAAAGGCAAGACTTCCGAATCCGGCTCAAGAGAAACATTAAACCTTCTCAAATACCATTTGGCTATC
>Ga0315275_10000276_pt1 | contig 42169 bp, 24 predicted proteins | sample YL17G03_0_MG_FD_205557 | JGI IMG/M metagenome (GOLD analysis project Ga0315275, IMG submission 205557) | Sediment microbial communities from Yellowstone Lake, YNP, Wyoming, USA - YL17G03_0 | ecosystem: Environmental > Aquatic > Freshwater > Lake > Sediment | place: USA: Wyoming | collected... | reverse complement strand
GTTTTTGCCTGTCTTTGGGGGGTATTCAGCCATGATCCGCCGGGTAAGATCGTCGGTGACACTGAGATCATTGAGCGCTCGAATGGCGAATGCGGTTGCCGGTAGTGATGTTGGCAGCATGGTAGGGCAGATTCAGTCGAAATAGTACGCAGAATTCTCTGGAATAGCAAAGAATTCGCGAGACGTGAGTTTCTTGATCGGAACGGAAACCCAGCGGCACTCCAGTCCGTATAACAAAATGACCTCCTGGTGGTCAGGATCACCCTGAATTCCGGCGTGGACAATCTTCAGAATATCGCCATCACGGATCTGCTGCCAGCGGGGCTGGAGGTCGAAAATCCGAGGATCACTGGGTTCGGCCATGAGGCAAGCCGGGTGTACCTCTACAGGTTGACGGCCGGCCTGAGAACGTTGCAGCGGTCGATGGTTTATGTGAAGGAGGTGTTGTGAACTCAAGAGAAAGGAGAGATGCACAATGACGGAACAGGCAACAGGACAAGAGCAAGGACAGGGGCAGGGCGCAACGAAACCGCGTAACGCCCGCGACCGTGGTAGTTTGATGGGAGGATTGATACTGATCGCGCTCGGGCTCCTTTTTCTGGCTGACAACCTTCTCCCCGGATTCAGCTTCGGTGAATACTGGCCGGTGTTGCTGATTGTGATCGGCGTCGGACTTCTGTTGCGCCCTCGGTGGCGCTGAGAAAGGAGTGGACACATGAAAACCGGCAGGGTGTTCTGGGGAATGGTGTTTCTCACGATCGGCGTGTTCTTGATGCTGGAGCGGTTTCACGTTGTCTCCGTAAGCTGGTTGCCGCTCTGGAAGTTCTGGCCCTTGATCCTGGTCTTCTGGGGAATTGCCATCCTCGTTGCGCACAATATTGCCCGCTGGGTTGCAGCGGCGGTAGCCGGTCTCTTCCTCGGTCTTCTCGTTGCGGGGATCATCGGCTATGCGGTCTTCGATGATGATGAAGATGTCCGGGCGGGTGAAGGGATCGTTCAGGAATTCTCTGAATCAATCGACTCCACTGTCACAAAGGCCTCCTTCCAGCTTGATACGGGAGCGGGGACCTTTACCGTCGTATCGTCACCGGAAAGGCGGTTCGCTGCGACGACCCATTCATCGTTTGGAAGCTACCGGGTGGTGCGGGACTCGATGGTGGACGGGCCGGCTATCCGGATGGAACTACTGGGGAAGAATCGTGGATGGCGGCATGGCCGGTTTTCGAACAGAGCTGAAGTGAAGCTCAGTGCCCGTCCCGCGTGGGACCTGAGTTTTCACGTGGGCGCATCACGGCTCGATCTTGATCTTGTCGATCTCACAGTGAGAAGCCTACGGCTGGATGCTGGCGCAACAAACGCCAACGTGACCCTTGGCGGGGGCCTGGAGGAGATGAGCGTGTCCGTCAAGGCCGGGGCATCCTTGATCAGGATTCTCGTGCCTGAGAGTGTTGGCTGCGATGTGCGCATTGATACGCCCATGGGGGAGAAAAGCCTGAGTGAGTTCGAGAAGATAGGGAAGGGGCACTACCGGACCGGCAACTTTTCTGAAGCGACGAGAAAGATCCACATCACGATAGATGCCGGTGTTTCGAGTGTGAAGGTCATTCGATACTAGCGCTTCGACAACGGGATCAGACAGGCATGGCCGATCGCCGTCGGTATGTCGGGGCGACCTGGAACATGATTGCAGATCGGGCGGGATGGCTACGGGTGGCCATTCCGGTGTTCGAGAGAATAGCGGGAAAGAGGCATGTCACCGGCCTCAGCCCGATGTCCGTAAGCATTCCGTACAACGCTGACGGGAACTGCTTCTGGCCGCTTCACAACTCTTCAAATTTCCCCGTCTTCTTATTCTTCCGCACATTATTCCACGAGAAATATCTTCCATTCATCGCAATATACACGCCATGCGGCAGTGTCTGGACAAACGCCAGGGCGCTGCCGAGATTGAACAGACCGTCGGAGCTGCCGAATTTGTAGGGAACCATCGCACCGGTAAGGATGACGGTCTTGTTGGTGATCGCCTTTCCCAGTGCGCTGGCGGTGATCTCCATCGTATCCGTGCCATGCGTGACAATGATGCGGTCTTCCCTGCATTTCGCGCACTGTTGGACGACAAGCTGGCGGTCGGCGTCTGTCATCTCAAGGCTGTCCACCATCATCAGTGTCCTGATATCGACACTCACTTCCGAACGCGCGAGCTTGAGCATTTCTGGAAGATGCGTGTCCTTGAAGAAGAGTTGCCCGTCCAGTTCGTTGTATTCTTTGTCAAAGGTCCCGCCTGTAACGAATATCCTGATCGCCATGGTTATCCGGATTGATGTTTCCTGAAGCGCAGGGGACTGCCAGAGCAGTGTGACTTCAGTCAATTGTGCAAACTACACAAGAATTGTACCGAAAACACAGGAATTCTACAAGGTTCTCGCGGCTTTTCTCACCATCAAGGGGTCAAATCACATCCACATGTCCAGACATGTGATCTGGATTACAGCGATTTGCCGGACTTCCCCGCATATTATGTGTGGACGTTGGACAATGAGTGGGAAAAAATTCGCCGGGGGACGCAATGCAGACAGCAACTCTTCGCAAGATCATCATGATGATGTGTTTCCTGATTCTGGGCTACTGGTTCGCATTCAGCGGCACAAAGGCCTACGTTGGTCTTGACCCCATCTACGCGAGCAACTGGGAACGCTCGGCCAACTGGCAACCAGCAGGCGCACCGACCCTGAGCGACACTGTGTACATCGGCCTCAACTACCTCGCCATCACAGGGACGGACTGCCAGGCACACACGGTGATCATCCAGAACGGGGGCTACCTGGCCATCCGGAAATCGGACAACGGGAAGAAGCTCACCGTTGCGCATGACATCATCGTCGATGGGGGCGGAACGTTCGGCACCAGAGGAACGCCCGGGACAAACGGACCGGTCGTGTACATTGCCGGTGACGTCGTGTGCAACGGGACGTGGGACCTCTCCGGAGTCAGCACGGGCAATGCAGGCGTTGTATTCAACGGCGCGGGAACGCAGACAATTTCAGGTTCAGGCAATCTGACATTTCAGAACCTGACCAATCAGCCGAACGACAGCCTGATCGTGAGCGCCACCAATGTCGGCGTGCTCGGGGCGGTCAATCCCTCAGCCAATTATGCCATTCAAACGACAAGTGGCGGAACGTTCGTCGTCGGTTCCGGTCCACTCCCGATCACGCTCGCATCATTCAGCGCAGCGCAAGTTGCGAACAGCAGCAGCGTCTGCATACGGTGGGCTACCCTGAGTGAGATCAACAACTATGGCTTCTCCATCGAGCGCCGTGCAGCCGACGCGCCAGGATACGAGACCATCGGTTTTGTCGCCACACAGGGGAACGGCATTCAGCCTCATCAGTACACATATACCGACGCCACGGTGAACAGCGGTTCATGGTCCTATCGGTTGCGGCAGATGGATCTCACCGGAGAAAGCGTTGTCTTTGATCCGGTTATCGTCGAAATTGGATCACTGACGTCGGTGGAAGTAACGACAGTGCCGGCAGTGTTCCGGCTCCACCAGAATTATCCAAATCCGTTTAATCCCTCCACGGAAATCCGGTTCACTGTGGCGGGAAGGGGGAACGCCTCGCTGCGTGTTTACAATTCCGTCGGGCAGCTTGTCGGAACCCTGTTCGAGGGTGACGTCATGCCAGGGAAGGAGTACACGGCATCCTTTGTTGCGTCCGGGCTGGCGAGCGGCGCATACTTCTGCCGCCTCGAGGTGGGAGCACGAGCCGAAGTCATCCGTATGCTCCTCGTCAAGTAGATGCCAGTCGAAGTTCAGCGTCTCCGCTGTGGCGTATCGTGTGCGAGGTGAGCATGCGATACGCCAGTTGAGGCAAGGATTTGTACACAGGGACACATTGTCGGCGGACACGGCGTCAGAAATCCATACCTTCTGCAGGGGATTCCGTCTCCGTTGGCACGCATGACTGAGTGCCGTTCGTTACGAGAGAAGGATGCCAGTAGTTTTCCATCATGGCCACCGCATAGGGGCGTTCCTTCTTGCATTCGCGGGGTGATCATGGTATCTTCCTGAAATCCATACAGGCTTGCGTTACCGGTAGCTCATTGCCGGGGGTCTCACACCGTCATCCATTCCACGGACGACATGTCTTCTGCGAGCTTCACGCCACTCGACTACATCGTCCTGATCGTCTATCTGATAGGCATTATCTCGTTTGGCATCATCCGCGGTGGACGGCAGGCCTCGGCACAGGACTACTTCCTCGGAAAGGAACATATTCCCTGGTGGGTTGTCTGCTTTGCCATCGTTGCGGCGGAGACGAGCGCGCTCACATTCATCAGTATTCCGGGGCTGGCGTATCTCGGCAACATGACGTTCCTTCAGGTCACGCTCGGATACCTCCTCGGGCGGATTGTCGTGAGCTTCCTCTTCCTCCCTGCGTACTACCGTGGTGAGCTCTCCACGGCGTATGCGTTTCTAGAGCGGCGCTTCGGAAGAAAGACGAGAAGCTTTGCGTCGGTCGTTTTCCTCTTCACGCGCATTGCGGCGGATGGCGTACGGCTGTTTGCGACTGCAATTCCGTTGAAATTCATCCTCCACGTTGAGTATCCCTTTGCGATCGCCATCCTTGCGCTCGTTGCTCTGGCGTACACCTATTTTGGGGGTGTTCGCGGCGTGATCTGGGTCGACGCGGTCCAGATGGTGGTCTACATCGGCGGAGCATTGGTGGCCGCGGTCATGCTTGTGGTGGGGTTTGAGGGGGGGTGGGGCGGCATCACCCGTGCGGCTTGTGAGGCAGGGAAGTTCCAGATTTTCGATTTGGGGTTCGGAGGCGACTTCTTTCAGAAACCGTACACGTTGTTTGCCGGGCTGCTGGGTGGCGGACTGCTCTCGATGGCATCACACGGGACGGATCAGCTGATTGTCCAACGGGTTCTCACGACGCGCGATCTTGCGGCAAGCAGGAGGGCATTGATCGGCAGCGGGATCGTGATCGTCGGTCAGTTTGCGCTCTTTCTTCTCGTCGGCCTACTCCTCTACGGGCATTACCACGGGATGTCGCCTTCTGCCATGGGGCTTCGTCGCGCCGACGAGATCTTCCCGATGTACATCCTTGGAGGCTTGCCTCCCGGTGTTGCCGGTTTCATCATTGCCGGTCTCTTCGCCGCGGCTCTTTCAACGCTCGCCGGCTCCATGAGCTCCATGTCAGCTTCAACGGTCCTGGATCTCTATCGCCCCTTCGCCGGAGGCGCATCGGATCCGGCAAAGGAGCTCCGGATCTCGCGGATCGTGACCATTCTGTGGGCCGGTCTCCTGGTGGTATCGGCGCTCGTGTTCATGAACACGACACAGGCCATTGTGGAGCTTGCGCTCAGCATTGCGTCGTTCACGTACGGCGGCTTGCTCGGGACGTTCCTGCTCGGCGTACTCTTCCAGCGGCCGACGCAGGAGGACGCTCTGGCGGGATTTGTTGCGGGCATCTTCATCATGATTGCAGTCATTTCGTTGCATCTTGTTGCGTGGACATGGTTCACACTTGTCGGAGTGTCGGCAACGCTGTGCATTGGCGGGTTCTTGAGTCTTCTTCCGCGGGAGCAAGTGGAGAGAACGTGATGGTGTGCTCCCCGGTGATCTGTTGTCCCACTTTCCGCTTGACACAGTCGATGTCATTCGGTACCTTGGGGTAACTTCTGTGTCCGTCTGTATTCCCTCGTTTTGTTCCCACACATATTCCGGATAGCATTCTTTCGGATCATCCTGTCGAGGAGGAATCCGTCGTGGTGCGTATGCCGTGTGGCAGGATAGCATGAGCCGTGAAGGAAGCATCGATCGCGGCTTTTTTTGTGTGGGATAGAAGAGGCAACTTTCCTTCGGGTATCAGGGAGGTACGTATGCGATATTGTCTGCTCAGCTGCGCTCTTGTGATCATCGCCGCGCCGCTGCTTTTGGCCGGCACGACAGGGAAGATCACAGGGAAGGTCAGCGATCAATCGACCAACGAACCTCTTGTCGGCATCAGCGTGATCGTGGATGGGACGATGATGGGGGCGAGCACCGACATCAACGGGACCTACGTCATCGTCAATGTTCCCCCGGGAACCCATTCCGTGGTTGCGTCCGGCGTCGGCTTCCAGAAGAGGCGTTTCGTTAACGTGAAAGTCTCCATTGATTTCACCACACGCCTCGACATCAAGATGTCCACCGATGTCATCAGCCTTGAAACGATCGAGGTCGAAGCCGAAGCCCCCATGGTGAGGAAAGACCTCACCTCGTCGCAGACATCCGTTGATGCCTCCGTCATCGAGAGTCTTCCGGTGGAGAATGTCACGCAGGTGCTCAGCCTGCAGGCAGGTATTGTGCAGGGGACGGATGGTGAGATCCACATACGGGGCGGACGTTCGACGGAGGTCTCCTATACGGTCAACGGCGTGTCGATGTCCAATCCGTTCGACAACAGCAAGTCGGTCCAGATCGCGACGAACGCAATCCAGGAGCTGTCGGTCGTGAGCGGGACATTTAACGCCGAGTATGGCAACGCCCTGAGCGGGATTGTGAATACCGTCACCAAAGAAGGTGGGAGTGCCTACCGCGCCAGTTTCTCCTTCTACACGGGGGACAAGCTGAGCGACCGGTCCACACTCTTCCTGAACGTCGGGGACTTTCAACCGTTCCAGCACGGGGTCGTTGAAGGAACCGTGGGTGGTCCAATCCCCGGAACGAACGACGAGCTCACATTCTTCGTTTCTGGTCGCTACGATCACGACAAAGGGTGGCTCTACGGCAAGCGCGAGCACAATACAACCGATTCCGTTTACAAGAATCCCCTAAACCCCAATGACATCGTCGTGGTGTCGACCGGGGATGGCTCCCTCGTACCGATGAATCCCGGTACAGATTGGAGTGCGACCGGAAAGCTGGCGTGGGCGCTCACGCCGACGATGAAGCTTCGAGGAGACATTATCTACTCCAATTCCAGCTTCGGGGTCTACGACCACGATCTCAAATACAACCCCGACGCCGGACTGAATTACTATAACTGGGGAGTGTTGACTTCGCTGGAGCTTCGCCATGCGATAGGTGCAGCGACTTTTTACACGCTCCGCGCCTCGTACGCGTTGAACGATGATCAAAACTATCTCTATCCGCTGGTGAATGCATCGGGAGCCGCGGTCGATTACCATGCAGGAATGACCCTTGATACCTCATACCATGCCGACATGCGCTATCAACCCGACTACAAACTCAGCGTGAGGGCCGCCCCCTATACGTTTGCGGCCGGGGGAACGATCAACGATCAATACTACCAGCGTTCTGAGGTCGTCAGCGGCAAATTCGACATCACCAGCCAGATCACCACGAATCACGAGTTGAAATCGGGAGCTGAGCTCCGCGCGAGCACGCTCTGGTATGAAGACTTCACGATCCTGCGCAACAAGGATATCACGGTGCCCACGATCCCCAGTACCAGCACCGGATACCATGACTCGTACGTCCGCTATCCAACCGAGTTCTCGGTGTACGCCCAGGACAAGATGGAATTTCAGAGCATCATCCTGAATGTCGGACTCCGGTACGACTACTTTGCGGCAAAATCCAAGTATGCACCTGATATGAACTACCCTTCGCCGAACAGCCCGACGCTTCCCCCTCAGATTGATCCATCGACGCTCCTGAAAGATGCTCCGACGAAACATATGCTGAGCCCGCGCATCGGTGTGTCGTTTCCCATCACGGACAAGGGGATCATTCATTTCTCCTACGGGCATTTTATCCAGATGCCGCCGTTTAGCAACCTGTACGTGAATCCCGATTTCAAGTACAATTTCCGGACCGGGACCCCGACCTTCGGGAACGCGAACCTGAATCCGGAACGAACGATCACCTACGAGATCGGGTTGCAGCAACAGCTTCTGGAAAACCTCGCCTTCAATGTGACCGGCTTCTATAAAGATGTGCGCGATCTGCTGGCACAGCAGCAGATCCGGATCAGCACAAGCGAAACCTATTACACGTATGTGAACAAAGATTACGCCAACATCAAAGGCATTACGTTTACGCTCACCAAACGACGCACGGCCAGCGATCTCTTCGGCATCACCATCGATTACACCTTCCAGGTGGCCGAAGGGAATGATGTGAGCACCGATGCATTCTTCCTCGATCTCTCTTCCGGTCGCCAGAGTGAGAAGGTTCCGGTGTCTCTCTCCTGGGATCAGACACATACCCTGAACGCGACGGTGATGGTGGGGAAGAGCGACGACTGGAATGTCTCGCTTGTCGGAAGGCTGGGTTCCGGTCTTCCGTACACCCCGCAGGATCCGGAGAGAACGATCTACCTGACACCCAACAGCGAACGCAAGCCGGCGCAAATGACTGTCAACCTGATGGCTGACAAGACCTTTGCGCTCGGTGCCGTCAATCTGACGGCATTCCTGAAGGTGTACAATCTCTTCGATACCGCCAACGAACGCGTCGTCTATAACGACACCGGTCGCGCCACCTACACCCTGCTCTCGACAAAAACCACCGCACAACAGACGGACCAATTGGCCCAGACGGTTCCGGGGGTCCATCCCACGAGCGACTACTTTGCGGTTCCGACATACTACACGCCGCCGCGCGAAGTCCGTCTCGGCGTTTCACTGGATTTCTAGATCGGAGAATGCGATGATGCGATCGAAGTACCGGAGACTCATGTTCTTCCTCGCGGCGGCCGTGCTGCCGGCGTTGATGGTCCGTGCTCAGACCGAGATGAGCGCGCGCCCTGCCTCTTCCCCCTGGCGGCCTCTCTATACAAAGGGAGATATGGATCCAGGCTTGCTCGGAAAGACGCAGGGGATGAAGGACCGGAAGTCCTTCATCATGAACGGGAACAAGATAACGGTCGAGCTCTTCAACTACGGCGGCATTGGCCCCGGCTACGGGCTGACACGGGGGCTCACCAACCTCGTCTGGAGGAATCTGGATTACATCTTTCAGTTCTGCCCGATCGTGGGAGCCTCCGTGCCGGATTCCGCCAATCCCTCGAAAAGAGTCCACATTATTTCTGATGCTCTGAACGACTATCCTTCGCCTGTCGGCTTGCGCGAGGTGGATCCGACCGGGACGAAGCTCTGGCAGTGGCAGCCCCTTCCTGGATATGCCGACTCGACCCAGGCGAATATGGCCTCGAATCCTGCGCCGGACAAGAACGGCGACGGGAGGCCTGACAGCTGGCCGCGAGAGTGGTACAACCCGACGCTCGGGAAATATGTGTGGCCCGGCTATCTCTCCCAGGATGCGACCAGTGCGGACCTGGAAACCTTCTGGGCCATGGATGACCGCGATAATTCGGATTCGGAGTTCCGGTACTATCCTTTCATCAACGATTCCACACGGCGAGGCATCGGGCTCCAGGTGGATGGGCGGGCGTTTCAGTGGAGCAACCCGCTGGCAGAGAACTGTGTCTTCTTTGTCTACACGATCACTAATATCAGCGACAAGGATCTTGATACGCTCTTTTTCGGCATCTACGGTGACCCGGACCTCGGCGGCGGGTGCAACTCCAGCTGCGGCGAGAACCAGGATGACAACGGATCCTTCATTCCACCGTCAGATAGCACGGTCTCGGTCTATTCCCGAAGCATGGTGTATTTCTGGGATCCGGACTTCACGGGCGCCCGGGGCCTCCCCCTCGGGTACGTTGCCTGCAAGTTCCTCGAAAGTCCGGGAAACCCCAACAACGGAAAGGATGACGACGGTGATGGCATGATTGACGAGCGCCAGGATGACGGCATTGATAACGATCATGACTGGAACCCCACAATGGATGACGTCGGTGTCGACGGCATTCCCAATACCAATGATCCGGGAGAAAGCGACGGAGTCCCGACGGCTGGCGTCCGGCTTCCTGACGGATCGCTCGATCCTCTCCATCCCGGCGAACCGAACTTTGAGCTGACCGACCTTGATGAATCCGATCAGATCGGGCTCACGAGCTTCAACAGCTGGACCTGGGCCCAGGATGGCATCGCGAATGACGAATCGATCTGGAACAGGTGCGTCCCGGGAAACTTCGGCCAGATCCAGCAAAGCGCCGATATCGTCTTTGTTTTCGGTTCGGGATACATCTCGTTGAAAAAGGCCGAGACGAAACGGATTTCCATGGCACTGCTCCTGGGAGAGACTAAGGACGATCTGCTCACTACAGCAAAGACCGTCCAGAAGATCTACAATCAGAACTACCGCTTCTTTAAACCTCCCATCACGCCTCACATGACCGCGGTGCCGGATGACAAGAAGGTCACACTCTATTGGGATACGAAGGCGGAGCTGAGCGTCGATCCAATTACGGGCCAGGACTTTGAAGGATATGTGATTTACCGCAGCACCGATCCGAGCTTCAGCGACATCCAGACGGTCACCGACGGCAAGGGTTCGCAATTCCTGTGCGAGCCGCTCCGGGATCTCAACGGAACGGAAGCGAAATGGGATGTTGCGACCCGCCAGGACCCCTATGCGGATGTAAACGGGAACGGGGTGTATGACCCGGGAGAACCATATGTCGATGCCAACAGGGATGGGATGTGGAGCGCCAGCTACGTCGATCCGTGGAAGGGGTATCATCCGGTTCCCTACCAGGACCGGGGGGTCCAGTACTTCCTTGGGAAGAACAGCGGGCTCGTTCATTCGTTTACGGACACCAACAACGTCCTCAACGGTCAGACGTACTACTACGCCGTTGTCTCGTATGACCATGGGGATTCGGTCGGGATTCCTCCCACCGAATGCACCAAGAAAGTCAACGTTGATCCGGTGACGGGAATTCTGACCTTCGACGTCAATACTGCGCAGGTTATCCCCGGCCCGCGCAGCGGCGGCTATGTGTCACCCGAACCACAGACCACCGACCTGCAGCATATGAAGGGCCTCGGGACAGGGACGGTTGGCTACGCCGTTCTGAATGAACTTGCACTGCGAGACGGAAACAAGTATTCGATTCAGCTCGGAGATTCCATAACATCCGGTGCCCGACGCGTCAAGACGAAGAACTTTTCGGTGCTCGATCAGACGCCGGTCACCGAGACCGTGGAACTGCTCGATACCAACTTCGCCTCGCTCAGCCATCCGTGGACATCCGATGATTCGTTCCTCAGTGTCGCCGACGCAGGGACAGGCATGACGTATGTCCGTGGAACGGACTACGTGATGAACCTCGTTCGCGGTACCATCCGGAGGACGGGCACCAGTACGATCCCGAACAACGGGAAGGTGAAAGTGACGTACCGGTATTTTCCTGTGTATGAAAGTCCTGAGCTCAGCGGATCCGACGCGACACCGGCATTCGACGGGGTGCGGGTCAGCCTGATAGACAAGAATTCCGTCAGCTACGATTCGTCCAGGTCCCACTGGGTGCAGGGAAAGACCAACCTTCCGTTCACTGCCTCCATCGTATCGATCGGCACCAGGAAGATGTCATACCCGGGCGACTACGAGATCCGGTTCTCCTCACACAACATCGACACAGCGTTGACCGTCAACAACCAGAACAAATATGTCAGGATCCCGGTGAACTACTCTGTGACGCTGGTCTCTGAGGGAATGCCGCAACCGATTTTCACCTTCCTCATCCAGCCGAAGGTGACCCGGGACAGCATGTGGCAGCCGGGGGAGGAGATCGGGTTGTTCGCGCCGGGTTCCAAGGGGGCGCTTTCGGACACGCTGACATGGGGTGTTGTCATCTCGAATCCGCCGGATTCGACGGTAACGCCGATCCTCCCGACTGACGGGGACGTGCTGTTTGTCGGGACAGCGCGGCCGTTCGACAACCGTGATGAGTATCTTCTCACCACGCGATCGGGGAAGATGGACACAGAGGTGGCGGCATCGAGCCTCGATAAGGTCTATGTGGTACCAAACCCGTACGTGGGATATAATGAGATTGAGCCCAATACGAGACTCTCCGGGCAGAACCGGGGTGAACGGAGGATCTATTTCGAGAACCTCCCGCCCCAATGCACGATCCGGATCTTCACGTTGAACGGGGACCTGGTGCAGACGATCCAGCGGGACGCGGGGGTGACGGCCGGCCACGAATTCTGGAACCTGCTGAACAGGGACGGGTTCAGCGTGGCCTATGGCGTCTACTTCGCCCATATCGATGCCCCCGGCATCGGTGAGAAGATCATCAAATTTGCGATCATAAAGTGAAGGGAAGCGCACTCGCAATGACACGCATGCACCTTGTTCTCGTGCTCCTCCTGACGGTCCTGGTCGGGGCAGGCGCTTACGCGCAGAGCTCCACCAAGACCGGCACGTCTGCTGCCGCATTCCTCAAGATCGGGGTCGGTCCCCGTGCAATCGGTATGGGTGGGGCATTTGCCGCGACCGCGGATGACATCACCGCCATCTACTGGAATCCCAGCGGACTGGCGAATGTCTTCGCCAGCGAAGCCTACTTCAACCATGTATACTGGATTGCCGATGTGCGGTACGATGTCGCGGCGGTTTCCACCAACATCGCCAGCATCGGCACCATCGCAGTATTTGTCGATGTCCTCTCCATGGACGACATGGACGTCCGCACCATTGAGGCCCCTGAAGGGACAGGGGAACGGTTCAGCGCGGGGGGGATTGTTGGAGGACTTTCCTATGCCCGTAATCTCACCGACAACTTCTCGATCGGTTTCACGGCGAAGTATATCAGGGAGAACATCTGGCATTCCTCCGCAACAGGTTTCGGGCTGGACATCGGGACACTCTACAAGATCCCGATTCTCAACGAATTCCGCCTCGCAGCGAGCATATCCAATTTTGGCACGAAGATGAAGATGGAGGGACGGGATGCCCTGCAGGTGATGCAGGTGGGAGGCACCGGTGGGAACCTTATCAATACCTACGTGGAACTCGATGAATACGATCTGCCTCTCGTCTTCCGGGTCGGCGTTGCCGCGGACGTGATCAAGAGTGAATCAATCCGTCTCACCGCAGAGGTTGACGCCATTCACCCGAACGACAACACCGAATATCTCAATACCGGGCTCGAAGTAGGGTGGAACGATCTGGCCTTCCTGAGGGCCGGGATGAAATCACTGTTCGAGCGTGACACAGAGCAGGGATTCACCTTCGGCCTCGGCATCAGTCCGAGGCTCGCCGGTTCGCTGAAAGTGAAATTTGATTATGCCTACGAGGATTTCGGCCGACTGAAGAACGTGCAATATATTTCGCTGGGTGTTGTGTTCTAGTGGTTTCCGGGAACTCAGCGCTCATCGTTCCTGCGGTTAGAGCCGCAGTCCGAGGGAGAAGAACTGGACGTTCTTGAGCCTGCCGTAGTCCGCAAAGCCATAATCCAGTTTGAACAGCACCACGTTTGGGATTCCGTAGTGGATCCCGAGTCCCCACGTCAATCCCTGCTCCGTATCGCGCAGGAACAGCGCCTTGTATCCCACCCGTCCGAAGAAGATCTCCTTCCAGCTGAGTTCGAGGCCCGAGTTCACGTATTCCGTGTTGTCGTTCGGATGTGTGGCATCCACTGCCACGGTTGCACGGAAGTCCTCGGACGCCATGTAGTCGTATGCCATGCCGATCCTGAACGTCAGGGGCATCGCATAGGCTTCCGTGCGGTAGTCCGACGGGATGTTATTTGGGCCGCTTCCGGCATCCCCGTTCGGGTCGGTGTTGAAGTACAGGTCGCTCCCGTCCAGCCTCATGCTGGAGCCGAAGTTGGTGATCGCGGCGCCGAGCGTGAGTCCCTTGAGCTCAAACATATAGAGCGCGCCGACATCGATCGCAAACCCGTTTGCGCTTTCGTTCCAGATGCTCTCGCGCACGAACTTCGTGTTGAACCCGATCGAGAAATGATCGGTCAGGTTTCTCGCATAGGAGATGCCGATGGCGATGGAGTTCGCGCTCCAGCGCCTGCCGTCGCCTTCCGGGAATGCCTCTGTCCTCACGATGTCTTCCGGCACCGAAAGAGAGGTGAAAGAGATACCAAACATGCCAAGATCGCCTATCGGCATCACTCCTGCCGCGAAGTCGTAATCGACGTCGGCCAGCCACTTGGCATGGTTGAATGTCATTTCGCCACTCCCGGGAAGCCGGGAGAGGGAGGCGGGGTTCCAGTAGATTGCCGTTATGTCGCCGGGGACGGCTGTCTGGGCTCCGCCCATGCCGATGGCCCGGGCGCCCGCTCCAATCTTGAGGAATTGTGCCGATGTCGTGCCGACCAGCGCGGTGCTACGGTCAAATTGGGCGTGCGTGGGACAAGCAGCGATGGCAAGGACAACTGCCACCGCGGTGCTGATGCAGAGCGCACGCATGGTACGACGAGGCTTCATGAAACCTCCATGGTGATTCCAGAATCGTTTCGACACGCCAGCATATGCGTTCATAGTCGCTTCCTCCCTCACTTGATGAGCGCAAACCGGCCGATCTTCTCGCCGACCCCCGGAACGTCCACATGGTAGAGGTAGACGCCGTAGGCCAGACGCTGGCCTTCATAAGAGAGAATGCGCCAGTTGGCGTAGCTGTTCGTATCGTTTTTCTCGATGGTGTCCACGAGTTCACCGGTGATCGTGTAGATCCGGATGGTGCAGACTGCGGGCAGGTTGCGGAATTGCAGCCTGTTTTCGCCCCGGAGGGTCGCCGAGGACCCCGGCTGCTCCTGATAACTGAAGGCAACGTAGGGGTTCGGCACGACATAGATATTGTTGAGTTGATTCGACGCCGTCGCGAGATCAAACGACACTGCCTGACTGGTAAACTCATACCTGTCAGCGGGGGTAAATGGCTTCGTTGTCCGCGCAACGTATGTGTCACCCTGCGTTGGCAGAATGCTCTCCCCCGACGCGGGGAGATCGAAGTGCACCGAGATCATTCCCGGGATGGGGTTCTGTGAAGGAGAGAAACGGACGGGAGTGATGAAGGCGATCTCGCGGCCAGGCCTCCAGACGCTGTCTTTCAGCGCGAGGTTCACGAGGGCCTTCAGCGGAGGGTCGGCGGGGTACGTCTTGTTGTAGATCTTGAACGGACAGACGACGACCTTCCTGCCGTTGTTGTTCAACAACGTATCCCCCGGGTACAGCCATTTGCCGTTCGCAGTCGTATCAGTCCTGTTCCAGACGATTTCGATGTCGAGCGGTGCCGGCCTGAACGTGGTCCAAAGTGACGGTATGCCGATACTCGCGGCGATGGTCGTGTTCTGCTTTACCGTCCATCCGCTCCCGATAGAGTCGAGGCCGACAGGGTCGTCCGTGGCGTATAGCCGCATGCCATCGAAGACGGTGTTGTTATCTTCGCCCTTGATGAACGTGCTCTGATACAGTGGATAGTAGCGATACGTGGCAAGCACGGTGTCATTCGGGAGACTGCCGGAGGAGATGCCGCGGAACCGTCCTCCGGGAGCATCGAGGTAGTAGCGTGAATTGTCGATGACGTTGCCGGACCGGTCTTTCATGACGAACGACGAGTCGATGATCTGTTTCCTGGACAGAGACACGAAAAATGTGTCACGCGGCAAGACGTGATCGGTGAAAGAAGATCGTATCTCAACATCGTAGACCGTGGTCGACTGCTCCTTTCGGAAGTTGACAGCATACGTCTCGTTGGCAGGGACTGCCAGGTCGTCCATGATCTTCACGACGACGTCACCCGTAGCAACTCCTTCGATGTGTTTCGGCGCGGGTCCGTTGGCAAGAGAGGCCTTGACCGTACCGATCGGGAGTGGACCGGGAACCGCCACGAGGGTGTTCTGGTCGAACGTGAGCACGCCGGTGATGGGATCGCGGATGATAGCGATCTGGGATTCCGTCGGGGGGAGGTTGACCCCCAGCGTGTCGAAGCCGTGATCGTAGGACGCGACGGCATAGTAGTAGGTTTTGCCGTTGGTGACGGTGGAGTCGACGTACTCATGGACCAGGCCCGTGTTGTTCCCGAGGAAGTACTTCACTCCGCGTCCCGTGTATTCCACGGGGGCAAGGCCTGACCATCCGTTGACCAGGTCAAACTGGGCCGATGTCCCGTCGCTGCCGACGAGCGGGAGTCCGAGGAACGGCGATCCGTTGGCATCCGTGATCTTGTAGACATCGCTGAACGTATAGTCCTCGCTCCGGTAGACCTTGTATCCCTCGAAATCGTTGACGCCGGTGAGGGGATCTTCGGCGCGTTCGGCCCCGTCATCCCAGAACAGAGAAACCCGTCCGTCGCCGGCGACTGCGTGCACCTTCGGTTTCGGGGGTGGCTGGGCGAAGCGATAGTTGGCTTCGAGGACTCGCTGAGCGGTCTCGGAGTTCAGCACCAGGTCTGCGAGATTTTCGCCCATCAGCAATGCGATAGAGAACCGCTGTGTCCCGTTCTGGCCAAGGTCGAACGGACCGGACCCGTACAGGAAGATGTTGTCGCCGGGGGTATTGAAGAGTTCCTGGTTGATGGCGATGGTGTCGGTCGAGAGGAGAGGCCAGAACCTGTCGTCGTTTTTCGGATTGTTTCCCCCTCCGTAGGGAAGCGCCCAGAAGCTGGTCAGCCCGATCTGGTCCGACTCGTGCACGTCGCGTATGCCGAAATTGGGTTCGGACGTGAGATTGCCGTTGGCGTCGTATCCTATATCCGGCCGGCCGTTTTTCTCGCCGAAATCCCCCGTTCCCGGGATTCCATCGATGCCCACGTCGTCTTTCAGTGGATCCCAATCGCCGTCCTCGTCTCCCGACCACCGCGGGCGGGGTGGTCCATAAACTTGCCGATACTTTACCGTGTCACTGATGCCATAGGTAAGCGGGGTGGTGACACCGTCAATGTAGAATCCCGCATCGTTGAACGGGCTTTCGTCAATGACGCCGTCGTCATCATTGTCGATGCCATCGTTCGAGTTTGTGGGCGATTCGAGGAACTTGAATCCGAAATAGCCCGGTATCAGGCCGCCGTCACCCCTGCCGTCAAAATCCCAGGCATAGACCATACTGCGAGCTCGCTGGGGCCACACTCGCCCCGATGGATCTGCTCCTCGTGGCGGGATGAAGCCCGCGAGGTCATCGTCAAAGTTTAACGCACCGCCGATGTGCGGATCACCGTACATACCGAAGTAGACCCTGTGGAGCGTCTTCGGGCTTTTGTTGGTCACCCGGTAGACGAGGAAAATAATATCTTCGGCAAGCGGATTGTTGAACTGGAAGAAACGGCATTCGAGATCGAGTCCCAGCCCGCGTTTTGTCGAATCGTCAGGGAAGGGGTAGTAGGGGTACTTCATGTTTGTGTAGTCGTCGCACACGAAATAGACCTCTTCGTCGGGCGTTGTCGCATCGTTGCCGAGAAAGGAGGGCCAGACGTACCGGCCGAGGACCGGGTTATACCAGGACTCGGGCCAGCTATGGGGTTTTCTCGTGAGATCGCCGCCGTTGTCGGAGCGGGCACTCCAGGCGGCGATGTCCTCGTTGGGCGATGGGGCGGCGTAGCCGGGTTTTGGCAGCCACCCCCATTTCAGCTTGAGGTCAGGCGAATATCCCCCCTCGAGAGGGTCGTAGTTCCCGTCGTCCAGGATATGCACGGTGTTCCCGCTCGTGTCGACGACCTGGCACGCCACGAGAGGAGTGAACTCGTACCCGTAGCCCAGACGGTTCCACACGAGGTCGGCGACGTTGCTCAGCGTGTTCGGGCGTGTGATCGTGCCGTAGTTGTACACGACGGTGGTGATCTTGTTTCCGCGGATGATAAGGCTCTTGATTTCCTTCATGCTGCCGTTGACCTTTCTGAGATCATTGGCTGCATTGCGGTCGATGAAGTCGAACACGCGCTGCCTCTCTTCCGGCGTGGCCTTCTTCATATTGAAATGCTCCCAGTCAATTTCCTGTGCACGGACCAGCCCGGCGCCGGCGATCATGACCACGAGTGTCGCACACAGGGCAAACGCTATTCTTCTCGTCATAAACAGTTCCCTTGCCATTGAGATCAGAAAATCATGGACGCGCCGATGCGCACAAGGCGGGGCGCTCCGAGGCTACCCGCCCACTGATAGTAATTGTCGATGGCACTCATCGGAACCATTCCCACGTCGCCTCGCGCGATGCGGGTCCGCGCATCCACGAACTGCGTGGGGTTGGTGACCTCTTCTATATTATAGAGTGCCCGGCCGGAGTTGGCATAGACGGAGAGCTCATTCCTGGTGTCGAACAGGTTGTCCACCTGGAGGAACAGGGAGAAGATCATGGGGGAAAACTGGAAGAACTTCTCCAGCTTCATGTCCACCTTCCACTGGACGGGCTGGCGGCCGCTGTTCTGGACGAACGTAATGGGCACCACGTTGCTGGGATAGGCCGGCGTGTACGGCGTCCCTGTCCGCCAGTATCCCACGAAGCTCGCCGCCCAGTTATCGGGCTGGGAAAGCATCACTGTTCCCGTGAGTGTATGGAGCCGGTCGAAGGTTTGCGGGACCAGGTAGGTCTGGCTCAGCTCTCCCGACTGCTCGTTGTAGAACACCTCTTCGACAGGCTCTGTCCGGTTGCCTTCGGCAACCTGGAATGTGTAGTCGAGCGTTGCCGAGAGAAGGTCGTTCGGCGACCGCCGTTTCAGCAACGAAATGGTGATCCCGCGCGTGTTGGCGTAGGCGAGGTTTGTGAGAACGGAGTAGGACTTGTCACCCCGCGCCGTAATGATCCGCTGGGAGTAGATGTAGTTATTGACATCCTTGTAGTATCCCGTGATCTCAAGTCTCAGGTTTTCGGTGAGACCCTGTTGCAGGCCGAGCTCGTACTGGGTGCTCTTTTGCGGCTGCACGTCCGGGTTTCCGAAGCTCGGCGTCCCGACAGGAGCATAGTAGTACGGATTGCTGTAGAGGCTTGCGAGGGAGCCGACCTGGTAGAAGTGCCCGTACGAGAACCGGATTGTTCCCTGGTCTGTGATGGGGAAGGAAACACTGATGCGCGGTTGAAGCATCTGTTTCTTTGATGCCGGGACGAGGTTTTGCCGGAGGATAATAGTGTCCTGGTGGGACAGGTCATAGCTGATGTTCGGATTGAGGCTGTCAGCCGGATTGAAGAAATCATACCGGAGGCCGACGTTCAGGATGAAGGAACTGAAAAGTTCGATCTTGTCCTGGACGTAGGCCGACCACTGGATCGGTTTCCTTTCATAGGTCACCCTTCCCTGGTCGATGGTCGGGATGACGGGAAGGAAGGTATACCCTTTGAGCTGGTTGGAGAACGAAGGGTTGATGTTTGGATCGTGCGGATCCTGGAACAGGAGCGTATAGGAGTCGAGATCCAGCGTGTGTGCGCGAATCTCGAAGCCTGCCTTGATTTCGTGGTCCCGCAGAGCCTGCGCCACGAGGTCGACTTTCCCCGCCCACGTCATGGTCTTCTGGTCAAACCGGGATGCGTCCGTGCCGCCGGTCAGGTAGCTTGTGTTGGGAAGGGAGGACCGGTAGAATGTGGGAAGGTAGCGGGGGTCGTCCGGATTGTCGAACGTGGCGGTCTTTGTACGGCTGATCGTGTACGATCCCTTGACGGTATAGAAGATCCGTTCGTTGATCGTATGGGTGAGTTCGATGGCGTTGAAATACCCGCGGTCGTTCGCCAGTGCGCGACCATCGGGTTTGTACTGATAGCTGAACGGATCGTTTGCCGGTGTCTCGAAGAAGTCGTAGATGAACTCGTACTTGAGTTTCAGCTGGGGGAGAATCCGGTAGCTCAGATTTGCCTGCGCGTTGTAGGACCGTGCCCAGTTCAGGGGGGCGAATGCCCCGTCGCCCGTGGGGCCGCCGACCGAGTCGGTGGAGGGATGCACGGCCGGCCCGAAATAGTAGGGATCCAGGGGATTGGTTGAATACCGAGGATCGGTTGTGGGGAATCCGCCTCTCTCGGTATATGAATCTTCGGGCTTATAGTACCGTTGTCCGTACAGGTACCCTCCGTTGTAGTTGGCAACGCCGGACACGAAGAACGATAGCGCATTGTCGATGATCGGGCCGCCGAGCGACGCCTCGACCCGGTTGACGCTCGCCATGTTGATCGAGCCGATGTTGGGGTAGAGGCCGCCGGCGTTGGTGTTGCCGATATAGTCCCCGGTGAGGTATTTCACGCTACCGGTCCATCGCATCCCTCCGTCCTTCGTCACGTAGTTGACCACCCCGCTGAGTGAGGTCCCGTATTCAGCGGCGAACGTTCCACTCGAGACCGACACCTCTTCCACCGCGTTGGTTGCCACCCCGACGGAGCGGTTGTTGCCGAACGGGTTGTTGATGTTCATGCCGTTCACCGTGTACGCGATTTCGTTCCCGAGTCCGCCGCGCACGTGAAGGCTTCCGTCATTGTCGACAACGATGCCGGCCTGAAGGCCGATCACCTCACTGATTTCCGTCACTGGAAGAGCAGAAATGTTTTCGGAGGAGATCGATGCCACCGGGTTGGTGAGATCCTGGCGGATGAGGGGGGAGCGTTCCGCCTGGACGACGACGGCATCGAGCTCGACACTTCCTTCAACGAGATCAATGGTGAGCGGCGTTGTGAAGTCGACAGACACGTTGACATCGGTCGCCTCGAAGCGCTTGTATCCGATCAATGTTGCGGTGACGGTGTACCGTCCCGGAGCAATGTTCAGGATCACATAGTGACCCTCAATGTCTGTCGTCGACCCGAGCGATGTTCCTTTGAGCACAACATTCACGCTGGGTATCGCTTCCTTTGTTCGCGCGTCGTGGACTGTGCCGGAGATTTTTCCCGTCGTGCCGGCGAACAACGGCGGCGAAGCAAGACAGAGAAAGAACAATGCCAGGAGAAAAGGTCGGGATACTGTCATACGACACCCTTCACGTTGGTGAACGTAGAGGTAGAGGGGTTGCACACACCTTGGGGAAAAAACAGCTACGGCGTACTCAGCATCCGTGAACTTCCGAGACGGCAGAGGCTCCGAGGAAAGTGCACGATGATCGAGCTAATATAGAGAATGGGAGGGGCTTAGTCAAGGAGGCCCCGGACGAAATACCGCCGGGGGGCAGGAAAAAGGAAGACTCCGGCCCGGTCGAAGGGTTGACATTTGTATTCGAATCTGCTACAATCTATATACTCCATACTCTGACACTGCATCCAACCATCTACCACACGGGAGCCACACCATGCGCATCGCTACGATCGTTGTGTTTGTCTTCTCCCTGCTTTTGCTGCTCACGCCGGACACGTCAGCGCAGGCCGTCATTGATCCGAACTTCGAACTCTCCACCGTGATCCAACCGAAGGATTACCCCGGAGTCTGGCCGGATTCCGTTGGGGCCTGGATGATCAAGGCAAACTACGACATCAACAAGAACGGAAAAAAAGAATTCTTCGTCCTGGTCGATCCGGCCACAGCGAGCGTCAACCCGTACACGCCCCCCGGTGACACGAGCACGCCCGTGATCATGTGGTTCGAAGCGACCGGCCCGGATCATTATGCCCTGATCTGGTCTGCCAGGATCCCCGGCTCAAATCCCGGTGTATTCTCCTGGGCAAACTTCACCATCGGCGATCTGGACAATGATGGATTGCCTGAAGTCTGGGTGAGCGTGCCTCGCGGGCGCGGCGGCGAGGCGGACCCGAGCCCGGCGAGGCTGTATGCCTACGAGTTCAACGGGACGACGTTCCCCGCGGACCCGGATATGGTCTCCAACCTGGGGCTTCGCGATAATTTCCGCTATCTGACCACCAGCGTGTCCGTTGATGACGTCGACGGAGACGGCGTTCCGGAAATTATCACGACCTCGCGGCGCGATGATTTCAGCGGTCTCCAGCTTGGCCGTTCGCTGATGGTCTTCAACCTTGTGGGAGACGTCTCTCCGTTCGGCGCACTGGACAGGGAGTTCATCGACTCATCGGCGGTGCTGAAGGGCGGGTATGTCTTCTCCAACTACATCCTCGATTACGACGGGAACGGGAAGAAGGAGATCTGGGTGCCGACGTGGGACATGCTCGCCCTCGCGGCCTTCGAGGCAACCGGTCCGGACACCTATGTGAACAAAGTGGATCTCAACCAGGTCACAAATCCGAATGACATCGGAGAGCACAACGGTGTCCGATTCTATGACGTGGACGGAGACAAGAAGCCGGAGATGTACTGGTCGGGTATGTCCGGCGACGGCACCATCCCCTCTGCGGTCTACTATATGAAAAGCACCAGCGATATCTCCACGCTTACGGCGAGCGATGTCTTCAAGGTGAGTCCCGACGTCGACCCGATGGGGGGGAACGGGTTTGCCGGGGCGGACATCGGGGATGTCGACAACAACGGGAAGATGGATTTCATCTGCGGCTCAGCGGCTGAAATCAAGAGCGTGTTCAGGCTGGAATATCAATCCGGAGCCCTGAGCGATGCCGCCAGTTACACCTGGACCACGATCTATCAGGCCGGGCCCGCGGACTCGATCATAGATTTTGAAAATGTGGCAATTGGCGATGACCTGGATGGGGACGGAAAGAAAGAGATCCTCCTCGCGAACCTCGCGATGCTTCCCGGCGGCAACGGTCCCGGGGTCGTCATCCTCAAATCCAAGGGGGGCACCGGCGTCAAGGAGATCTCCGGCGCCGTTCCGGAGCGCTACGGACTTTCCCAGAACTATCCCAACCCGTTCAACCCTTCAACGTCGATCGAGTTCTCGCTGAAGCAGAGCGGGCCGGTGACACTGAAGGTATACGATGTTGTGGGCCGCGAGGTAGCGACACTGGTGAACGACACGCATCCGGCGGGAACGTATCGTGTAACATTTGATGCCTCGAAGCTCCCGAGTGGGACCTATATCTACTCGGTCAGCTCAGGCGGCTTCACGGATGTCAAGAAGATGCTGCTCGTGAAGTAGTCCGCGGGGGCGAGAGAGGGCGCAGCACTGCCGGGAACGCAGAGGGCAAATCCCTCTGCGTTCCTCCTGCGCGGTCTGAATCTCCCTGCGTCTGACGTTCACATTCTCTCTTCCCGGTTCTTCGTCCGTCGCTAACTCTCTGTACCGAAATGTCTTGTGTCGGTTGTGGGGAAGAGGATCGACGGGGGTTGAAATTTCTTGACACTCCCGAGGGCGATTGGTATATTTTACATGGCCCGTCTGCAGCCTGATCTCCGCAGGCAACTTTTCGTTTCCGGCAGACGCCATCCTTTCCGGTTCTTTCCTACACTGAAGTGTCAGAGCTTCCTACCATTTCAGGAGCATGTTATGAAGAGATCTACCATTCTCTTTCTCGTTCTTCTCTCTCTGTGTCTTGCTGTCACGCTCGCGTTGTCGGGTACGACAGGCAAGATTGCGGGGGTGGTGAAGGACGCGCAAACCGGTGAACCGCTACCAAGCGTCAACGTCGTCGTCGAGGGGAGCAACCTCGGGGCCTCAACGAACATCAACGGCTACTTCGTTATCCTGAACGTCCCACCGGGAAGGTACCGTGTGCTTGCGTCCCTCGTGGGCTTCAAACCCCGGACCACCGGCGACGTGAAGGTGGATATTGACCAGACCACCGACCTCAATATCTCGCTCACCGAGGAGGCCATCGCGGGCGAAGAGATCACCGTCGTGGCGACGCGGCCTGTTGTGCAGAGAGACGTTGCCGCCAGCCGGGCCAACATCGAGATTCAGGAAATCAACAAACTGCCGATCGTTGCCGTCTCGAGTGCGGTGAACCTGCAGGCCGGTATTCAGTCGGGCCTCATTATCCGCGGCAGCGGAGCGGATCAGACAGCATTCATGGTTGACGGACAGATGATCCGCGATGCGCGAACCCTGCAGCCCAATACCAACGTCAGCCTCAGCGCGGTCCAGGATATTCAGGTCACGACCGGCGGGTTCAGTGCCGAGTACGGTGATCTGCGGTCTGGCGTTGTGAACGTGGTCACGCGCGAGGGGGGGAAACAGAAATACAATTTCAATTTCCAGACGCGCTACAGCGGCGCGCAGTCGAAACACTTCGGCCCGTCCGTGTATGATCAGAATTCCTACTTTATCCGTCCGTACATCGACAATGCGGTTGCCTGGAGCGGGACCGACAACGGGAACTGGGACTACTGGACACAGCAGCAGTACTTTTCGTTCCCCGGGGGATGGAATGCGGTTTCCAAATCGATGCTGAACGACGGCAATCCCCTCAACGACATTACCCCCCAGGCCGCACAACAGGTCTTCCTGTGGGAACATCGGAGACAGCCCGAGATCGCTCTGCCTGACTACAATTTCGATGCCGGCTTTGGAGGCCCTGTTCCCTTTGCCGAGGATCTTGGAAATCTCCGATTCTTCTATTCGTACATTCAGGGTTCCGAAGCGTACATGATCCCCATTGCCACGGACGCCTACCGCTACGTGAACAACCAGGTAAAGGTGACGTCGGATATCACAGGCAGCATGAAACTGACCGCCACCTTCCTCTGGGGGAAACAGGCCGGAACGAACAGCGTCAACAGCGGCGCTGCGGGACTGTTCCGTTCGCCTGAAAGCCAGGGTGCAGTGATCAACCGGGTGAGTTACATTGACGCCCGTATTTTTGCGACCGACTACTGGGCGCCGTCGAATATCAACAATAATGCCCAGGGGTTGAAGCTCGCCCATTCTGTCAACGCTACCACGTTCTACGAAGCCCAGGTTCAGCGCCAGGAGTGGCGGTACGACACGAATCCCGGCCGCTACAGAGACACGGCAAAGATCATGGTTTTCGGGAATACGTACGCGGTGGATGAGGCGCCGTACGGTTTCTATGACCAGCCGTCGACGGGTATCAACGGAATCCGGATGGGTGTGGGATTCGCCAACTCGCGCGATACCACCAGGTCTGTGACGTGGGAAGGCAAGTTCGACATCACAAGCCAGCTTGACAAATACAATCAGGTGAGAGCCGGTATTGATTTCAAGTACAGCGACGTCAACCTGAACTTCGGCAACGTTGACATTTTCCTCCCCGTCGGCAGGACCTTCACGCATGCCGACGCGTTCCCGATCTATACCGGTTTGTACGTGCAGGATAAACTCGAATTCGAGCTGATGGTCGCCACCATAGGACTGCGGATGGATTACGTAGCGCCGAATATCATGTGGTACGACATCACCGATCCATATTCGTCGGCGTTCAGCGGCAATTATTCCCTGGGCATTGACACGCTTCTCACGATGTCGAAGGTCAAGCCGCAGACGATGCTGAGCCCGCGCCTGGGAGTGGCGTTTCCCATCACCGACTACGCGAAGCTTTTCTTCAACTACGGGCACATGTACCAGATCCCTCTCCCGCAGCAGATGTTCCGGGTTGTTCGCACAACAAACGACAATCAGGTATTTGAGATTGCCGATCCCCGCGAACCGATCCCGCGGACCATTCAGTACGAGCTCGGGTATGAGCACAGTCTCTTCGATGAGTATCTGCTCCGTGTAGCCGCCTACTATAAGGACGAGACGCACTATCCTCTCTACGTAAACTACGCGGGGAAGGACGGAAGTGTTGACTACAACCGCTACACCTCCAATGCATACGGTGACAGCCGGGGCTTCGAAGTCACGTTTACGCGGAACCGGGGAAGTTGGGTGCAGGGCTTCATTAACTACACCTATGCTGTGCGGTCCAGCGGCTACTTCGGCTTTGACACCTACTACCAGCGCGCGAGCGAACAGCGTGCGTATGAATTGCGCAATCCGCAGCAGAACAAACCGATTCCCCAGCCCTTTGGCAGGTTGAACGTTGACTTCTTTACTCCGTCAAAATTCGGACCTGACGGTGCACTCCAGATCCTCTTGAGCGATTGGAGAATCAACCTTCTCGGCAGCTGGCAATCCGGAACGTGGGCTACGTGGACCGGCGGGGCAAGCATTCCGGGGGTTGCGAACAACGTCCAGTGGCGCGACTACTGGAACTTCGACATGCGCATCACGAAGAACTTCAGGTTTGGCGCTCTCAACATGGAGTTGTTCGCGGATATCTCCAATCTCTTCAACTACAAATACATGAATCCCGGAGGATATGCATTCTGGGATGCCAACGACTATGGAAATTACATGAGGTCGCTCCATATGCCGGCGTTTCCCGAGGATCTGAAAGAGAAAATCGGGTATGTCAATATCCCCGGCGGTGACAAAGTCGGTTCGTATCGTGATTTCGGTGTGGAATATCAGCCGTTTGAAGCGATCGCAGAGTATGCGAATCTGAGCGGAATTCCAGCGATCAAGCGGACACCGAGGCCATATTTCTACGTTGCAGAACAAGGGAAGTACTATCATCTCGTCGGGGCAACGCAGACCGGCGGGCAGTATGTTGGCGGGACATGGGAAGAAGTGGAAAGCGGAGCATTGCAGAAAGCGCTGGACGACAAAGCCTATATCGACATGCCCAATATGGAATCGTACTGGTTCCTGAATCCCAGGAGGATTTACTGGGGTGTGCGGCTCTCGGTGGATATCTAAGCACCGGTCAATGGTGGAACCAGGATTAGGAATCGAACGAAAGAGGACTCTATGATGATGTCACGCAGATATGCTGGACTCTCGCTTGTCGCGGGCGTTGTCTTCGCGCTCGGGATGCTGCTATTCGGAGCCGGCCGGGCCGATGCCCAGGTTGTTGAGTACCGGTGGGTTGCGGGCGGAATCTTGCACAACTGGTACTCCAACATGGGAAGCGAGATTGAGGAAGGATGGGTCAAGGAGCAGCAATACGGTTTGCGCTGGCCTGCCTATCGTACGTATCAGGACAATCAGGCCGCGAAAGGGATCTGGATCGCAGCCACGAACTTCACGGACACGGTGGACGGGAAGTTCTACACCCACAAGATTGTGCATCTCGGCCCCCGGGTCGACGGGAAGGTGGACGGCTATACGCCGAAGCGGTTCGAGATCATCACGAAGTTTGCGTTGCCGGAGGTCTATGTGGACGGCAATTCCTCCGAGGCGGAACGGAACATGACGGTCAAGAGCGTGGATCCAACCATTGTTCCCGATGTTATGCTCATCAACGAGGTCGCCACACCTCTCGGGCTTACCTACACGCGCAGGATCATGCAGTTCAGCCAGCAGTACCACGACAACTACATCATCAGCGATTACACATTCAAGAATACCGGAAGCAAGGGGCTGACCGGTGTGTACTTCTACTTCCAGTTCCGCCTGGCCGTCAACGAGGAGGCGTGCTACGTCATCGGTAATGCGACGCGATGGGGGATTAATGAAATGCTGGACACCCGGGGGGACGGGGTGAAACAGGACGCCGATGACTCTGTCAGCATTCCCGGCGTGTACAGCGCCCCGCACATGAGAATTCAATATGCGTGGCATGGCAAGTACCCGCCGTTTACACGCTACGACAACATCGGCGCACCCATATGGTCCAGTCCATACTGGGATCCTGCCGACACCATCGGCAGGCTTGCCGGGGCTGCCTTCGTGGGCGTTGCGACACTCCATTGTGATAGGGCATCGAACGATCCCACGGACGATTTCTCACAGCCCAGCACGACCTCCTGGGTGGGATCTGATGAGCCCTACACATCGAAGAATGATCAGTTCAATGGTAACATGATGACGGGGGAATACACGCAGTGGATCACGCGGGGGCACGACCCCATCCGTCATGCCGACAAGGTGGGCACGGGCGATCCCGCGCTAGGAACCCCCGGAGGGTTCTCCAATGCCAACGGGTACGGGCCATACACCATCGCGCCGGGAGACAGCATCCGGCTGGTCTGGGCTGAAGGTGCTTCCGGACTGAACCAGGACCAGTGTATCTCGGTTGGCCGGAAGTACAAAGCCGGGCTCATCAGCGCCCAGGTAAAGAACGATTCCGTGTTGACGGGGAAGGATTCTCTGTTCTGGACATTCCGGCGGGCGCTTGCGAATTTCAAGGGTGGCTACAACATACCCCAGCCCCCGCTCCCTCCGAAATCATTTAATGTGAATTCCGGGGGCGACAAGATCACACTCACCTGGGACGTCTACGGTACAGGTCCAGCTGCGACAGGATTCCGGATCTACCGCGCAGTGGGGAAAGCATCGGGGCAGTACACGATGATTTATGAGGCAGGCCCCGGTGAGAGGAGCTTCGAGGACACTTCTCCGGTTCGTGGAGTTGCCTACTACTACTATATCCTGTCGGTCGGCAGTCCGGCCGACAACAACGGCGCGGGCCTGACCCCGGCCGGCCCTCTTGTGAGCAACAGGATCTGGTCTCAGACGTACGATCCCGCCTTTTTGAAGAGGCCAGCCGGCAATGCGGCGGGGAAAGAGAATATGGATACGATCCGCATCGTGCCGAATCCTTACAGTCTGCGACGCACGGCCGGCCTGTCGTTCCCGGATGAGCCGGACAAGATCGTGTTCTTCAACGTCCCCGGGAATTGCACCATCCGCATTTACACGGAAATGGGTGAACTCGTGAACACGATCGAGCACACCGATGGCAGCGGCGACGCCTACTGGAACTCCAACACGTCGTCCGGACAGGTCATCGTGAGCGGGATCTACATCGTGGTGATCGACAACAACACCACTGGCCAGCGCGTCATCAAGAAGCTGTCTGTCATTCGCTAAAAGACAATCCGGGGTTGCCATGAAGAAGATGATTGTTCTCAGTATGCTTGTGTGCGGGTTGCTTGCCGGCACCGTCGCGGAGGCGGTGTCACAACAGAAACTCGCCCAAACAGGCATGAAGTTTCTCAGTGTCGGGACCGATGCCCGGGCCATGGCCATGGGCGAAGCCTTCACCGCAGTGGAAGGAGCGTCCACCTCCATGTTTTACAATCCCGCCGGAATGGCGCGGCTGCGCGGCTTCACGTCGCTGTCCCTCGGGTTCTTCGAATACCTTGCAGACATCAACCACTACTACGGTAGCGTCGCCTTCGCTCCGTCCAATGGCGACTACGGAGTGTTCGGTGTGTCGGTGCAATATGTCGACTACGGAGAGTTCGAAGGGACGATTCGAGACAACAACCCGAACGGCAAGGGGTACTTTGACGAAGGCGATATTCCGGGTCTGAACTTCCACCCGAACGGGTTTGCGGTTGGCGTTGGGTATGCGCGCGCGCTCAGCGACAAGTTTTCGCTGGGAGGCAACATCAAGTATGTGCAGCAGAACCTGGGCGATGCCGTCATTGGCTATGATCCCGCATCGGGAGGCGAGTCCGTGGTGAGCAACACCACCAATGTGCTTGCGTTCGATTTCGGTGTCCTCTATCGAACCGGATTCAAGAGCCTCAATTTCGGGATGGCCATCCGGAACTTCTCGAGAGAGGCTCGCTACCAGGATGAAGGATTCCAGCTCCCCCTCATCTTCAAGATCGGTTTCTCCATGGATGTGCTCGACCTGACCAGTCTCGACAAAGACATGCACCGGTTCCTCCTGTCGGCGGACTGGGTCCACCCGCGGGACTATTCCGAGCAGATCATGGTGGGGGCGGAGTACACGTTCATGAAACTCGTCTCTCTCCGCATCGGCTATGTCGGTCCGGCGGATGAACACGGGATGTCCTACGGCGTCGGGGTGAAGCCGGAGGTTGCCGGACTCGGGTTCGCGCTCGATTATGCGTACACTCCGTTCGGTGTCTTCGGCTCGGTACACCGGTTCACATTCCAGTTTGAAATGTAATGACAAGGCGGAACGACTATGACTAGGAACGCTACAACTCTACGGGTTTGGACAATCGCGGTCGTCGGCGTGGCTCTTCTTTTGCTTGTCTGGGCCCTCGTCGGGTGCAATGAGGAACCGCCGGCGAGCATCAACGATCAGATTGTCCCGGCTCCCGATGCCACACCGATTGTCACGGGCGTCACACCCCCGCCGCCCGGTTTGGCGGGTGCGACCGTGCTGACCATCGCCGGGTCCAACTTCTCCCCGGTGAAGGATTCCAACATCGTCATGTTCAACAATGTGAAGGGAGCAGTTCTCTCCGCTTCTCCCACACAGTTGACGGTCACGGCGGGCGTTATTGTGTCCGACACCGTATGGATCAAGGTCGGACGGCTGAAGTCAACGCAATTCAGCACCCCATCATTGCAGTACAAGCTTCTCCCGGCTGTGGAAGCCTTCGGCGGTCTGGGGAAATTTGACAGTCCCGTCGGCATGGTGGCGGAGACTACCGGGGTCCTCTATGCATCCATGCTCAGCGGCACGTCGGGTGCTGGGGTCAAGAAGTTCACGGCTGACGGTAAGAAAACCGACTATTCACCGGTGCTCACTACAACGGTGAACCGATGGACCGGCATGAAAATGGGCTGGGGCGGAGCACTCTTCACAGCCTCAATCAGGCAGATCGTCTGGCGAATCCCACCGGGGGGCGGGGCTGCAGTGTCGTGGGTCTCTCTCACGCCTGCCACGACGAAGATCTTCGATCTGGACTTCGATGCCAACGGCAATATGTGGGCGGCAGGAGACAATGCCACCGTGTTCAGGTTGAAGCAGGACAAGTCCATCAAGACAGTCCCGTTCAAGGCGAACGTCCGCGCGGTCCGTGTTTACAATAACTACCTCTATCTCGGAGGCAAACGCGATTCCCTTGAAAAAGTCTGGCGCCTTCCACTCGTTGCCGATACCCTCGGAGCCGAAGAGGAGTATTTCAACTTCAGCTCGGTCTACGGTGCCAACGGCCCGGGCGTCTATTCGTTGACATTCTCCACTGACGGGTACATGTATATCGGCACGAACGGGGCAGATGGGATCGTGCTTGTACGCCCCGACAGGACATCGGAGCCCTTGTATCCGGGCCTATTCGCTCCTACGACCGTTTCGCTGGCATGGGGCCAGGGCGCATATCTCTATGTGGGCAAATCGAAGAGCACCATAGACTCAACAAGCAACATCTTTCGTGTGAATACGCTGAAAGAGGGTGCGCCGTACTACGGCAATTATCTGCCGTAATGAAGTTCTCTCTTTGATTGAGAGCCAGGAATGTAGTACATTGAGGAGGGAGGTGATTCTCTCGCAAGCCTTTCGTTGTAAAGCACTTCTGTGCGCCTTTTCAATCAACGTTTCAATAATCCACCCATTAAGAGGAGAAACCTCATGAAACAAGTTCTTACTGCTCTCTTCCTGCTGACGCTTGCGCTGAGCCTGTCCGCGAACGCGCAATGGCAGTTTGTGAAGTATTTCCCCGACACGACGTTCCAGGGCAATTTGGGGTGCCACGGCGTCGCGACGGACCCTGACGGTAAGGTGTGGCTCATGCGCTACGGCGCAAGCTATACGTTCCCTGGTGGAGAGGGCGTCGCCCGGCAGATCTTCGTCTATAACGCTGACGGCACTCCGGCGTCATTCAACGGATTCTACACGTTCAACCTCGGCGGCGTCCCGGAGACGTTGTGGAACAGCAACCGCGGTATGCGGGCGGACGAAAACGGCAATATCCTATTCGCCGAGTATGACGCGCTCTACAGGGTCGATTACAAGACTGGCGCAGCCATGGCGAAGGGAATACCCGATCTGGACAACACAACGATTACGCCTGGCGTTGATGCCATTGGCGAAATATTCTCGGGTCGTGTTATTCCAAAGGGACCGATCGTCGTCTCTGCATCCGATATCACATACCTCGGCAACGTTTGTGATTCGGCGGAGGGCTACAGCCGCTGCCTTGACGTCTCGAGTGATGGCAATGACGTGTACTGGTGCGGATACACGACCGGTTACGGCGCCGTGAGGCTGCACAGTGATAACGGGTCAATCGGGCCGTATGTCGCGGCAGAGACGTTGGGTGTGGGAATGAACACGGAGTCGATCGGCTTCCAGCCGGTAACCGGCTACCTCTGGATAAGTTCCGGCAACAACTACACACCGGCCGTGGGATGGACCAACTTCACCTGGTATGCGTTTGATCTCACGACGAAGAAGGTAGTGGACAGCCTGACGTGGGACAATTCGGACGGCCGTAACTCTGACCCGCGTCCGCGCGGGATCGCCTGGAGCCCGGGCGGGGATACGGCCTATGTTGGTGCCTTCAATGCCGAAGGTGGCTGCGTCCAGATGTTCAAGAAGGGTCCGGTGAGCGTCCAGCCAATCGCGAACACAGTCCCTGACAAGTATGCGCTGTCGCAGAACTATCCGAATCCGTTCAACCCCAGCACCGAGATCCAATTCTCGATCCCGCAGGGCGGGTTGACGACGGTGAAGGTGTATGATGTTCTCGGCAAGGAAGTCGCCACGATCGTGAACGACAACCTGGCCCCCGGCACATACAAGACCCGTCTGGATGGCACGCGCCTTGCCTCCGGCACGTATATCTACACGCTGACCTCCGGCAATACGCGCATCAGCAAGAAGATGATGCTGATGAAGTAGTGCGCTCCGCTCCATGCGTGTAGCGTTTCTCGTCTGAAGCAAAAGGCATTCGCCTCCGGCGAATGCCTTTTGTGTGTTTGCCACCGAAAAGGTGCAATCCATCACCCCCATTGAATGCTGATAGCGCCATGAAACCATCGATCTCTGTTGCAGCCTGCATCGCTCTCCTCCTTTCGCTGCCCGCTTTGCTCCCCGGTCAGACACCTCCGAAGCGGGAATTCCGCGCGGCATGGGTGGCGACAGTCGTGAACCTGGACTGGCCTTCCGGGAACAGGCTCACGCCGGATCAGCAGAGAGCCGAGTTGGTGTCGACCCTGGACAACTTGCATGCAACCGGAATCAGCGCGATTGTGTTTCAGGTCCGCCCTGAGTGTGATGCCTTCTACCAGTCTCCCTATGAGCCATGGTCGTACTGGTTAACAGGCGTGCAGGGACAGGCGCCGAGCCCTCTGTATGACCCACTCGAGTTTGCCGTGCAGGAGGCGCATAAACGGGCGATGGAGATCCACGCGTGGTTCAACCCATACCGGGCGGTGCGCAACACGACATCCTATACACCATCGCCGACACATGTGTCAAGGATGCATCCGGACTGGATTCTGACGTTTGACAATACGGATACATCCACTCCCGGTGATTCCCTGAGGATACTCAATCCCGGCCTTCCGCAGGCTCGTGATTTTGTGGCAAAGATCGTTGCTGACGTCGTCCGCCGGTACGATGTCGACGGAGTCCATTTCGATGACTATTTCTATCCTTACAGCGGAATCGCAAATGAGGACGCGGCAACGTTTGCCGCCTACCCGAGAGGCTTCAAGAACATCGGCGATTGGAGGCGGGACAATGTGAACCTTCTGATCACGATGGTTCATGACAGCATCCAGGTGATCAAACCGTTCGTGAAATTCGGGATCAGCCCGTTCGGGATATGGAAGAGCGGGGTTCCCCCCGGCATCTCCGGGCTTGATGCGTACAGCGAGATCTATTGCGACGCCATCTCGTGGCTGCGGCAGCACATCATTGACTATCTTACACCGCAGCTCTACTGGAAGATTACTGGTGGACAGGATTACTCGAAGCTGATGCCCTGGTGGGCGGACTCCGCTTCCTACTACGGCCGGCATTTTTACCCCGGCATGGCACCGTACCGCATCACCAGTTACACGGCAAGTGAACTCCCGAACCAACTCAGGCTGAACAGGGCGAATCCGAAAGTCGGAGGGGAGGTCTACTTCAGGGCCAACAACGGAATCAACGATAATCTCAAGGGTTTTGCGGATTCACTCAAGACCGACTTCTACAAATACCCCGCGCTGCATCCGGTCATGGCCTGGAAGGACGTGGTGCCACCGTATCCGCCGCGAGGCATCCGATTTGCTCCCCTTCCGGGGACCGCGCACTATGCCATACAATGGGATCTTCCCCTGACGGCCCCTGACGGCGACAGCGCGTCGCGATACGCCGTCTATCGCTTTGACCACTATCCCGCGAAGGCAGAGTTTGATGATCCAAGCAATATGCTGGAGGTTGTCGGTTCGCGGACGATCTCGCCGGACCCGCCTTCCAGTCCCGGGGATGCAGTGTATTTTGCTGTGACGGCACTTGATCGCAACTACAACGAAAGCGACACCAGCAACGTGTTGCGTGTTGCCGTTCCGCAGGTCCCTGTCCTTGCGTCGCCGACCAACGGTGCGACGGGCCTCCCGGAGAGCGTCAAGGTGGTCTGGAAGGCCTCGCCGCTGGCCGCATCGTACCATCTCCAAGTGTCGACGGATCCAACCTTCGTCTCGGGAATTCTCCTTGACCAGAGTACGATCGCCGATACCTTCAAGGTCGTTGGGAACCTTGTCGGACAGGCCGCCCAGTACTGGCGGGTGAACGCCAGCAATCCGGCGGGGACCAGCGCGTTCTCTAATCCGTTCTCGTTCACACCGGGTTTCCCCGCAGTATCGTCTCTCCTGTTGCCGCCGAACTACCAGGTCGATGTTCCTGTCAGCACGAATCTGGTCTGGAACACGACGACCGCGGCAACGAATTACCGTCTCCAGCTCTCGACCGCGGCTGATTTCTCATTGCTTGTTGTGGACTCCAGCGGAATGGCAGACACTTCCCTGGCTCCCCCGACACTTCAGAGTTACAAGATTTACTTCTGGCGGGTGAAAGCGATCAACACGCTGGGGGCCAGCGGATGGTCATCCGCGTTCCGGTTCCGGACAATCCAGGTTGTGTCTGTTGAGGAAGGGCAGGGGCTGCCGAATGAGTATGCGCTCTCTCAGAATTATCCCAACCCGTTCAATCCGGTCACGACCATTCAGTTCGAGGTGCCGCGCGCGGGTCATGTGGTGATCAAGGTGTACGATGTGCTCGGGAAGGAGAAGATCACGCTGGTCGATCGCGAAATGCAGGGAGGTCGGTACACTGTCCAGTGGGACGCGAGCTCTGCCGCGAGTGGTGTATATTTTTATCAGATGATGGCCGGGAATTTTGTGGCCACGAAGCGGATGGTGGTGTTGAAGTAGAAGTTTTCGTGGGATTGGTGGGTGATGGGTTTCTGCAAACATGTATGCACGATGATCCAAGGTCTCTATGGATACCGCTCGACGCGCTGTCATTGCAGTCCTGGTTGTCCTTCTCGCCGGCTGCCGCATCAGTCACAAGGCTGATATGATCACTGAACTGCTTCAAGAGGCCAAAGCCAAGCTGGCGCCTGACCGCCGAACAGTGGTGTTCGATGTGCAGGGAGAAATGAAAGGCCGCACGATCACCCTCACGGGGGAGATTCACGATGCGGCACTTAAAGACCAGCTCTTCCGGTTCCTGAAGGAGAAAGGTGACTACGAGATTGTCGATCAGGTGCGGACGTTACCTGATCCGGAACTGGGGGAGAAGACACTCGCCGTGGCGAGCGTCAGTGTCGTGAATATTCGCACGAAGCCCGAGCATGCCGCAGAAATGGGAACGCAGGCAATTCTCGGGACGCCTCTCAAGGTGCTGAAGAAGGAGCATGGCGGCTGGCTCTACGTACAAACGCCCGACGGGTACCTCGGGTGGACCGATGACATCATCGAGTTGATGACACACGAAGAATACAGCGCATGGGTGAGCAAACCCAAAGTCATCGTGACAACCGAGGTTGGTTTCACCCGGGCAGCAAAGCAGCGGACAGCACAGCCCGTGAGCGATATCGTCGCCGGGGCCATCCTCGGGCTGGAAAAGGAATTCCCCGGCTGGTATGAAGTCTCCTATCCCGACGGACGGAAAGCGTTTCTTGAAAGAGCAGATGCAGCCCGCCTGGCCGTGTGGCTGGCGAGCGCGAAGGACACGCCGGACCGAATCGTCGCGACTGCCAAGCGGTTCTTCGGTGTGCCGTACTTCTGGGGAGGAACGTCGGCCAAATGCATGGATTGTTCGGGCTTCACCAAGACAGTCTATTTTCTGAATGGCGTCCTCCTCCCGCGCGACGCGAGCCAGCAGGCTCTTGTCGGGGAACCAGTCCTGCTGAACGATCAGAAAGACGGACTGCAGGTGGGAGACTTGCTGTTCTTCGGCGCGCGAGGAACTGAGAGCAAAAAGGAACGCGTCACCCATGTGGCTATTTCGCTCGGCGGCAAGAAATTCATCCACGCGTCCGGCGATGTGAGAATCAACAGTCTCGACCCTGCGGATGCTGAGTACAGTGCCGGGCGGGACCACTCGTTCCTGCGCGCAAAGCGCATCATCGGTGCCGGCGAGAGTTCGGGCGTCCGACGCCTCTCCCAGATACCATACTACCGCGGCAATGAATAAACCCCGACGTCTCTTTTTGAAACAGGCAGCGGCGGCAGGCGCTGCATTCCTCCTCCGTCCCGGTATCACGCTCGGACGTCCACACTCGCACATGGTGAATGACATGACACTGCGTTTCTATCCCTACACGCTCGAGCTCAAACACACCTTCACGATCGCGACGAGCTCGCGGACAACCACACCCACGATGATGGTCGAGGTGGAAAAGGACGGGATCATCGGCTACGGCGAGGCTTCGATGCCCCCCTACCTCGGCGAAAGCCAGGATACAGCACGCGCATTCCTCTCCAAGGTCGACCTGACGAAAGAGGACGATCCTTTCATCCTGGAACAGATCCTTGCCGATGTCGACCGTATCGCGCCGGGCAACCCTGCGGCAAAAGCCGCGGTGGACATCGCCCTCCACGACTGGATCGGCAAGAAGCTGGGATCCCCATGGTATCGTATCTGGGGGCTGGATCCTGCCAAGGCGCCGGTAACCAGCTTCACCATCGGGATCGATACAAAAGAGGTCGTCCGCCAAAAGGTAAAGGAAGCCGACGTCTACAAAGTTCTGAAGGTGAAGCTCGGGAGAGAAAACGACAAAGAGATGATCGAAACGATCAGGGAAGTCACCGACAAGCCGATCCGCGTTGATGTGAACCAGGGCTGGAACGATCGTTCGTTCGCCCTCTCCATGATCGAATGGCTCGCCACAAAGAACATCGAATTTGTGGAACAGCCGATGCCGAAGGAACAGGTGGACGACATCGCGTGGCTGCGCGACAAGAGTCCGCTCCCCCTCGTCGGCGACGAGAGCGTGCAGCGCCTCGCCGATGTCCATAAGGCCTACGGGGTATTCGACGGCATCAACGTCAAGTTGATGAAATGCACCGGGATGCGCGAGGCGTACAAGATGATCACCCTTGCCCGCGGGCTGGACATGAAGGTCATGCTCGGCTGCATGACGGAAACTTCCTGCGCCATCTCCGCGGCTGCGCAGCTTTCCCCAATGGTCGACTGGGCCGACCTCGATGGTGCCGTCCTGATCAAGAACGACATGTTCCGTGGCGCGACGATCGAGGACGGGAAGGTGACATTGTCCCCAGCTCCCGGCATCGGCGCCGTGAAGGCCTGAGGAATGACGCCCGCGAGCAGCATCCGGGATTCACGGAAGGCGACTGAATCAATGCCACCGATCACCCGGGATTCGCTGCATTCCTGAGCCGGTGCACGAGTGGCGGTTCCTCTTGACTCGAGTGCGACACAAGAGAACTCTGCAATCCCTCATTCACGACTACAGATAGCCACCCATGACAACTGCCAGCGCTTCAAAACGCCTCGTGTCTCTCGACGCTTTCCGCGGAGCGACCATCGCCGGAATGATCCTTGTCAACAACCCCGGATCATGGAGCGTGATCTATCCGCAACTCCGCCATGCGGAGTGGAACGGCTGGACGTTCACGGACTGGATCTTCCCGTTTTTCCTCTGGATCGTCGGCGTGGCGATGACATTCTCGTTTGCGCGCCGCGTAGAAGAGGGTGGGAACAAAAAGGCGCTCTTTCTCCATGTCATCCGACGGGCGGCCATCATTTTCGGGCTCGGTCTATTTCTGACCGGCTTCCCCTTCGGGCTGCTCTTCGGGCATACCTTCTCGCTTTCAACTATCCGAATTCCGGGCGTTCTGCAGCGCATTGCAGTGTGTTACCTGATCGCGAGCGCCATCTTTCTTACAACATCGATCCGCGGTCAGGTGATCTGGATTCTGGGGCTGCTTGCGAGCTACTGGCTCATGATCGAGCTGATCCCCGTGCCAGGGTACGGCTCGGGGGTCCTTGTTCCGACGGGGAATCTTTGCTGGTGGGTGGATTCCAATCTCCTTGCGGGCCACACATGGACTGGAGCGCCGGCCCCCGGTTTCGATCCCGAAGGGATTGTTTCCACCATACCCGCAATTGCCACGACACTCTTCGGTGTGCTGACCGGTCACTGGCTCCGGTCGGGCCGGTCGGGGGAGGAGAAGACCGCATGGATGTTTGTTGCGGGGAATGTACTGCTCCTCCTGGGCGCCATCCTGGATATGTGGCTGCCGGTCAACAAGAATCTCTGGACGAGCTCCTACAGCGTGTTCATGGCCGGCTGGGCTCTCGTCTGCCTCGCAGTGTTCTACTGGCTGATCGACGTGAAGGGATACAAGCGCTGGGCGACCCCGTTTGTGATCTACGGTATGAACGCGATTGCGGTGTTTGTCCTCTCGGGGCTCGTCGGAAAGCTGCTGTACCTCATCAAGTTCACGCTGGCGGACGGAACGGTTGTGTCGCTCAAAACGATCATTTACCAGAACATCTTTGAACCGATTGCCAGTCCGCTCAATGCCTCCCTCCTGTTTGCCATTTGCTTTGTCCTTCTCATGTACGCGGTTGCCTGGTTCATGTGGAAAAAGAAGTGGTTCCTGAAGGTGTGAAGTAGCCAGAGTGAAGGACGAGGAAACAACCAGACGACACCCATGGATCGCCAATGAAATCGACCCTGTCTCTCATTATTACCTTTGTTTCGTGTATGACCATGTCATCTGCCCAGACTGACCAGAATACTTTGTTTGCAGAGATCCACCGGCTTGAGCATGAATACGGAGGCCGGCTGGGGTTCATGGCGAAAAATCTCGGCACGGGAGAGGTCGTGCGCTACAATGCCGACGAGCGTTTCCCGACTGCGAGCGTCATCAAGCTTCCCGTGATGGCGGCGTTTTATCATCTGGCGGACGAAAAGGCGGTGGATCCCGAGGAGGAAGTGGAGCTTACCGAGAAAGACCGGAAGCCCGGGGCTATCCTCGAGTACCTGTCAGCGGGCACCACGATGACCCTCCGTGACGCAGTCACGTTGATGATCACGCTGAGCGACAACACCGCGAGCAATCTCGTTCTTGACAGGCTTGCCGCCGCCCACAGTGAACGCATGGCTCTTGTCAATGAATTTCTGGTCTCCAAGGGACTCCGCAACACGCGCATTCTGAACCGGCTGTATACTGTCGAGACAAAGCAACAGACCGGTGAGGCCTACCGCTACGGCATCGGCGTAAGCACTCCGGAGGATATGATTCTGTTCCTGCAGTCGCTGTACGACACAACGCTGGTGTCCCCCGCCTCCTGCGCAGAGATGATGAAGACTCTCGAGAGGCAGACGTTTCATGACATGATGCCGCGGCTGCTCCCGTCCGAGGAGTGCACAGCGTTCAGAATATTCAACAAGGCGGGTTCCATCAACGAATCCAAAGTGGACGTGGGGCTCGTGCTCTCCGACAAGGCCAATCTTGCGGTTGCGATCTTTGTTGACAAGCATCCAGCGCACGGTGAAGAAACTGAGAACATCGCAATGCTTTTCGTTGCCCACGTCGCGCGGGCGATCTGGAACCACTACACTGGCATGACCGGCTACGGACGGGCGGTGAAGGCGGCGGACGTGGACTGGAATCTTGTCCCAGGCGGACGGTGGGCGATCTATCGCAGTCCGGCTGCGCCGTTTCCCCATCCCGACCGGATGAACGGGTATGCCCGGAAGGATACGACCTACCCGGCCTTCCCTCACTACCTGGACAGCAGCGTCGTGGTGTTCGTCCCGAATGGATTCCATGAGACCGCGCAAGGCTCCAACGCCATCGTGCACTACCACGGTCACAACAACGACAACCTGGGCGTTCTGGAGCGCTACACCATGCCGCAGCAGATGGTCCTGCATCGCACCAATGCGTTGCTCGTGATCCCCCAGGGGCCGTACCGCGCGCGGGATTCCTTCGGTGGAAAGGTGGAAGATCCTGGCGGCTTCGAACGGCTTGTGAGCGATGTCATGCTGACGATGCAGCGGGAAGGCGTAGTGAAATCCGCCAAGGTCAATCATGTGATTGTGTCCGCCCACAGCGGCGGTTATCATCCGGCGGCGTTCACGCTTCACCAGGGAGGGATGATCGACAGGGTTTCCGATGTGTTTCTGTTCGATGCGTTCTATGGTGAGCAGGAATACTTCAGGGATTGGCTGCTGGGCGGCACGGGCCGGCTCTTCGGATGTTATACGGAACACCTGAAACAGGAACACCAGGATTTCGAACGCGAGCTCGCGCCGACCGTCGGTGACCGGTTGCGATTCACCGCCACCACCGTTGAGCACGACGAGGTGATACAACACTTCTTTGGTCCATGGCTTGAACAACTCGGACCGGAGTGGTGTATGCCTGCGACACAACACGAATAGGAACATCTGTCCCACGTCACTCCATCATCACGACACCATGCCAACACATCGAGCCTACGACGCGACCACGAGAGTCGAACCCATTGAAATTGAGCGGAGCGGGCGCGCGTCGTCATACCCGCCGACGGAGAAGATCCCGGTTATCGAAGTCGAGAACTTCCCCCTTCTGGGAAAACTGACGGCCCTCCGGTTCATTGAATGGGTATTGAAGAATCCCGGCGGAGTAATTTCGCTCCCAACGGGAAAGACGCCGGAGCATTTCATCAAGTGGGTACAGCGCATCCTCGCACGTTGGGAGAGCAAGGAGATCCAGGGCCTCCTCACAACGTTCGGCCTCGACGGATCGCGAAAGCCTGACATGAGATCGCTCTCCTTCGTGCAGATCGACGAATTCTATCCGATGGATTCACAGCAGCAGAACAGTTTCCACTGGTATGTCAATGAATTTTACATCCAGGGGTTCGGCCTGAGGCCGGAGCAGGCGCTGCTGATCGATGCGACATCGCTGGGCGTGCCGTCCGGCAAGGCCATGCAGGAGGTCTTTCCCAACAACATCGTGGATCTCTCGCTGCGCGTCCGGCAGGTGCGGACGGAACTGGAAGAGACGCAGAAGGAAGTGATCGGCCTCGTGGATCTTTTCTGTATGGAATACGAGACAAAGATCAGGGAGATGGGAGGCATCGGGTTTTTCCTCGGGGGGATCGGGCCGGACGGGCACATCGCCTTCAACGTCCGCGGTTCGAGTCCCTATGCCGTTACCCGCCTGACGGGGACAAACTATGAGACTCAGGCATCCGCTGCCACGGATCTCGGCGGGATCGAGGTGTCGCGGAGCCGGCTCGTGATCACCATCGGATTGGCAACCATTACCTACAACCCGACGTCCACGGTGCTGATCATTGCCGCCGGCGATGCGAAAGCCCCCATTGTCGCGGATGCGGTGCAGCGCGACCCCTCTCCGATGTACCCCGCATCTGTGTTGCAGGGCATGCCGCACGCGCGCTTCTATGTGACCAAGGGAGCGGCCAGCCATCTCGTGGAACGGAAGTTCGAGGATTTTTGCCGTCTCACCAAGCTATCCGAGTGGGAACAGGATGACATCATCATCTCTCTCGCGCTTGCCCGCGGAAAGTCACTCTCCGACCTCACACGCGAGGATGTTGAGTCCGATCGTTTCGCCCGCGAATTGCTCTCGAAAACGGGCTCGACACACGCGGCACTGGCTGAGTCGACGCTCAAGCATGTGTGCGCGAAGATCGATCGCGGGCTCAAACAGGTATCGCAGACGACCTTCCTGCATACGGAACCACACCACGATGATATCATGCTGGCCTATCTGGCGCATATCTATCACCTGGTACGGGATCCTTCCAATCACCATTATTTTGCCAACCTGACATCGGGTTTCACTGCCGTGTCAAACCCCTACTGTCTGGCCATGGTCAGGAGGTTGCAGGAGCACCTGGAGAGCGGAATGCTCGATGGCCTCCTCAAGGCCCGCTATTTCGATCCGCGTCATCCCGAACGACGAATGGAGGATGTCTATCTCTATCTGGACGGGGTTGCGGCAAACAACGACGACAAGAAACACGAAGCCGAAGCCCGGCGGCTGCTCCGCAGTATCTTTGAGGTCTACCGGACCACCGACATGCGCGCCATCAAGCTCCGGGTGAAGGAACTTGCCGAGTACTTCCTGACGCAGTATCCGGGCGCAAAAGATCCGCCGGACGTCCAGACGCTCAAAGGTACGATGCGCGAGTGGGAAGTCGAGCTGCTCTGGGCGTACTTCGGCATCGAAACCACAGCAATCTCGGCTCTCCGCCTGGGGTTCTACACAGGCGATATCTTCTCCGAAGAGCCCGAGGTAGACCGGGACGTCATCCCGATCTTCGAACTGATTTCCCGCATCAAACCAAACGTCGTCTCCGTGGCGTTCGATCCCGAAGGCAG